>Ga0075026_100000812_pt1 | contig 13057 bp, 6 predicted proteins | sample Str012_2_FD_71392 | JGI IMG/M metagenome (GOLD analysis project Ga0075026, IMG submission 71392) | Freshwater sediment microbial communities in response to fracking from Pennsylvania, USA - Straight Creek_MetaG_SC_2012 | ecosystem: Environmental > Aquatic > Freshwater > Creek > Sediment...
AATAAATAGTTTTGCAGGTATGACCAATTGGCTGCAGGTCTTTATTCTTCCTGATAGTAACGGCACTGCTTATTGCAGCAATGGCTTTCTCTGCTTCATCTGAAAGCAGGTTAAATCCTTTAAAATACTTAAAAAGTGCATCCATTATTCTGAAATTATTCAAATTGTCTATCAGCTGTGATACTATAACTTCATTTTCTGTATCCTCACCGCATTTAAAATTGCAAGTAAAGCTACACCAACATCAGCAATGACAGCTTCCCATAAAGTAGCAATACCACCAGCACCCAGAATCAGTACAATTACCTTTATCACCATTGCCAGCGTTATGTTTTGCCATACAATCGAGCGGGTGATTCTACCAATCTTAATAGCTGCCACAATTTTTGATGGCTGATCATTCTGAATAACAATATCGGCAGTTTCAATCGTTGCATCGCTTCCCAAACCACCCATAGCAATGCCTGCATCAGCCAGGGCTACTACCGGTGCATCATTTACGCCATCGCCTACAAAGGCTATGTGTTTGCCTTCCTTTTTAAGCGCTTCCACTTTCTCTACTTTGCCTTCAGGTAATAAATCGCCATAGGCATTGTCAATACCCAATACTGCCGCCACTTTAGAAACAACCGTTTGCTTGTCGCCCGACAGCATGACCGTTTGAATATTCAGCTTGTGCATTTCATCAATGGCCTGCTTTGCATCGTCTTTTATTTCATCTGCGATGGTAATATAGCCAGCATATTTATTGTTAACCGCAATGGCCACAATCGTATCAACCAATTGGTCAACCTCAGCAGGATATTCTATGTTGTATTTCTTTAATAATTTTAAGTTACCTGCCAGCACCTGTTTTCCGTCTACGGTGCCTTTTAAACCATGCCCGGAAACTTCCTCCACATTTTCTGCCTTTAAACTTTTAGCGGAATCGCCTATATACGTAACTACCGCTTTAGCTACAGGATGGGTTGAATGCATTTCGATAGCCGCAGCAATCTTAACGAGTTCTTCTTTATCTATATCTTTTGCAACTATTTCCTGCACCTTAAAAACGCCCTTTGTCAGCGTGCCGGTTTTGTCCATTACCACTGTATTCACTTTCGTAATGACATCTAAAAAGTTGGAGCCTTTAAATAGAATTCCATTTCTCGATGCCAGTCCAATGCCACCAAAGTATCCCAAAGGAATAGATACAACCAGTGCGCAAGGACAGCTGATAACCAGGAACACCAGCGAACGGTAAAACCATTCATGGAATGAATAAGTGCTGACAAAGAAGTAGGGCACAAAACAAACGGCAACTGCCAAAGCAAAAACAATAGGTGTGTAAATTCGTGCAAACCGGCTGATAAATAACTGCGTTTGGGATTTCCTTGCGGTGGCATCCTGCACCATCTCCAGTATTTTACTCAGCTTACTATCCTTAAAAAGTGACTTAACTTTTATCTCAGAAACTTTATCAAGGTTAATCATGCCTGCCAATACCTGCTCACCTTTACGTTTGGTGTCTGGTTTACTCTCTCCAGTGAGTGCCGCGGTATTAAATGTTGCATTATCCGAATTTAGTTCACCGTCCAAGGCGACCTTTTCTCCGGCTTTTACCCGAATTATTTCATCCGGCTGAATTTCATTTGGATGAATGACTACAGGCTGGCCGTTTCGAATAACGGTTACTTCATCGGGTCTTATATCTAAAAGGGCTTTTATACTTCGCTTGGCCTTATTTACTGCTGCATCCTGGAACCATTCACCAATAGAATAAAAAATCATTACAGCCACACCTTCACTATATGAGCCAATGCTAAATGCGCCGATTGTAGCAACGCTCATTAAAAAGAATTCATTGAAGAAATCAAACCGCTTTGCTTTCCGGAAAGCAAGTAATAACACATTATATCCTGCCAGCAAATAGGCTGCCATGTAAATGATTAAATCAACCGGAAATACCGGTTTAAACTTAAAGCCAAATTCCAATACCAGCATCACCAGCAATATAGCCAGTGCTGACAGCAAAGGCCAGTGGCTCCTCCCGTCAGATTGTTCACCGTCATCCCCTCCATGATCATGGTCGTGATCGTCATCATCATGATCATTTTCCCCGTGATTGGGGTCGTGTTTATGATCACGTTGTTTACTGGCAATTTCTCGTTTATCGTCGTTTACATCCTGGTTATTGTACACTTCATTTTCGTTACTTTCAGAACTATCCTTCGAATGTTTCATGATTTATTTTTAACCAATTCATAATTGAAGATCGTTATCCTGGCAGTAAATTGGCGGCAGGAATTTTAAGTAACTTTCTGTTATCATTTAAGCAATCTTAGTCCACCTAATAAGTTAATCTTTGGATATTATCTGGCCGCTAATTCCGAGGCTTTAATCCCACTACCTCCACAACATACTTCATCATTACATGTTGAGTTTTTGTTTCAAAAGTTGCAACGTAAGTATATAAGTCTTTCCAATAAGCAAAATAGAACTTCTGGTGAATGCTGGATTTATGAAGACGCTATTCTTCTGCAGCATTCTTCAATTTCATCAGTAAACTATAAGCACCTTTAACCACAAAAATGTCTTTTGCGATTTTTTCATCAATGGCTATTTCGGTAAATCCATTTTCGGTATTGCCTGTTTTTATTTCCACCATTTCAAACTGGTTCTTTCCTTTCTCAATAAAAGCATATTGTTTATTCTCAAAACGAACAATTGCATCATTTGGTAATGCATTCACCTTGTTGCTTTTTATTTCAATATCTGCATTCATAAACATACCAGGTATTAAATTTTTATCATATTGCTCAAAGTGGCAATGCACTTCGGCACTTCTTTCAGCGCCCAGGTTTTTACTGATCAGAATAATAGTACAGGGATATTTTTTTTCAGGCTGACTATTACTGTATGCTATCAATTTTTGACCAATAAAAAGCTTGTCCAAATCCTTTTCAAAGACTGTTAATGCCAGGTGAATGTCGGTCGGGTTCACCAGTTCAAACAATACATCCGAAGGATTGACATACTTGCCAATGTTTACATTGACACCAGATACAAATCCATTGATGGGGGAATAAATATTAATACTTCTTGTAATAGTACTGGCAGTTAATGCTGCTGGATGTAACCCAATTAATTTCAGCTTCTCTTCCAGTGACTTAATTAACACGTTTTGGATTTGATATGCAGCTTTGGTTTGTTCAAAAACCTTGTCGCTGGTAGCTTTACTCTGATTCAATTCTTGTTGACGGTTAAACTCGCTTTCGTTAAAAGAAAACTGCGCTTTTGCGGTCAGGTAATCCTGTTGCAACTGTATGTATTGCTGGTCCTCCATAACGGCAAGCGCTTCACCTTTACTGACATGCATTCCAGCCAATAGTTTGGTTGATTTCAAGTATCCTCCCAAGGGTACACTGATAGACACCATATTTTGGGGTGGCACATCTATTTTACCATTTACCTTAAGTACAGCAGAAATTACATGTTGTCCCAAGATACCTGTTTGAATACCTGCATTTTTTAGCTGAGCATCGGTTAATTTGACCACATTGGCATTGGCTTCACCCGTTATTTTTTCCGGTAGCTTCTCCTCCTTTTTAGGATCGCCACAAGCAGCCAGCAATAATAGCACAGCGGATAAAACAATTAATTGTTTAATAGCATTATGCATTTGAAGATTTTAATGATGGTTTAAAAATGAAGATGGCCAGTATGGCAATCAATAAGGTCAGCAGACCTCCGAATAAAAATTCACGTTGCGGAAATAATGTGCCCAATAAACCTGCTACGGGATATGTAATAGCCCACCATAAGTGAGAAAAAGCAAAATGCGAACCATATACCTTTCCCTGGTCAGGTGAATCGATATTTTCTGCTATCAGTGTTTCTGAAGGCATTTCTGCCAGGCTTTGCCCCAATCCGGCAAACAACCATAGACCCACCAATAAATAATAGTTCACGTAATTGGCAAAACAAATACTAACGCCCAGTACCAGTGCACCGCCTACCAAAGAAATTGATCTTGTTTTAGATTTGTCCAGGCTGCCAGCAACAAATGCAGCTATGGCTGCACCTATCCCGAATGCTGCCATTACCCAACCATAATATTTATTGTCTAAATGCAAGCCTGTTTTGACATACCCAATGGTGTTTACCAAAATCATAGCCCCCGCAATAGCAGATACAAATTCAATGCTTAAAGCAAACCGCAATATTTTATTTCCAAACAGAAGCCGGATACCTTTAATAACATCACCCCAAGTGTTTTGTGATTGCTCCGCTTCAGCAGTAACACCTTTCTGCAATTCTGCCCGCGGTATAGCCAATATTAATATAGCGGCCAGAATAAATGAACCCGCATCCACAAAAAATATCTCCCTTGCACCCAGCCAAACTGCCACAACGCCTGCTAATGCAGGTCCAAGTATGCCGAGCAGTTGATAGGTGGCAGTAGACAGACCCACTGCTTCCCGGTAGTATTTGCCTTCAATTATTTGCGGTACAACGGCACGATAGGTCGGTGTAAAAAAAGCGTTGAAAACATTCAAGAAAAACACCAGTACATAAATATGCCATTCCGCAGTAATAAAAGGAAGACAGCAAATTATTCCCATGCGTATAAAATGGGTGATGTATAAAATTTTCTTTCGGTCAACTTTATCAGCCAGAACACCTGCAAAGGGTGAGAAGATAATAAATGCAGTTACCCTCAGCGTTAGCGCCGTCGCCAGTATTACGGCGGAGCGTTCTTTGCCTATCTGGTAAGCTAATAATGCTAACCCTACCCATGTAAAAGCATCACCAATCAGGCTGATGGTTTGCGCCAGGTAAAGTTTTGCAAACACTTTGTTTTTTAGTGCCCGGAAAGGTTCAGTTAAAACCTGCAGCGTTGTTCTTTTATCATTTGTTGTCATTTGCTTTTTATTATTTTGTGATAAAAGAGTTGATTTCTATTGCGCTGGTATTCCTGTTTTTTACCGCTTCAATATATTCGTTTTGTATGATAACTGCCTGGTTAACGAGTAGCACCCATTCCAGGTAATTAATATCCCCATTGACGAACTGCTTATTGGCAGTGTTGGCAATAACGTCTGCGTTTTTTAAGGCGCTCATTTCATAATAAGTGACCGCTGCTGCATATTTCCTGTATTGGACGATGGCAGATTTGTACGCAGCTTCATAATTTTTTACATTCAGTTCGTACTCACCTGCCACTACCGCTTCATTGGCACGGGCCGCATTGATCCTGGCTTTTTGTCCGCTGGTAAAAATAGGTATGCCCAGCCCAACCTGTACAGAATGAAATTGCGGCACACTATTATACACCTTGTTATTAGCCCCTGTTCCTTTTATACTCATCAGGTTATAGCCAAAACTGAGATCGGGCAATAGTTTTGATTTTTCTACCTGTGTAGCGGCGGCAGCTACCTGTTGTTGTTGTTTTAAATGTTGTATAAATGGATGTGTTATAAGCATTGTGGTATCGGCAATTGCAGCAGTATTCATTGCATAATCCTTTTCGCTTGGAATAAACTCCGTATTGGTGTTCAGCAATAATTGAAACTGGATTTGAATCAATTCCATGTCATCGTGCAATTGCGACAATTGTAATGCTATTTGCCCGCGTTGATTTTCAGCAGTTGTTTTTTCCAATACATTACTTTCGCCCTTATCAAAACGTAATGTTGCTTTTCGCAGGAACTCAGCAAACAGGCTATCGTTTTTTTGCAGCAGTATTTGCTTTTGTTGTAAATACACCAGGTTATAATACAACTGCCTAACCTGCTTTTTCAAGACTGCTTCCTGTACGCCGACATTTAATAAACTGCTTTTCCATTCCTGTGTCAATAAAGATTTCTGCCTAGCATATACTTTCGGAAAACTGACTGTTTGTGCAATACCAATTTTTGTATCAACATAAAAGCTATTGATCTGCCCAAAGTCTCCAAACACATTCGTTGGTGGAATTATTTTTCCCGCCCGTATCAATTTTTCCTGCCACGCTGCGCGGAGTTTTTCACTTTTTACCGAGAGGTTATTTTTTAATGCGGTATCAACCGACGCCTGCAAAGTAATAGGCATTTGTGCCTGTGCGGGTTGAAGCGGGGAAATCACCAACAATAAAATTATTGACTTTAAAACAGTTGATTTTCCCTTAACAGATATTACTTTTTCAAACATGATGTATATAATTGGTAAAACAAACAACGTGAGGAAAGTGGCTATCAGCAGTCCCCCGATTACAACAGTGGCGAGCGGTCTTTGTACTTCTGCACCTTCTCCTGTGCTGAGCGCCATCGGCAGGAAGCCCAGCGATGCCACGAAGGCTGTCATCAATACTGGCCGCAAACGAAGTTGTGTACCTTGTATCACCGCTTCCCTGGCGCTTGTTGCACCTTCCTTTTTTAAACGGTTAAATTCTGCCACCAGCACAATGCCGTTTAACACAGCCACGCCAAATAGTGCAATAAAGCCAACACCTGCGGATATACTAAATGGTATACCGCGTATGGCCAGGGCTAATATGCCTCCAATGGCAGAAAGGGGAATGGCAGAGTAAATTAGTAGTGCATGTTTGGCGGAGCCAAATGCAAAATACAGCATCAGGAAAATGAGTAATAATGAAACAGGGACTGCAATGGACAAACGTTTTTTAGCAGCTACCAGGTTTTCATATGCACCTCCGTAAGTAATGTAATAACCCGGTGGCAATTTCATTTGCGTGGCTGCTTTCTGCTGTAATTCCTGCACCATGCTTTGTATATCCCTGCCTCTTACGTTGAAGCCTACTATAATTCGCCGTTCTGCATTTTCCCGTTGAATCTGATTAGGCCCTTCTATGATTTCCACACTGGCTACCTGGTTCAGGGGTATTTGCGTTCCTTTTGTTCCGGGTATTAAAAGATTCTGTACATCCGGTAGATCTTTTCTTTTATCACTGCTTAAACGTACGACAAGATCAAAACGTTTTTCACCTTCATACACCATTCCGCTGCTTTGTCCGGCGAAGGCTGCATTTACTACTTTATTAATGTCACTGATGTTTAAACCATATTGCGCAATCGCTGCCCGATTATAATGAATAACAATTTGTGGCATACCGGTTACCGCTTCCACATACAATCCGCTATTTCCAGGAACGGAGTTGCAAATCGTTCCCAGGTGTTTTGCCAGCAGTGCCAGTGTATCCAAATCTTCGCCAAATATTTTACAAACCACATCCTGTCTCGCACCTGATAATAATTCGTTGAACCGCATCGCTACGGGGTACTGAAATCCAAACGTGACCCCCGGCACCGCTTCCAGTTCTTTGGACATTTTTGCCTCCAGTTCTTCATAGGTCCTGGCCGACGTCCATTTACTTTTATCCTTCAGGTTGATCATCATGTCCGTTGCATCAATAGGCATAGGATCGGTAGGCACTTCACTGCTACCAGTCTTGCCAACTATCTTTTCTATTTCAGGAAACTTATCCAATAAAATCCTGGACGCTTTTGAAACAGCTTCAATGGAAGTATTTAAATTACTTCCGGGCAGCACCCTTGTTTCTACGGCATAATCACCTTCGGGCAACGCCGGAATAAATTCACCACCCAATTGAAACAAAACAACAACAGCAACCGCAAACAACGCAATCACAACGGTGAGTATTATTTTGGGGATTTTCAATACCCTTTCCAGTGTATGCTGATAGCTACTTTCCAGCCGCGCCATCATTTTATCCGAAATCGTTTGTTTGTGTAAAATCTTTTTACTCAAGAAAACGGAACTCATCATGGGAATGTAGGTAAGTGAAAGTATAAATGCACCCGTTAAAGCAAATGCAACTGTTTGTGCCATTGGCTTAAACATCTTCCCTTCAATTCCCTGTAAACTAAAAATGGGCAGGTAGACTATAAGAATGATAATTTGCCCGAATACTGCGCTATTCATCATACGGGTGGCAGATTCTTTCACTTCACTGTCCATTTCAGGCTGCGCGAGTTTATTTATGGTCTCAAAATGTTTACTATGTTTTAGTTTATGCATAACCGCTTCTACAATGATTACTGCTCCGTCCACAATCAATCCGAAATCCAGTGCACCGAGACTCATCAGGTTACCACTGACCCCAAATAAATTCATCATAATAACAGCAAATAACATGGCCAGCGGAATGACAGATGCTACCAACAGGCCTGCGCGAAAATTCCCCAAGAAAAGAACCAGCACAAATATTACAATCAGCGCTCCTTCCATTAAATTTCTGGTAACGGTGCTAATGGAATTGTTTACCATTTTGGTTCTATCCAAAAAAGCATCAATTATTACACCTTCTGGTAAAGTTTTTTGTATTTGGGCTATTCGTTTTTTAATTGCCCCAATCACGCCATTGCTGTTGGCACCTTTGAGCATCATTACCACGGCCCCAGAAACTTCTTCCACACCATTGTATGTCATGGCGCCATACCGGGTGGCACTTCCAAGTCTGACATCTGCTATATTCCTGATTAACAGTGGCGCCCCGTCGGATAGATTTTTCACCACTATATTTTGAATATCTTCAAAACTGCCGACCAAACCTTCGCTTCGTATAAACAACACTGCCGGACCTTTCTCAATGTATGCTCCACCGGTATTCTGGTTGTTATTTTCCAATGCGGTGAATACATCATTAATAGTGATGTTGTTTGACATTAATTTGGCGGGATCCACGGCTATTTCATATTGTTTTAAATATCCTCCAAAACTGCTTACTTCGGCAACTCCTTTAACACCGAGTAACTGGCGACGTACTATCCAGTCCTGGATGGTGCGTAAATCCATGGCTGAGTACTTATTTTCATAACCTTTCTTAGGCCTTACCGCATACTGGTAAATTTCTCCCAGCCCGGTCGTAACAGGTGCTAGTTCCGGTGTCCCAAATCCCTTTGGGATCTGCTCCTGTGCTTTTTGCAATCTTTCTGTTACCTGCTGTCTCGCCCAATACACGTCTGTTGCATCATCAAACACAATGGTCACAACAGATAATCCAAATCGTGAGAAACTGCGGATTTGCTTCAGTCCCGGTATATTGTTACATACCTGTTCTATCGGGAACGTAATCAAACGTTCAATATCCGGTGCTCCGAGTGCAGGGGAAATGGTGATTACCTGTACCTGGTTATCGGTGATGTCCGGCACTGCATCAATGGGGAGCCTAGTAATTTCGTAACTGCCATATGCTATCAGCGAAACAATAAAAAGGCCGATGATAAGCTTGTTTCTTATGGAGAACGCAATGATCTTCGTAAGCATAGTTATTTCCTGTTAATCAGCTATGAATAATAATATGCTTCCTGCCATAGCAAGCACATTAAGTATAATGCATTTACAGCCTTACACATCAGTAAAACAGCAATGATTAGCAGGATTTAGGCGGTTGCCATATTCTGGAGAGAAGCGTGGATGAAATGAAAGCCTCCGCGTAAATAATCGGAACTTTAATTAATACCGGTTGGTTTGTTTTGAGATCAAAGACAATTGCCGGATGTACCATTATATTGCTTTGCAAAAAACCAAAGTCATGAGATTTGAAAGGAAGTTTCTCATGTTCATTGTTAGCAGACGGATGTGATTTTTCTTCCAGGTAGTGTTTATGCAGGAAATTGAGAAAAGACATTCCTGCATCATCGTGATGATGCTTTGTATAATGGTGAATTAAAACCGGCAATTCCAATAATTGACCCAGCTCTGTATTAGCAAACAGAAAGATGAGCAAAAATGATATGGAGATCAGTTTTTTCAATACGGCAAATATAGGTCAAAAATTCATCGCCAGCGTTTATACATTTTCCAGACTAGATGCTAACCATCTCTATTTCAAATATTTACATCAAAAAAAACAGGTTGTTGGTACCAACAACTTACCAACTATTTGTACAGTTAATCATCATGAAAGTTAAAGGCAACAATAATTTTATGATTTACCGGTCCTTTCATCTATCTGGCACTTCCAAAATAAAGTGCAAAACCACTTAATACGGTAACCATTCCGAAGATGGAAAAAATACGCAACAATATATTGCCAAAATTATCCCTGTCCGAATAATACATCGTATGCAACATCCATAGAAAATCAAATATCCGCCAATTGTTATTCCTGAATTTCTATACCGTCCCCAATTCGCTGGCAACATATACTGTTGTTTTGGTTGGATGGCTAAAATTCACTGCATAGGCGGGCAATGGACTCTCACGGTATTCATGGTGGTTACCTGTTTTTGTAAGGTATTCAACTGATATAATTTTCGGCTCTTCATTAAAACGACTGCCCGCAAGCTGGACAGCCTCGTCCTTTGTCAATGGTTCGCGTAATATGCCGGTTGACGCATTGGCCAGGTAATTAATTACGTGCATACCATGTCCCTGACTCCTTCCTGTAAAGGAGGCGTTGACGCCACGAACCTGGTAATAAGGGATACCTATTATTTCAATTAACTGAATCGAAACAATCGAGTCTATTCTTTGGTATTGCCTGATTGAATCCAAAACAATAGAAGGTGATACCAAAGCAATGCCGGAAGAAAACAAAGGCGGCGCCTTTGTTTGAAAATCGCCATGTACGTCGTCAATATTTGACCAGCTGAAATAGAGGCCACCGATTGTCCATAACATGAACTGAATACCCAGCAACAGGCCCAGCCAGCGATGGGTTTTACGAATATAATAGTGATTACTTTTGGCCATTTTGTAAGTTATAGTTTGCTATTTGTTATTTATTTACTTTCAACATACTTGCATTAATGGCCACAACAATAGTACTTACCGTCATTAAAACGGCCCCTGCCGCAGGGCTCAATAAAATACCCTGCTTATACAAAACACCCGCTGCCAATGGCAATGCCACTATATTGTAGCCGGTCGCCCAAATTAAGTTTTGTATCATTTTGCGATAGGTAGCCTTACCAAACAAAATTAAACTCACAATATCTTTGGGATTACTATTCACCAGCACAATGCCTGCTGTTTCTGCAGCAATATGACTACCACTGCCAACGGCAATCCCAACATCGGCAATTGCCAAAGCTGGCGCATCATTTACACCATCCCCTGTCATGGCGATAAACTCCCCCTTACTTTGTAACTCCTTTATCTTTTCGAGTTTTTGATGCGGTAACATTTCGGCAATAAAACTATCCATTCCTAAAGTTTCACTTACACTTTTAGCTACCTTACTATTATCGCCGGTAAGCAATATGGATTTGATATTATTTTGTTTTAAAGTTTTAATTGCCTCCATTGATTCGGGGCGTATCTCATCAGACAAAGCAATGTATCCGGCCAGTTCATTATTAATAATTAAAAACACCACCGTCTCCGTATCATTGGTAGCAAAGCTATCAGGAATGGTAATATTATTTTCTTTTAAATAGCCCGGACTAACAACCAATATCTTTTTACCTTCTACAGTCGCTTCGACGCCCTTGCCTGTAATGGCATTGAAGTTTTCTGTTGAAGAAATCGTGATGGATAAATCTTTGACTTTTTGCAGGATGCCTGTTGCAATCGGATGCTCCGATTTTTGTTCTAACGCAGCTGCCAGGCGAATGATTTCATTCTCATTTACATCTCTTTTTAATGAAATTATTTTAGATACTTCAAATTTTCCAACGGTCAGTGTGCCTGTTTTGTCGAATACGATGGTAGTAATCTTTCTCGCATTCTCAAATGCTGTCCTGTTTTTTATCAGCAAGCCGTTTTTAGCAGACAACGCCGTAGATTTTGCAACGACCAGCGGTACTGCCAATCCCAGGGCATGAGGGCAACAAATAACGATTACGGTTACCATTCTTTCCATAGCAAAGGCTAAAGATTGACCTGTTAGATACCAATATAAAAATGTAGCAATGCCAGTAACCAGTGCAATTATAGTTAACCATTTTGCAGCCTTATCTGCCAGCAACTGGGTTTTAGATTTTGATGTTTGTACGTCATTGATCAGCTTAATTAATTGCGAGAGGTAGGAATCCTTTGCGGCATGAGATACCGTAACCTTAATAGCGCCATTTCCATTTATAGAACCTGCGATTACCTTTTCACCCTTTGTTTTTTGTACCGGCTTTGATTCACCGGTCAGCATGGATTCATTTAAATAGCTTTCTCCCTCCAATATAATTCCATCTGCGGCTACTTTTTCACCCGGCTTGATAAGAATTATATCGTTCTCTTTCAGAGTGTCGGTCTTGACTTCATGAATCATATCAGGCATGACTATATTGGCATAAGATGGCATGAGTTGTACCAATAATTCTAATTCCTTTGAGGCCCCTGCAACAGATTTCATTTCTATCCAATGGCCAAGGAGCATAATGAGGATTAGTGTAGCCAGTTCCCAAAAGAAATCCATACCCTGCAGTCCAAACACAACTGCTACGCTGTATATGTAAGCTACTGTTATGGCAAAGCCAATCAAAAACATCATTCCGGGATTTTTCGTTTTAACCTCATTCACCAACCCCTTTAAAAAGGGCCAGCCCCCGTAAAAAAACACCATTGATGACAGTGCAAACAAAATATAAGACGAACCGGTAAACTGCCAATGGACACCCACAAATTGCTGTATCATTGTTGATAAAAGCATGATGGGAATAGTCAGCACCAGCACTACATAAAATCGTTTTTTAAAATCTGCAATCATCATAGCATGATGGTTATGCCCTTCCATGCCCATTGAGGGGTTGTCTCCATGCTGCATGCTACTATGGTTCATTTTTGAATGATCCATGGTGGCTGTTTTGCCAGGCATTCCGGCAGTTTGCTGATGTTCCATATTAATAATTTATTTATGAAGTCCGTACAGAATTAACGAAAACACCCAGGGTAGTGAACAAATTAAAAGGATCCATTTGAAGTCTGAACCAATCATAAAGTTAACCACTATCATTGAACCTATTGAACTCATCCCTGTCAGGGCAATAATAACAAATATTCCAGGCAAGCGGTTGCGAAAAGAAGTGAACGAAATAAAAACAGTAAACAATCCGGTCGTGAAAATATAAGATCCCATTATCCGGAAAACCTTCTGCAACCAACCCGGCAAACCTGG
>Ga0075026_100000813_pt1 | contig 13055 bp, 11 predicted proteins | sample Str012_2_FD_71392 | JGI IMG/M metagenome (GOLD analysis project Ga0075026, IMG submission 71392) | Freshwater sediment microbial communities in response to fracking from Pennsylvania, USA - Straight Creek_MetaG_SC_2012 | ecosystem: Environmental > Aquatic > Freshwater > Creek > Sediment...
AAATATGCAGATTGTTTACGGTGGGACTTACATGCTGCGGCTCGGCGGAATGCCGAATGCTGCTGTAATCTACGCCCCCGCCGCCAGCTACTACACTCCAGGCGCACCTGTAGGGCTCTTCGGAAGCATTGTCTGCAAGGTCTTCGATGACCAATCCGGTTCCCCGTTCGTCTATGACACTGCGCTGGGGACTTCGGCATTGCAATTGGGATCGTACAGGCCGGTTGGCGGCTTCAGTTGGAGTAAATTCTAGACTCCAACCATTAACCTGACCAGCCCGGGTTTTTGTATCTCGGCCAGCCGATGGCCAGCGCGGGCTTAGGGTCCCGGCCAAACCCTCGCGGAAAACGGCGTGGTGCCGGCAGGCACGGTGCACGAGTATTGCGCGGGCCATCCCGGATCGCTCGCCGCATTCCTGCATAGCGACGACGAATTGTAGATGATATTCCCCAAAGTGACAGGGCCGTCCAGCGGCTCCGCATAGATTTGATAGTTCTGCGCGCTTCCCACACTCAATTTCACCAGTGAAAACGATCCGTCGAATTTTGCCGGGCCGGGATCGCTGCAACTCCACCCCGCCATCACCGCGGCAGCAACTGCCCCGGTCGCGGCGTCCACCGCAACCACTTGCGCCGGGAAAATTCCGGACACGCCCGGCGGCGACAACGGCAGCACCATCGGATTTGCCGGCAATACGTGGCCGCTAATTGCGCCGATATGCGCGCTATCGCTTGCGTTCGGATAAAGCACGCGCAACCCCGCACGGTCGTCGTCGGAAAGCTCCGCGTCAGGGAACTGCGCGGTGGGCCGCGTGCCGGAAAACTGCCCCGGCGACGGCGCAAACGGAAACATCATGGCTCGCCACACGCCGGAATGGCCGAAACCAAGGGAATGCCCAAGTTCGTGCGTCAGTATGGATTCCAGATCGTAGGCGTTCGGATTTGCCGGAAGCGCAGCAGGTGTCGCGAATGTTGTATTGGTGTCGCCGGGCCGCAGGAGCACATCGGCGTCCAGAATCTGCCCGACAAACCTGGACGGCAAAGTTCCGGCGGAAAGTTGCTCGCCTGAAGTATCGGCGGATACCACGCGCGTAAACGCGAGGACGCCGAATGCGAAGCCCGCATCGTTTTGATTGAAGCATATGGAATTTATTCCGTCCAACGATGTGCATGACGACGCAATCGGTTGCCGTTGCAACGTGCCAAGCGAGGAAGCAGCAAGCCCGGTTCCGGAAACGCCGGTCCATGCCGCCAGCGATGCTTGAATGACGGCTTCGATCTCATTGAGTTTACCGTCCGGGGTTTGGTTCGCTGTCAGGATCGTGGCAGGGCTGATTCCGAGCGAGGTGCTCCACTGGCGGTTAATCGTGCCCGGCGCGGAAACCTCGAACCGGGTAAGCTGGGGACACGACGTGCCGCCGGATCGTGAAGATGGCTGCCGCATATCTCCAACAATGGATCCCAGCGAATAGGCGCCCGTGTTTATGATCGTGACCTGCATCAGGAAAAAACAGGCCACGGCGATTGATGCGGCTTTGCAAGATAAAGACTTGTCCGTGATTTTCATCGTGCCCTTTCCCCCGCTCGCGCGATTGCCGAGGCCACTTTCGCGCGAAAAAGTTCCATCGGAATTTTCCGCATTCCCTCCGTGCGAAACGCCCGGCTGGCCGTGTCGAATACGGCCAGGCCGTTTGAATCCTGCGTCACCGTTTCCCGATGCGTTCCCGGGTCCAGCGCGATGCGAAATGTTCCCTCCACCCATCCGGCAATCGAATACCCATCGGCGCGCGACCTTTCCAGAAAAATGATGACTTCTTCCCCTGCCGTGAATTTTGGCGCGCCATCCACGGTCGCGGTCACCGGGCCGACTTTCCCGCCCGGAAGACGGACAACGATGCGCGGCGCAGGGTTGCCCTTGATGGCGTCAACCACGTCGAACGTTGTGATCGTCCAGATCGATCCGCTCTCCCAACGCGATTCGGCGCCGGAGCAGCGCACGCGGGCAACGGCGTCGGCTGCGCCGGCCAGTTGATCGAGGTTGAGCCGGGCCAGTGTTGTGGCATGAATGGCGGGCAATAGGAACGGCATGAAAAAAGTCACGAATAGTGTCAATCTGTTTTTTGTGATCATCAGCGCACCTCGATGGTCCCGGTTCCGGCGGCCATGTCCTTGCTTGGATTTTGAACAAACAGGGTTCGCGGACCCGTGGCGGCAGACGCCGGCACTTGCAACGTCAAATGCAGAATTCCAAAGCCCAGCGGCGCGCGATTCAGGACCACGACATCGGGCAGGGCAGGTCCGCTGACCGTGTAGGTAAAGGATGAATCAAGCCCGCTGTTTGAAAACACGCACAGGTCTGCCGTGGAAACGCCGGTGGCCGGGCGCGAAAGAATCACCGGGCTATCGCCGAGCACGCAGGAGTTTGAAAATATCGAGTAAGCGCCAATCGCGGCGATATTCAGGCTCACGCCCGCGGATGCGCCAGGCCCGCCATTGGTGCTGAGTTCCACGACCACGATATCTTTCCCGGACGCCAATGGCGCACCCGGCGTCAGTGGTATGTTGCCCGCGCCAAAACCCGGCGACAGCACGACGAAGCTCGCCGAATTGGAGATTGTTCCGCCGGGATTTTGAATGCGAACCGAAAGATTGCCAGACGTCTGCAGGTCCGCCGCATTCAACGAAGTCGTGCACTGCGTGCCGGAAGCGCACGACGCAATTCGCGGAGTTCCAGCAACGAGTATCGTGGAACCCGGCCCAGGGCTTGACGAAATAAAATTACTTCCCGAAATTTCCAGCGTGAAGCCTCCGGCAGATCCCGCATAGGCGCTGGACGGGGCGAGCAATGAAATGTTCGGACCGCTTGAAATTGTCACGCTTGTCGAGGCGGTCTGACTTGGGTCCTCTGAACTTGTGGCAACGATGTTGATTGAATTCGGCGCTGGGGCGGAAGCGGGAGACGTATATAGACCCGTGGAATCAATCGTTCCACAGGCCCCGGAAATACCGCAACCGACTCCTGCAATTGTCCAGATCACCTGCTGGTTATCGGTGCCAAGGACCGTGGCTGAAAATTGTAGGCGGCTGCCGCCGGCTAGCGTCGCGCCGCCAGGAATGATGCTGACGGCAAGGTGCGGCAGGAGCGTCACGCTTGCCAAACCGCTTGTCGTGCCGTCAACCTGGCTTGTAGCCGTAACGATTACTGGATTTGGAAAAGGAATCCCGGCGGGCGCGAGATAGTCCACGCTGCCGCTACTATCGAGCGAAATTTGCCGGCACGGATTGGAAGAGGCCGCGCAGATTTGCCCCACGCTGCTGTTTCCGCCGGCGATCCCGGCAACCGTCCACGAAAGTTTTTGATTCGGCGTGTAATTCACTTGCGCGGTGAATGTTTGCCGGTGTCCCGTGACGCGCGTGGCCGTCGCCGGCGAGAGAGCCACATCGATCCCGGCCGCGAAGGTGACGATTGCAAACGCGGAAATATTGGGATTTGCGTTGCTGCTCGCGCGCACGGTTACCGATCCCAGCGTCAACACCGCCAGCGGGGCCGTGTAGGTCGTATTGTTGGGGTCGGTCTGCGAATTTAAAATTGTTCCGAAAACTGAATTCCCTCCGACCACGCCGTTGACGTCCCAGGTCACCGTCGTGTCCAGCGCCCCCGCTACCTGGGCATGCAATGCCTGAGCGGCGCCTGGAGCCAGCGTTAGCGCGGAGGGCGAAACGGTCACGCTCAGTGTTTGAACAATTGTGACGCTCATCGACGTTGCCTTCGATGGATCCGCCGTTGGCGTGGCCGTGATTTGTACCATGGATGGAGAGGGCGGAAGCGGCGGCGCGGTGTATACCCCGCCGGGGGAAATCGTTCCGCAGGCTGTTCCGGAACAACTCGTTCCCGATACACCCCAGATAAACGTGCGGCTCGGATTTGAATTGGCAGCAGGGGTCACCGCTCCCGTGTAGTTGACCACCGTGCCGGTATAGACCGGATTAGGTCCCGTAAGGTTTACCGTGAACGAACTTATGACTAAGATTGTCGCGCTGCTGGTTTTCGATGGGTCCGCGACGCTCGCGGCGGTTAAAAATACACTCGGGTTGGCGGGAAGATTTTGCGGCGCGGTATAATTTCCAAAGCCATCCACGATGCCGCAGGATGATCCGGCGCACCCGCTTCCGGAAACGCTCCACGCAATGCCCGGAACAGGAAGGCCTGCGGAACTCACGGCGGCCGAAAATGATTTTGACGCGCCCAGCTCCACCGATACTCCTTGCGTCAGCGGGGAGACGGAAATATCGCTGGTGACCTGAACCGAAGCAGCCGCGCTCTTGGATGAGTTCGCGACGCTGGTGGCGCGCACTGTTACAACTCCGGACAGGGGCAGAATTCCGGGAGAAGCATAGGCGCCGTTGGCGTCGATTGTTCCGAAGACATTATTTCCACCCGGAATCTCGTTCACGCTCCAAATGACAGCGGTGTTTGTGGTGTGTCCGACAGTTGCAGCAAATTTTTGCGGCTCGCCGATTAATACGGATGCCGAAGTGGGCGTAATACTTACGGTGATAGCCGGGGGCGGCGGGGGAGGAGGCTGTGACGGGCCCGAACCAACGACTCCGCCACAGCCCAGGAACGATGCAACGAGAAGTATCGCCGGACACCAATGAAACGGCTTCCGAGCCTGAGTGCGGCATCCACGATCTTTCGTGCCTTCATCCATTGCCTCTTGAAATGCACGCGATGCGCCAGTGTGAGGCGCTCGCGGACATAAATTTCACGCCAACTTTGTGCATGATGTTTTCGGCCCGCTAGTTCGCGACTAAGGCACGCACTTTCTGTGTCTTGCTGAAAATTCAGTGCGCAAATTTGGCGGCATAAGAAATCCAATCGCGTGTTCCGAGGCACCGCGTCGGTTTGCTTAAAGTATCGAGATGGGAAAACCGCATTCATCTCCTGTTTCGTTTTGGGTCAAGCTGCGCGCCACCTGAGCGGTTTCTAATCCTGCACCTCTTCAACTTTCTCGATTTACTTTGTCTCCTCGTTTTCCTTTCTTGACACCTCTGCTCGCGCCTTGAATAATTCCACCATGCCGCGCCCCGAAGCTGTCCGCCGTGTAAAGAGCTACTCCGCCGCCACCGGTTACGTGTACCAATATTATTTTTATGAAGTGGAAAAGGCCCGCCGCGGCAATTCCCCGGGGACGGAATATGTCTACATGGTTTCGGTGGACCGCCAGCACGTGTTTCCGCTGAAGGTTTTTGTGGTGAAGGAATCGCTGGATAAATGGTCCGCGCGCACGGGCCAGCAGCTTACCGGGACCGAGGAATATGCTGTGGCCAAGATGCGGCTGTTTCAGGCCTTCGATGAGATCGAAGGATTGGCCGCGAAATCGCCGGATCTGATGGTGGATGATTCAAACCTGGAAAGTCTTCTTTCGCAGCTTGATCTCTGACGACCAGTGGATTGCCGCACGGTAGAACAGGCTTCAGCCTGTTGGGTTTCGTTTGGCCGCGAGCAAAGCAAACAGGCTGAAGCCTGTTCTACTGTTGCCCCACTCCTCCAAGCACGCTCTTCAGCGCCTCCGCCAAATCAGGCTGCAAAAATCGATACCCGCTATTGACGAGCTTTGCCGGTGTGACTTTTTGGCTTGAAAGCAAAAGCGCGTCGGCCATTTCCCCCAGTGCCAGGCGCAGAACGAATGCAGGAGCAGGGAAGAGCGCAGGACGGTGCAAGGTTTTTGCGAGGATGCGCGTGAATTCCGAGTTTTGCACCGGGTTGGGCGTCACGGCGTTTACCGGCCCCGAAAGTTCGCCGCTCACCAGGGCAAATTGGATGATGCGGATGGCTTCTTCGAGGGTCAACCAGGACATCCATTGCTTTCCCGTGCCCAGCCGCCCGCCCACGCCTAATTTCATGGGCGTCACCATTTGTGGAAGCGCGCCTCCGTGCTTCGCCAGAATAATTCCGAACCGCAGGCTCGCCACGCGTGCGCCAAATTCCGCGCCGCGTGCGGCCTCCGCTTCCCATTCGCGGCATGTCCCGGAAAGAAAATCGTTTCCCGGCGCGCTCGCCTCGGTCAGATCTTCGTCGTCGCGCGCGCCGTAATAGCCGACGGCTGACGCGGCCACGATCACGCGCGGCGGCCGCTGCAATTTCGCGAGCACTCCGATCAACTGCCGCGTCGCATCCACGCGGCTGGTCCGCAGCAGATTCTTGCGCGACGCGTTCCACCGCCCTCCGGCAATGGACGCGCCTGCCAGATGGACCAGGGCATCGGCGCCTTCTGCAGCCGCAGAGTCGAATTTCGCTGCGCCCGGGTCCCATTCCACAATCTGTCCCGAAACGCGCCCCTTCCCGCCCGAAGATGTTTCCGGACGCACCAGCCGCGCGATCGTGTGATGGTCGCGCTCCAGTGCAGCGATCAGCGCCGTTCCCACCAATCCCGTTGACCCTGAAACCAGTATGCGCATGGCGTGCGGCCCCCCGCTGAGTACCACGCTACGGCGTGCCCGTTCTCAGGTCAATGTTATTTAGTTCTTGTAATTTTTGCTGGCGGCACTGGTTTCACTATTCTCAAATCTTTCGATTTTTCTGAGTAATGCGCAAATTTCATCTTTTTTCGAGCGGCAATCGCCACAACTTTCCAATTCCCCGCGACAGTGGAACTTTCCCGTTTGCACGGATAGAATACCGCCATGCATGTGCGTGTTCTTTTTTTTGGACGTCTTAAGGACATCGTGGGCGTGTCGGAGGAGCAGGCCGAGCTTTCCGATGGAGCGCGAGTCGAGGATTTGTTCGCGCGCTACGGGAACAGCTTTCCCGAGCTGGCCAGATTTCGCGCTTCGGTGGTGGCGTCTGTGAATCAGGAATTCGCGGAATGGCGCGCCCCGCTTGCTGCGGGAGATGAAGTCGCGTTTCTTCCTCCCGTCAGCGGCGGAGCGCTGTCCGCGGATGCGGCCATTGAGGAAGATTTGTGCGCGCTCGTTCGAACTCCCACCGAGACGGCGGAGATAGCCGCAAGGCTTAAGGCGCCGCCGGACGGGGCCCTGGTTGTTTTTGAAGGGATCGTCCGCAACCATTCCGGAAATCGCTCCACTCTATATTTGGAGTACGAGGCCTACGAGGCCATGGCGTTAGCCAAGATGCGGGAAATCGGCGACGAAATGCGGGAGAAATTCACGATCCGGCGTTACGCGATGATTCACCGACTGGGCCATCTGGACATCGGCGAGACTGCCGTGTTGGTCGCCGTCTGCTCCGCTCATCGTGCGGCCGCCTTTGACGCTTGCCGCTTCGGCATTGACACGCTCAAGCGCACTGCGCCCATCTGGAAGAAGGAATTTTTTCGCGATGGCGCCGCCTGGGCCGAAGGAGAAATCCCTTCCGCATAAGCAATCCTTTTCGGTTCAGCAGGAATCTAACCCCCCTGACGATGAATTCTCTCTTAGCCGTATTCCATTGCATATCTCGCCGGATATTCCAGCAGCGCCGTGGGCATCATCCATGTAGGCTTGCGAGTATCGCGATTGCAGCACTTTCGCTGGCGGCTATTTCCGCGCCGCTCGTGCCCGCAACCGCCGGCCAGCGAAACGACCAGGATCCGCGCGGACGCATCCGCGCCGAAGTCAGCCTGGTCAGCGTGCTTTCCAGCGTTCTCGACAAGAACGGCCGTCCGGCCCTGGACCTTACTGCGGAACAGTTCGAGATATATGAAGAAGGCGTAAAGCAAAAAATTGAATTGGCCGAGCAGGAAACACAACAACCTTTGGACATCGCCCTGATGATCGAAACGAGTTGGAGTGAATACACCGACCTCGATTTCGAGACCGACGCCGCTGCGCGTTTTATTCAGAAAATTGTGCGTCCCGCGGACCGGCTGGCGCTTTTTGAATTCTCCGAGACCGTATCCCAAATCACGCCATTTTCCTCCAATGTTCCCACGTTGCAGGCCGCGCTCAAGCACATCCCTCGAGGCGCCGGCACAAATCTTTACGACGCGGTGTATCTAGGCGCGCAATCGCTGGCGCGCAATCCCGCTGGCCGCCGCCGCGTGATTGTGCTGGTAACCGATGGTGGAGAGACGGGCAGCGGTGCGGACTTTGAGTCCGCCCGGCGGGCCGCTCTGCAAGCCGACGCCCTGCTTTACACCATCCTGGTGCGCGTGGTTAAAAATGAAAGCGGACGCAACACCGCGGGAGAACACGCCCTCGAGACCATTGCCGATTCCACCGGCGGCGCAACCTACTACCCAAAGGATACGAATGAGCTAGGCGCAATGTTCGATCAAATTAACCGCGAACTCCGAAACCAGTATCGCCTCGTCTACTACCCGGTTCCGCGCCCCCCGGCCGGCGCGTACCGCACGTTGGATGTCCGCGTGAAATGCGAATGCAAGGTGAGGAGCCGGAAGGCGTATTTTTCGGGTGGGCGGGCGGAATAGTGCGGTGACTAGTGATTGGTGATTAGTGACTGGTGTAAAACCTTTTGCTATCCGTCGTGATTCTACGAATCTTGGTTGTTTTATGGTTCAAATCAATCCCGCCTACTTAACCCGGGCAACTTCTGGCATCATCGTTAACGAGGAATTCAGGGCTATATGAACTCATTTCTGGAAGTTGCCGTTGAAACGGCGCTTGAAGCCGGTGGCATCCTGCTTGCCGAATATGGCCGCCCCGTGGACATCAGCTACAAAGGGGAAGTGGATATTGTGACGCAGGCGGACCGGAGGTCCGAGCAGGCCATCGTTACGCGATTGCGCACGCATTTCCCCAGGCATTCGATTGTTGCCGAAGAGGGTGGCGGGTCGGAAAGCGCTTCGGCGTTTCGCTGGCACGTGGATCCGCTCGACGGCACCACGAATTTTGCTCACAAGTATCCATGTTTTGCGGTTTCGATCGGCCTGGAAGAGGCCGGGGAGCTTATCGTCGGCGTCGTTTACAATCCGGTGAGCGGGGAATTGTTTACCGCCGCGAAAGGCGAAGGCGCTTTTCTGAACCAAAAAAAGATTCGGGTTTCAACAATCGAAACGCTCGCCACCAGCCTGCTCGTCACCGGTTTTCCCAGCCAGAAACGCACCCAGAATCCCAATATTCACTACTACTGGGATTTTACGCTTAGATCCCACGGCGTGCGCCGCGATGGCTCGGCTGCACTCGATCTGGCGGCGGTTGCCTGTGGCCGCTTTGAGGGTTTTTGGGAATTTGGCCTGCATTCCTGGGACACCGCGGCCGGTGTTCTGCTGGTGCGGGAGGCTGGGGGCGTCGTGACTCAGTTTGATGGACGGCCCTATCTGTTGGGAGACCACGAACTTCTGGCTTCCAATGGACGTGTTCACGCGGAAATGAAGGAAGTCGCCGCCGGAATCGCCGAGCGCTCCGCAACGCGCACCCCGCTGATATAATTGAAAGGTAAGCCTGTGCTGTTGCGATGCACCTCCGTGACGTTTTGCACATGGGCCTGCAATACGCTGGATTGACGCTATTTTTGACGGATGTTAGGCTCGCCATGGTGAGCTTGAATTTTTCGAGGATTTACTGAGGAATAATGGGCAACAGCCTCACTTTTCCGGTTCCTGATAACTCGAGTCTCGGCGACCGGCTCTCCCGTTGGCTGGGCCGCTGGCGGCATGGAGGTATCGAGCATTACGCGACCGCGGCAAACCTCCGTGAAAACAGGCGATGGGGATCCGGCGAACGATTTATTGTGAACCACGAACGAATTTGGCTGGATGCGCTCCCCAATGCTTCTGGCGGTCTTCGTATTGTGCAAATTTCCGATATTCATCACGGACTGTTTCTCCCCAAGGAGTGGCTCGCCGAGGCTGTTCAACAGGCAAACCGCCTGGACCCGGATATCATCGCGTTGACGGGCGATTTCGTCACCTATTCGCGTAGAAACATTGGCCCGGCAGCCGAGATATTGGGGCGCTTGCGAGCGCGCCGTGGGGTATTCGCTGTTTTGGGAAATCATGATTTCCGCGTGGATGCGGATGCGGTCACTGCGGCCTTGCAGCGTCAACATATTGATGTACTGCGGAATCGCCATATCCAGCTTGGGTTTGGCGGAGCGCCACTGTATTTGGCCGGCGTGGACGACTATGGTTATGGCGCCGATCTGCGGCGCGCGGTGCGCGGAATTCCGCGCGATGCCGCCACGATCCTGCTGGCGCACAATCCGCGCATCGTTCACCTTGCTTCCAGGAACGGCGTCAGCCTGATCCTCGCCGGACACACGCATGGCGGACAGGTCAACCTCCCTCTATTGGGCACCGTGTACGGCCGTTCACCCGAGCGCCTGCGATATAAGATTGGCTGGGATCGGCTGGGAGCGACGCAAATTTACGTGAGCCGAGGGCTTGGCACCATCGTATTGCCGTGGCGGCTGCGCTGCCCGGCGGAAATTTCACACTTGGAACTGCTTCCTGGCTCTGCCGGCGTCTCCCGTTTGGCAGCTGCGGATTAGCCTTCCTAAATCCTTATGCGCGCCGTTGACCTGATCCGCCGAAAACGAGACTCCGGCGAACTCACTCGCGAAGAAATCGAGCAATTCATTGCCGCGTACACGGCCGGGGACATTCCCGACTATCAGATGTCCGCATGGCTGATGGCAGTGGTGCTGCGCGGAATGACCCGTCCCGAAATTGCAGCACTCACCGAAGCCATGCTGCATTCCGGCAGCGTCCTCGACTTTTCCGATCTCGCGGGGCGCAAGGTGGACAAACATTCCACCGGCGGCGTGGGCGACAAGCCTTCCCTTGTGATTGCTCCAATCGTGGCCGCGGGCGGGCTGAAAGTTCCCATGATCAGCGGCCGTGGCCTGGGGCACAGCGGCGGCACGCTCGACAAACTGGAATCCATTCCCGGGTTTAACGTCAATTTATCACTCTCGGAATTTCGGCGCGTGCTTTCGACATGCGGCTGTGCGCTGATCGGGCAAACCGCCGAAATCGCTCCCGCCGATAAAAAAATCTACGCCTTGCGCGATGTTACCGGCACCGTGGAAAGTCCGGCGCTGATCTGCGCCTCCATCATGAGCAAGAAACTGGCCGAGGGGATTGACGCCCTGGTGCTCGATGTGAAGACCGGTTCCGGCGCGTTCATGAAAAAAATCGAGGACGCCGCGAACCTGGCCGAATTGCTGGTAGAAACTGGCAAGCGCATGGGGAAAAACGTGGTCGCGCTGATCACGGACATGAATCAGCCGCTCGGGCGCAAGTCCGGCAACGCGATGGAAGTGGTCGAATCCATAGAAGTGCTCGGCGGCGGCGGCCCCGCCGATTTGCGCGATCTTTGCGTGGAGCTTGCGGCATGGATGTTTCTGCTGGGCGAGCGCGTCAAGACGCTGGACGAAGGAAAAAAACTTTCGCTGGACCTGATTGCCAACGGCCAGGCGCGCGAAAAATTCCGCGAAATTGTGGGTTTGCAGGGCGGCGACGTGGGCGTGGTGGACGACCCGGCGCGCCTCGCGCATGCGCGTCAAACGCTTGCCGTAACCGCCGCAACCAGCGGATATATTTCTTCGATTCAATGCGAACAGCTTGGCGTGGCGGGCGTGGTGCTAGGCGGCGGAAGAGAAAAAAAGGAAGACAAAATAGACCCGGCCGTGGGTTTGGAATTTCACAAGCGCATCGGCGACGCCGTCGAGCGCGGCGAGCCGCTGTGCACGCTGCACTACAATTCGGATGCTCGATTGCCGGAAGCGCGCGGCCTGGTTGAAACTGCCTACAAGATCGAGTCGGAAAAACCGAAAGCGATTCCGCCGCTGATTCATCGGGTGATTGGGGCGTAGAGCGGATTCCGTGTGCGGAGCGTGGCCGTACTGTTGTAGCGCCCGCCCACCATTTGGTGGTGCATAATGGTGCGATATGGTGTAAACTTGCATTATGTCTGTTATTGAAAAGCCTGTACGTCAAAGCGTGTCACTTCCTGCCCGCCTAGCGCGGCGAGTACGAACGTTGGCGAAGAACCACAAGACCAGTACAAACCGTGTATTGGTGGAATTGATCGAAACAGGAATCGAGTCGAAAGAATCCGAAAAGTCGAGATTTTTTGAGTTGGCCGACCAACTTAGCTCAGCTACCGACCCTGCCGAACAGAAACGTATTAAAGAAACACTCGCCCGCATGACCTTCGGTGAATAAATGCCAAAGATTCAGTGGACTGATTTGCCGCCCGCCTTGCGCGATCACCTTTTTGAAAGACTGGCTGACCGGAAGATCACAGTCGAGGACCTCTATTAGCTAAAGTTATGGCGTGAATTGCTCACTCAGCCTGCCCCTCGTGAGAAGAGGCAGCTAGTCTCAATTCCCAAGGAAAGCCAGTATTGACGTCACACTTTGTAGGAATCGCTCCATTCATTAGCTTCCAACCTTTGCGGATATTGGCACTGTCGGGGTCTGGATAAGCGTATCGAAGGTCGTACAAGTCATAAAGTCTTTGGAAAAACTTGGAAAAGTGAACTGGACTTTCCGGGGGTGGGTAGTCCTTCCAAATTTCAACCTTTTCACCAGAGCATTTGTACACCAGCAATCCAACGGATTCATAACGCATTCCAGGATCAGTAATTGCGTGCCGACCCGCAAGAGCGACCAATACTTCGTGATATCGGCGAATCGCTGGCAATGGATCGTTGTGCTCGCCGAACGATGCATCGTTGGAACTCTTCGCGTCGGATTCTTTTCTGAATCTAATCAGGTGTAGAAATCCAAAGACGAAGCCAGGATACATGAGGTGAACATTTGTACACTCGCCCAGGGCTTCTTCCATTCTATTTGTTAGATTCCGGAAAGCATTACCAGTGCTCTTCGCCGATATACCAAGAGCGGGACCAATCCCAGGAATAACCGCGGTAACATCGACGGCCTTATATTTTATTCCTCCTAGAACCTTGTGCTCCGACCGTTTGGGCATTTCACTGGAGAAGTCCAGCTCATGGGTAGAGTTATTTAACTTTATGTTCTTAAGTGGAATGCCCGGAAAAATGTATTCAGGAGGAAAGCCCCCTTCCAGAATGAGCCGGGCCGCGCAATATGCATGAAGAGGTTTTATATGTTCACCCGATTGGGT
>Ga0075026_100000814_pt1 | contig 13047 bp, 11 predicted proteins | sample Str012_2_FD_71392 | JGI IMG/M metagenome (GOLD analysis project Ga0075026, IMG submission 71392) | Freshwater sediment microbial communities in response to fracking from Pennsylvania, USA - Straight Creek_MetaG_SC_2012 | ecosystem: Environmental > Aquatic > Freshwater > Creek > Sediment...
GCTCGACACGGTTACGGCAACCCTGGACTGCATGTTCGCGTACCTCGCGCAGCACCCCGAGCAACGCCGGATGCTCGTCGACGACCCCGAGCTCATTCCCGCGGCAATCGAAGAGATGCTCCGCTGGGAGACTCCGGTGCTCGGCGTCGCGCGCGTCGCGACCCGTGACACCGAGCTGGCCGGCTGTCCGATCCATCAGGGCGACCAGGTCTCGGTGATCTTGAGCTCCGCGAACACCGACCCCGCGGAGTTCGACGACCCGGACACGATTCGCTTCGATCGCCCCACGAATCGCCACTACGCGTTCGGTGGCGGGCTCCACCGTTGCCTCGGATCGCACCTCGCCCGCCAGGAGCTGCGGATCGCGCTGCGCGAATGGCACCGGCGCATCCCCGACTACTCGGTCGCGCCCGGCCACACACTCGTCTACACGCCCGCGATCCGATCGATCGACCACTTTCCGATGGTCTTCGACCGGAAGGTGTCCTGACTACGACGACGCGGGGGAGATCCAAGCCGTTACCGACGCGAGCCGGTCGACGGCCGAGGCGTGCATTGCGGGAGTGAACACCCGGCTGCAGTTCTTCCCCTCGGCCTTCGCGGCGTACATCGCGATGTCCGCGTTGCGGAGAAGTTCGTCGGTGTCGGCCGAGCTGTGGCCGTAGGCGATGCCGATGCTGGCCGTGAGCGTGAGGCGACTGGTTGCGATGACGATCGGCGCCCGTAGCGCGTCGATGATGCGCTGCGCGATCTCGACGGGAATCGCGTCGTCGGCGATGTCGTCCAGCAGCACGGCGAACTCGTCTCCACCGAGCCGGGCCGCGGTGTCGCCCCGACGCAGTTGCTCCGTGAGTCGTTCGGTCAGCTGAACGAGGAGCGCGTCGCCCGCCCAATGGCCGAGCGTGTCGTTGACGTTCTTGAAGTCGTCGAGATCGATGAACAGCACCGCGACGCGACGAGCGCTGCGCGACAGTCGCGCGACCGCGTGGTCGATCCGGTCGCAGAACAGGCTCTTGTTCGGAAGCCCGGTGAGCGCGTCATGGAGAGCCTGGTGGGCGAGCTGCTGCTTGAGTTGTTCGTGCTCGGTGATGTCACGAAAGCTCCACACCCGGCCGACTACCTCGCCCAGGAGGCGCCGCGGGCGGGAGTTGCGTTCGAAGACGCGACCGGTCTTGAAGTGAACGATGTCGTGACTGATCGCTTCGGGGTGTGCGTAGAGCGATTCGACCTTGGCCAGGAACGCTTCGGGATCGGCCAGTTGATCGAGCACCCACGCCAACGCCTGCGCGTCGTCGCGCGATTCGAGCACAGCCTCGGGGAGGTGCCACATCTCCGCGAATCTGGGATTGAAGCTCGTGATCTGACCGCCCTGATCGACGACGAGGATTCCCTCGGTGATGGCGTCGAGCGTCGTGGCCAGAAGCGAGTTCGACTCGCGCAGCCTTTCCTCGGTGAGCACTCGATCGGAGATGTCGTGGCCGGTGACGACGATGCCGCCGACACTCGGGTCATCGAGCAGATTCGTGAACGTCACCGCGAACGGAGTGACTCCGCCGGCGCGGCGAACCAGTCTCAGGTCGACCGTTACCGGTCGCGCGCCCGGTGCGATCACCTCGCGCAACGCGTTCGCGAACTCGGCTCGGTCGTGCGCCTCGACGATGCAGTCGAAGGGCTCCCGTTCGAGCCGTTCCTGATCGTGACCGAGGAGCCGAGTCACCACCGACGACGACGAGCGGATCTCGCCGCCGCGTTCGAGCACCAGCGTGATCGACGCCGCGTTCTGCATCAGCGTCCGGAACTCGGCCGTGGCGTCGCTCGCGACCTCCCACCGCCGTCGATCCGAGATGTCGCGCACGCTCAGCAGGATGTCGTCGCCGAACGAGGTTCCCCGCACCTCTACCAGTCGCCACCCCTCGGCCCCGCGGACCCGAAGCTCCAACAGGGTCCCGACCGCTTTGTCCCGCATTGCCTCGACCGAGACCACGGCCATCTCGATGTCGTCGGGGTGCAAGAACTCCAACATGTTCCGGCCCACGCCGTCGGCGAGGGTGATCCCGAACAGGCGCTCGGCCGCGTGGTTCCCCCACCGCAGGTCGCCGGCCTCGGTCATCAGCATCACCGGATCGGCCAAGGCGGCGGCGAGATCGCCCAGATCGCCCGCGAACGGGCATGCGGCTACCGAACCGGTCACGCTCGATACATCGACAGTTCCGGCGCGCGATTGACCTCCAAAACCGGTGCGGGAACGCAGTTCCGCGACATGATGCGTCACCATGACTGACGACGCTCCTGTTCCCGCGGCCCCGCCGGATCCCGCAGCCATCCTGCGCAGCCGCAACTTCGTGGTGCTGCTCGTCTTCGCCGCGGGCGTGGGTTTGATCGTCTCGCTCGTGAGTTGGGGATTCCTCGAGTTGGTGCACAAGATCCAGGTCTGGGTGTTCACCGATCTGCCGACGAACATGGGCTATTCGTCGGCGCCCTCGTGGTGGTATCTGCTCGTACTCGGTTTGGCCGGATTGCCGGTCGCGTTCGCGGTTGTGCGGCTGCCCGGCAATGGGGGCCACGTGCCCGTGCACGGGCTGCAAGTGGGTGGCAACGAGCCGAAGATGGTTCCGGGCGTTGCGCTCGCGGCGCTGGCCTCGCTCGGTCTCGGGCTCGTGCTCGGGCCCGAAGCGCCGCTCATCGCAATCGGCGGGGGGCTCGCCATCTTCACGGTGAAGCTCGCGAAGCGAGACGCGGCGCCGCAGCTGCTGATGATCATGGCCGCGGCCGGCAGCTTTGCGGCGATCTCGGTGATCTTCGGTTCGCCGCTCGTCGCGGCGGTTCTCGTCATCGAGGCGACCGGACTCGGCGGCCCAGTGCTGCCGCTCATCCTGATCCCCGGGCTGATCTCGGCCGGTATCGGTTCGCTCGTATTCATCGGGATGTCGAACTGGAGCGGGCTCAGCACGAGTGCGTACTCGCTCGCGCCGCTGCAGCTCGCACCGTTCACCCACATCACGTGGGAAGCGCTCGGCTGGGCCATCGCGCTCGGGCTCGCCGGTGCCGCGGTCACGCAGATCGTCCGCCGCATCGGTCTCGCGTGCGTACGGGTCGTCCCGACGAAGCCGTTCGTTCTCGTCCCGCTGGCCGGCGTTCTCGTCGCGGCGCTCGCGATCCTGTTCGCGCACACCACCAATCACGGCGCCGGACAAGTTCTGTTCTCCGGACAGGACGCGCTCCCCGGTCTCGTGAGCAATGCGTCGACATGGTCGCTCGGGGCGCTGGCGATGGTGTTGATCTGCAAGGGCGTCGCGTGGGCGCTGTCGCTCGCGAGCTTTCGGGGTGGACCGACCTTCCCCGCGATCTACCTCGGCGCGGCCGGCGGGATCGCCGCGTCACACCTCCCCGGGGTGTCGCTGAGCCCCGCGGTCGCCGTGGGCATGGGCGTCATGGTGGTCTCGTTCCTGAAGCTGCCGCTTTCGGCCATCGTCATCGCGACCACGCTCACGTTGAGCGCGGGGGCAGCCGTGGCCCCGCTCATCATCCTCGGCGTCGTGGTGGCGTACCTCGCGACGTTGGGCCTCGAAGGCCGCCTCGGAGCCGACGCGGATCCGGCCGCACCCGCTGCGCCTTCCGCGGCGCCGGCCGGTTGACGGGTCGCGACGGCACCGGTAATCCTGCCGAGATGCCCACCGCGCGCAACGGCGACGTCGAGCTGTTCTTCGAAGCGTTCGGCTCCGCCTCCGACCCGGCACTGCTGCTCGTCAACGGTCTGGGCTCGCAATGCATCAACTACGACGAGCGTTGGTGCGAGAAGTTCGCGGCGCAGGGGTACTGCGTGATCCGCTTCGACAACCGCGATGTCGGTTTGTCGTCGAAGCTCGATGAGCGCACCTACGGGTTGCGCGACATGGCCGCCGATGCGCTTGCGGTCGTCGACGCGGCGCAGGTGGCGCGCGCTCACGTCATGGGAGTGTCGATGGGCGGGATGATCGCCCAACGCCTCGCGATCGACCACGCCGACCGGCTGCTGTCGCTCACATCCGTGATGTCGCGTACGGGCGAACCCGAATACGGTCAGAGCACACCGGAAGCGCTCGCGGTGTTGATGGCCAAGCCGGCTCGGACGCGTGACGAGTACGTCGACAACCAGATCGCCGCGATCCGGGTGTACGGCTCGAAACCGGAGTGGATCGACGAGCCGTACCTACGAGCGCGCGCGGCGCGGGCGTTCGACCGTTGCTATTGCCCGGCGGGCGTCGGGCGGCAGATGCAGGCGGTCGTGAGTGACGGAGATCGCGCGGCGGGCCTGCGCGCGGTGACGATGCCGACCCTCGTCATGCACGGCACTCGGGACACGTTGATCGATCCGAGTGGCGGGCGCCGCACCGCCGAGTTGATCCCGGGCGCGCGCTACGTGGAGATCGAGGGCATGGGCCACGACTACCCGCCTGCGATCTGGGACCATTGGGTCGAAACGTGGGCCGGGTTCGTTCGTTCCGTCAGCTGAGCCGTTCGCTTGAGGGACGAAAGCCTCTAGAAGCGGCTACCCCGCGAGCGCATCCTGGGTGGAAAATCGAGATTTCGACGCGGGAAGGACTCATGACGGACATCGCAAGCGAGCGGTTGGTCGGCGCGACCAGATGGGAACAAGACCTCTTCACCCATCTGACCGAGCACGTGCGGGACGAACGTGAGGCGCTCGAGGCCTACGTCGCCGCGGCCGACGCCACCGATTCGAATGCGCTCGCGTACGTGGTCAAGCTCCTCATCGAGGACGAGCGCCGCCATCACACGCTCTTTCAGGAGATGGCCGAGTCGCTCAAACACGATGCCGAGTTCCGTCCGGGAGACCCCGCGATTCCGCGGCTCGACTTCAATCGGGTGGACGGCGCGGCCGTTCGCGAGCTGACCGATCAGCTCATCGCCCGTGAGAAGGCGGATGTGCGGGAGCTGAAGAAGTTGCAGAAGAGTGTGCGAGACGTCAAGGAGAGGACGCTCTGGCCGCTGCTCATCGATCTGATGCAGCGCGATACCAAGAAGCATCTCGCGATGCTCCGCTTCGTCCAAAAGCAGATGTAGGACCCGGTGGAGGCGATGGGGATCGAACCCACTACCTCTTGCATGCCATGCAAGCGCTCTACCAACTGAGCTACGCCCCCGTGGGTCAGCCAAGTTACCAGCCGGATCGGCAGTTCCTCCGCCGGTAGCCTCTGCTCGATATGGCCGACGAAATTCCGCCGCAGCGCTACACCGCCGCACTCGCCAACGAGATCGAGCACAAGTGGCAGGATCGCTGGGACGAACAGCACGTCTTCTCCACGCCGAATCGCTCCGGCCTGCTGAGCGAAGACCCGCGGCGCATCTCGGACCGGCCCCACATGTTCGTGCTCGACATGTTCCCGTATCCCAGTGGCGTCGGCCTGCATGTCGGCCATCCGCTCGGCTACATCGCCACCGACGTGTACGCGCGTTTCCAGCGGATGAACGGCTTCAACGTCCTGCACGCGATGGGCTACGACGCGTTCGGTCTCCCGGCCGAGCAGTACGCGGTACAGACGGGAACGCATCCCCGCATCACCACTGAGCAGAACATCGCGAACATGAAGCGCCAGCTGCGCGCGCTCGGGCTCGGGCACGATCCGCGCCGCGGTCCCGCTACCACTGACGTCGCGTACTACCGGTGGACGCAGTGGATCTTCCTGCAGATCTACAACTCCTGGTACGACGAGGAATCGGGACGCGCGCGGGAGATCGGCACGCTGGTGCAGGAGTTCCGCGCGGGCCGGTTCGCGACTCCCGGCGACGTTCCCTTCGACGAGCTCGATCCGTTGGAACAGCGCAAGCTCGTCGACTCGTACCGGCTCGCGTACGAGGCGTACGCGCCCGTCAACTGGTGTCCCGGTCTCGGCACAGTGCTCGCCAACGAAGAAGTAACCGGCGACGGGCGGAGTGAGCGCGGCAACTTCCCGGTGTACCGCCGTCCGCTGAAGCAGTGGATGCTCCGCATCACCGCGTACGCCGACCGTCTGCTCGACGATCTCGAAGCGCTCGACTGGACCGACTCCATCAAGCTGATGCAGCGCAACTGGATCGGGCGCTCGACGGGCGCGTCCGTGGTCTTCGGAGTCGAGAACCACGCCGACGTCGGCATCGAGGTGTTCACCACCCGGCCCGACACGTTGTTCGGGGCCACGTACATGGTGTTGGCGCCCGAGCACCCGCTGGTGGACGTGATCACGGCGAACCAGTGGCCCGACGACGACCTCGGGAACGACTTCGCGAGCAATGAGCTCGACGCGTGGAAGGGTCTGTTCGGCGCGACCGACCCGCCGCCGGCGGCGGTGAACCGGTACCGCGACTTTGCGGCCGCGAAGACCGACCTGGAGCGCCAGTCGGAGGGCAAAGAGAAGACGGGCGTGTTCATCGGTGCGTTCGCGATCAACCCCACGAACAACGCGCGCATCCCGATCTTCATCGCCGACTACGTACTCATGGGGTACGGCACCGGTGCGATCATGGCCGTGCCCGCGCACGACGAACGCGACTTCGAATTCGCACGGGAGTTCGAGCTCCCGATCCGTCCGGTGATCCGCCCCGACGACGAGTGGCTCGCGGCGCGCGACGTCGGACCGGCCGACGCGTCGAACTGGCCCGAGTCGTACGTGGGCGACGGAGTCGGGCAGAACTCGGCGAACGAAGAGGTCTCGCTCGACGGTTTGCCGGTCGAGGACGCCAAGCGCGTCATCACCGAGTGGTTGGAGAAATCAGGTCGCGGTCGGCCGACGATCACGTACAAGTTGCGCGACTGGCTCTTCAGCCGGCAGCGCTACTGGGGCGAGCCGTTCCCGATCGTCTACGACGACGCGGGGCCGATCGCACTGCCCGATGAGATGCTGCCCGTCGTGCTGCCCGAGGTCACCGACTTCGAGCCCGTCACGTCGGACGACCCCGAGGCGCTCCCGGAGCCGCCGCTGGCGCGGGCCGCGGACTGGGTCGAGGTCGAGCTCGATCTCGCCGGGCCGGAGTGGGCCGGATACGGCGCCGGAACGCGCACCTACGTCCGCGAGACCAACACGATGCCGCAGTGGGCGGGTTCGTGTTGGTACTACCTGCGCTACCTCGATCCCACCAACGAGGACGCCATGGTCGACCCCGAGGTGGAGCAGAGTTGGGCCGACGGCACCCGCATCGACGGTTCACCGAAGGCGGGTCTCGTCGACCTCTACGTCGGCGGCGTCGAACACGCGGTGTTGCACCTCTTGTACGCGCGCTTCTGGCACAAGGTGTTGTTCGATCTCGGTCACGTGTCGACGATCGAGCCGTTCCAACGACTGGTGAACCAGGGGTACATCCTCGCCGCGGCGTTCGTCGACGAACGGGGCGCGTACGTCGAGGCCGAGCAGGTCGAAGCGCGCGAGGGGAAGTACTTCTTCGAAGGGAAGGAAGTCACGCGCGAGTTCGGCAAGATGGGCAAGAGCCTGCGCAACGCAGTGGCCCCCGACGACATCTACCGCGACTACGGCGCCGACACACTGCGGCTCTACGAGATGTTCATGGGGCCGCTCGACAAGGAGCGCCCGTGGAGCACAGCCGACATCGTCGGCGTGCACCGATTTCTCCAGCGACTGTGGCGCAACTTCGTCGACGAGGAAACCGGCGCCTCGCGCGTTACGGACGCGCCCGCCGACGAAGAGACGTGCCGGTTGTTGCACCAGACGATCGACGCCGTCCGCACCGACATGGGCGCGCTGAGCTTCAACACCGCGATCGCGCGCCTCTTCGAGCTCAACAACCACTTGACGACCCTCGTGCAGGGTGGCGGCGGGTTGCCGCGCGAGGTGGCCGACCCGTTGGCGCTGATGGTCGCGCCGCTCGCACCGCACGTGGCCGAGGAGCTGTGGGCCCGGCTCGGTCACGCCGACACGCTCACCTACGAAGCGTTCCCCCAAGCCGATCCGCAGTGGTTGGTGGAGGAGCGGGTGGAGGTGCCCGTTCAGGTCAACGGCAAGGTGCGGGCCCGGATCGAGATTGCCGCCGATGCCGACGCGCCCGCGCACGAAGCCGCGGCGCGCGCCGAGCCGCGCATCGCCGAACTGCTGGCCGGCGCGACGGTGCGCAACGTGAAGGTCGTTCCCGGCAAGATCGTGAACTTCGTCCTCGGCTGAGGCGTAGCCGTATCCTGGGCGGCGTGGACGAACCGATCGCCTGCTCGCTCGACGCCGACGGTGCCCGGAGCCAGCTCGACGAATGGCACGCGGTGCTCCGGGCCGCGGTGGTGTCGACCGAGCGCGAGGGACCGACGCTCGTCCGGATGCGACTGCGCGCCGACGCGGAGGCCGTCGCCCGGATCCTGGCGCTGGCCGAGCGCGAAGTCGCGTGCTGTCCGTTCTTCCGCTTCGCCATCGAGATCGACGCGAACGGCCTCGCACTGACGGTCGCCGTTCCGCCCGACGCGGCTGAGGTTCTCGTCGCCTTCGCCGCGCTCGTAACCGCGTAATCGTGGCCGTCACGCTGTACGGCGTTGCCGCGGTCACGTTCATGATGACGATGTACGCGTTGGAGCGACGCGGCCGGATCTTCGTGCTCGGTTTCGCGGTCGGGTGCGTGCTGTCCAGTATTTACGGCTTCCTGTCCGGCGCCTGGCCCTTCGGCGTGGTCGAGTTGATCTGGTCGGGCATTGCGTTCCGCCGCTACCGCGAACCCATCTCGGCTTGAGGTCGTCCCTTTTCGGTGGCGCACCGGCGCGGTAGCGTGCGGTTGCTTCGCCCGCACTTCCTCCGTCTCTTGTCTCGCGCCCGGAGGTATCCGTGGGGGAGGAAGTTCCGCGTCCCTTGCTGCGCGACGCGCGGGCGGTGTGGTCGGCGCGCTGGCACGAGTGGCGCGGCGATCGTCGTATCGCGGCCGCCCTGCTCGCCTGTGTCGCACTCGCGGCGGGCGTCGCCTGGCTGCGCGCCGGCGCGACGACATCGTCGGCTTTGCCGCGCGCGACGCCGACGCGCGGACCGACCGAGACGTTCGCCGCCACCACGACGACCCGGGCCGCGCCCGCGCTGATCATCGACGTCGTCGGTGCGGTGGTCCGCAGCGGCGTGGTGCGGCTGCGCGCGGGTGCACGGGTCATCGACGCGATCGCGGCCGCGGGCGGATCGACCCCTGACGCCGACCTCACCCGCCTCAACCTCGCGGCGGTGCTCACCGACGGATCGCGCATTGCGGTACCGCGGGCGGGTGCCCCCGCACCCGGGGTGGATCCGTCCGCGGTGAGCGGCGCCGCCGCGGGCGCAGTCGGTGGCTCGCCGACGCCCGCCGCGCCGGTGAACCTCAATTCGGCGACCGCGGAGCAACTCGACGCGCTCCCCGGCGTCGGTCCCGCCACCGCCGCCGCGATCGTCAGTGACCGCGAAGCGCACGGCCCGTTCCGATCGGTCAACGACCTCGGCCGCGTGCGCGGCATCGGCGACGCCAAGCTCGCACAGCTGCACGATCTCGTGGCGGTCTGAGGTGGAGCTCGGGCCGGTCGTCGCGCTGGCGGGACTCATCGCGGGCATCGTGGTGGGGGAGCGGTCCGGCATCACGGCCGCGAACGGCGCGTTGGTCGTCGGCGCCGCCGCGCTCGCGGCGGCCTGGTTCACGCGTTCGCGCCGCCGTAGCGCGCTGGCCGCCGTCGCGTGCGCGCTCCTCGGCGGCGCGGCAATGGGTCGTGCAGTCGACGGGCAGGACCACTCGCCGCTCCAACGCGCGATCGACCGGCGGGAAGCGACGACCGTGCACGGAGTTGCCGTCGAGGACCCCGACGGTCCCACGTACGAGGCGAGCGTGCTGATCCGGGTCGACGTGGGTCACGGCGCGGAACGCGTCCTGCTCGCGCGTGCCTCGGGCGACGACGTCGCCGCGCTGCGGGTGATCGAGGCCGGCGATCACGTGGTTCTCGACGGCCGGCTCACGCGGCTGGGTTCGGGTGTGTACGACGACCGGGCCCGGTGGCGCCACGCCGTCGGCCGCCTCGATGAGGCGCGTGTCGTCGGGCTGTCCGCGCCGCACGGACTGCTCGCGGTCGCGAATGCGATCCGGGGAGTCATCCTCCGGGGCACGCGTTCGCTTGCGCCGACGACGCGCGCGCTGGTCGCGGGTTTCCTCCTGGGCGACACGCGCGACATTCCGGCGCCGGTCATCAGCGCGTACCGCGATTCCGGCCTGTCGCACCTGCTCGCGGTTTCGGGCGAGAACGTGGCCTTCGTGATGGCACTGGCCGCGCCGTTGCTCCGCCGGTTGCGGCTCGGTGCCGGGACCGCAACGGCCCTCGCGATCGTGATCGTGTTCGCGGCCATGACCCGGTTCGAGCCGTCGGTGTTGCGGGCTTCGGCGATGGCGGCGATCGCGCTGCTTGCGACACTGGGTGGCCGCCCCGCGTCGAGCGTGCGCGTGCTGGCCTACGCGGTGATTGCGCTCCTGCTCATCGATCCGTTCCTGCTGCACTCCGTCGCGTTCGCGCTGTCGTGCGGCGCGAGCGCGGGCATCGCGTTCTTCTCGCGTCCGATCGGTGCCCGCCTGCCCGGCCCGCGCGCGGTGCGAGAACCGCTGGCGGTCTCGATCGGCGCGCAGCTCGGGGTCCTGCCCGTCTTGTTGTGGGTCTTCGGCACGTTCCCCCTGATCACGCCGGTCTCGAACCTCGCGGCGGCGCCCGCGGCGGAGCTGCTCGGCGTGTACGGGTTCTTTGCCGCCGGGGTCGCCGGTGTCGCGCCGGGGCTCGGCCCGTTCGTGCAGCAGCCGACCGCGGTGCTGGTCGCGTGGATCACGACCGTTGCGCACGCGGGCGCCGCGATCCCGTTCCGCATCGACGTCCGGGGCGCGCTCGGCCTCACCTCGTTGCTCGCCGCGGGCGCCTCGGTAGCCTGCCTCCGTGCCCGCCGTCGAGCCGTTCCCGCGCCTCCGGCTGGGTGAGCAATCGGTCGACATCCGAACGCGGGTCGTGGTGATGGGGATCCTGAATCGCACCCCCGATTCCTTCTACGACCGCGGCGCGACCTGGGATTTCGACGCGTTCGTGCGCCGCGCGGAGGAACTGGTCGCCGACGGCGCCGACCTGCTCGACGTCGGCGGCGTCAAGGCCGGGCCCGGCCCCGACGTCGACGAGAGTGAGGAGCTCGACCGCGTCGTGCCCGCGGTGGAGGCACTGCATGCCCGCTTCGACGTGCCGCTTTCGGTCGACACCTGGCGCGCGTCGGTGCTCGACGCCGCGTGTACCGCGGGCGCGGTTGTCGGCAACGACATCTCCGGATTCGGCGATCCCGACTACCTGCGGGTGGCGGCCAAACACGACGTGACCGTCGTCGCCACGCACATCCGCCTCCGCCCGCGCGTCCCCGATCCCGACCCGCACTACGACGATCTCGTCGCCGACGTCACCGAATTCCTGCGCGAGCGGGCGCGACGAGCCGAGGGGGTCGGTCTTCGCCCCGAACAGATCGTCTTCGACGCCGGCCTCGACCTCGGCAAGACCCCGGCGCAGAGCGCGGTGCTGCTCCGCGAGAGCGCGCAGCACGCGACCCTCGGCTACCCGCTCCTGCTGTCCGCGTCGAACAAACGCTTCATCGGTGAGCTGCTCGGCCGCGAGATCGACGATCGCCGGGCAGAATCACTCGCGGCGGTGGCATACGGCGCCGTCCACGGTTGCCGGGTTGTTCGGGTGCACGACGTCCGGGGCACGGCGCGCGTGTGTCGCACGATCGAGGCGATGTTGTGAGCATCTACCTGGTTCAGGGTTCCGACCCGGTGTTCCGCGACCGCGAGGTGCAGCGTCTCGTCGACGAGCTGCTCGCGGGCGAGGACCGTTCGTTCGCACTCGACGACCACACGTTCGCGAGCCGGCGCCGGGCCGGCGACGCCGAACCGGCCGAGGACGACGATGACGCGCGTGCGTCCGAGGGATCGACGGAGCTGCCCGCGTTCGCGGCCTTGACCACCGCGTTGCAGAGCCCACCGTTCATGACTGCGGCACGCGTCGTCGTCGTTCGCGACATCGGCAACGCAACCACCGAACAGGCGAAGTGGCTCGCGGAATGGATCGACGATCCTCTCGACGGCGTGCACCTGATTCTCGTGTCCGGCGGCGGCCGGGTATCGACCGCGCTCGACAAAGCGGCCAAGGCGAAGGCCGAGGTCGTCGGCACGACGACGGCCGACACCTCCGACGTGTTGCAACAGGAGCTGAGGAGCGCGCACATCAAGCTCGCGCCCGACGCGAGCAAGCAGATCGCGGCGCACCTCGGCGACGACGCGGGGCGCGTACCCGAGTTGGTCGAGCTCCTGCACTCGACGTACGGCGACAACGCGTCACTTTCCCTCGACGACGTCGAGCAGTACCTCGGTGAGGTCGGGACTGCGGGTCGGTTCGATCTCACGAACGCGATCGACCGCGGCGATGTCGGGACTGCGCTCGAGACGTTGCACCGCATGCTGACGTCGAGCAGTTCACAGCAGCTGAAGCCGCTGCATCCGATGCAGGTGATGGCCTCGCTCGTGTTCCACTATCAGCGGCTGCTGCGGCTCGACGACCCGTCGATCATCACGAAGGAACACGCCGCGACCGCGCTCGGCATGAAGAGCGCGGGTGGAGCGCGGTTCCCGCTCGAAGCGTCGAAGCGCCTCGGGAGCGATGGCTTGCGCGAAGCGATGTGTCTGCTGGCCGAGGCCGAGCTCGATCTGCGGGGTGCGAGCGGGCTCGACGACCGAACCGTGATGGACGTGCTGGTCGCCCGGCTGGCCGCGCTGAGCCGGCGTTCGGCTCGGCGCTGACCGGCTGACGGGGTACTAGACGCCGGCTTTGGCCGCGCGCTTCATGAGGCGCGACGTGCGGCGGGCGGCCGCGTTCTTGTGGATGACGCCCTTCGATCCGGCCTTGTCGATGCGCTTCTGCGCGGCCTTCACGGCGTCGGCGGAACCCGCGTCGCCATCGGTGACGGCCTGGTTCGCCACCTTCACGCGCGTCTTCAGTTCGGAGCGGACGCCCTTGTTGCGGACGCGCCGCTTCTCGTTCTGACGGTTGCGCTTCTTCTGCGACTG
>Ga0075026_100000815_pt1 | contig 13026 bp, 12 predicted proteins | sample Str012_2_FD_71392 | JGI IMG/M metagenome (GOLD analysis project Ga0075026, IMG submission 71392) | Freshwater sediment microbial communities in response to fracking from Pennsylvania, USA - Straight Creek_MetaG_SC_2012 | ecosystem: Environmental > Aquatic > Freshwater > Creek > Sediment...
TAGACCTGGTCGGAGCGGGGTGCACCGTCGGCGAGGGCGTGCGCAGCATCGTCGAGAGCGACCTGCGCGTCGTGCACGCCGGTGCGGCGGGCGAGGTGCTCGTGCACCGTCTCGCCGGCACGCGTGTCGGGCTCCTGCGTGAGGTATCCGATGTGCGCGGACGGCGGTGACAGCGTCACGGAGCCGACGTCGGCGGACGCCGTCCCCGCGAGGATGCGGAGCAACGTGGTCTTGCCGGCGCCGTTGGGGCCGACGAGCCCCACGACGTCGCGGGGACCGACCACGAGGTCGAGGTCGCTCCAGAGCTCGCGGTCACCGTAGGCGGCCGCGAGTCCTTTGGCCTGCAAGGTGGCGCTCACCGGACCATCCTCGCCGGTGGGGCGTCCTGCCGCGAAACGCGATTACGCCTCCGGCGCGGTGCCTGTCTGGACGACCGGGATCACGACGTCGCTCACGTCGCCGGCGGAGTGGTCGACGAGGTGCGCGGTGTCGGTCGTCCAGAGCAGCTCGCCCCGGGCCTGGATGGTGGCACGCACCGCGAGCGTCGCGTGCGACGGGATGGACGCGCGGTCGACCTCGAGCACGTAGGGGATCGGCACCTGTCCGCCCGTCGACTCGGTCGTGGCGAGCGTGGTGGCCGCGACGTCCTGACGGGCCACGTCCTGGAGCGTCACGGTGGTCAGGGCGTCCGGGGGCAGCGCGATGCGCTGGCGGTAGGAGACGGTGCCCGAGACGGAGAACACCGCGGCGGTCGCGGTGTCGGCTTCGTTGGGCTGACGACGCAGACGCAGGGCGCCGTCGGCCCCGCTGAGGACGACGTCGTCGTCATGGCTGATGGTGAGCGGACCTCCGAGCAGCGCGAAGACGCGGGCCTCGGCGTCCATCGCCTCGCCCGGACCGGCCATGAGCGTCGACATGATCGGGCCGCAGGTGAGCGTGTCGCCGGCGACCGCAGCCGTGCCGCGGAACCGGTTGACCACCTGCCCGAACACCGAGCCGTCGTCGGCGAACTCGATCACGGGGGACAGCTGCGCGGGCGGAGCGGCACCGTCGATGCCGACGATGTCGTAGGCGCCGGAGAGCGCCGAGGCGTGCGTCATGCCGAGAGTCTCTCAGCAACGCCCCGACCCCTCTCACGTAACCGCCCCAGATGCTGCAGAACCAGCCGTTCTCCGTGCATTGGGGCGGTAACGACGCGGAAGGGGGGCTCAGTCGGGCGTGGGTGTACTCGGTCGTGTCGCCCAGTAGGAGCCGAGGAGCACCAGGGGGAAGCCGAGAACCGTGCCCCACGTGAGCGGCTCGGACAGCACGACGATGCCGAGGACGACGGCGACCGCCGGGTTGACGAACGTGATGACGGTGGCGCGCACCGGACCTGCGACCGCGATGAGCTCGAAGAACAGCACGAACGCCAGCGCGGTGCAGACGAGCGCCAGCACGAGGATCGAGGCCCAGACCTTCGGACTCGGGCTGCCTTGCCCCAGGCCGTACGCCGTGACCGGTGCGTAGAGCACCGCGACGATGCCGAGCGAGACGGCGACGACGCCCATCGACGGCACGTGCCCGAGCTTGCGCGCCGCGATCGCCGGACCGACCGCGTAGCAGACGGCGACGATCAGCAGCTCGACGACACTCAGCGCATCGACGTGCCCGGACAGCGAGTCCAGCCCCACGAGGAGACCGACGCCGAGGATGCCGGCTGCCAGCCCGAGCAGACGGATCCGGGTGAGCGCGTGCCGGTCGCCGAGCACCCACGCGACCAGCGTCCCGACGATGGGGACGGCCGCGAGCATGAGCCCGGCGAAGCCGCTGGCGATGCGCTGCTCGGCGTGGCCGAGCAGCAGCCACGGCAGCGCCATCTCGATCAGCGCGAAGGCCACCACGAAGGGCCACGCCCGCAGCGCCGGTCGCAGGGCGCCGGACCGGATCGCCAGCGGCACCAGGACGACTGCGCCGAGGAGCGTGCGCAGGCCCACCACGGTGGCCGGGGAGACCTCGGCCACCGCGATCTTGATGAACAGGTAGGGGATCCCCCAGATCACGGCCATCGCGGCGAACAGGGTCCAGGCGCGCCGGCTCATGCCGCCGGACGCCGCCGTGACGTCGCCCGTGACCTCGACCGCGCGTGATTCAGACACCCCGGGAGCCTACGACGACGGCCCGACATCTCAGAGTCGACGCGAGGCCCCCGTCCGAACTCCGCGACAGCGCGACGGCGCGGTGCGCCAGGAAGGCGGTCCGCCGGCCGCCCCGCGCTCAGGTGCTGACCGACGCCGTCGAACGCATGAGCTGCCAGAGCCGCTCGACGTCGGACCGCTCCGTCGCCTCCGCACCGATCGACACCCGGACCATCCACCGGCCCTCGTGCAGCGCCGGCGTGACGAAAGCGAGGCCGGTGGCGTTGAGCGCCTCGACCCACGACCTCGTGTGCGCGTCGAGCGCGTCGGCGTCGGGCACCGCACCTCCGACGGACGTCGTTGGCACGTGGCGCACGCACACCGTCTGCAGCAGCACCGGCGCGACGAGCTCCCACTCCGGCTCGTCGCGAACGACGGCGGCGAGCCACTGGGCGTTGGCGAGGTCGCGACGCAGCCGCGCGCGGATCGCTTCGGCACCGTCGAGCCGGAGGTGGAACCAGAGCTTGAGCGCGCGGAAGCGGCGTCCGAGCGGGATGCCCCAGTCCTTGTACTGCACCACGGAACCGTCGACCGAGGACTGCAGGTAGGACGGATTGGTCGCCATCACCCGCACCAGAAGGTCGACGTCGCGCACGTACAGCAGGGACGTGTCGAGCACGGTACCCAGCCACTTGTGCGGGTTCCAGCCGATCGAGTCCGCATCGTCGACGCCGGCGAAGAGATGACGGCACTCCGGCAGCAACATCGCCGATCCGGCCATGGCCGCGTCGACGTGCACCCATGCTCCGAACTCCCGTGCCACCGCGACGATCTCGGGCGTCGGGTCGAACGCCGTCGTGCCCGTCGTGCCGAGCGACACGACCACGGCCGCGGGCACCCGGCCCGCGGCGACATCGGTGGCCATCGCCGCTCGGAGCGACTCAGGGTCCATCGCGAACGTCGCCGGATCCGTGCCGACGTAGCGCAGGTTGTCGTGCCCGAACCCCGCGAGCAGCACCGCCTTGGGGATGGACGAGTGCGCGTGCGGCGACGAGTAGACGACGTACGGCGACGGCTCGCCCTGCAGCCCGCCACGCATCTCGGAGAAGCTCGACGCCCGCTCGCGCGCCGCGAGCATCGCCACCAGGCAGCCGCTGGACGCCGTGTCGTGGATCGCACCGTGCCATCCGGGAGCGAGACCGGTCAGCTCGCGCAGCCACTCGGTCACGACCTCCTCGAGCTCGGTGAGTGCCGGGGCCGACTGCCAGGTGATGCCGAGCGCGCCGAGGCCGGACGACGTGAGGTCACCGAGCACCGAGGCGAGCGACGCATTGGACGGGAACCACGCGAAGTAGGACGGGCTCTGGATCTGAGTGAGGCCAGGCACGATCACCCGGTCGAGGTCGGCCACGAGGTCGGCGAGGCTGTCCGGCGTCTCGGGCGGCGCGGTCGCGAGGGCTCGGCGTACGTCGCCGGGCTCGGTCTCGGCGCGGACCGGCAGCTCCGGCACGCGCTCACGGAAGTCGGCGATCCAGTCGATCAGCTCGTGCCCTGCGGCGCGGAACTCCTCCGGCGTCATGACCACTCCTCGTCGTCCGGATCCACAGGCATGGGCACGACCCCGCGATGGTCGCGTCGCGAGCGAGCTGCTCGCCGGCGACGCCGCAATCGACGGGTGCTGGGGGCACGGCAGTGCCGAGCCGTGCGGGGCAGCGCGACGAGCTCAGCTGCGGCGGCGACCCTTGCGGTCGCGCACCGAGAGCACGGCCCCGTCGCGGGCGACGACCACGCGCAACGTGCCGCGCCGCAGCCGCATCCGCCCGTCGCCGGCGGGGTCGGGCTCCACCTCGTCCGGGTCGGCGATCGCCTCGCGGATCGACTCCTCGGTGATGCCGTCGGCCGTCGCTGCCGTGCGAGCGCCCTTGCTCATCTGCAGGGGCGCCGGGCCGTCGCTGTCACCGGGGTACGGGGCGCCCTGGGGCGCTGCTTCGTAGGCAGCGACGTCGGCCTCGTAGGCCGCGGCGACCTCGGCGTCGGTGGGCTCCCGGACGGGCGGGGCCTGGAACGGGAGGGAGAACGCTGAACTCATCGGTGTCCTTGGCTGGAGCGGCAATGCGCTGCTGCGGCATCGATCGGCGTGGATCGTCGTGCAGAGCGAGCTGTCGAGTGCCATTCGTACTCGAACCGTGCTGTGATCACTGTAGGCCTCACGACCCGATGACCGCGTCAGGGCGCGGCCGAACTGTGACTTCTGCGTCAACGACCCTTACCGGGCGGGGATTAGTCTACGCGCTGCTCCTCAGCCATGTGACGTCGCTCAGAGGTCGATGGTGAGGTCCGCGCTCGGCCGGGAGCAGCAGACCAGCAGGCTGCCTGCCGCGGGAGGTTCGAGGGGCTCCGGCTCGTACGCGACCGCACCGTCGACCAGCCCTGTCTCGCACGTGTGGCAGACGCCGGTGCGGCACGACCACCGCACCGGTACGTCGCACGCCTCTGCGAGCTCGAGGACGTTGGCATAGACGTCGGCCCAGTGGACGCTGAGGCCGCTGCGTACGAAGGACACCAGCGGTCCGGCCCCCGGGGCACCGTCGGGTGCGTGCGGTGGACGTAGGGGCTGCGCGGCGATGCCGGGGGTGATGGCCGCCACGGCACCGAACGCTTCCTCGTGCACGCGTGCTGCCGGTACGCCGAGGGCTCGCAGACCCTGTCCGAGCGACGCCATGAACGACGGTGGTCCGCAGAGGTAGAACTCGCCCTCGGTCGGAACAGCACCAGCGATGATCGCGTCGGCCGTCATGCGCCCGACCGTGTCGAAGTCGGTCCCCATTCGGTCGTCCGGGCCGGGATCGGTGTACCAGACGCGGCTGTGGGCGTTCGGCAGCGTCGCGAGGAGGGACCGCGCCTCCTCGGCGAACACGTGCTCGGACGCGTTGCGCGCACTGTGCAGCCACCAGATATCACGCGTCGACTGCTGCTGGTTCAGTGCGTGCAGCATGGCGAGCACTGGAGTGACGCCGATGCCGGCGCTGAGCAGGACGACCGCCTGGGTGCCGTTGTCGAGGGTGAACTGCCCGCGCGGCGCCGCGACCTTGATCCGCTGACCGACGTCGACGTCGTCGCGCAGGTACGTGCCGGCGACGCCGTACGGATCCACCTTCACCGTGATCCGGTACTGGTTGCCGTGGGTCGGTGCCGACAGCGAGTAGCTGCGTACCAGTGCGGATGCGCCGTTCCCGGGTTCCAGCCTGAGCGTGACGAACTGCCCGGCGAGCCCGGGTGCCAAGGGTTCCTCGTCGTCCGGTTCGAGCTCGAGCGACAGCGCCGTCGCGCTCTCCGGGTGCTTGGTGACGAGCCGCATCAGGCGGAAGCCGGACCACGCTGGTGGCGGCGTGAGCCGGGTCAGCCCCGCGTTGCCGGTGACCGGTGCGCCGTCGCGAGACTGCTCCAGCAGTGCGCTCAGCGACTCCCTCCAGCCAGGACTGAGCGCAGGAATCCTCATCGCACGTTCGAGCAGCACCGGGTCCGGGCGGCTGTCGACGTACAGCAGCGCGTTGATCGACGCGACCGTCATCTGCTGGGCTCCCGTCGCAACCCTGACGATGTCGTCGCCGGCCTCGACGACCCCCTCCTCGAGGACACGCAGGTAGAAGCCGGGCCGGCCCTGGCCGGTGAGGAGGGCGGCCATCCGAGGCTCGTTCATGCGGATGCCGATGCGGTAGCACGTCACCCGTGGCTGGGTGACCTCGAACGTGGCCGAGCCGATGCGGTAGCGGTCGCCGATGCACGCCTCATCGTCGCCGAGGCCGTCCACCGTGAAGTTCTCGCCGAACTGACCAGGGACGAAGTCGTCCCTGCGCAGCTGGTCGCGCCAGTGGTCATAGGAGCCGAGCTGGTAGACGTACACGGCCCGCTGCTCGCCACCGTGTCCTGCGAGGTCCCCCTGGCCGTCCCCGTCGACGTTGAGCCTACGAACCAGACGCGGACCGGACGTCGCCTCCTTCCAGATCCCGGTGAAGACAGCGCGACCCTGCCACTGCACCTCACGGGGCATCCCGACGTTGACCGACACCAGCGTCCCTACGCGCTCGGTCATCGGGACCGACCACCTTCCGCCCGGCTGGCAGCACCCGTGCCCCCACGCTAGGTGCGAACCCGGCGCCGAGGAAGTGCCGCCGGTGGTCGCTGCCGGCGACCGGAGCACCGTTGGCGACCCACGTGCGCAGCTCGTCGTCGCGGATCCCCTTGGCAGCCATGGGAGGACGGGGGCAGTATGACGATCGATGGAGCCGTCGGTAGTCGACGACGGTGGACCCACGGAACGCCGGATGCGCCACCGAAGACCATCACCGTCACGTCCCCGGAGGGTGCCATGGGCAGCGTGCAGGAGAACCACGAGGCACCAGAGGGCGCCGAGCCGCCGGTCCTCGACATGAAGCTCGAGGTGATCGTCGTCCCAGTCTCGGACGTCGACCGTGCGAAGTCGTTCTACTCCGAGCTGGGCTGGCGGCTCGACGCGGACGTCGCCACCGGCGCGGACTTCCGCCTGGTCCAGATGACACCACCCGGTTCCGGGTGCTCCGTCCAGTTCGGGACGAACCTCACCTCGGCACCACCGGGATCGCTGCAGTCCGCCTACCTGGTCGTGTCCGACCTCGCGTCCGTGCGCGACGAGCTCGCGAAGAAGGACCTCGACGTCACCGACGTCTTCCACTGCGACACCGGATTTGCCTGTCGGTTCGGCGGAGCCGACGCGCCGGGCCGTGTCGTCGGGCGAGGACCGGACGACGGCAGCTACAGCTCGTTCGCCTCGCTCAGCGACCCGGACGGGAACACCTGGCTGCTCCAGGAGGTGACGACCCGCCTCCCCGGTCGTGTCGACCCTGCATCCACGGTGTTCGCCTCCGTGGCCGACCTCGCTGCGGCGCTGCGGCGGGCGGCTGCGGCGCACGGCGAGCATGAGGCACGCACGGGTCAGGCCGACCCCGACTGGCCGGTGTGGTACGCCGACTTCCTCGTGCGCGAGCAATCGGGCGCGGAGCCACCGACGTGACCGTCGACTACGACGTGATCGTGCTCGGCGCAGGCTCCCCGGGGGAGCACTGCGCCGGCGCGCTCGCCGACGGTGGCCTGCGGGTGGCCGTCGTCGAGAGAGAGCTGGTCGGCGGAGAGTGCTCCTACTGGGCCTGCATCCCCTCGAAGACCCTGCTGCGGCCCGGGGAGGCGGTGCACGCCGCCCGGGAGGCCGCCGCCACCGCGGACGTCGACGTCGCCGCGGTGCTCGCCTGGCGCGACTTCATGGTCTCCAACTGGTCCGACGCGGGGCAGGAGGTGTGGCTCACGACCAACGGCATCGACCTGCTGCGCGGCACGGGCCGGCTCGCCGGGGTCGGCGTCGTCGAGGTGGACGGCGTGTCCCACACGGCGACGCACGTCGTCCTCGCCACCGGCGCCGATCCCGTCACACCGCCGATCCCGGGCCTGCGCGAGCTGGCCGGTGTCTGGGGGAGCCGGGAGGCCACCAGCATGCGGGCGGTCCCGCGTCACCTGGTCGTTCTCGGCGGCGGTCCCGTGGGTGTCGAGATCGCGCAGATCGTCAGTCGCCTCGGTGGCGACGTCACCGTCGTCGAGGCCGCTCCGCACCTGCTCGCGCGCGAGCCCGCCCCGCTCGGCGAGGCTCTCGCCGAGGTGCTGCGCCGCGAACGGATCGAGGTCGTCCTCGGCGAGCAGGCTTCGGCCGCCCGCCGCGACGGCGACGACTACGTGCTCACCCTCGACACCGGGCGCGAGGTACGTGGCGACCGGCTGCTCGTGGCCACCGGCCGTCGCCCTCGTGTGACGGACATCGGACTGGAGTCGATCGGCGTCGCGCCGGACGGGCACGGCGTCCCCGTCGACGCACGGATGCGGGTGGCGGAACGGACCTGGGCGATCGGGGACGTGACCGGCATCTGGCCGCTGACCCACGTCGGCAAGTACCAGGGCGAGGTGGTCGCGTCGAACATCCTGGGCGAGCCGCGCGAGGCCGACTACCGTGCAGTCCCGCGCGCCACCTACACCGACCCGCAGGCCGCCTCCGTGGGTGCGACGGAGGCGCGCTTCAGCGCCACCGTCCCGGTCGCCGAGCTGGCCAAGACCGAGGCGTACACACGGGCGTACGCCGAGTCCAACGGCTTCCTCACGCTGCTCAGCGACGGGGAGGTGCTCACGGGCGCGTACGCGCTCGGCCCCGAAGCAGGTGAGTGGCTGCAGCAGGCGACGCTGGCGATCCGCGCCCGCGTTCCGCTCGACGTCCTGCGCGACACCATCCAGCCGTTTCCCACGTTCTCCGAGATCTACGTCGGAGGTCTCAAAGCCCTCGCGGACGTCATCGCCTCGCCCTGACGAGGCCCGGCGTCCGACCGTCGGACGCGCGACCGGACGTCGACATGCTGCCAGGAGAGAGGCGGTCACCCATGCGCCCCGACATCATCGCCGGCGGGACGTTCCCCGACTTCGCGCTTCCCGACCACACGGGAACGGTGCGCAGCCTCAGCGACCTGCAAGGTCGCGACCCGATGATCCTCACCCTCGCGCGCGGGCACTACTGCCCCAAGGAGCACCAGCAGCATCGCGAGCTGGCGACGTTCCAGTCGAAGATCGCCGTGGCCTACACGCAGATCGCGACCATCACCACCGACGAGCACCACACGGTGCAGGAGTTCCGCCTCGCGGTCGGGGCGCAGTGGCCCTTCTTCTCCGACACCGAGCGCCGGGTCCAGCGCGAGCTCGACATCCGGGAGTACACGGACCCGGACCGGGACGTGATGGTGCCGCACACCTTCGTCCTCAAGCCGGGACTCGTGATCCACAGCGTCTACAACGGCTACTGGTTCTGGGGTCGGCCCTCGCTCGACGACCTGTGGCGCGACCTGCGCGCGGCGAGCAGCGAGATCCGGCCGGACTGGGATCTGGACACGCCCGGGCTGCGCGAGGCCTGGGACGCGGGTGACCGTTCGCTGTTCCACGGCTGGGACCGGCGGACGAGGCGTATCGAAGGGTCCTGAGGCCGAGGACCCGTTGCTCACCCGCTTGGGTCGAGCCGTCCGCGCGGCACTGAACCGGCTGGCCCGCCAGCACCGCCGCGCTTCAGGGCAGGTCCGTCCGCCGTCCATCGAGCGCCTGACGCCGTACGTCGGTGGAGGTCCCCTCCCAGACCACGTCCTCCGGGTGGGCCTGCGCCTTGGCGGCTCGGTAGCTGCGCAGCTCCAGCCCCCACTCGGCCGCGAGCTCGTACTCGCCGACGGCGTCGGCCGCGGCGATGTCGGTCAGCAGCTCCTGCTCGAACGCGTCCGGCACGGGTCCGAGCCTAGGCGCGTGCCCGCGGCCTGAGTAGACCCGCGCGGAAAGCACCTTCGCCGGCGGCATTCGCGGTCGTGGACCGATAGCACAGCACCGTCGAGGGCGACGACGACGCAGCCTGCCAGCGTTGGCGGCAGGGCACGCCTGGGTCGCGGACCGCATGCAACATGTCGAGGAGTGGCTGGCTTGACGCGATGCACTCGGTGCCCGCGCGGTCCTCGGGACGAAGCCTTGCGTACCTGTACGTGCGTTCTGCGGGTCGATGACCTGCACCGTGGTGTCCGAGGGGGGACTTGAACCCCCATGCCCTTTCGGGCACTAGCACCTCAAGCTAGCGCGTCTGCCTATTCCGCCACCCGGACGTGCGTCGCGGATCACTCCGCTTCGCGACCCGCAGAGCATACAACTCGACCGCACGGGGCACGAAACCGCGCTCGAGGTCCATCATGGGCGGGTGACCGAGACCACGTCGCCCGTCCTGCCCCAGCCGCTGCCCGACGCCGAGGCGGAGGTGGTCGAGATCGTCTCCGACCTGATCCGCATCGACTCCAGCAACTACGGCGACGGGAGCGGGCCGTGTGAGGCCGAGGCTGCGGAGTACGTCGAGGCGCGGCTGCGCGAGGTCGGACTCGATCCCGAGCGCTACTCGTGCGGGCCGCGTCGTGACGGGGTCGTCGTCCGTATCCCGGGTCGTGACCGTTCGCGCGGCGCGCTGCTGGTGCACGGGCACCTCGACGTCGTGCCGGCGCGCGCCGAGGACTGGTCGCGACCGCCGTTCGCGGCCGAGATCGACGACGACCTCGGCGTACCGATGCTGTGGGGTCGCGGCGCTATCGACATGAAGGACATGTGCGGGATGACGCTCGCGCTCGTGCGGTCGTGGGCGCGCAACGGAGTGCAGCCCGACCGCGACATCGTCGTGCAGTTCCTGCCTGACGAGGAGGCGGGCGGCCTCTTCGGTGCGCACCACCTGGTCGAGCACCGCACGGACATGTTCGAGGGCGTGACCGAGGCGGTCGGCGAGGTCGGCGGGTTCTCCGTGACCGTGCGCGACGACCTGCGTCTCTACCTCGTGCAGACCGCGGAGAAGGGCATCCACTGGATGCGGCTGCGCGCCAAGGGTCGCGCCGGTCACGGGTCGATGCTCAACGACGAGAACGCTGTGACGGCGCTGGCCGAGGCGGTCGCAGGGATCGGCCGTCTCGAGTGGCCGACCCACCTCACATCGAGCGTGCGCGACCTGCTCGTCTCGCTGTCGGACGCGACCGGGCTCGAGCTCGATCCCGACGACATGCCGACGACGCTCGCCCGTCTCGGCAACGCCGCGACCCTGGTCGGTGCGACGCTGCAGAACACCGCCAACCCGACCATGCTCTCGGCCGGCTACAAGGCAAACGTCATCCCGGGTGAGGCCGAGGCGTACGTCGACACGCGGTTCCTGCCCGGCCGTGAGGACGAGCTGCTGACGGCGATCGACACCGTGCTGGGTGACACGGTCGTGCGCGAGACCCTGATCCGCGACATCGCGGTCGAGACGACGTTCGACGGTGCGAGCATCGACCTCATGGCCTCGGCGCTTCGCGCCGAGGACCCTCATGCGCGCACCGCGCCGTACATGCTCTCCGGCGGCACGGACGCGAAGTCGTTCAGCCTGCTGGGGATCCGCTGCTACGGCTTCGTGCCGCTGAAGCTGCCACCGGCACTCAACTTCGGCGCCCTCTTCCACGGCGTCGACGAGCGCGTGCCCCTCGGCGCACTCCACTTCGGCACGAGGGTCCTCGACCGCTTCCTCCGCGCCGCCTGACCGTCCTGCCCCGTTCTGCATGAAGGTGCCCCGGGCACGCATAGGACGTGCTCGGGCGCCCTTCATGAGCGGACGCACGCCGAACGCCGAGACCGAGAGGGGAAGTTCGACACGCTCTTAGCGAGCCCAGGGCACCTTCATCCGGATGGGGGGAGGGCTGGTGGGTCAGGCGGTGCGGACTGCTCGGAGGATCCGGCGGCGCAACCAGACGCGGCGTCGGCCGTCGGGGTAGAGGCGCAGCCGTGCGAGCTCCCAGGACCCGTGCTCCGCGAGCTCGGTGAGCGCGGCACGTGCGACGTCGCGCGGCGTGCCGCGCGGGAGGGTGATCTCCCGGTACTCCCACGTCGAGGCCCTGGACTCCGCCATGGCCGACATTGTGCGCCACGGTCGCTGTCACGCGCGCACGGATCGCCCACCGGCGAGCGGCTCCGACCCGGGCAACCACAGCGTCGCAGGGCGCGATCGGTGTCGCGTCAGGGGCGCAGCAGCTCGGTGAGGCGGGTGCGGCGAGGTCGGTCGGTCGTCGTCGCGACCAGCTGCGCGAGGGCGGCCGCGTCGGGACCGAACCCGTGCACGAGCGACACGTGATCGCGCCCCGCGCGCAGCCCGGCGTAGACGACGGCGCGCGTCAACGTCGGGGTCACGACGCCCGGCAGCACGACGACCGCCGCGGGCCACACCCGGTCGACCGCGTCGACCGCAGCCACGACCTCGACGACGGGAACGTCGCCCAGTGCCGCACGTACCGCCGCTACGCCGACCACGCCGTCGGGGTCGGTCACCACGACGCCGATCTCGGACGCGCCGAAGGCACGGGGGATCGACGTCGACACCAGCTGCCGGACGCGCACCAGGCACTCGTCCGGCGACGCGACCGGCACGAGCACCAGCGAACGGTCGTCGCGACCGGGCGTCGTCCAGCGCCCCGCCGCCACCGCGGCGCGAGCGGCACCGAGGGCACGCGGGTCGCGCTCGGCGTCACCGACGAGCACCGGGCAGCTGCCGGACGCCGCGACGTCGAGCGCCACCGCGCCGGTGACCGCGCCGAGGGGCAGCCCGTTGTCGAGCGAGAGCACGAGAACGGCGTCCTCGGGCAGGTCCTCGACCGCGGCGAGGACGTCGTCGAGCCCCACCCGGTGAGCGTCGTCGAGCACGACCGACGGCACGCCGGACCCCAGCGCGCGGGCCAACGCGACCCGCCGCCCTGCGGGATCGGGTCCGGCGACGACGGCCAGCCGGTTCTCCTCGGCGAGGGTGGCGAGCCCGTCCGCGAGCAGCTCCTCGGACTCTGCGACGTCGGTCAGCGCCCACGCCGGAGCGCCGCGCCACTCGACTTCGACGAGGGTGCCGGCGAGGACTGCGGAGTCGACGTCGGACGTCGACACGGTGCGCAGGGCGACGTCGCGCGGCAGCACCGTGTGCCCGGCCCGGGCAGCGGCTCGGAACAGGTCCTCGGCTGCGTTCATGGACGCGCCCCTCAGCGCGGGACGTCGTCGGGATAGCCGTGGGCAGGCGCGGAGACCTCGTCGAGAGCCGTCACGATCTCGTCGGGGAGCTCGAGGTCCTCGACCGTCAGCGCACCGCGCAGCTGGGCGGCGGTACGCGCGCCGACGATCGGGGCGACGACACCCGGCTGGTCGCGCACCCAGGCGAGCGCCACCTCGAGCGGTGCCACGGCGAGGCCCTCGGCAGCGGTGCACAGGGCGTCGACGACGCGGCGCGCGTCGTCGACGAGGTAGGGCGCGATGAACGACGCGAAGTGCGACG
>Ga0075026_100000816_pt1 | contig 13023 bp, 13 predicted proteins | sample Str012_2_FD_71392 | JGI IMG/M metagenome (GOLD analysis project Ga0075026, IMG submission 71392) | Freshwater sediment microbial communities in response to fracking from Pennsylvania, USA - Straight Creek_MetaG_SC_2012 | ecosystem: Environmental > Aquatic > Freshwater > Creek > Sediment...
CTCCACCGTGGTGAGGAAGAGGTGTTGGCACAGTTGTACGGAGCCGTTCCCCACCAACACCTGCGCGGCGTCGAGGCCGTACAGCCCAGCGAGCGCGTCACGCAGCGCGCCGGCATCGTTGTCGGGATACCGGTTGGCGCCGCTCATCGCCGCGGCCGCCGCCGCCTGCGCGGCCGGCAGCGGCCCGAACGGCACCTCGTTCGAGGCGAGTTTGATCGCCCGGGCGAGTTCGTGCTCGGCGGCGACCGACTCGGCCGAACGGCCGGGGACATAACGGGGGATGTCGGCAAGGGTCCTGCGGGTCCTGATCACGGGGGCCAAGGTACCCCTGCCGCACTGCGTGGTCGCTCGTGAGGTTTGTGTCACTTCCTGGGGAAGAAATTTCACTCTGAGCGCGAATGTCTGTACCATTTCTCCCTATGGCAGAAATCGACAGCGGAGCAGTCGACGCCTTCCTCGGCGTGCTCCACGAGAAGGGCGGCACCGACCTGCTGCTCACCGCCGGGGCTCCCCCGCTGGTGCGCGTCGACGGTGAACTGCTCCCGTTCAACCAGCCGCCCCTCGGGGCCGACGACACCGAGCGCATCGTCCATGCCGTCCTCGGGCCCGAGACCTGGGAAGCCTTCCTCGAAGAACGGGAGGTCGACTTCTCGTTCGACTGGCGCACCGTCGCCCGCTTCCGGGGCAACGCGTTCCACCAACGGGGCGCCGCCGCACTCGCGCTGCGCATGATCCCCTACGAGATCCCCACGTTCGAACAGCTGGGGTTGCCGGCGGTGCTCTCCGACTGGGTCGATCGCCCGCAGGGCCTCGTGCTCGTGACCGGGCCGACAGGTTCGGGCAAGTCCACCACCCTGGCCACGATGATCGACGCGGTCAACGAGCGCCATGCGTGTCACATCATCACGATCGAAGACCCGATCGAGTACGTGCACAACCGCAAGCGTGCCGCGATCGACCAGCGCGAGATCGGGATCGACTGCCTCTCGTTCGAACGGGCCCTGCGCTCCGCGCTCCGTGAAGACCCCGACGTCGTGTTGATCGGCGAGATGCGTGACCCCGAGACGATCCAGGCCGCGCTCACCATCGCCGAAACCGGCCACCTGGTGTTCGCGACACTGCACACCAACGACGCCGGTCAGGCGCTCGACCGCATCATCGACGTGTTCCCCGGTGAGCGGCAGGCGCAGATCCGCGTGCAACTCGCCGGGTCACTCACCGGCATCGTGTCGCAACGGCTCCTTCCCCGCATCGGCGGCGGGCGTGTCGCCGCGTTCGAAGTGCTGGTCGCAACCTTCGCGGTACGCAACCTGATTCGCGAGGGCAAGACCACTCAACTGCGCAACATCGTGTCCACGGGCAACAAGTTCGGCATGCAGACGCTCGAGAGCGCGGTCGCCGAACTCGTGAGAGACGGACTGGTCGAATACGAGGCGGGCGTCGCAGTCAGCCTGTATCCCGACGAGATCACCCGCGCCGCGCAGCTCTCCCAGTCGAATCCCGCCTGAACCTCTCGGCGACAACCTCTCTCGGCGACGCCGCCGGAGTTCACCCGAACGCGACGAGGGGCCCGGCTGACGCCGGGCCCCTCGATCGTCTCGGTCGAGCCGAGAATCACGGACCAGTGATGGTGCCCGTGCACTTGCTGTTCGCCGCCGGCGTCAGCGTGTACGCCGTCGTCGTCGGGTTGCTGACCGTCCACAGCGTCGAAGCCTGCTTCAGGAGCTTCGCCGTGCCGACGAGCGTCGTCATGTCGGTGTACGTGGCGTTCGGGTTGCCGTTGGCATCCGGTGACGCGTAGTACGCGTCCTCCGCCGTCTTGATCGTGTTGGCGTCGGCGCTGCACGACGTCTTCTGAGCGCTGCCGCTCAGACCGCCGATCGCGAACACGACGATCGCCGCCAGGATGCCGAGGATGACGATGACGACCAGGAGTTCGATGAGCGTGAACCCACCCTCTCCGGATCGCTTCTTCTCAATGGATCGCTGCAACATGTCTACTTGCCCCTTTCGGATCTTGCGGTTGTGTTGGTGATCTCGTCGTCGCCGAGCGGCGCCGAGTGTTCTGGTTCCTTGAGCGTGTGGCAGCTGGTCATTGCTTTCCGACCACCCCCCTCCCCACGACGCGGACGGTGTCGGCGGCGGGGTTCACCGGCTCACCGTCCATGACCAGATCTTCGTGGTGCCGGCCCCGTGGGTGGCATCACATGCCGAGTCGCAGAATTCGACGTCGGCAACGAGCTTCGTGGTCTTGCCGGGCACCGTCGCAGTGAAGATCACCCGACGATTCGCCGGTGCGTTCGCGGTGATCGGCGTGGTGGTGATCGGCACCGTGGCGTTGGCCGCGAGGTTGTAGCCGAGCATCAGCGTGCGCGCGACCACACCCCGGTTGAACACCGGCACGGTGAGGATGTCGACCGGCACGTCGAGCGCGGCCGACGGTGCGTACACCGTTCCCCAGAACGCGGCGACGCGCGGCGAGTGCCCACCGTTCGCGTTGGACGCCACCGAGAACAACGCGCAGGCGCCGTTGTACGCCGGCGAGTGGTCCTGCGGGCTGTAGTAGGGCGCCTGGGTGACGCACCCCGTCTCGCCGTTGAGCGAGCCGACGACCGCCGGCGGCGTGTAGGTGACCGACAGCGTCATCCCGTCGAGCGACTCGGTCGGCGATCCCGAAGAGCGGCTCGCGGTGAAGAGCACGCTGGCGCCCCCGTTGAGCTTGTCGGGGGTGTTGAGGCAGGTCGTCACGTCGACGGTGTCGGAGGTCAGGCCGGTGTGTTCGGGCAGCGCGGACGCACCGCACGCGCCGGCGCCCGACGGCGTGACGTTCACCGTCGGCGGAGCGGTCTGACTCGTGTTGCTCTCACTGTGCGTGACCGACAACACCACTGAGTTGATGGTGGACCCGGTGGGGATCTGGTTCGCTCCGGGAATGGGCCACGTCGAAGGGGAGAACTGGGTGAGCGTCATCGTGCGCGTCGGCGTCCCCGAGGTGAGCGGCGCCGTCGCGACGCTGCCGTCGACGATGCGACCGTTCGCCGGGCTCGTGAAGGGGTTGGCGCCGTTGGAGAAGTTCTGCGGCGTCCACGTGACGGGACCGACCTGCGTGCCGCTCGACGACGATCGGACGCCGTACATCACGATCTCCTGGTGCGTGGAGCTGAAGCTGTCGCACAACTCCCAGGACCCGGCCTTGAGATTGACGTGGCTGTTGCCGCCGAACACGAACTGCACGCCACTGTTCTGGTTGAACCCGTAGTCGCCGTCGTGCACGCAGGCACCCGGCACCGACGGGCTGGTCGCGGTCACCGTCGACGCGTTGGTGGGATCCCACGATGCCCGGGCCGGCGCGGTGTACGACACCAGGAGCTGCACTCCGTCGAGGGTCGACGTGATGTTGGCGCACACCGGCTGACCGCCACCACCGCCGCACGCGCCATGCGTCACCTGGTAGCGCAACGAGAAGGCCCCGTTGTTCAGCGCGATCGAATCGAGGCAGTTCGCCGGCAGCGCGATGCTCACGTCGGTGCTGGTACCCGACGTGGCCGACGGCGGGACGTTCAGCGTGCACAACGTGGCGGTGTCAGCCTGGTTGCGCACGAGCAGCTGGAGCGACGCCACCTGCGTCGGCGTGCCGAAGGTCTCGCTGTGCACGATGCGGGCGTTGATCGTCAGCGCGCTCGCACCACCGGGGATCTGCGGCGAGATCGCATACCCACCAGTGGTGAGCCAGCGCACCTGGTTCGTGGTGTTGAAGGTCCCCGTGGTCGCCGACAGGGCCGTGGGCGTCTCGCCGATGACGAGCGCGTTGTTCGGGTTCGTGTAGCCGGGTGCACTCGTGGTCGGCGCCGGCGACGCGCTCGCCGCCAGGGTGACCGGTCCGATCGGCGTTGCGCCCGTGGGCACCGCGTTCGCCGCGCCGCCCACGACGCGCGCGGCGGCGTCGTTGATCGTCCAGGCCCCCGCGTTGTTGCCGAAGTTGAAGTAGTAGTTGCCCGGCGCGAACCAGAACAGGCGCCCCGGACACGTGGTGCCGTTCATCAGGTTGGTGAGGCCGGTCGCGTCGGTGTACGTCCCCGGCTGGAAGGTGACCAGGAACCCGGTCGGGGGGCACGCAGGCACGGCCTGCGTGGGCGGCGCGGCGCTGATGTTGGGCGCCCAGGAGGCCGGGTCGGTGGACGCCGGGTCGACCGCGGCCGGGAAGCTGCCGACCGCGGCGTTCTGGAACGCGGAGCCGCACACGATCGTGTACGCCGGCGTGATCGCGGGCACCGGCTGCACGACGTCGACGTCGTGGCAGGACTCGGCCTGGCGGACGTTGCCGGTGACCTTGATGTGCTCGGCCGTGCTGGTCTGCGGGCAGCCGCCGGACCACACGTCGGAGTCGACGTCGGAGTTCACGTAGACGTTGCCGGTGACCTGCAGCAGCTTGCTGTTCTGCACCTGCACGATGCCGAGCTCGTTGTTCACGTTCACACAACCGCTCGAGGGAGCCTGTCCGTGGTACGGCGCCATGGTGAGGATCGCGAAGCCGGGCGCGCTGCTCGTGCCCAGTGGCACACCGCTGCCGGGGATCGGCTGGCAGCTGACGCTGGCGTCGAGATTGTTGATCCCGTTGGTGCCGCTGCTGCTGAAGTTGCAGGGCTGACCGCTCAGCGCGCCCCGGCTGAGCGTGCCGTCGTTCTGCACGTAGCGGATCGCATTGTTCACCGCGCCGTCGACGTTGTAGACCGCCGATCGCTGGCCCACGAGCAGGTTCGTGGCGCGGGTGCTCGTGCTGACGTACGCGAGGACGTAGAACACCACCACCCCGACGAGCACGAGGAACCCCAGCGCCCACACGAGCGCGATGCCTTCCTCGCCGCGGCCACGTCGGTAACTCGGGAGGTGGCGCGTCATGAGATCCTCCTCGAGGCCTGCACGGTGGTGCTGTACGGGTTCTTGCCCGAGACCGCCTGTGAGACCGTCGCCGACACCGTTTGCGCGTTGGAGCAGTCGGCGTTGGGAGCACAGGCAAAGGTCGGCGCAACCGAGAGGTTCCGGATCACCGGAACACCCGCAGGCGGACCGGTGACCGCACCGCTCGCGCACGTGCGCCGCCGCAGAATGGCGCTGTTGGTCGGGTCGACGAAGTACGACACCGAGCTCTGCCCGGGCACGAGCGTCAGCAACAGGCCGACGGTCTGTGCGCCTGCGCCGCAGACGGTTCCCGATTCCGCGGCGTTCACGCCGACCAACAGGGCCTGCTGCACATCGGGACCGAAGTAGCTGGAGAACTGCATGGCGCCGTTGCTCTCGCTCAGGCGCTGCTGCACGTCGCCCTCGGTGCGCAGGCCGAGGAACATCGCCGACGCGATCGGCGTGATGACGAGCGCGGTGATGGTCATCACCAGCACGAGCTCGATCAGGGTGAACCCCGACTCGTCGTTGCGGAACCTCGCCCGGCGCGCACTCATGGCTTGCGCTTCACGATCTGGACGCGTGCGCCGCCCCGCCCGTCGGACGACCGCTCGACGAGGGTGATGCGCTGCGCGGTGTCGGTCAGCGCGCCGGCGCTGCAGGACGCGCCGTAGGTCGCGGGACTGTCGCCCTGCCAGTAGTCGATCGAAGCGATGGTGGGGGCGGCGTACTTGGGTGGCGTGGTGACCCCGACCGTCGCCGCGGAGTACGCGGCAGTCGCCTTCGTCGCGCAGGACGACCACGGCGCGGCCTGGAGCTTCTCGGCCCAGCTCCGCACCACCGCGTCGGCGGTCACGTTCCTGCGCTGGGAGTCGCTGGCGATCAGCGAAGTGCCGAGGCCGCCGATGAGCGCAACAATTGCAGTCGCGAGGATGAACACGGCGATCACCGCTTCAATGAGGCTCGCCCCGGCCTCGTCGACCCTGTCGCCCTCGCGGCTCACCGCGTCACTTCACCTTGACCTGGTTGAAGATGCCGTACATCGCGGACACCAGGGCGATGGCCACGAAGCCCACCACGAGGCCGACGACGAGCAGCAGCGCCGGCTCGAACAGCGAGGTGAGGCGATCGAGCTTGTACTCGACCTCCTTGCCGTAGAACTTCGCGGCGACGTCGAGCTGGTCGTCGAGCGTTCCGGTGTCCTCCCCGACCCGGATCATCTGGCACACGCCGCCCGGGAACAACCCGGTCTCGGTGATGGGCTCCGACATGCCCTCGCCGCGCATCATCTTGTCGCGCGCTTCCGCCAGGGCTTCCTGGTAGATCAGGTTGTTGGTACCGCCGGCCGCGACTGCCATCGCGTCGGGCACCTGGACGCCCGCACCGACCATGGAGCCGAGAATGCGGCAGAAGCGTTCCACGATCGTGTACCGAACCAACTCGCCGATGACGGGCGCCCGGATCAGGAACCGGTCCCGAGCGTGGCGGCCGCGGTCGGTACGCAGATACACGAAGGTGATCAGGAAGAAGGCCAAGAACCCGAGCGCGAGCAGCCACCAGTAGTTCGTGAGGAAGTTCGTCATCGAGATCAGGATCCGCGTGACGAGCGGCAGTTTCGCGTCGAGTGAAGCGAAGAACGTCTGGAAGCGCGGAAGCGCGAAGGCCACCAACACCACGATGGCAACGATCGCGAACATGATCACGACGAGTGGATAGGTGAGCGCCTGCTTGATCTTGCGGCGCGCGTTCTCGTCACGCTCGATGTAGTCGGCCAACTGTTCGAGCACTTCGTCGACGTGGCCGGTCATCTCCGCCGAGCGGAGAATGGTGACGTAGAAGGAGGGGAACGCCTCGGGATGCGTGGCAACCGATTCCGCGAACGGCTCGCCGGCGCGCAGTGACTCCGACACATCGGCGAGCACCGCACGGAACTGGTCGTTCGAGGTCTCGACGCGCAGCGTCTCGATCGCGTCGATGATCGGGATGCCGGCCCGTACGAACGCGCTGAGCTGGCGCGAGAAGTTCATCAGCTCGGAGCGCGGCACCCGCTTCTTGGTGATCTCGGTCTTCCAGACGCTGGGCTTCACCGCCACTTCGACCCCGTAGAGCCCGCGGTCGGCGAGCGCGAGGCGCGCGTCGGTGAGGTGATCGGCCTCGATCACGCCCTTCTGTTGTTCGCCGCTCTCCGACAGAGCGCTGTAGGTGTACTTCGCCATGGTCGTTCCCGTTCCCGTCGCCGCTTCAGAGCGGGTAGACGCTTCTCAGGATCTCGGAGATGGTGGTGACGTCCTCGGTGACGAGCCGCAGCGCCTCCTGGCGCAGCGGTCGCATCCCTTCCTCGATTGCGAGCTTGCGCAGCTCAGAGGCCGGCGCGGTGTCGACGATCAGCTGCCGGATCCCCTCGGAGACCTCGAGCACCTCGTACACGCCGATGCGCTCCTGGTACCCGGTGCCCGAGCAGAAGTTGCAGCCCTCGCCGTGGAAGAACTCGGTCTTCTTCGCGCCGCTGTGCGCCTCGTAGAACGCCAGTTCTTCCGGCGCCGGGTCGTACCCCACCGTGCATTCGGGGCAGATACGGCGCACGAGCCGCTGGCCCACCACCGCGAGCAGCGCCGGCGCGATGAGGAACGACTCGATGCCCATGTCGAGGAACCGGTGCACGGCCGACACCGAGTCGGTCGCGTGGAGCGACGACAGCACGAAGTGGCCGGTGAGCGCGGACTGCACGGCGATGCGGGCGGTCTCGACGTCGCGGATCTCGCCGACGAGGATGACGTCGGGGTCCTGGCGCAGGATCGCCTTGAGGCCCCCGGCGAAGGTGATGTCGGCCGCCTCGTTGATCTGGATCTGGTTGATCGTGGGCATCACGTACTCGACGGGATCCTCGATCGTCATCACGTTGCGCTCGACGCTCGCGATCTCGCCGAGCGTGGCGTAGAGCGTGGTGGTCTTGCCGGAACCGGTGGGTCCCGTGCAGATCACCATGCCGAAGGGCGAATGGATCGCGGCCTCGAACACCTCGGCCGTCTCGGGCGACATGCCGAGCTCGCTGACGCGGTACATCGAACGGCTCTTGTCGAGCAGACGAAGTACGACCTTCTCGCCCCAGATCACCGGCGTGCACGCCACGCGCACGTCGAGCGCGCGACCGTCGACCTCGGTCTCGATCTGACCGTCCTGCGACCGCCGGCGCTCCACGATGTTCATCCCGGCCATGACCTTGATGCGGCTCACGATCGCGGGGCCCATGTCGGAGGGCAGGGTGAGCACGTCGTGCAGCGCGCCGTCGATGCGCATGCGGATGCGCACCTGCGCGCCCTGCGGCTCGATGTGCACGTCGGACGCGCGGTCACGTACGCCCTGGGTGAGGATCATGTTGACGACCTGCACCACGGGCGCGTTGGCGTCGACCGCCTGCTGCAGGTCGGGGGCGGCGGACCGGGTGCCGGTGGCACGCGGGGCCGCAGTCGTGAGCTCGAACTCCTTGACCTGGCGCTCGATGCCGCTCAGGGCGCGGTACGACTGGTCGACGGCGCGACGGACCTCGGAGGTCGGCGCCACGCGGAGAACGATGTCCCGTTCCGAGACCCGCGCGAGTTCGTCGACGAGGCCGGGGTACCCGGGGTCGGCGACGACGACCTCGAGCTCGTCCGGCGTGAGCTTCACCGGCACGGCCTGCATGCCACGGGCCAGCGATTCGGGAATGGAGGTGAGCGCGTCGGGTTCCGGGCGCAGGCGCCGCAGGTCGACGATCTCGAGGCCGTACTGCTCGGCCAGCACAGTGGCGATCCGACGCTCGTCGAGCAGTCCCGACTGGACGAGCACCTCGCCGAGCCGCCGACCGGTGTCGCCCTGCTGGTGCAGGGCGTCGTTCAGCTGCTCGGCGGTGATGACCCCGGTCGAGACCACCATCTCGCCGAGGCGCTTGTCGGTCTTGCGCGGCAGGCTGACGGCCGGCGCGGCCGGCTCCGGGAGTTCTTCGGGCGCGTCGGACGACGGCAGGTCAGGCGCCTCGCTCTTCGCCCCGCCCCGAAACCTCACCACGGCCGGTGCCCCCGACCCGAGTATCCGTTCATTGCGTGATCAGCCCCTCGCCCCGCGCCACCTTGCCGACGCCATCGCCCCTTGGTCTGCGTTGTCCGTTGCTGCTTCCCAATCCGGACATTGCCCACATCGACCACGGGAGTCGTCAACTGTACGCCTATTTCTCGCCGAATACCACTCTGCGTGGTATGACCGAAGGTTGTTGCGACGAATGCCACACTGAGCACTACGGAGCGTGGGATTTGGCGCCTCCTGCCGCGGCGGAGGTCTCCCAGTGGCCAAGATGGGGCCGTGACCGTCCTCCTCGTCATCGTCGCCGCCGCCATGGGGGCCTGCATCGGCTCGTTCGTGGGCGTGGTCCTCTGGCGCGTGCCCCGGGGCGAGTCGATCGTGCACCCGCCCTCCCATTGCTCCGAATGCGGGCACCGGCTCACGCCGGCGGAGCTGATCCCGGTGGTGTCCTACGTGACGCAGCAGGGCCGGTGCCGGGAGTGCGGGGCCGAGATCCCGGCCTCGGCGCTCCTGATCGAGATCGGTTGCGCGCTCCTGTTCGGGGTGATCGCACTCGTCGTCGCCGGTTGACCGACTGGCCCAGCGGGCATCATGGAGCCATGCCCCACTTCCGCGACGCCGTCACCACCGACTGGACCCCCGAGCAGGCCTTCGCCTACCTGGCCGACGCCCGTCACTTCGCCGAGTGGGACCCGGGCACCGAGGAGTCGTCGCTCGAGACCGCCAGCCCCGGCACTGACGGCCCGGGCCCGGGCGCGATCTTCGCGGTGAGGGTGCACGTCGGCCCACCGACCGTCACCCTCCACTACGAGACCGTCACCTACGAGGTGCCGACGCGGGTGACCCTGCGTGCAGTGCACCCCATGATGGAACTCGTCGACGACATCACCATCGACGTGGTCGACGGCACCACCACCGTCACCTACGACGCGACCGTGACGATGCGGGGCGTGGCGCGGGTGCTCGGGCCGCTCGTGGACCGCGGGTTCGCGAAGACGGCAGAGAAGGGCGCCGCCGGGCTGCGGGCGCGGCTCGAGCGACCCCGGTGACGCGACCGAGCTATGACGCGACCGAGTTGCCCGGGCGCCACTCGTAGATCACCGACGACCCGCACCACTTGTCGTAGAGCGACCGGTTGGTGCGGCTGAACAACGACGTCACGACGAGCAGGCCCAGGGTTCCGAGCACGAGCACGGCCCGCCAGAAGGCGCGTCGGGCCCCCAGGCGAGTGCCGTCGGCCGCGACCACCCGCAGCCCGATCAGGCCCATGCCCGGCGTACGCCCCGCCCCCGACCACGCCGCTTGGAGCGTGGCCACCCCGATCACGAACAACGCGACGACGCTCACCCACTGGTCGGGTTTGGGCAGGTGGAAGCTCGCCGAGGTGAACAACCCGCGGAGCACTGCGAAGATCGCGAGCACGACGAGGTACTCGAGCAGGATCCAGGCGCCGTCGAGCACCAACGCGATCGCCTGCGACACGAAGCCGGCGCGCCGACCCTGCGCCTCGCGCGACCGCTCGTTCTTGATCTCCTTCACGCGCCCGCCTCGCGAGGCTCCACGCCGATCGTGACGTCGCGCGCCCGACCGCGGAACAGGAGACGGTCGATGATCTTCGACGCCACGTCATCGAGCGCAATGCCCTGGGTGCGGAGCGCGTCGACCGTCTCCGTGGTGAGGCTCATCGTCGATTCGCGGATCACACCGCCGAGGTCGACCCGCGCCACGATCTCCTCGATGTCGATCGCGGAGACGATGTCGTCGAGCGGCACCTGCTCCACGATGCGTACGAAGTCGAGTTGGGCGAGCACGTTCTCGGTCACCTGGTTCACGATCACCGGGATGAACGCAGCGGCTTGTTGCTGGTTCGCCTGCTGTTCGCGGCGCGCCACCTCGTTGAGGCGCCACATCGCGTCCTCCACCGGTCGCAGGGCGCGGTGCACCACCCCCGGGACGGGCACGTGGTCGGCGAGCTCCGCAGTGCGCTCGCTCACCGCGACGACCGCGGCCGATGCGCGTCGTTCCACCTCGATCGCCAGGCCGACGACGGCGCCGGGCAGCAGCGAGAGCGGCCCCGGTGGCGTCGCCGCGTCGCCGCCGGCTTCGGGCACCTGGGCCAGCATCGACCCGGCCGCCCGACTGGCCAGCCCGAGCGCGCCGAGACCCAGGCGCGCGCCACGGCGCACGATGTCACCGGGCCCGGGCGGTGGCGCGGGAACGGGCTGCGGACGAGGGACGACGGAACTCACAGAGCCGCGATCGTACGGCCTGCGGACCCCACTAGCCTCCGGCCGTGCGCCGAAGCCCGCTCGCGACCCGGTCCCGCGCCCGCCCGGCCCGGCGTGGCTTCGCGCCGTTGGCGGTCCTGGCCGTGGTCACCGGTCTCCTCGTGGGGGCCACGGCAGCCCCGGCATCCGCGGCGACGTTGCCGGGAACCGGGATCCGTGGCAACGTCACGCAGCTGGTGCGCTCGTCCTATCCGGAACTGCCCTTCGGCAACGTCGCGTGCCCCGAGACGGTGCCGAAGCGGGCGGGCGCCACGTTCCACTGCACCGTGCAACTGCCGGGCGCGTTCCTCGTGGTCGACGGCACGGTGACCGCCGGGAACGGCACGGTCGCCCTCACGGCCGCGCACGCGGTGCTCCCCAAGGCCCAGCTCGAACAGTTCGTGGCCGCCAACGCGTCGTTGCCGGCGACGGTCGACTGCGGCCCGGCACCGTTCCGGGTCGCGCGGGCGGGCCAGGTCGTCGCGTGTCGCGCCGCGCTCGCCGACGGCACCGCCCGCACGGTGGAGCTCACCGTCGCCGACACCGCGGGCACCGTCACCATCACCGCCGTTCGCTGATCCCGTCCTGACCGCTTCGCGCGGGTGACGAAATTCGCGCGGGTGACGAAAGTCCCGGGCGGTGTGGTCATCGTGTGTCACGACGGTTTGATCCACGCCTGTCTGCGCGGGATTGGTCTCCTGGTCGATGTTTCTGGTGCAAGTGCACGACGGAGATTCCAGTTACGGAGATTCCAGTTCGGGAGATTCCAGTTCGGAACCACCGCTTCGCTGGGAGGCGGAAGATGTTCACGACGAGCACGACCACCAGGAGCACCCAGGGCACGAAGACTACGGGCCGCAGGATCAAGCGGTGGACGGCGGTCACCCTGATCGCCGCCGTGATGGCATTGGGCGCAACGGCCTGCCTGCCACCCCCAGCGCCCGCAGCACCCACTCCACCCGACGCGGTCACCACCGGTGTCCTCGACGCCATGAACCGCGACCGCGCCGCGAACGGTATCGGTGCCCTCGGATGGAACAACCAACTCGCCGGCCTCGGTTCGAGTTGGGCGGCGCACCTCGCCGCCGCCAACGGTGGCCTCGTCCACCAGGACCTCACCAGCGTCCTCTACAGCCCCGGCTACGAGGGCTACGCCACCCTCGGCGAAAACCTCCTCGTCGGCCCCGAATCCATGAGCACCGACCAGATGGAAGCCGCCTGGATGGCCTCGAGTGGACACCGCGCCAACATCCTGCGCGGCGCCTTCACCACCGCCGGCGTCGGCTACTCCTACGCCAACGCCCGCATCTGGGTCGCCGTCGAATTCGGCGGCTGAACCCGGCGGGTGAACACGGCCCCCGGCAGAGGTTCGGTGCGTCAGCCCTTGACCCGCACGCTGGCCTGCAGCGGCGCAGCGCCGAGTTTCGCGGTGGCGCCCTTGGCCACGGTCCCACGGACGAACACCGCGATGAAGTCGCGACCATTCGGTCGGAGGTAGCGGTCGGGGCCGGTCGCCCCGAAGATGCCGTTGCCGTGCGCAACGCCGTCGGTCCCGACGTCGTACGAGTTGAAGTTCACCCAGTCGGGGTTGATGTCGAGTTGCATGCCGCGCACCGCGCCCGCGGCGACGAGCGCGTTGGCCAGGTCCTGCGGGCTGAGCCGGCCACCGGCCCAGACCAGTGCGCCGTTCGCGTCGACCCCGGCTCCACTGCGCATCGTGACGGTCCCCGAGATCGACGCGCCCCAACTCGCCGGCAGTGCTGCCGCCGGGGTGGGCGCACCGCCGTCGACGAGCATGCCG
>Ga0075026_100000818_pt1 | contig 13009 bp, 10 predicted proteins | sample Str012_2_FD_71392 | JGI IMG/M metagenome (GOLD analysis project Ga0075026, IMG submission 71392) | Freshwater sediment microbial communities in response to fracking from Pennsylvania, USA - Straight Creek_MetaG_SC_2012 | ecosystem: Environmental > Aquatic > Freshwater > Creek > Sediment...
GTTCTCCTCGTCGAACCGGTAAATGCTACCGCAATGGTCGGGTATTCCCAACTACACCAGCTCGACCAGCGCGGGCAGCACGTCACCGAGGCGGTCGCGCACGACGAATTCGGCGAGCGGGTCGAACGGGGTCGCTTCGGCGTTGAGCACCACCAGCGTGCCGCCCGCACGCAGCGAGAGCTCGGGGAGCGCGGCCGCGGGGTAGACGCCGAGCGACGTGCCGATGGCGAGGAAGACGTCGGCCCCCGCGGCGGCCAGTTGGGCGCGCTCGAGGTCGGCGGGCACGAGGTTCTCGCCGAAGGAGATGGTGGCCGACTTGAGCATCCCCCCACACTGCACGCACGCGGGGTCGTCGTCGCCGGCACGTACGCGGGCGAGCGTCTCCTCCATCGGTCCACGCCATCCGCACGAGAGGCACTTCACCTCGTGCACGGTGCCATGGATCTCGATCATGATCGCGGGCGACGAGCCCGCGGCCTGGTGCAGGCCGTCGACGTTCTGCGTCACGAGCGTGTGCAACTTGGCGCGACGTTCGAGTTCGGCCAGCGCGACGTGCCCCGCGTTCGGCTTGCCGGTGAACAGCTCGCTGCCCGCGCGGCTGCGCCACACTTGGCGGCGGTGCGCTTCGTCGGCCACGTAGTGCTGGATCGTTGCCTTCCGCTCGGCCGACGGGTCCTTCGTCCACAGGCCCTGCGGTCCGCGGAAATCGGGGATGCCCGACTCGGTCGAGATCCCCGCGCCGGTGAGCATGACGATCTGGTCGGCGTCGCGCAACAGGGTTGCGAGGCGCGCGAGCGCGGCGTCATCGACCATGACGACGGAACGCTAACGCTTTCGCCCCGCGAGTGATCCAAACTTCACCCGTGGTGCGAACAGGCTGCGTTCGTATCGGCACGTGAGGGGACGGTCAGATGCGTCGCATCGCAGCAGTGCTCGCCATCGTCGTGGGCTTCGGGCTCATCGGCTTCACCATCGTCGAACAGGTCTTCAGTCGATCGCAGGACGCGCAGACCATCGCCGACCACTACCGCGGGTTGATGTCGGCCGACGGTCTGCGTGATCTCAGCCGAGGGTTCGCCGCCGTCCAGGCTGCGGGTGGCGAGCTGGGCACCAAGGCACTTCCGCGCTTGCAGCAATCGCTGGCGATGGACGACGCGCAGTTCGCCGCGTACGTGGCGCGCGAGATGCCGCATGTCGCGCAGTTCGACGCGCAAGCGCCTGGGATCGTGAACCTCGTCGGCCCGGTGATCGCACAGATGCAGGCCGAGCGGGCCGACTACGCGACCGCCGACTCGATCCCTGCCGGTTTCCTCCCGCTGTCGAGCGCGCCGTGGCTGTTCGTCGCCATCGGCGGCGCACTGATCGCGGTCGGGGCGTTCGCGCTGGCGCGGCCGGGTACTGCGGCATCGGTGGCCTTGGCCGTGGTGGGGCTCGGGATCTTCCTCGCGCCGCTCGTGCTCGGGATCCCCGGCAAGGTCGACGCCGCGGTGCGGGTCACGGCCATCGGACGCACGGGGCTCGCGCCCGCGACGGCGCAGAAGGCGGTCGCGGCGACCAACTTGTTCGACGGCATGGTCGCCGACGTGCGGTCCAAGCTCGAGCCCGCGCTCGCGCCGACTCTCGACCGACAGGCGCGGGCGACCGAGGGTCATCAGCAGTTCGCCCGGACCTTCCCGACGCTGGCCGCGTTCGCCGACGAGTGGGTACGGTCGACTTCGGCGAAGTCGCACGCGCTGAGCGACAGTCAGGTCACGCTCGGGGCCACGTTCGCCAACGCCGACCGCATCCCGCTCGAGCCGATCCCGTGGATGTTCATCATTCCGGGGTTCGTGATCGCGGCCCTCGCTGGTTCCACGCTGCTGCCGTCGCGCCGATCAGCTCGCGCCGCCGCACCCGCAGTCAATCCGGGTGCGGCGACGGCCTGAGCGCGCGCGAACGACGCGTCCCGGGGACAAGGGACGCGTCGTTCGGCAGCGGCGTCGAGCAACGGGGGCGAGCTCGCACCGCGAACTGAGTCGTCAGCGCGTCATGAAGCAAGACCTTGCGCGTGCTCCAGCGCGTCGCGATGCCGCTCGTAGGCCCACCGCGCGCTCTCGTGGCACAGGGCCGGATGGAATCCGATCGCGTGCAGGGCGCGCTCGACGTGATCGGGGTCGTCGCCCTGTTCGAGCAGCGTGAACGCCACCCGGCGGGATCGCCGGCGAGCCTCGGCGAGCGGCGACTCCGCGAGTTGAGCCTCGGCCCATTCTGCGTGCGCGTGTTGGAGCTCGGACGGCAGGCGTCGCAGGTGACGCGTGTTCACGGGCGGTACGTTGCGACGGACCGCGACGGTGTTCGACATTGGGTCTTCGCACGCGAGGTCGAACTGGCCGAGACGCCGCAGCGTGCGCACGATCGGTGACGCCGAGCCCTCGCGCTGGCCGAGGCCCAGCGCCTGAGACGTGTCGCTCACCAGCAGTTCGACGCCCTCGGGGGTGCGGTCGAAGCGATCGGCGAGGTGGCGGAGGAGCAGGATCGCGGTGGGGCCGAGCGTCGGGAGCCAGAACGTCTCGACGTAGCGCGACCGCGGGTCATGGCCCAGGGTGTCGATGACGGGGTCGTTCCAGGGCTTGATCAGGAGCGTGGCGGGCATGGGTCTTCCTCCGCGGAAGGGGACCGGCCGGTGGCCGGGCGTCGGCGGGGAAGTGCCGGATCCACACCTGATCCCGTCGGATCACGTGAGAGTGTGAAGAATAGTCAAAAGCCGCGATCGGGTCAAGCGGCGCTCAGATGGCGGCGTCCATAGGGTGCTCCGAGCGCGCCTGGCGCGGCGCGGTGAACACCTGACGCGGGTCGGCGCCGAACGCCTCCGCCGGGCGGGCTGGACCGAACAGGAAACCCTGTCCGAGTTCGCACCCCATGGCGCGGAGCTGCTGGAACTGGTCGCGGGTCTCGATGCCCTCGGCGACCGTCGACAGCTGCAGCGCACGCGCCAGGCTCACGACGGCGTGCACGATCGCGGTGCTGTCTTTGCGCACCCCGACCCCCGCAGTGAACGACCGGTCGATCTTCAGCGCCTCCACCGGGAGACGCTGAAGGTAGGCGAGCGACGAGTAGCCCGAACCGAAGTCGTCGACCGCGAGGTGCAAGCCGAGCGCTCGCAGCGCGCCGAGCGCGCTCAACGCCGATTCGGCGTCGCGCATGAGCGTGCTCTCGGTGATCTCGAGCCAGAGCGCGGAGGGTTGGATGCCGCTCTCGTGCAGCACTCGGGCGACCTCGTTGGGCAGTGCCGGTTCGGCAAGCTGACGCGGCGACAGGTTCACGCTCATCGACAGCAACGGTGCATCGGGTGCGGCGTCGTACCAGATCATTGCCTGGCGGCACGCCTGTTCCAACGCCCACACCCCGAGGGGGACGATGAGGCCCGTCTCCTCGGCGAGCGGCACGAACTCCATCGGCGGCACGAGCCCGCGCTCCGGGTGCTCCCAACGGATCAGGGCCTCGAAGCCGAACAGGCTTCCGTCGTCGAGTTTGATCATCGGCTGATAGTGCACCCGCATCTCACCGCGCTCGATGGCGCGGTGGAGCGCGTTCCCGGTGCGCAGGTCGTCGACGGCGCGGTGATGCTCGCGCGCGTCGAACAGCTCGGCGCGATCGCGCCCGAGATCCTTGGCGCGGTACATCGCGGTGTCGGCATTGCGCAGGAGTGTCTCGGGCGTGTCGTTGACGGAACCCGAGATCGCGATCCCGACACTCGCGGTTACGAACACCTCTCCCTCGATCAACGCGACCGGCCGCGCGATCGCCTCCGCGAGGCGCTCGGCCACGAGCTCGGCCGTCTCCTCGCTCGTGACGTTCTGGCAGAGGATGGTGAACTCGTCACCGCCGAAGCGGGCCACCACGTCGTTCGGACCCATGGTCGTGCTCAGCCGATCGGCGACGGCCACGAGCAGCCGGTCACCGGCCGAGTGGCCGAGGCTGTCGTTGACGACCTTGAACCGGTCGAGGTCGAGGAACAACACGGCGATCCGCTCGTGACGTTGCTCGGCTCTCGTGAGTTCGCGGCCGAGCCGTTCCACGAAGTACAACCGGTTCGGCAGCCCGGTGAGCGGGTCGTGAACCGCCTGGTGGGCGAGCGCCTCACCGCTGGCGCGCCGTTCGCCGATGTCTTCGATCTGCGTGACGAGATAGAGCGGTTCGTCGGTCACGTCGCGCACGACCGAAGTGCTCACCGCCACCCACACCGGATGACCATCGTGGTGCACGTAGCGCTGTTCGAGCTGGCAGCTGGACGTGTCGCCGGCCATCAGCCGGTCCATCGCGTCGCGACAGATCTCGCGGTCGTCGGGATGGCTCAGGTCGTGGATCGACGACGCCAGCAACTCCGCCTCGCCGCGTCCGAGGATCTGCACCAGCGCACGGTTCACGCGGAACAACCGGCCGTCGACGGAAGTGAGGGCCATGCCGATCGGGGCGTGTTCGAACGCGCTGCGGAACCGCTCCTGGGCTTCGCGCAGGTCGGCCTCGGCGCGTCGTCGGTCGGTGAGGTCGCGCGCGCTGATGACGATTCCTTCGACGGCAGGATCGTCGAGGAGGTTGGTGGCGACCGCCTCGACCACGCGCCAACCGCCGTCGGCGTGACGCAACCGCACCTCGATCCGGTCAGCCTCCCGGCCGGCCGCGGTGAGGTGGAAGCCGCCCAGGGCTTGCTCGCGATCGTCAGGGTGGAGGAGGTCGAACACGTCGGTGCCGATGAGCGGTTCGATGTCGAGACCGAGGATCCGTTCGGTCGCGGGACTCGCGTAGACGAGACGCCCGTGGGTATCGACGATCGCCATGATGTCGTTCGAGTCGCGGACCATCGCCCGGAAGCGAGCCTCGTTGCGTTCGAGCAGCTCCGTCACCTGGTCGACGGTCTGGGCGGCGCGCCGCCCCACGACGCGGGTCGTGACGATCGCCAACACGACGATCGTCACCAACAGCAGAGTCGCCAGTATCCCTTCGGTGCTCACGGCTCTTTTGTCGGTATTTCGCCGCCTTGACCTTGAGCGCTGCGGCGGGCCGAATCAGGGGTTTCGGGTCGCCAGAAAGGCTTGCACGACGGCCCGCGCCGCGGCCGTCGGCGTGAGTGTGCCGGCGGTCACGTCGCGTTCGAGTTGGCGGAGCAGCGTCGCGGTCGCCTCGTCGCCGGCCAGCGCGTCGAGCAGCGACTCCGTGACTTCCGACCACATCCAGTCGCGGTTCTGGCCGGCTCGCAGCTCCGGTCGCTCGGGCGCGACCAATTGCCAGAACTCTTCGACCGCATCCCACACCGCGGCGATGCCGGTGCCGGTGAGCGCGGAACAGGTGATCACCCGCGGGCTCCACGCCGCCGTACGCGGGCGCACCAGGTGGAGCGCCGCGGCGTAGTCGGCCGCGGTGTGCGCGGCAGTCGCCGCGAGGTCGCCGTCGGCCTTGTTGACCACGACGAGATCGGCGAGCTCCATGATCCCGCGTTTGAGCCCTTGGAGCTCGTCGCCGGCACCGGGTGCGACGAGCACGAGGAAGAGGTCGACCATCGCCGCGACCTTCACCTCCGATTGACCGACCCCGACGGTCTCGACGAGGACGACGTCGAAGCCGGCCGCCTCGCACAGGAGCAACGCTTCGCGCGTGCGCCGCGCGACGCCACCGAGCGTGCCACTGGTGGGCGACGGCCGCACGAACGCGAGTGGAGATCGGGTGAGCTGTTCCATGCGCGTCTTGTCGCCGAGGATCGAACCGCCGCTGCGACTGCTCGACGGGTCGACCGCGAGCACGGCGACGCGCTGGTCACGGTCGACGAGATGGAGGCCGAGCGCCTCGATGAAGGTCGATTTCCCCGCGCCTGGTGCCCCCGAGATGCCGACGCGTACCGCGCCGCCCACGTGGGGGAGCACCTCGGCGAGCAGCGCCTCGGCTTCGGTGCGATGGTCGGCGCGCGTCGACTCGGCCAGCGTGATGGCCCGGGCCAGTGCCCGCCGGTCTCCCGCGATCAATTGATTCGCCAGCTCACTCACGATGGTGAGGGTACGGGAGCGCGCGTCAGGCGCGGCGGAGGAGGCTCACGATCTCGGCCGCGGCCTCGGGGATGTTGGTGCCGGGACCGAAGATGGCGGCGACGCCGGCCTCGCGCAGCGCGGCGTAGTCCTGGGCGGGGATCACGCCACCGGCGACGACGAGGATGTCGTCGCCACCCTGCTTGCGGAGCTGCGCGATGAGCTCGGGGATGAGCGTCTTGTGCCCCGCGGCCTGGCTCGAGACGCCGACGAGGTGCACGTCGTTCTCGACCGCGTCGCGCGCCGCCTCTTCCGGCGTTTGGAACAGCGGGCCGACGTCGACGTCGAAGCCGAGATCGGCGAACGCAGTGGCGATCACCTTGGCGCCGCGGTCGTGTCCATCTTGACCGAGCTTCGCGACCAGCAGCCGTGGCCGTCGACCGGCGGCCGCCGCGAACTCCTCGACCGCGGCGCGCACCTGCTCGTAGCCCTCGTCGCCCTCGTACGCGGCCCCGTAGACCCCCGCGATGCTCCGGATCGTCGCCCGGTGGCGCGAGAACACTTCCTCCAGAGTGTCGGAGATCTCGCCGACCGTGGCCCGGGCACGGGTCGCGGCGATTGAGAGCTCCAGCAGGTTTCCGCTGCCTTGCGCGCCCGCGCGCAGACGGTCGAGTGCCTCGCGGCACGCCGCGTCGTCACGGTTCGTACGCAGCTGGGCGAGCCGAGCCAACTGCTGCTCGCGCACGCTGGCGTTGTCGACGTCGCGCACGTCGACGTGGTCTTGCTCGGCGAGGCGGTACTTGTTGACGCCGACGATCACCTCTTCGCCCCGGTCGATGGCGGCCTGCCTCCGCGCCGCCGCTTCCTCGATACGGAGCTTGGGCATGCCCGACTCGACCGCCTTGGTCATGCCGCCGAGGGACTCCACTTCTTCAATCAGCTTCCACGCCTCTTCGGCGAGGTTCGCGGTGAGCGACTCGACGTAGTAGCTGCCGCCGAGCGGATCGACCACGTTCGTGACGCCGGTCTCCTCGGCCAGGATCAGTTGCGTGTTGCGGGCCACGCGTGCGGCGAACTCACTCGGGAGCGCAATCGCCTCGTCGAACGAATTGGTGTGCAGGCTCTGGGTGCCGCCGAGCACCGCGGCCAGCGCTTCGACCGTGGTCCGCACGATGTTGTTGTACGGATCCTGTTCGGTGAGCGACACGCCCGACGTCTGGCAGTGCGTCCGCAACATCGACGAGCCCGGCTTCTGCGGATCGAACTGGCCGATCACGCGCGCCCAGAGCAGTCGGGCGGCGCGCAACTTGGCGACCTCCATGAAGAAGTTCATCCCGATGGCGAAGAAGAACGAGAGGCGACCGGCAAACTCGTCGATGGTGAGGCCGCGCGCGAGTGCGGCGCGCACGTACTCGAGTCCGTCGGCAATGGTGAACGCAAGCTCCTGCACCGCGGTCGCGCCGGCTTCTTGCATGTGGTATCCGGAAATCGAGATCGAGTTGAACTTCGGCATTCGTCGCGCCGTGTACTCGATGATGTCGGCCACGATCCGCATGCTCGGCGCCGGTGGGTAGATGTAGGTGTTGCGCACCATGAACTCTTTGAGGATGTCGTTCTGGATCGTGCCGGCGAGCTTCGACTCGTCGATCCCCTGCTCTTCCGCGGCCACGATGTAGCCGGCGAGGATCGGCAGCACCGCGCCGTTCATCGTCATCGACACGGTCATCTGATCGAGCGGGATGCCGTCGAAGAGGATCTTCATGTCCTCGACCGAGTCGATCGCCACACCCGCCTTGCCGACATCGCCGATCACCCGCGGGTGGTCGCTGTCGTAGCCGCGGTGGGTGGCGAGGTCGAAGGCCACCGACAGACCCATCTGCCCGGCGGCGAGGTTGGCCCGGTAGAACTCGTTCGATTCCTCGGCGGTCGAGAACCCCGCGTACTGGCGGATCGTCCACGGCCGGTTGGCGTACATCGTGGCGCGGACGCCGCGGACGAATGGGGCGATCCCCGGGAGGGTGCCCACCCCTTCGAGTCCTTCGAGATCGTCGGCGGTGTAGAGCGGCTGCACGTCGATGCCCTCGGGCGTGTGCCAGGTCAGCGCGTCGAGGTCGCCCTTGACCTCCTTCGCGGCCAGTGCTTCCCAGTCGGACCGAGTCGGACGTTCGCTGTCACCCATGCGCAAAGGGTACGACCCCCCGTTCCCGGGGGAGAAGCCGGGCGAACGGGTGTCAGCTGGCCTGCGAGAGGTCCTCGGATGCTGCGGCCTCCTCGAGCGCGCGGCGGGCACGGGCGACCCCGGCACGGCCGACGCTGCGGGTACGGGCGTCGAGCCGCCATTCGCCCCAGTTGACCGCCCGCCGGCTGGCGCGCCGCGCCTCGTCGACACTCGACTTCGCGGCCTTCGACGGTTTCGACGTGCTCGTGGTGGGGGCCTCGACCAGGCGCAGTTGCGTGCTCACATCAAGAGTATCACCCGGGGGTGTGACAGTTATTCCTGTTTTCGGGTCGCACTCGCTGCTCGCCGGGATACCCGGCTCGCGGGCGCTCGTTGCTCCATCGGATACCCGGCTCGCGGCCGCTCGTTGCTCCGTAGACTTGGCGAGTGATTTCGAGCTCTGTGTACCTCGACCATGCGGCGACGACGCCGATGCGTCCCGAAGCGGTGGCGGCGATGGAGCCGTTCCTGCGGGGAACGTTCGGCAACCCCAGCGGGGGCCACGCCGTCGCCCGCGCCGCGAAGACCGCGCTCGAGGAAGCTCGGGAGGAGATCGCGGAGCTGCTCGGCGCTCGCCCGGCGGAGGTCGTGTTCACCGCCGGCGGTACCGAGGCCGACAACCTGGCGGTGAAGGGCGCGGCCCGTCACGCTCGCGTCACCGGGGTCGGTGACGGCGTCGTCACCACTGCGTTCGAGCACAAGGGCGTCTTGGCGTCGTGCGACCGACTGGCGGCCGAGGGTTTCCGGATCGCGACGGTCGCGCTCCCGGCGAGCGGTGTCGTCGACGTCGACGCGCTGATGGCCGCGGTCGACGACCGCACCGCGCTGGTGTCGGTGATGCTGGTGAACAACGAGGTTGGCACCATCCAGCCCCTCGAGGAGATCGTCGCCCGGGTGCGAGACCGGGCGCCGCAGGCGCTGGTGCACACCGACGCGGTGCAGGCGGTTCCGTGGCTCGACGTTGCGCGTGCCACATCGACAGCGGATCTCGTGGCGATCTCGGCGCACAAGTTCGGCGGCCCGAAGGGCACGGGCGCGCTGGTTGTGCGCGACCGCGCTGCGCCGGAACCGCTCATCGAGGGCGGTGGTCAGGAGCGGGGGCTCCGATCGGGCACGTCGAATGTCGCCGGCGCAGTCGCGATGGCGGCCGCACTGCGAGCGACGGGTTCGGCGCGTGATGCCGATTCGGCGCGTCTCGCACTCCTGCGCAACCGTCTGGTCGACGGTCTGCTCGCCGCGGTGCCCGACGCATTCGAGAACGGCGACCGCGCGCAGAAGGTCGCCGGGAACGCGCACGTCGGGTTCCAAGGTGTCGAAGCGGAGACGCTGCTCGTCGCGCTCGATCGCGCCGGGATCTGCGCGGCCGCGGGGTCGTCGTGCTCGTCCGGAGCAACCGAACCGTCGCACGTGCTGGCCGCGATGGGAATCGCACGCGTTGACGCGCTGACCTCGATCCGGTTGAGCCTCGGGTTCGCATCCACGGATGTCGACATCGACGCCGCGCTCACGGCGATCCCCGACGCGGTCGCGCAACTCCGCCACGCCGGCGCAGCCGCGTGAGCGCACGGATCCTCGTCGCGATGAGCGGCGGAGTCGACTCGTCGGTGGCCGCCGCGCTGCTGCAGGAGCAGGGCCACGATGTCACCGGGGTCACGCTCAAGCTCTGGGGTGGCGCGTCCGACTCGGGCTGTTGCAGCGTGGCCGACGTCGAGGACGCGCGGCGGGTTGCGGCCCAGCTCGGCGTGCCGCACTACGTGTTCAACCTCACCGATGACTTCACCGACTCGGTCGTGAATCCCTACATCGACGAACACGCGGCGGGCCACACGCCGAATCCGTGTGTCGAATGCAATCGGTCGATCAAGTTCGGTCGCCTGCTCGACCGCTCCGAAGCGCTCGGGTTCGACTTCCTCGCCACTGGTCATCACGCACGCGTCGTGTCGACCGGAGCGGGCGCGTACTCGCTGCGTCGGGGTGTGGATGGCGCGAAGGATCAGTCGTACGTCCTCTACATGCTCGGTCAGCGCGAGTTGGCGCGCACGAGGCTCCCAGTCGGTGAGCTCACGAAGGCCGACGTGCGCGAGCACGCGGCGCGACTGGGTCTGCGCACCGCCCACAAGCCCGAGAGCATGGACGTGTGCTTCATCACTCGCGGCGGGCGTGAGGCGTTCCTCGCCGATCGCGTTCCCGCCCGCAGCGGAGTCGTGGTCGACACGAGCGGCGCGACCCTCGGGCGGCACGCAGGCGTAACCGCGTTCACCGTTGGCCAACGCCGGCGTCTCGGCGTGGTGACCGGCGAGCGCCGTTACGTCGTCGACATCGACCCGCGTACGGCGACGGTCACCATCGGTGGTTCACGCGAATTGCTTCGCAACGAAGTCGCGCTGCGGGATCTCGTATTCGTCGATGGCGCGCCAACCGGATCAGAATTGCACGCGCAAGTGCGCGCGCACGGGCAGCCGATTCGATCGTCGCTCGAAGGTGCGACGGTGTGTTTCGCGACGCCCCAGCCCCGAGTGGCGCCCGGTCAGGTCGTTGCGTTGTACGACGGCGACGCGCTGGTCGGTGGCGGGATCGCTACCTGATCGGCACGCGCACCGGGAGTCGGCGCCCGGCCGCGGTGCGGAGCATCTCGTCGCGGCGCGCCACCGCGATGCTGAGCGCCTGGGTCGTGACGGTGGCGCCGCCGTGGCGGCCGCGCGTGGCGCGGACGAGCTCGACCTCCTCATCGAAGCCGATCGACACCGAGCCGGCGCCGGCGCCGAGGCGCAGGTCGAGCAGCCCGGGTGCGGCCGCGGTCGCGGGTTCGGGCGCGACGTAGCGCACGTGCTCACGGAGGAACAGCACCGGATCGGCGAGGGTCAGCGGGTCGACCACCACGAATCCCGCGGGAACGAGGACGGCCCAGCGTCGGCTGAGGGAGGCAAGGGAACGCCCGAGCACGACGACCAACGCACCGCCCATGATCACCGCGGCGATGCCGGCGACGATCTGGCCGTCGGCCAGGAGGAGCACCGGCGCGACGACACCTGCGGCGACGGCGACGCGCGCCAACGGGAGCGGCCCGAGGAACAGCGCGGGCGGGACGCGCAGCGGGAACCGCTGTTCGTCGCCATAGGCGATGGAGTTCGCTGCGGCCGACGCGATGTCGTGGCCCGACGCGAGCACCGCGCACGCGATGGTCGCGACGAGCGCGCCCGCGGTCGCGAGGGTCGACGCCGATCCGTCGAGTGCTACGAGTGCCGACGCCAGGACGAACGCGGGCGCGATGACGCGCAGTGCCGTGAGGGTCTGCGGGCGGGGCGCGAGGGTTGCCAGCAGTCCGACGGCCCACGCCAACCACAGCAGGGTGGCCGCGGCGACGCGCGGAGCCGTCGCCCAGGACGCGAGCGCGTCGGCCGCGGCCGGTCCCGCGATCACTGGCAACGTCACCCAGGCGACGCGCAACAACCACAGCACTAGAGGGCGAGGCAGGGTGGCTCCGTTCACAGACCCGCGCCCGCTTGGAGCGCTCGGCACCGTCGATCGTAGAGTACCGATCCATGTTGCCGACCCTCCGCGCGCCGGTGCTCGTCCCCGGAGTCGCGACTGGCATCGGAAGCTTGCCGCACGACGATCCGGTCGCGGCCGCCGAGTTGGTGTTGCGCTGCCTCCCCGACCTCCCGGCGGTTCCGCAGCTCCCGGCGCGTGACGCCCGCGAAGGGATGATCGCGCAGTGGCTCGGTGCACTGCCCGAGGTCGCGGTGGGTGTTGATGGCGACATCGAGCTCGCCGGTCGATCCGAGGCCGCGCCGGACTGCAGCTTCGTGCCCGAGATGCACTCGGGGTTGCTCGCGTTCCTCGATGTCGCCGCGGCACGCGACAAGCCACCACTGCGGATCAAGGCCCAGGTGACGGGTCCACTGACGCTGGGTATGGCGCTGCGCGGTGCAGGGATGCCCGCGGCGCATGCGTTCCGGCGCGCGGCCGAGGTCGCGCGCGCGTGGTCGGTTGCAGTCGAGGCGCACGTGAGCGAACGGTTGCCCGGCACCGCGCTCGTCCTGTTCTTCGACGAGCCTGCGCTCGTGGCGTGGCGCAACGACGATGGTCCGATCGAGCGCGAGTCCGCGATCGACGTGCTGTCGGGTGCGCTGGCCGCGGTCGACTGCGTCACCGGCGTCCACGTCTGTGGCGACGGCGATCTCGCACTCGCGCTGGAAGCGGGTCCGGAGGTGCTCGGCGTCGAGGTGAGCGACGACCTCGTGCGACACACCACCGCGCTGGCGCGTTTTCTCGATGGCGACGGTTGGATCGCGTGGGGTGCGGTGCCCACTGATCGGCCCGTCGGCGAATCTGCGGATCCCCATTGGCGCACGCTGGCGCGCGTGTGGTGCGAACTCACGCGCCGCGGTTGCGATCCGGTGCCGCTGCGCACACGCGGGTTGATCACACCCGCGTGCGGGCTCGCGGGCTACGGTGCATCCCAAGCCGAGCGGGTGCTCGGCATTGCACGCGAGCTGGCCGCGCGGGTCCACGACCAGGCGGTTGCCGCCCGACTCACGCTGGGAGCCTGACGTGGAGACCTCCTCGTACCACTACTGCGGGGTGTGTGGTCAGCCGCTCGAACCGGGCGCGACGGTGTGCGGGAACTGCGGCGCCGCGGTCGACGGTGCTGACGCCGAACCCGCCGGCGACGTTGGTGCGCCAGGTGGTGCTCCGGCCGGCGAACCGACCGTGGCCATGCCCGCGGCCGCAGCTGGTGCTGCGGCTGGTGCGGCGGGTGCGGGAGGCGGCGACGGCGACGGCGGTGCACCGC
>Ga0075026_100000819_pt1 | contig 13006 bp, 8 predicted proteins | sample Str012_2_FD_71392 | JGI IMG/M metagenome (GOLD analysis project Ga0075026, IMG submission 71392) | Freshwater sediment microbial communities in response to fracking from Pennsylvania, USA - Straight Creek_MetaG_SC_2012 | ecosystem: Environmental > Aquatic > Freshwater > Creek > Sediment...
ACGACGACGTAACCGCGATTTGTGCGCCGCGGGCCCAGCGAACTGACAGTCACCGCCGCGTGCAGGAGCCTGCCCGACACAGCAAACTCCATCTCCTGCGTGGCGGTTCCCAGCCGCAACGCGCGGCGCATCAAAACATGAACGGCTCGCGCAGCCTCCTCACCCAGCAATTGCGCAAACGATGCGGCTTGCCTGGCGCTTTCTCCAAACATGCGTACGGCTGCCGGGTTGACGCGACGGATCGTTTCGGTCTCGTCCACGGAGACCACGCCTGTGGGAATATTTTCGAGGATGGTTTCCATCAGCGTGCGCCGGCGTTCGAGTTCCTGCACAGCCTGTTGCAGGTTCTGCGTGAACACGTCAATTTGCCGCCGGTTATCGCCAAGCTGCCCGGTCATGCGATTGAAGGAAACGACCAGTGTCTCAAGCTCGTCCTTGGCCTCGACGTTTACACGGGTCTCGTAGTTGCCTTCGGTAATCTCTCGCGTCGCCTGAGCCAGGGCTTGAATCGGAACCGTGACTTGCTTGGAAAGGAAGAAGGCCGACCAGGTCGCCGCAAACATCAACAGAATCGTGAAGAGCAGCAGGGTTGCCAGCATCTGATTCTTGTAGGTGCGCAGTTGCTGGCGCTGCTGGCCGTAAGCGGAAGTTTGCGCGTTGATTTCATTGATTCGATTCTGAAAATCATCGGGAACATTTCTGCCGGCAAGCAGGTACCCCTCACCCGCTTTGGCCCGGCCCGCAAGGAAAAGCTTTCCATCGTATTCCCATAGTTCAGCGCCGCCGGGCATTTGACGGACCAGCGCAGGCAGGTTCTGGTGCGAATTCGCCGCGAGATCGGGAGGATGGGGCGTCTGAAACTTAAAATCGGGATTGGCGGCAACCGCCGTGGGCTGGCCCGTCCGGCTCACTTCCCAAGCCAAATCCGCGCCGCGCGCAAATGTTTGATCGAAGGCGTGAATCGTATCTTTGGCGGAGCTGTTTACAATTGCGGGAGCAACCTCTTCCGCGATTGCCGTCATGCGCGCGGAGTCGGCGCGGCTCATCTGGTCCACCAGTTCGCGGCTGGATTGCGTGGCGATTTCCAGGGGCCGGGGAAACCAGAGTACGAGTGTGCGATTCAGCAGCGCGTAGCTCACAAAAAACATGAAAACCACGGGTAGGAAGGATACGGCGATCGCGCCCAGAACCATTTTTGTCTTAAAACGGGAGCCGGGCTTGTGTGCCAATCTTTCAGCACCCAAACGAACCAGGCTGCGCGTAAGAATAGAACCAAACACCAGCAGCGCGGCAACGATGAATGTGGAAAGCGCATAGAGGACAGCTTGATCGAGGTCGGGCGGCTGAAAGGGCAGGGTGAGTGAACCGAGCGTGAAAACCGCGGCCAGGAGAAGCACAATGGCGACCCCGCCAAAAGCCAGTAGAAATCGCGATTTGCGGCTTGTGCTCATGCCCCAGCCTCTCGCGGGGATGCACCTGAAGGCCTCATGGCAAGCAATCGAGAATAGGTCGAATTTTCCGGCAGCAATACGCTCAGGGGACATTCCTCGCAGCGGGGAGCGCTTTTCCTGCACCAATTTTTGCCCGTATTCACGATGAGCGCATGAAATTCGTTGAGCAAGGCGGGATGGGGCGGAAGGGCAGCCTCGAATTGCGCGCGCACTTTTTCGTAGTCCGGCTTGCCGGCGGTAATTTCATGGCGCCCGAATATTCTGTGGGTGTAGGCATCCACCACGAAAACAGGATGATTCCCGGCATACAACAAAATGGAGTCGGCGGTTTCCGGTCCTATGCCATGCACGGACAAAAGTTTTTGGCGCAGCTCGAATGTTGGAGTGCGAAACATGCGCGTCAGTGAACCGCGATATTCGTCCCTCAGGAATCGCGCGAAAGACTTTAATTTTCTGGCCTTCTGCCGAAAGTAACCCGACGGCCTTACCAGCGAAGCCAATCGCGAAGGGCGCGCATAGAGGATGGCGGTCGGGGTAAGCATTTTCGCCGCACGCAGATTGGCAATCGCGAGTTCCACATTTCCCCAAGCGGTGCTTTGGGTAAGGATCGCCCCCACGATCACCTCGAATGGCGTCCTGGCCGGCCACCAGTTCATTGGACCCAGCGTTTCGGACATTGCTCGATAGTAGCGCATTAGTTCAGCGGAATCTTCGTTGGAATCGCCTTCGGGAGAGCCGACGGAATGGAATTTCGGTTGCCCGCCACCAATGTTCGGCGGACGCGTAACCCTGGTCAGGTCTTCGGATTGTGTATGCCGATCTATAGGCATTGCTTTGCCCATTGCTCGAAAGATAACGGCGGTCCGGCGTCAAGTCAAGACGAGGTGTTCCGATCCGGTCCACCCACACTGTACGCAAGTACAGGTGACACTTAGTGTCCATTTCAGTACGACAATTCAAAATGGCGGCATGCCCTTCGCAAACGATCTGCTACTTTTGTATTTCCGGTGTGTGTGTATGCTCCGGGGAGTTCACGTCCGATGTCGTCCCGGCTAGGCGAAATACTGATCAAAGAAAGTTTGATCACGTCTGACCAACTCCATCAGGCCTTGGATCACCAAAAGGCCAATGGAGGCAGGTTGGGAACGTGCCTGATGAAGCTTGGGTTCATCACGGACGATGAAATTACAGGTGTACTCTCCCGCCAGTACGGCGTTCCCTCGATTAATTTGAAATATTACGAAGTGGACGCGTCCGTTATCAAGTTGATCCCCCAGGATACGGCGATCCGGTATCAGATCGTTCCGCTCTCCCGAGTCGGTTCCACGCTGACCATCGCGATGACCGATCCCACCAACGTATTTGCCATGGACGATATTAAGTTCATGACGGGATTCAACGTGGAGCCGGTGGTGGCATCCGAGACGGCGATTGCCGATGCCATTACAAAATTTTACGGAACGGCGCAAAGCGAGGAAGAACTCAGCAGGGTAATGAAGGACCTGGGAGGCGAGGACGGCGGTGGCGATCTGGAGATGGCCGCCGAAGAACAGGAAATGAACCTGGCCGAACTGGAGCGCGCGGCCGAGGAAGCGCCCATCATCAAGCTGGTCAACCTGTTCCTGACCGATGCGGTGAAGCGCGGCGCCAGCGACATCCACGTCGAGCCTTATGAAAAAGAAATCCGCGTACGCTTCCGAATTGACGGCATCTTGCAGACAGTAATGAATCCGCCGATGAAACTGCGGGACGCCATTATCAGCCGCGTCAAGATCATGGCGAAGCTGGACATCAGCGAAAAACGGCTGCCGCAAGACGGCCGCATCATGATCAAGTATCGCAAGGAAGGAAAAATCAAGGACCTGGACTTCCGCGTCTCCACGATCCCGACGCTATATGGCGAAAAGATTGTCATGCGTTTGCTGGACAAGGAGAATTTGCGCCTGGACATGACGAAGCTCGGGTTCGAGCAGGCATCGCTGACTAAGTTTGAAAAAGCGATTTTGCGTCCCTACGGAATGGTATTGGTAACCGGGCCGACCGGGTCCGGCAAGACGAACACGTTGTATTCCTCGATCGCCCGATTGAATACGCCCGATACCAACATCATGACGGCAGAAGATCCCGTTGAATTCCAGCTCGGCGGCGTAAACCAGGTCCAGATGAAGGATCAGATTGGGCTGAACTTCGCGACGGCGTTGCGCGCATTCCTTCGCCAGGACCCAAACATCATCCTCGTGGGAGAAATCCGCGATTTCGAGACGGCGGAAATCGCCGTGAAAGCTGCGCTCACCGGACACCTGGTTCTTTCCACGCTGCACACCAACGACGCTCCCTCGACCATCAGCCGTTTGATGAACATGGGCATCGAGCCATTTCTTGTGGCGACTTCCGTGAACCTGATCTGCGCACAGCGCCTGGTGCGAAAAATTTGCGTGAACTGCAAGGAGCCGCTGGATCTGCCCGAACAGGCCCTGCTGGACGCCGGGTATTCGCAGGAGGAAATATCCACGACGCAAGTCTCCGTGGGCAAGGGGTGCGGGACGTGCAACAAGACTGGGTACAAGGGGCGCGTCGGTCTTTACGAGGTTATGGAAATTAATGACGAGTTGCGGGAATTGATTTTGGTGGGCGCTTCGGCGCTGGAACTCAAGAAAAAAGCGGTCGAGCAGGGAATGATCGGGCTGCGCAGGAGCGGGCTGATCAAAGCGGCGCTGGGCATGACAACGATTGAAGAAGTAGTTCGCGAAACCGTGTTGTAAGGAAGGGGAAACAATGGCTGGAATTACTTTAAGTGAATTACTGAAAAAAATGATCGAATTGGGCGGCAGCGACCTGCATATCACCACCAACAGCGCGCCCAGAGTTCGCGTGCACGGCAAGCTTCGGCCCATGGACATGGCGCCATTGACCGCGGCGGACACTAAGGCGCTGGCCTACAGCGTGCTGACCGACGCGCAAAAACACCGATTTGAAGAAAATCTGGAGTTGGATTTCTCGTTTGGGTTGAAAAATCTGGCCAGGTTTCGCGGAAACCTGTTTCAGCAACGGGGTGCGGTGGGCGCCGTATTCCGAACGATTCCCTGGGAAATCAAGAGTTTCGACCAGCTTGGGCTGCCACTGGTTGCGAAGTCGCTTTGCGAGAAACCGCGCGGACTGGTGCTGGTGACCGGACCGACCGGTTCGGGCAAATCCACGACACTCGCCGCGATGCTGGACAAAATAAACAGCGAACGCGAAGAGCACATGATTACGATCGAGGATCCGATCGAATTTTTGCACAACCATAAACGCTGCCTGGTGAACCAGCGCGAGGTGCATTCCGATACGCACTCGTTTGCCAATTCACTGCGCGCCGCGCTGCGTGAAGATCCTGACGTGGTCCTGATCGGCGAAATGCGCGATCTTGAGACGATCGAGTCCGCCCTGCGAATTGCCGAAACGGGGCACTTGACGTTCGCCACGCTGCATACGAATTCCGCGATTTCCACGATCAACAGAATCGTGGACGTCTTTCCGTCTTATCAGCAGCCGCAAATTCGCGCTCAGCTCTCGCTGGTTCTGGAAGGAATCCTTTGCCAGGCGCTGCTGCCAAAGGTGGACGGGAAGGGACGCGCCATGGTTATGGAGGTTCTGATCCCCAACCCCGCGATCCGCAACCTGATCCGCGAGGACAAGATTCACCAGATTTATTCGGCCATGCAGACGGGCACGGGCACGACGGGAATGCAGACGTTCAATCAGAGCCTGGCAAACGCGTACTTCGCCAAGTTAATCACTTTGGAAATCGCGCTTTCACGTTCGTCCAATCCCGAGGAATTGCAGGATATGATTAACCGGGGAGTGACGTCGCCTGCTTCGCGCGGGCCTGCTCCGGTTCGGCGCTGATCAGCAGCGTGTGGAGGCGGCCCAGCTAATCTAATACGGACCGCAGGACATAGCGTTCGTACCGAATTCGCGGCTGACCTTGGGATTGCAACTGCCCGCGTGAAACGTCCGAGAAAGTTCGGACTGTACCATTTAGAGGAGGAATAGGACGATGCCGGTTTTCACATATCGCGGAACCAATCGAGCCGGGAGCACTGTCAGCGGCGAGCAAACCGCGCAAAACAAAGCGGAGCTGGTCAATGCGCTAAAGCGGCAGCAAATCAGCGTGACCAAAATGTCCGAGAAGGGCAAGGAATTCAATCTGCCGACGTTTGGCGGCGGCGTGGATTCCAAGGAGCTCGCTGTTTTCACGCGCCAATTCTCGGTGATGATTGACGCCGGATTGCCGCTGGTGCAGTGCCTGGAAATTCTGGCCGGGCAACAGGAAAATAAAGTATTTCAAAAGGTGTTGACCAGCACGCGCGCCTCGGTCGAGGGTGGCTCGACGCTCTCCGCCTCCATGCGGCCGCACGGCAAGGTCTTTGATCCTTTGTACGTGAACCTGGTTGAGGCGGGAGAGACCGGCGGTATCCTGGACACCATTCTTCAGCGCCTTTCCTCGTACATCGAAAAAAACGTGAAATTGAAACGCGCCGTGAAGTCCGCGCTTGTGTATCCCATTGCTGTTTTGCTTGTGGCCGGTGGCGTAATCGTTCTCTTGCTTTGGAAAGTCGTTCCTATTTTCGCCACATTGTTCGCGGGTCTCGGCGTGAGCTTGCCGTTGCCCACGAAAATCGTCATTGCCATGAGCAACTTTGTCGGCAGTATTTTCGGATTCTTGATTCTAGTCGCCATGATCGGAGGCGCAGTCGCTTTGAAAGTGTGGTACGCGACTCCTGCCGGAAGAATGGCCATTGACCGCGTGCTGCTGAAACTTCCGTTAGTCGGCATATTGCTTAGGAAGATTGCGGTAGCCCGGTTTACTCGCACCTTGGGAACATTGATCTCCAGCGGCGTCCCCATTTTGGAAGGCCTGGACATCACGGCGCGAACCGCCGGCAATGCCGTAATTGAAAAGGCGTTGCTGGAAGTGCGCAAGGGCCTGGAAGCAGGGCGCAACCTTTCGGATCCGTTGAAGGATACGAACGTATTTCCCGGGATGGTCACGCAGATGATCGGCGTCGGTGAGCAGACAGGCGCCATGGATGCCATGCTTCAAAAGATCGCCGATTTCTATGAAGATGAAGTGGACGCTGCCGTAAAAGACCTGCTATCGGCGCTGGAACCCATGATGATCGTGTTCCTGGGCGTGGTAGTGGGCGGCATCGTCATTTCGATGTATTTGCCGCTATTCACCTTGATCGGGCAACTCAGCAACGCCCACTAGCGGACGGGCGTGATTCTATTCCCGGGGCGGTTCGAAATGAATCGCCTGGAACTCATCCTCATAGCAGGCTACTTGACAAAAATAAGCGCGGTTCGGCCATTCGCCCATTGGTTCGCCTAAAATGGAACTGACACAAAATGTCGCTGCGTGGCTAGGGTGGCTGTCGCGCGTCCGTTTTTTTCTAATTACTCTTCTGCTCACGCTTGTTCTGGTCCTCGGAAAAACCAGCCAGCTGCAAGTTCCGACGCGTTTTTTTATTCCTCTGATCATTCTCTGGTACACGCTGGCCATTGTGTACACCATTTTGATGCGCTGGATGCCCGTGGCCTCATGGCACGCCCCGATTCAAATGGTGTTCGATCTCATTCTTGTTACCGGGCTTGTTTATCTTACGGGAACACAGGACAGCTATTTCATCTGGCTCTATCCGCTGGCAATTATCGTGGCGAGCATTCTATTTTCGCAAGAGGCCACGTTCATCGTGGCGGGACTGAGTTTTGTACTGCTGGGCGGACTGGCTGAACTGATCTACTACAATATCTTGCCGCGCATGCAGGTGGAAATTCCCAGCAGCCGGCAACTGCAGACCTGGATTTTGAGCAACCTGTTTTATTTTTTGGCCGTGGCCTACCTTTCCAGCCTGTTGTCGCAAAGCCTGCGGCGGCAAGGCGCTGAACTGGAAGTGAAGCGCGGGGAACTGCAGGACCTTCAGGCGTTCAATGAAGACATCATCCATTCCATGAGAGGCGGGTTGCTGACGACCGATCTGGAAGGCCACATTTTGCTGTTAAATCGGACCGGCGAGGAAATCACAGGGCATAAATTTCGCGATGTCCGCGGCGTTTTGCTTCAAGAGTTGTGGCCTGTCTTCTGGCTCCCCGGAGATATAGCGGAGGACGGCAAGCTCCCGCAGCGCCGGGAGGTGGATTTCCTCACTCCGGAAGGCCAGGAACGTTTCATAGGGATCTCCGTGTCCCCGCTGCGAACGGGGGAACGCCGGACGACGGGATATGTTTTCAATTTTCAGGACTTGACGGACTTCAAAAATCTGGAGCAAGAAGTGGCCACGAAGGAGCGCATGGCGGCACTGGGCCGCTTGTCCGCGGCGATTGCTCATGAGATACGACAGCCGCTAACTGCCATGGCCGGAGCAGTGAAGGAACTGGCTCGCCTGGTACCCCTGCAGGAAGATGAGCAGCATTTGGTGGGAATTGTGAGCAGGGAATCGGAGCGCCTGAATAAAATTATTACGGACTTCCTGAATTATTCCCGCGAGAAAACGTACGAATTCTCGGAGGAAAATGTATCAGGCATCCTCGACGAAACATTGACGCTGCTCGAGCGCAATCCGCAGATTGATGGGCGATACCGGATCGAGCGCGTTTTTGCAGGCGCGGAAGTTCGGGCCCGTGTGGACCGCAACCGGATCAAGCAAGTGTTCTGGAACCTCTCCGACAACGCGCTGCGCGCCATGCCCACAGGGGGAGTGCTGACGGTATCGCTCGAAGTAGCCCCCTTTTGGGTGCGCATCCGGTTTCGCGACACCGGCGCGGGTATCGATCCCAAACATAGCGCCAAAATATTTGAGCCTTTGCAATCCACCTTTTCAGGCGGTACCGGGCTGGGCTTGGCCATCGTGTATCAGATCGTCCAGGCGCACAGCGGCCGGATCAGCGTCGTCTCGGCCAAGGAACAGGGAGCGGAGTTCACTGTCGAATTGCCTCGGGTCGCGTAAAGCAGCGGCCGAGGAAGGAAGATGTTTCTCATGGCCCATATTTTAGTTGTCGATGACGAGCGTTCGATTTGCGAACTGCTGGAGATTACCTTTCGCAAGGAAGGCCATCGCGTGGAAGTGGCCATGAACGGGGAAATGGCCCGGCGGAAAATGGAATCGCATATTTTTGATATTGTGATTTCCGACATTCGCATGCCGGACACCACCGGAGTGGACCTGCTGCAATTCTGCAAGGAAATTTCTCCCTCCAGCTATTTTCTTTTAATTACAGGTGTGCCGACGGTGGAAACCGCGATTGCCGCGATCAATTCCGGCGCGGACCGGTACGTCATCAAGGACCATGACCTGGTGGATCAACTGCGGCGCGCCGTGCAGCAGGTGGATGAGACGCTGAAGCTGAAAAGCGAGGCCGGATACTTGCGCCGCGAGTTGCGCCGCCTGACGGGCCTGGACAATATCATTGGGCATGGAAAAAACATGCGCGCCATCTTTGACATGATCATGACCATCGCGCCGCAAGCCAGCCGCGTACTAATCACCGGCGAGACCGGCACCGGCAAGGAACTGGTCGCCCGCGCCATCCACGAAAATAGTCCCCGCAGCAAGGAATCCTTTATCACCATTAATTGCGGCGCGTTTCCGGAAACGCTTTTGGAGTCCGAGCTGTTCGGCTACGTAAAAGGGGCATTTACCGGCGCGAACGATAACCGCGAGGGCCTATTCAAGGCTGCCAATGGCGGCACGATCTTCCTGGATGAAATCGGAAACATGAGCCTCACCATGCAGGTGAAACTGTTTCGCGTGCTTCAGGAAAATAAGGTGCGTCCCATCGGATCAACCGAGGAAACCGAAATTGACGTCCGCGTGATCGCGGCAACCAATAAGGACCTGGATAAAGCGATTGCTTCGGGCGAGTTTCGGGAGGACTTGTTCTATCGGCTAAGCGTCATCCCCATTCAATTGCCGCCCCTGCGCGAGCGGAGAGACGACATCCCTCTGCTGGCCCGCTCCTTCCTGGAGCGATTCCGCAAGACCATGGAAAAATCGGTCGAGGGAATCAGCCCGGAAGCCATGAGTTTGCTGGAGGCCTACGACTGGCCCGGCAACGTCCGCGAGTTGGAGAACACGATGGAGCGGTCCGTGGCCCTGGAAACGGGTGGCACGATTTCGGTGGCCGTACTGCCCGAGAAAATTCGCAATCCGGGGCATCGCGAGCTTCAGGAATTAACCTCGGACGGCAAGGGCGAAGCGCGAATTCCGGAAGCCGGCATGGACCTGGAAAAACATATTCAGGATTTGGAGAAGGCCTATATTTTGTCCGCGCTGGAAACGTGCGACGGCGTTGGAACACGCGCTGCAGAATTGCTCAAGATGAGTTACCGGTCCTTCCGGCACTATTCCAAGAAATATAGCATTCGATAGGCTGGCAGGATTGCATTTTGCCTTCCGCACCCAAATAAACACGCCATACGCTCTCACTCTTGGATTCCGCTCGATAACGAATCCTTGACCGCGGCGTCTAACACACATAGAGTCTAATGAGCATGACGGGAAAACGACTATTCCTGGTTCTGGCGGCAGGGGCGTTATCGCTCCTGTATTTCGCGAATTGCGTTTCCGCCGCGGCGCCGAATCAGCAGGACATGCGATGCTGCGCTCCAGAAATGTGTGCGCAGGCAACGCAAAGTCAGAAGTGCTGCGAGGCGGCGCCTTCTCCCCAGGCGCCCAACATGTTGCCGACAGACGGCGTGACATTGCATTCGTCAATCGCCGCTACCTTTGCCCAACCGGAACTATCTAAAATTATTCATTCGGCTCCAGTACCCCCTGTAACAGTTGAAGTGCAGCTACATTCCCCACCTGAACTCTACGTTCTTAACGCCTCCTTGTTGATTTAGACCTGCCTGCCGGTGTGCGTACTGCGCGCCACGCCCCAATTGTGTCCCTAAACTGAGGATTTCTTCTGCTGTGTTGGCAGGAGCGGTGCACAACGTTTTCATTCGATTTGTCACTAAAGCTTTCAAGTGGTTTCAGGAGGCAATAAAATGCCGGCATTACACGGCGTCAAACCGCAAAATAAATTATTTGTAGTCCGTATTCTTCGCATTGCCGCATTTTTCATTTTTCTAGCGCATTCGCCCGAAGTTTTCAGCCAACAGCGGAGTGGCGAACAGGTTCAGGTCGGCTCAATGCCTGGAGAACTTGCAAATTCCGAAGCGGCCACTTCGCTGCAGGATTTATTGCGCGAGGCGGAACGTAACAATCCGCAAATTGCGGCAGTTCGACATGGCTGGGAAGCCGCGAAGCAAATTCCGTCGCAAGTCTCGACGCTACCCGATCCGCAATTCACTCTGCAGCAAGTCAGCGTCGGAAGTCCAAGGCCCTTCGCCGGATATACGAACAGCGACTTTGCCTACTTCGGCCTCGGAATCTCTCAGGACTTTCCATATCCAGGGAAACTGCGTCTCCGCGGGGAAATGGCCAAGCGCGATGCTGACATTGTGCAGCAGCAGTACGAATCCGTGCGGCGGTCCGTGCTTGCGGGAATCAAGGCGTCTTATTTTCAGCTTTCCTATTTATCCAGAACTCTAAAAATTCTGGAAAGCGACGGAGGCCTGCTGCAGCAGGTTGAGATGGCTGCCGACGCGCGCTACCGCACCGGAATGGGAAATCAGCATGATCTGCTGCAAGCGCAGCTGGAACGGACCAAATTACTTCGTGAAATCACCATGCACCATCTTGATGTGGCAAAAACGCAAGCGCAGATCAAGCAACTTCTTAACCGTTCGCAAACCTCGGCTGACCTGGAATCCGCCGACCTTCCCGAGACTCCGCTCGCGTATACCTTCGACGAACTGTTAGCCGCGGCCAAAAAAGAGAATTCAGATATTTCCGGCGCGCAAAAAATGATTGAGAAGCAAAGCCTGCAAGTCGATATTGCGCATAAGGATTTCTATCCCGACTTCAACGTCCAATATATCTGGCAGCGCACGGACCCGGCCCAATATCGCGCCTACTACATGCTCACTTTCAATGTTCGCGTTCCCGTCTATCGCACTCGGAAGCAGCGCCCTGAACTGGCCCAGGCAGAAGCGGATCTAAGCCGCTCACGAAGCGAGGCCGAATCCCAGACGCAGCAGGTCGCATTTGATCTTCGCACGGAATACGACACGGCCCAGAAGAATGCCGAAGTCCTCAAGATTTACCGCGAGGGGCTGCTTCCACAGGCAAGTGCCGAATTCGAGGCCGGCGTCGCCGCGTACCAGAACAACCGGCAGGATTTCCAGACGTTGCTGACATCGTTTCTGGATGTTCTGCAATTAAATGAGGAGTACTGGCGTAGCGCCGCCGAACGTGAGACAGCGCTTGCGCGGCTGGAACAACTGACTGGCCTTTCATTGCGTGAAGAAGGGAAAAAGAAATGAAAACCTATCGCACAGGTTTTTTATTGGCGATCGCCGGCAACATCGTGTTCGTTGCCGCTCTGGCGGGGCTGTGGTTTCACTACCGAAGGGCCAAGCCAGGCACGGGGATGGAATTGCAAACGCCTGCTTCCTCGGAACAAGCTTCGACAGCGGCGCCTCCGCAACCATCGGGCGAGACGCCGTTGGTGCCCGTGCAAATTTCCGCCCAACGATTGCAGAGCATCGGAGTGAAGCTCGGCAAAGTGGAACAAAAACTGGTCGGAGACGAGATTCGCACGACAGGCAATGTTGCCGTCGACGAGACCCGATTGGCATACGTGCAAGTCCGGTACTCGGGCTATATCGAGAAAGTTTTCGTGGACGCCACTTACCAATTCATCCGTAAGGGGCAGCCCTTATTCACAATCTATAGCCCTGATGTGGTGGCCACGGAGCGCGAATACCTGGTGGCGAAACAGAATCAGCAACGGGTGGCGCAAAGTACGGTGCCGGGCGTTACATCCAGCGCGGCATCCATACTCGATGCCACCAGCGAACGTCTGAAACAGTGGGGCGTTCCCCAACAGGAAATCGCCAGACTGGAATCCACTGGCCAGGTGCAGCAGGAACTCGAATTCGATTCCCCGGTTTCTGGTTACATCACGGAACGTAATGCGCTGCCAAGCGTTGCCATTCAACCGGAAATGCGCCTGTTTACTGTCGCCGATCTATCCAGCGTTTGGGTGCAGGCGCAGGTATTTCAGAGCGATCTTGGACGCATCAAGGTCGGCGATCCCGCAACACTCACCGTGAGCACTTTTCCTGGCCGAACATTCCGAGGCCGTGTGGATTTCATCTACCCGCAGATTGACACGGATACGCGAACGGCCAAAGTCCGCATCGTATCCTCAAATTCCGACCTCCGGCTCAAACCCGGCATGTTCGTCAACGTAGTGTTAAAAGTGCCCATGGGGCGCCAGATGGTCATCCCTGCGAGCGGCGTGCTGCAATCGGGATCGCGCCAAATTGTGTTTGTGGAACGAAGCGATGGGTATCTGGAACCACGTGAGGTGGACCTGGGCACTCGCGTTGGTGACGATTTCATTGTGACAAAAGGATTGAAGGCGGGCGAGCAAATCGTCACGTCTGCAAACTTCCTGAT
>Ga0075026_100000820_pt1 | contig 12995 bp, 11 predicted proteins | sample Str012_2_FD_71392 | JGI IMG/M metagenome (GOLD analysis project Ga0075026, IMG submission 71392) | Freshwater sediment microbial communities in response to fracking from Pennsylvania, USA - Straight Creek_MetaG_SC_2012 | ecosystem: Environmental > Aquatic > Freshwater > Creek > Sediment...
ATCCGCGAGTATCGAGGGTTGCTCGCGGAACTCGAGACCCTGCGCCGCGGCCTCGCCACCGGCGGGCGACGGATCGCGGAGGCGATGGAGGCGTTGCGGCCCGGCGACGTCGTGGTGGTACGGCGCCGGGGCGGGCGGGTGGCCGTGCTCAGCCACGAGCACCGGCGGGGCGGCGGCAGCCGGCTCGTCGCGGTCACGCCGGGACGCGACGTGGTTCGGCTCGGGCCCCAAGACTTCGACCGGCCCCCGCGACGGGCGGCGACCATCGACCTCCCGGCGCCGTTCGCGCCGCGCAACCCGGCGTTCCGCCGGCAAACGGCTGAGCGGCTCCGCCGGGTGAAGCTCCATGACGACGGCGGTCCGAGCCGGCGCGAGGAGCGACGGCTGGCCGAGATCGAGGACGCGCTGGCCACGCACCCGCTCGGTCGCGATCCGCAACGGGAGCAGAAGCTGCGCGCCGACGCCGCGATCGAACGGTTCGAGCGCGACGTGCAGCGCACCGAACGGCGAGTCCGCGGCCGCAGCGAAAGCCTGGCGCGCCAGTTCGACCGCGTGTTACGCGTCTTGGAAGCGTGGGGCTACGTCGACGGCTGGGAGCTCACCGACGCCGGCGACCAGCTGGCCCGCCTCTACACCGAGACCGACCTGCTCCTCGCCGAGTCGCTTCGTGCCGGGGTGCTCGACGGGTTGCAACCAGCCGAGTTGGCCGCGGTGCTCTCGTGCTTCACGTTCGAACGGCGGGGGCCGGACGGCCAGGGCCCGATGCCGCCGCCCCACTGGCCCACGAAGACCGTCGCCAATCGGGCGCGGGCCGTCGAGCGCCTCGGCGAGGACCTGCGCGCGAACGAAGACGACGCCGGGTTGCCGGAGACCCGCGCGCCCGATCCGGGGTTCACCCCGTACGTGTACGACTGGGCCCGGGGCGATTCGCTGGCCACGGTCCTCGAAGACGACGAGATGACCGGCGGCGACTTCGTGCGCCACGTGAAGCAGTGCATCGACCTGTTGCGCCAGGTGGGCGACGTCGCCCGCGACCCCGAGACCCGCGCGCGAGCGCTGCAGGCGGCCGAGGCGTGCCACCGGGGCGTCGTGGCCGCTTCGAGCGTGGCGACCGGCTGACGGCACTCACGTGGTCGAGAAAGGGCAACCGTGGGAGCGGCCAGCGACGGGGCCCGCCGACTGGCAGGTCGACGGCGACGACGCCACGCTGGCCGCGGCCGTGCGCGACCACCCGGGTGCACGCGTCGGATTCCGGCCTGACCCGTCGTCAGATCTGGCTCGGGCGCTCGGACTGCACACCTCCGGTGCAGCAGGGCTCGAGTTGGTCGTCGACGCCCTGCGCGTCGTCGCCGACGGTCGGGAAGCGTTCGCGGTGAACATGGTGGTCGTCGGGGTCGCGCCCGATCGCGCGAACTGGTTCACGCGGGCCACGAAGGTACGCGTGGAGATCGACGAGCGGGTCGTCCACGACGGGCCCGCGAACGCGGTCGTCGTCGCAAACGGGCAGTACCTGCGGGGGAACGACGTCGTCCCCCGCGGGCATCCGGGTGACGGGCGAGCGGAAGTGCAGGTCTACGCGGTGGCGCGGGGACAGCGGGCGGGGGTGCGGTCGAGGCTGCCGCAGGGGGTGCACCTCCCGCACCCCGACATCAGGCAGACGGTCGGCCGCCGGGTCGAGATCCGCGCCGAAGGGCGTCCGCTGCCGGTCGAAATCGACGGCGTCGCCGCCCCGCCCGCATCGCTCGTCACCGTCGAGGTGCTCCCCGCCGCCTTCGTGCTCGTGGTCTGACCAGCGGCGAGAGCGGAAAGACGGGTGTCCCCCCGGGCGGCTGATCGCGCCGATACCATCGCCAACCCGGGCCGGTTGATCTGGCCGGTTGGTCAGCGCCGGTCGATCAGCGCCGGTTCTTCAGTGCGCCGGAGGCGAGACTGTGGGCGTCTACCCCGCCGAAAACTTCACCGACGACGAAGCGGCGGTGCTGCGCCCGTACTTCACCAACCTCGACCGTCCCGTGTTCGCGCTGGTGAACCTGCCCGAGGTCGTCAAGGGCGCCCTGTTCGCCCGGTACTCCCGCACCCACAAGAGCCTGCGGCGACTCTTCCTCGACGAATTCGTCCACGACCTCGACCTCACCGGCGACCTCACCGTCGACGCCACCATCGGGCTGCGCCGAGCCGAGGAGCTCTACGACCGGGTGTTCCTCGAATACGGCGACGACTCGGTGGCGCAACTCGGGGGAGTGCACCTGGCCTGCGAGCAGTCGTCGAACCTGCTCACCAAGATCCTCGAGTGGGGTCGCCTGATGGCGTACCTCGAGCAGTCGACCCGCTACATCGAGTACGACAAGAAACTCGACGGCCGGTTCCGTTACTTCCGCGACACCGCGGTGTTGGCGTCACGCGAGCACGCGTGGCGCTACATCGCCGACATGGACGCGCAGTTCACCACCTACGCCGAGCTGCTCCCGAGCATCACCGAGTGGGCCCGCGAGCGCTACCCGAAGGAGCCACGAGACTCCGACTTCGTCTACAAGCAGACGATCAAGGCCAAGGCGTGCGACGCCATCCGCGGCATCCTGCCCGCGGCGACGCTCTCCAACGTCGGGATCTACGGCACCGGTCAGGGCTACGAATCGCTCCTGCTGCGCATGCGCGCGCATCCGCTGCCCGAGGCGCGCACGTACGCGGCGATGATGCTCGAGGAGCTCCGCAAGGTCATTCCGAGCTTCCTCACCCGCGTCGATCGCGAAGACCGCGGCATCGCGTGGAGCGCCTACCTGGCCGAGACCCGCCACGAGACGCGCGAGGTCGTCGCCCGCATCTTCGAGAACGAGCGGTCCGAGCCGCGCCCCGCCGTCACCCTCACCGACTTCGACCCCGAGGGTGAAGACAAGCTCCTGGCCGCGATCTGCTACCCGCAGACCCATCTCCCCGAAGACCAGGTGCTGGCGCGGGTCCGCACGCTCGGCGACGACGACCGCGCCGGGTTGGTGCGCGCCTACGTGGGAGAACGGCGCAACCGTCGACACAAGCCCGGGCGCGCGTTCGAGCGGGTCAACTACCGCTTCGACATCGTCGCCGACTACGGCGCGTTCCGTGACCTGCAACGTCACCGCATGCTCACCATCGAATGGCAACCGTTGTCGACGCGTCACGGCTACGAAGTTCCGGAAGCGGTCGAGGAAGCCGGGCTGCGCGATCGCTTCGATGACGCGATGGAACGATCGGCTGCGCTCTACGACGCGCTGTTGGATCCGTTCCCCGAGCAGGCTCCGTACGCCGTGTCGCTCGCGTACGGGATCCGGTTCGCGATGCAGCTCAACGCGCGCGAAGCGATGCACATGCTGGAGTTGCGGACCGCACCGTCGGGTCATCCGGCGTACCGCCAGATCGGTCAAGAGATGCATCGGCTCATCGCCGAACAGGCCGGGCACCGCGCCATCGCCGCCGCGATGTCGTACGTCGATCACACGACCTACGAGTTGGAACGCCTCGCCGCGGAACGAGCCGCCGAGGCCCGCCGCACCGCGGGGCCTGTGTGACAAAAGTCTTGCCGGCAGGAAAAAATTCACAGGCACTCTGACCAGGATCGACGCGCGTCGGTGCAGGTCACGGCGCCGAGCGGGCGGTCGCTCCCGCTTGACTCGGACCCCTTCCGTCGGGCCTACTACGTGACGTCCTCACCGCCCGGCCGTGGGTCGCCTCGCTCGCGAGGCGGAAACGTCGGGACAGGGATGGGCACGGGGGCTCAGGAGACCAAGTAGAGAACGCTGCAATAACCCGACCTGCGCGGCAGGACCGGGCCAGACAGTGGCCCCAACGGTCTCCTGGGCCCCCCTCTTCACCTGCCCCGTCGTCCACGGTGCTCAGCCCACGGGAATAGGGACGACGCGGTTCCGGTTTGGGTCGCGACTGCGTACGAGTGCGGTGTTATATTCCGCGCCCCTCGACCCACCGACCCTTTCACCCACGACCCTTTCACCCACGACCCTTCACCCACGACCCCCGCGTGGCCGATCCCCCTCGGCTGTCACGGCCGGAGCCCCAATGAGCGACGAAGAGTTCGACGAAGTAGAAGAACCCGAGCTCGACGAAGTCGAACTCGACGACGAAGACGTCCTGGTCGATGACGACCTCGTCGTCGATGACCTGGTGGTCGACGGCGACGATCTCGACGTCCTCGACGTCCTCGACGTGAGCGCCGAGGTGCCGGTCGCCGTGGTGACCGACGCCACCGCGACCGAGGCCGAGGTGCCCGAGGACGAAGACGACGAAGGGGTCGTCGACCTCGACGAAGAGTTGCACCCCGACGACGTCGAGGAGCCCCTCGACGTTTTGCTGCAGGAGCGGACGGCCAGCCAAACGCTCGAGGACGACGAAGAGGACCTCGAGGAAGAGGAAGCCGACGGTGACGACCGCACCGACGGTCCGACGCGTATCGTGCCGCGACGCCCCGACGAATTCTTGTGCCAGTCGTGCTTCCTGCTGCTTCCGCACCGCCGCCTCGCCGATCCCGCTCGGCAGTTCTGCGACGACTGCGCCTGATCACCCACGCCGCATGACACCGGCGGCGCGGATGAGTTGGCGCCGCCTGGGTGCCGCGCTCGGCGCGGGCGCGCTCACCGGGTTGTGCTTCCCGCCTGTCGATCTCGGGCCGCTGGTACTGGTCGCGCTCGTGCCGCTCCTCTGGGCGTGGCGCGGCGCACGACCGCGGCACGCCGCGCTCTACGGCTTCGCGTTCGGTATCGCAGCCAACGTGGTGGTGATCCCGTGGATTCGCTACTTCGGCTACGTCGCGTTCGTGCCCATGCTCGTCGTGGTGGCCGCGCCGATCGCGGGAGCCGGTGCGCTGGTGGCCGCGTACGGCCGTCGCAATCTCGCGTCACCGTTCCTCACTGCGGCCGTCTGGGTCGTCTTCGAGGCCTTGCTGGGGCATTGGCCGCTCGGAGGCTTCGCCTGGGTCGAACTCGGCGTGGCCCTCCACGGCGTGCCCGCCGCACGCGCGCTCGCCGGGGTGGGTGGAACCCTCCTGGTGAGCTTCGTGGTGGTCGCGGTGAACGGGCTGGTGCTCGATCTCGGGTACGGCCTGGCGTCGCGGACGGTTCGGGCGTCAGTGCTGGCCGGGGTGGGCATCGCCGGGCTGCTGTTTGCCACCGCGTTTGCCGACGTGACCCGCTTCGAGCCGCGCACCACCGGACATCTCCGGGTGGCCATGCTCCAAGGCGACGACCAGCAGCTGTCGCTCGCCGACCAGAACCAGCAGCTCCTCACCGAGAAGCACTTCGCGCTCGCCGACCGACTGCGCGGTCACTACGACCTGATCGTGTTCCCCGAATCCGCGCTCGACACCAACCCCGAGACCGACACCGCGCTCCGCACGCGGATCACCGACCTCGCGGCGAAGCACCACAGCGCGGTGCTCGTGAACGCGCGCACGCCGGGAAACAACGGGCAGTTCCGCAACACCAACCTCATGTACACCCCCAACGGTCGACTCCAGGGGACGTACTCGAAGCAGCATCTCGTGCCGTTCGGTGAGTACGTACCGTGGCGCGACCAACTCAGCTTCCTCCCGGAGTTGCGTCAGGTGCCCTACGACTACGAGCCCGGCCATCGGCGCCAGATCTTCCGCGTGGCCGGGAAGCCGATCGGTTCGGTGATCTGCTTCGAGTCGGCGTTTGGTCCGCTGGTGCGCGACTACGTGCACGACGGCGCGCAAGCGATCATCGTCAGCACCAACAACCGGTCCTACCAGCGGTCGGCGAACAGCGAGCAGCACCTGGCGCTCGGACAGATGCGCGCGGCGGAGACCGCACGTACGCTCCTGCAGGCGTCGGTCTCGGGGATCAGCGCAGTGATCTCGCCCGACGGCACGGTGCACCAGCGCACCCGCCTCTTCGCGCCCGCGATCGTCACCACGACGATCGCGGCGTCGACGGGGGAGACGCTCTACGTACGCTTCGGCGACTGGGTGGTGCTGCTGAGCGCCCTCGCGCTCGTTACCGTGACCGTCGTCGCGATCCGCCGACCGGTCACGCCTGCTGTCACGAGATCAGGAGCTTGACCGCCGCCGCCAGGCCGACCACCACGATGATCGCCCGGAACGCGGAAGCCGGGAGACGTCGACCGAGCTGCGCGCCGAGCTGCGCCCCGAGCACCGAGCCCAGCGCGATGAGCGCGGCGACGTCCCACGCGACGTCGGCGGCGAACACGAACAACAACGCGGCCACGCCATTCGCGATCAGTGCGAGCACATTCTTCACCGCGTTCAGGCGTTGCACGTTGTCGGCGATGAAGATCCCGAGCAACGCAAGGAGGATCACGCCCTGCGCGGCACCGAAGTAGCCGCCGTAGATGCCGGTGAGGAAGATGCCGATCCAGAGCTCGAAACCCCCGTGCTCGACCACGCGGCTTCGGTGGTCGGCCACGAAGCGGCTGAGCCGGGGCTGCACGATCACCAGGGCCACCGCGAACAGGATCAGGATCGGCACGACGTCGTCGAACACCGAGCTCGGCAGGGTGAGGAGCAGCACGCCGCCGGTGATGCCGCCGATCAACGACGCGGAGCCGAGGAGCAGCACCCGGTGGCGCTGCCCACCCAGCTCGCGGCGGTATCCGTGGGCGCCGCTCATGCTCCCGAAGGTGATACCGACGGTGTTGCTGACGTTGGCGACCACCGGCGAGTAGCCGATGGCCAGCAGCGTGGGGAAGGTGATGAGCGAGCCCGAGCCCACGATGGTGTTGATGGTGCCGGCCAGGAAACCGACGCCGATCACGAGCAACGCTTCGAGGACCGACATGGTGCCCGGCACCGTAGACTGCCAGGCGTCCGAGACCTGGGAGTTGGAACCGTGACCGACGAGAAGCAGCCGGTCGAGAAGGCTGTCGAGCTGTTCGTGTACGCGCCCGTCGGCATGGCGCTCTACGTGCGCGACATGTTGCCGAGCATGATGGGGATCTTCGTGGCGCGCGGCAAGCGCGAAGTGTCGCAGCACCGCACCCCGCCGCCGCCAGTGTCGCCGCCGCCGATCCCGCCCGAGGTGAAACGGCGCATCGACGAATCGGTGGGTCTGGCGCGCGTGATGGCCGGGAGCGGCTTGGGCGTCGCGCGCGGAGTGTCCCGCAGCGGCTTGGGCGTCGCGCGTGACGTCGCTGGTGGCGCGCTGTCGCAACTCGGCGCGCTCCGGGGCAATGCCGCTGGTAACACGGTGTCGGCTCCGTCACCGGTCGCACCCGCGTCGCCGGTGCCCACCCCCGCACCTCCGGTGTCCACTCCCGTACCGCCAACGCCATCGGCACCGTCGGCACCGTCGGCACCGTCGGTACCACCCGACGCGGCGTGGCGGGCCGACGTGAACGGCGACACCGACGTGAGCGACGCCAGCGACGCCGATGCGCTCCCCATCCCCGACTACGACGAGCTCTCGGCCTCTCAGGTCGTCGAACGCCTCGACGGGCTCGACGTCGAGTCACTCGAAGCGATCCGACGCTACGAGAGCCAGCACCGCGGCCGGAACACGATCCTCGGCAAGATCTCGCAGCTCACCTGACGTGGAGTCGAGCCGGCCGGCCGCGCCCGCCGACATCCCCCTGATCGTCGAGCTGGCGCGGCTCATGCGCGCCGAGCTCTCCGCCATGCGCGGCGGTGCGCTGTGGGAAGCGCGGGAGGCGTGGCCCGAGCCCCTCGACACCGCGTACACCGAACTCGTCGGCCGCGCCGACGCGCTCGTCGTCGTCGGCACGATCGACGATGTCGTGATCGGTTACGGCGCGGTCGTGGTGGAGACGTTGCGCTCGGGTGCGCGCCTCGGCGTGGTGACCGACCTGTTCGTGGAAGAAGGCGCCCGCGCCGTCGGGGTCGGCGAGGCGATGGCCAACGCGCTGGTCGCGCACTGCGAGTCGCTCGGGTGCGTCGGCGTCGACGCACCCGCATTGCCCGGGCACCGCGCCGCGAAGAACTTCTTCGAGACCCACGGGTTCACCGCACGCGCCCTGGTGATGCACCGGCACCTCGGCCCCTCCGCTTCATGACCCGGCCCGAGGTCGCGGTCGGCGCGGTGTGCGCACACGACGATGCGCTCCTGCTCGTGCGGCGCGGGCGCGGACCGGCGGCGGGGGAGTGGTCGGTGCCGGGCGGTCGGGTCGAACGAGGTGAGACGCTGCACGAGGCCGTCGTACGGGAGACCTTCGAGGAGACCGCGCTCGAGGTGGTCGTCGACCGGTTCCTCGGCTGGGTCGAGCGCATCGACGACGAGTTCCACCACGTGATCCTCGACTTCGCAGTCACCGTGCTCGATCCCACGAGTGTGCCGGTGGCGGGCGACGACGCCGCCGAGGTCGCGTGGGTGCCCGTCGGGGATGTGTCCGATCTGCACCTGGTCGACGGCCTCTACGATCTTCTCCGCGATCAGGAGGTGCTCTGACCCCGTGGACTTCGACTTCACGCCCGCCGACGAGGCATTCCGGACCGAGCTGCGCGCGTTCCTCCACGACGAGCTGCCCGCGTGGTGGAAGACGGTGTTCGTCGACGACGCGCGCGCCATGCCCTTCACGCGCGAGTTCTGCTCCAAGCTGGCGGCGCGCGGGTGGCTCACGCTGAGCTGGCCCAAGGAACACGGTGGCGCCGACGGCTCGGTGTGGCAGCAGGCCGTCGTGCGCGAAGAGATGTGGGCGGCCGGGGAGCCACGCGGCCCGCAGTACATGAACCTCAACTACATCGGACCGCTCATCATGCGCTTCGGTACACCCGAACAGCAGGCCCGCCATCTGCCGCGGATGGCAGCGGGCGACGTGATCTGGTGCCAGGGCTTCTCGGAGCCGGAGGCCGGCTCTGACCTCGCGTCGCTCACGACCCGTGCGGTGCGCGACGGAGACCGCTACGTGATCAACGGCCAGAAGATCTGGAACAGCTACGCCGACGCGCCCGCCGACCACTGCCTGTTGCTGGCCCGCACCAACCCCGACGTGAAGAAGCAACAGGGAATCTCCATGTTCCTCGTCGACATGCGCACGCCGGGGATCACGGTGCGACCGATTCCGAGCATGGCGGGCAAGAGCGAGTTCAGCGAGATCTTCTTCGACGACGCGATCATCCCCGTCACCGACCGGCTCGGCGACGAGAACAACGGGTGGACGCTCGTCGGCGAAGGGCTCGCGTTCGAGCGCATCGGCATCGCTCGCTACGCGCGCGCCGACCGCGTGCTCGAACATCTGGTCGCGTACGCGCGTGACACCGTGGTCGACGGCCGGCGCCTCGCCGACGATCCCGCCGTGCGCGCGCGCCTGGCAACGCTCGCGGTGCGTATCGAGGCGGCCAAGCTGCTCAACTACGGCGCGATCTCGATCCAGGCCTCCGGTGAGGTTCCCGCGATCGAGGCGTCGATCGCCCGCATCCACAACACGCAGGTCGAGCAGCTCGCCGGCCAGGTCGGACTCGAACTGCTCGGCCCCCAGGGTCTGTTGCTCGACGACGATCGGTTCGGTCTGCTCGACGGCGAGATGCAGCGCCAGTGGCTCGAAAGCATCCCGGTGACCGTCGCCGCCGGCAGCACCGAGGTGCAGAAGAACATCATCGCCCAGCGCGGCCTCGGCCTCCCGCGGAGCGCATGACGTGGACCTCACCCTCGATGACGACCAGCGCCTGCTCGCCGATTCCGCCCGGCAACTGTTCGAACGCAGTTACACCACCGAGTCAGTTCGGGACGCGGAGCAGCAGCCCGACGGCTTCTCGGCCGAACTCTGGGCCCAGGTGGGCGAGCTCGGGTGGCCTGGGATCGCCCTCCCCGAGGAGCACGGGGGAGCGGGCTACGGGCTGATGGAGCTGGCGGTGCTCGCCGAGGAGCTCGGGCGGGGTGCGGCGACGCTGCCGTTGCTGTCGTCGTACGCAGCGACTCTGCCGCTGCTGTGGTCCGGCTCCGAAGCGCTGCGGGCGTTCCACATACCACGTCTCACTTCCGGCGAAGCCATCGCCGCGCTCGCGCTCGTCGAACCGGGGGGCGGTCACGAACGGAGCACGCCCTCAGTCTCGGCCACGCCAAGCGGCGACGGCTGGCTCCTGACGGGCACCAAGCTCGCGGTCCCGTTCGGCTGCGTCGCCGACCTGTTCGTGGTGAACGTCGACCTCGGCGACGGGGGACCGACGTTGGTGGTGGTCGAAGCCGACGCGCCGAACGTCGACCGGTCGGCGCACGACACGTTTTCGCCCGTACCGCTCGCGGCGGTGACGTTCAACCAGGTGGTCGTCGTCCCCGAAGACGTCGTGGGCGACGCACCCGTGCTCGAGCGCGCGCTCGCGCACCAGACCGTCGTCGACACTGCGTACGCGGTCGGCTTGTGCGACGCGGCCCTCGCGCTCGCGGTCGAACACGCAAGCAACCGCGAGCAGTTCGGCCGGCCCATCGGTGTGAACCAAGCGGTGTCGCATCAGTGCGTCGACATGCGCGTCGAGATCGACGCCATGCGCGTGCTCACGCACCAGGCGGCCTGGCGGCTCGACCACCACGACCACAATCCGAGCGCCGCCGCGCGCGCAGTGGCCGTTGCCAACTCGTACGCCCGCGACGTGGTCCCGAGCGTGTTCGCGCGTGCGCACCAGGTGCACGGCGCGATGGGCTTCACGATGGAGTACGACCTGCAGTTGTTCAGCCGCCGCGCCAAGGCCTACGAGCTCACCGGCGGGGGAGCCGCCTGGCACCTCGAGCAGGTGGCCCGCTCGATCGGGTTGTAGACCAACTCCGCTGGTTCAGGCGTCGATCGGCTCGATCGGCGCGGTCATGGTGTTGTTGGCGGCGAGGAAGTTGGTGGCGTTGCCCTTGTCGAGCGCGTGCACGCTGGCCTTGGTGCTGAAGCCGCCGTACTCACGGGGCGTGGTGTCGACGTCGGTGGCGTGGGCGCGCAGCGCGCCCACGGTGCACTCGGCGCGGGTGCGGTGCTCGAACGGATCGAACTGGTACCAGCGACACGCGTTCTCCCACGTGACCTTGTGGACGTCTTCGTCGGGGAGACCGACCTCTTCCAGCGACTTCATCAGCACCTCGGGCGACTCGGGCCACGTGCTGTCGGAGTGCGGGTAGTCGGCTTCCCACGTGATGGTGTCGACGCCGATCTGGTGACGGTTGCGCAGCCCGGTGCTGTCGTCGATGAAGCAGGTCTGCACGTGCTCGCGGAACACCTCGCTCGGGAGTTTGCCGCCGAAGTCGGCGCCGGTCCACGCGCGGTGGTGGTCGTAGACGAAGTCGGCCTTCTCCAGGAAGTAGGGCACCCAGCCGATGCCGCCCTCAGCGAGCGACAGCTTGAGCTTCGGGAACTTCAACATCATCGGCGACCACAAGAGGTCGGAGGCGAAGATCGCGGTCTGGAACGGCATCGCGTGGGGGATCACCGAGAACGGCGTGCGGGGCATGAAGTTCGGGAACCCGCCGAAGTGGAACACGGCGACCGTGCCGAGGTCGTTGCACGCCTGCCACGCGCGGTCCCACTCGGGCCCGTGGTAGTCGGCGGCGCCGAAGCGATGCGGCTCGGAGTGGAACGACACCGCGTGGCACCCCTTCTCGGCGACACGCGCGATCTCGCCGGCCATCCACTCGTCGCCGAGCACGAAGCCCGACAGTGCGAGCGGGATGAAGCGGCCGGGGTACGCGCCGCACCACTCGTCGATGTGCCAGTCGTTGTAGGCCCGGATCATCACCTCGACGAACTCGGTGTCGTCGTTCTGCACAAAGAACTGACCACCCAGACCGGGCCACGACGGGAAGTTCAGCGACGCGAGCACGCCGTTGACGTTCATGTCGCGGATCCGCTCGTGCACGTCGAAGGTGCCGGGGCGCACCTGATCGAAGCTGGCGGGGTCGGCGCCCCAGCTGTCACGCGGACGTCCCTGCACCGCGTTCAGGCCGAAGGTGGCGATCTCCTGGCCCTCGATGAGCCACGCGTCGGTGCCGTTGTCACGGTGGATGACGCGGGGCACGCGCTCCTTGTACTTGGCCGGCACGTGGTCGGCGAGATAGTCGGCGAGCGACGGCGGTTCGACGATGTGGTCGTCGACGCTGACGAGGATCAGGTCTTCCGTGCGCATTCGGCACCCCCAGGATTCATCGGCTCAACCAGCCGAACGATCTGCCGTCACTGTATATCTGCGCGGAGTACAACACCGCCTTGCCTCTCGCCTTGCGTTCTGGCCCTTCGGTACCGGGTGCCCATAATCCTCGTTATGTAAAGTACGAAGGAAAAGGTACCGGGCACCCGAGCGAAGCCGCTACTTCGTCTCGCCCGGCGCCCAGTCCCACGACCGGGGCCGGTGGTCGGCCATCGCCGGGTGCTGCGCCAGCCGGCGCACGACCCGTTCCAGCTGCGGATAGACGTCGTCGACCGACATCTGACCGCGCACGACGTAGGTCATCGCCGAGTGGGTGACGTGCTCGACCGTCATGAGGACGTCGGCGCGGTACGCGGGTTCGACGTCGCGGAGCGCGTGCTCGGTCACGGGCACCAGGCTGCTGAGACTCCGATCCGCGATGCCGCCCGCGAGCGCACCTTCGGCAATGGCCGCCCGCACGAAGGTCTCGAGCATTCTCGGGTTGGCTTCCCAGACGGCCCAGAGTTGGCGGTAGTAGGCCAGGAGCCGTTCAGCCGCGGTGTCGCCGTCGAGCCACGTCGCCGCGGGCACGTAGAACATCTGGTCGCTCCACTGCCCCACCGCTTCGGCGACCAGGCGGTCCCGCGACCCGAAGTACCGGTAGATGGTGTCGCTGGAGATGCCGGTCCGGTCCGCGATGGCCCGGACCTGGATGGCGTCGTAGCCGCCTTCCGCCGCGAGCTCGAGCACCGCCGCGATCGCCCGCTGCCGGCGATCGGCCTGCGACTGCCGGAGCCGGCCGCCCTCGGGTCGTCGCGCTTCGCTGGGTTGTCGTGGCGCCGTCACACCGATACAGGGTACCGGATCGGAACATTGTCGTGAATCGAAACGTGGTTGTGAGATGCTGCTGGAACGGTTAGGT
>Ga0075026_100000821_pt1 | contig 12993 bp, 13 predicted proteins | sample Str012_2_FD_71392 | JGI IMG/M metagenome (GOLD analysis project Ga0075026, IMG submission 71392) | Freshwater sediment microbial communities in response to fracking from Pennsylvania, USA - Straight Creek_MetaG_SC_2012 | ecosystem: Environmental > Aquatic > Freshwater > Creek > Sediment...
GTGCTCGCGGGTTATGTACCGGACTACGGTCCTGAAGCCTGGACGCTCGACTATCATGTTCGCCAGGATGCACTCCCGAACGGCTACTGGCGAACGCGAATTCTGCGCCCCAGCTATAACCAGATTTATCCGCCAGAGAAAGGCCAGCCGCGCACGTTTATTGAAGTGCGTTACCCGCCCGCAAACCGCGCCACGGATGAGCCTGAACTGCTCGATTTGCTCCGGCAAAACGATTCGCGACTTTCCAAGATTCGCGAGGCGAATCCCGGCGCGTCAAAATCGCTGGCGTTTGTCACGGAAGGGCAAAGCCAGAAATCGGATGCCGCAAGCGACATTAATTTTCTGAAGGCGGCTTTGCAGGCCGTAGCGCCACCGGAAACGAAACTTACGATGGCCAATGTGGATTTCGACAAAGGGTTTCAGTGGGTGGTGCAGCCGCCTAAATCGGCTAGTCCTCCTCCCGCGGATGCAAAGCCGCAGGAGCCGGGAGCGCCGACGTTGCGCAAAAAATCGGAAAGGTAACTAAGCCGGAAATTCCATGAATTCAACTCCACATCCTATTCAATCTAAATCGGGAGCATGCGGCGTCACGATCCGGCCTGTGCTGGAATCAGATCTGCCTTCCGCGGATCGCATCTTGCGGCTGGCATTCGGCACTTACCTCGGCTTGCCTGACCCATCGAAATTCATGGGCGACGCGGACTACGTGCGAACGCGCTGGCTGGCCGATCCTTCCGCTGTTTTCGGAGCGGAGCTTGAGGGGGAGCTTGTCGGGACCAATTTTGCGACTCGCTGGGGAAGCGTGGGTTTTTTTGGGCCGCTGACGATTCGCCCGGACTTGTGGGGCCGGGGAATCGCGCAGCTCCTGCTCGGCCCGACAATGGATTTGTTTGCCCAATGGGGAGTCCGCCACGCGGGTTTGTATACATTTGCAGCCAGCGCGAAGCACGCTGGCCTGTACCAGAAATTTGGTTTTTGGCCGCGCTTTCTAACGGCCCTCATGGAAATGCCAATCGGAACGGAATCAACGTCCACGCAGTGGACACGTTTCGGCGCGCTCTCGGTCCCTGAAAAGCTGGCCTGCCTCGAAGCCTGCCGTGAGCTTACGTCTTCCATTTATGAAGGGCTTGATTTGGAACGCGAAATTAAAGCAGTCGATACCCAACATCTGGGAGACACAGTGCTCACCTGGGCGGGCAGCCAGATTGTTGGCCTTGCCGTCTGCCATGTGGGCGCCGGAACGGAAGCCGGCACGGGAAAATGCTACATCAAATTTGGTTGCGCACGAGGCGGGCCAAGCGCCGCGCGCGAGTTTCGCCGCCTGCTCCATGCCTGCCGTGAATTTGGATTGTCGGCGGGGGCAACAACGGTTGTTGCCGGCGTGAACCTGGCGCGCCTGGACGCCTATCGAGAAATGCTGCGCGCGGGATTCAAAACGACAACGCAGGGCGTGGCCATGCAGCGCGATGCGGACCCCGGATATAACCGGCCCGATGTTTTCCTTATTGATGACTGGCGCTAGTTCTCAAGGTCTGCCGGGAACGTCCGGTGGTTTGGCAATCGCCGGCGATTCGGTTCCCAGCGCGCCCGCACTGGGAACGAAATCGCTCCAGCGAACAATGACGCGGATCGGCACGTGAACGTCGCCGGCCTTGATGGACTCATCCGAGCGCGAGTAGGCGGGGAACCAAAGATTTTTTCCGACCTGCTGGCGGTAGGTTTCAAACACGGAAAACGGCAGCACGGACGAAGTGACGTCGCCGGTTTCCAGCACCCATTTGCCAATCATCTTCACGATCACCAGGTCCTGCACATCCACCCACACCACTCCGGAAAAATAGGCATGAGCGCGCTCCAGCGCGCGCGGTTTCACGGAGAAAAAATAAGCGGTCAGTTCGTCGAGCGGCTGTTTCCCGCCAAAGCTGATTTCATACTTCGGCAGCTGCGCGGTGGTTAGCGGAAACAGGGGAGTCGCCGCGATCAGGTCGGAATCTCCCCGTTGGATATCCAGATAGTGAAGCGTGGCCGGCGGGCGGCGCAGGGTCTTCTCATATAATTTGCCTTCTCGAGAAATTGTTTGTTGCGTGACGATTTCAAGCTGGCCGGCGGGCTTATGGTCAGGGCCGATTTCCTCGACGCGCACGCTTTTCTGGAAGCTGTATCCCAGGATGGCATGCACCATTTCATCTTCTTTTGCGGCAAATCTCCTGATGATTTCTTCAGGGGGAATGGATGGCGGTTCGGGCTTTGCCGGCGCCGCGGGAGCTGGAAACTTCGCGGATTCGGGCGGCTTCATCGGGCCGGCATCCTGCGCGCGCGCCGAAAAGTGGGGCGCGGCGATGAACAACACCATCAAGCTGATAACAGTCAATTGTATCGAGCGAGAATTCATCGGGTCTGCTTCATTTCCTTGGATGCGTCCGGCGCGTCTTTCGTGGCTTGGAATCCGGCAACGCGAACCGCCGCTTGCGCGTTCCTCCGCAGTGTACCGCAACGCGAACTCACCCGGTGACGATCCGGCGACAATTTCCGCCCCGCGGACCGCAAGACCTCTGCTACAATCGCGCGGCTGGAAATGGGCAATCAGGTCGCGCCGAATGGCCACGGAAACTTTCGCGAAAATATTTCTAGTGTCTGGAACCGTGCAGGGAGTGGGATTTCGTTATTTTGCCGAACGCGTGGCGACGCGTCTCGGTGTCGCGGGTTACGCGAAAAATCTTTCGGATGGCCGCGTGGAAGTCTACGCCATCGGCACGGCCGGGCAACTTGACGCGATGAGAAGCGAGCTGGGTCGCGGCCCGCGCATGGCGAGGGTCGAACGCGTGGATGAAAATGCCGCGGTGATTCAGCCGGGAACCGCAGGCAGTTTCACTATTGAATCGGAGTTTTGAATTCAGGAAGCCGGAGCGAACGGAATGAACCATTTGAAGGAATTGATTCGAGAAGTTCCGGATTATCCGAAGCCGGGAATTCTGTTCTACGATCTGACGACGCTGCTGCAAAACCCCGCCGGATTTCACAGCCTGGTGGACGCTTTGTGCGACCACTACGAGGGGCAGCATGTAGACATCGTCGTGGGCGTCGAAGCACGTGGGTTTATTCTTGCCCCCGCCCTGGCGTACCGGCTTGGCGCGGGTTTCGTTCCCGTTCGCAAACCAAAAAAGTTGCCGGGGAAAGCCGTCTCGGTTACCTACGATCTTGAATACGGCACGGACACGCTGGAAATTCATGCGGATGCGATTAAGCCGGGCGCCCGCGTATTAATCAGCGATGATTTGCTGGCCACCGGAGGCACGGCCGCGGCAACAGTTGCCCTTGTGAGAAAACTTGGCGGCCAGGTGGTCGGCGCGTCCTTCGCCGTGGAATTGACGTTTCTCGATGGGCGGAAAAAATTGCCGGGGATAGATATTTTTACGATGATTCAGTACGACAAGTAGGTGGTGAGGCTTGCTTCACGGGCTGCGGAAAAACTCCAAGTGTCGTCATTCCGAACGAAGTGAGGAATCCCTCATTCTTTTGACTTTCGATCCAAGAGGGATTCCTCACTTCGTTCGGAATGACGACCTCTTTAGGTATTCCTCAAGACAAGATTAGGATGCCCGTGCCACCAAATTTAAGTCTCCGTTGAACTTTTTGGCATTGTGATTTTTTGCCCGCGCTGCCGCACGGCCTCGAACAAAACAACCCCCGCGGCGACCGATACGTTGAGCGCCCGCACGGGGCCCGTCGTCGGGATCGAAACCAAAAAATCGCAGCGTTCCCGCGTGAGCGCGTGCAATCCGTTGCCCTCTCCGCCCAGAACGATTCCAACCGGAACCTTGAAGTCCGCCTCCGTGTGGCGCTGTTCGGCGCGTTCATCGAGCCCCACCAGCCAGTAGCCCGCCTCTTTCATTTCTTCCATTGCGCGTGCAAGATTTTTCACGCGCGCAACCGGTAAGTGCGCCAGCGCTCCGGCCGATGCGCGGGCGACGGCATCGGTAAGCCCGGCGGCCCGGCGCTCGGGGATCACAACGCCCTGCGCTCCCGCAGCCAGCGATGTTCGTATAATTGCGCCGAGGTTTTGCGGGTCCTCCACGCCGTCAAGAAGAACCAACAGGCCGGGCGCGCCACTGGCATCCTGCGGCTTCAGCAAATCTTCAAAGCTCGTCACAGGCGACGCTGCGACGAACGCCACGACGCCCTGATGCTCCCGCGTTCCTGCCGTGCGGTCGAGCTGGATGCGCTCTTCAAATCGCACCGGAACATTTTGATTTCGCGCCAGCCGCACCAACTCCTCGATGCGATTGCCGTGACTCCCTTTGGCGATAATCATGGAGTCCAGCGGACGATTCGCCTCAAGCGCTTCTCGGACGGCGTGAATGCCTGTCAACCGGTTCATAAATTTCAAATTCTCCTGTTCAATCGAGTGCGGCGCAAAATTTCAGAATGGGCGTGCGCTGGTTTTCATTGCGGAACTGGTCTCGACTTCCAATTCGGGGAACATTCAAAGACCAGTGCGCCGGCTTAGCGTTCCAGCGTGACGATCGCCTGCGCGGCGATCGCTTCTCCGCGCCCGATGGCGTCCACGCCTTCGTTGGTCTTGGCTTTCAGATTGATCATCGCCGCGGAAATCCCCAGCGATTTCGCGAGCGCCTCGCGCATGGCGGGGAAATATGGGCCGAGTTTCGGTTTTTCGGTGATCACAATCGCATCGATGTGCGCGATTCGCAAATTCAATTCGCCCAGCAAGCCGCTGACGTGCTCCAAAAATTGCAGGCTCGGCGCATCTTTCCACTTCGGATCGGTGTCGGGAAAGTGCGTGCCGATATCGCCCAGCCCCGCTGCGCCCAGCAAAGCGTCGCACAGCGCGTGCGCCAGCGCGTCTCCATCGGAATGGCCCACGGGCCCTTTGTGGAACGGAAGTTCGATGCCGCCGAGAATCATTTTGCGGCCCTCGGCCAGGCGGTGCAGGTCGTACCCGATCCCCGCGCGCATCATCGGGCCGTGCGCTCCTGCCGCAAATAAAATTCAGCAAGTTCCATGTCGCCGGGGCGCGTAATTTTCAAATTGCGGTCGGACCCAGGCACCACATGAACGTCGTGGCCCATGCGCTCGACCAGCCCCGCTTCGTCCGAAGCGGAAACTCCGTCGGCGCGTGCGCGCCCAAAAGCCTCCAGCAGCAGGGAAGCGCGAAATACTTGAGGGGTCTGCGCCAGCACCACACGCTCGCGGGGTATCGTGGCGGTAATCAGCGCCACGTCGGATGCTCCGCCGTGCGGCGTTGCGCGCTTCACTTCCTTCACCGTATCCATTGCGGGAATTCCCAGGATGGCTGCATCGCAGGCGGCCGCTTCGGCGATCACGCGTTCGATCTGATCACGCGTAACCATCGGACGAACTGCATCGTGCACCAAAATCAAATCTGTTTCAGGCGGAACCTCCGTCAGCGCATTGGTGACGGAATCCTGGCGCGAATCTCCGCCGCGAACCACGCGAACGGCGCGGCCAAGTTTTTCCAGCGCCACGCTCGCGGCCACCGCATCCACCTCTTCGGCGCGCGTGGAAATTACAAAATCGGTGATTGCCGGGCAGGCAGCCAGCCGCCGCAGCGTGAAGAGCAGTAAGGGCACGCCGTCCAGGGATAGAAATTGCTTCGGCGTATCCGCGCCCATGCGCGTGCCAAGCCCGGCTGCCGGTAAAATAGCGGTTACGCGATTCATCATCGTCTCAGTGGGCCTCAAGCGGCCCGGTTCAAGGAGCGAAAAAGCTTACACCAATTAGGCGTATATAAACAGTAGGACAGGCTTCAGCCTGTCTGGTTTAGACATGCAAAATCCGCGGGAGAAAACCAGACAGGCTGAAGCCTGTCCTACTCAAACCCTGCACTATTAATTCGGAATAGGGCTGAGGGCTCCGCGTGTTGCGACGCTTCCGAGCCGCTGATAGAATCGTCAGGCGGAATTTTTGCGCAACTAGAGCGCCCGCACGCAAACATTGCTTCAGGAGCGGCATTCCTGCCTGCCGCGGAGGACACTTGGCTAAATACGATCTTGCCATTATTGGTAGCGGCCCCGGGGGATACAACACGGCGATCCGGGCATCGCAATGGGGACTTAAGACCCTGGTCATTGAGAAAGACGGATTCCTGGGCGGTACGTGCCTGCACGTTGGCTGCATTCCCACGAAAGTGCTGTTGCACCATGCTGAAATTTTCGACACGTTTAAGAATGCCAAGGAATTCGGCATTGACGTGAAGGAATTTTCGCTGAACTGGCCGGCGGTGTTGGCGCGCAAGGACAAGATTGTCACCAAACACGCCAAAGGAATTGAGTTCCTGTTTCGCAAGAACAAAGTCGAGGGCATGCAGGGCTGGGGCCGCTGGGCGGGGCCCGGGCGCGTGAGCGTGGAAAACGACGGCAAGACCACCGAGGTGGAAGCCACGCATATTTTGTTTGCGACAGGCTCCGCCGCGCGCTCCCTGCCGGGAATTGAAATTGACGGCGCCACGGTGCTCAGCAATATTGAAATTTTGAAACTGCCCGCCGTGCCTAAATCGTTGGTGATTGTCGGAGCAGGGGCCGTGGGCGTTGAATTTGCCTCTGTTTTCAATTCCTTCGGCACGAAAGTCACGATTCTTGAAATGTTGCCGAAAGTTACTCCCGTGGAAGACGATGAAATTTCGGCGGAACTCGAAAAATCGCTAAAGAAAAAAGGCATTCAGATATTCACGGAAGCCAAAGTGGAATCGGTGAAAAAAGACGCGCAGGGCGCGGTTGTTTCGTTCAAGGACAAGGCGGGCAACGTCCAAACGCTGGCCGCCGAACGCGTGCTGATGGCCGTGGGGCGCGTGCCGAAAACCGAGAATCTGGGCCTCGACAAATCGAAAGCGAAGCTGGAACGCGGTTTTGTTCACGTCGGCCCCTACATGGAAACGGCCGAGCCGCGCTTGTACGCGATCGGCGACATCGTGGCCGGCCTGCCGCAACTCGCGCATGCCGCATCCATGGAAGGCATCAGTTGCGTGGCGAAAATCACCGGAAAGAATATGCCGCCCATCGAAAAAAACCGGATTCCCAATGCGACCTATTGTGAACCGCAGGTTGCGTCCATCGGCTTGACCGAGCGCGCGGCGCGCGAAGCGGGCTACGCCGTGAAGACCGGAAAATTTCCATTTCTGGGAAATAGCAAGGCCACGATTCTGGGGCATCACGAGGGGTTTATCAAAGTGGTTACCGACGAAAAATTCGGCGAGATTCTTGGCGTGCACATCATCGGACCGTTCGCGACGGAAATTATCGCCGAGTCGGTGGCCGCATTGCAGCTTGAGGCTACCGTGGACGACTTAATGTCCACCGTGCACGCGCACCCCACGGTGTGGGAAGCAATGTCGGACGCGGTCGCGGCAGTGCGCGGATTGTCCATCAACGCGTAGAAGCGAACATCCCGCGATCTTGGCGGGCCGTGGAATTCAGGGGCTAAAGCCCTGTTTTTTGCGGGTTAATGTTGCGGCTGAAGTCAGAGATCCCGACATAGTCGGGGCCGCAACCCACAAAGACTGCTTAAAAAGCTGCTTAAAAGATTGCTGAAAAGACTGCTTGCAAGATGCCTTGCCGACACATTCATGTGTGGAGAGGAGAACTACGATGCAGGAAACTCCGCAGGAATATATCAAACGAATTCTTGGTCAGTTGGAGGGGCGGAATCCGTTGAAGGTGCAAGCTGCAACGCCGAAAAAAATCGAGCGGCTGATCAAGGGCGCGCCCACATCCAAATTGCGCAAAAAACCCGCGCCGGGAAAATGGTCGGTGGGTGAAATACTTGCGCACCTCGCCGATTGCGAAATCGTCACGGGTTGGAGGATGAGGCAGATTCTGGGCGCGCCGGGCACGCCAATTCAAGCGTTCGATCAGGACTCCTGGGCAGCAGCAGGCCACTATGCGAAGCGCGACCCGCGAAAATCCTTCGAGCAATTTGCGGCTGCGCGCGCGGGCAACGTTGTGCTGCTGAAATCCATTTCGCCGGAACAGTGGAAGCAACACGGCATGCATGCCGAACGCGGCGTGGAAACCGTTGAGCGCATTGTACAAATGATGGCCGGGCACGACATCAATCACGTGAAGCAGATCGAACTACTGGTGGCGGCGAAGAAGCGATGAGTCCGGCGATTTCAAATCTCAAATTTGAAAATGTCAGATTTCTAAATTTGATTTTGATATCGCAATCTAAGAATTCGGAATTGCTGTGAAATTGCAATGAAAACTCTCCTGGTTGTTGATCTCGGATTGATGGAATACGGCGCTGCCTGGGAATTGCAGCGGCGCGTCGTGGCCGCGCGTAAGGCCGGCGCCGTGCCGGATGTGCTGCTGCTTTGCGAGCATCCGCATGTAATCACGCTGGGACGCAACGGGAAAGCCGCGAATCTTCGCGCAACGGACCACGTGTTGCATCAGATGGGCATCTCATTTTTTGAAACCAATCGTGGCGGCGACATCACCTATCACGGCCCCGGGCAACTTGTGGGCTATCCAATCCTGAACCTTTCCGAGATTCGCCGCGATGTCGGTTGGTATGTGCGCAGCCTTGAGGAAGCCATGATTCAAGCCACTGCCGAGTTCGGAATTTCCGGACGGCGAGTCGCGGGGCGAACGGGAGTGTGGGTGGATGTGGAAACGGAAGTTAAGGAAGGGAAGGATGCACAGAAAGTGAAGGATGAAGAAAAACTTGCCGCCATCGGCGTGCACCTGAGCCGCTGGATCACTTCACATGGATTTGCCTGCAATGTTTCAACGGACCTGCGTTATTTCGATTTGATCGTGCCCTGCGGGATTGCGGGAAAGCGGGCGACCTCCCTGGAAAAATTGCTTGGCCGGCACATTGAAATACAGGAAGTCGCCCCGCGCATTGCGGCGCGCCTCTGCGGGATTTTCTGCTTGGACATGCGCCCCGCCACCCCTGATGCGCTTCAGGCAATGCTTCGTCAATATGAAGACCTTCCAGTAGAGGCAACCGCGTAAAATAGTTGCGGCGGGCGATGCAATGCCCATTGGTGTGGAACGAGAATGACCTCCAGCCTAACGCGCGAACAACACCTCGATCTTTATTACTACATGCGCCTCAACCGCGAGCTTGAGGAACAGATGGTGCGGCTGTTCCGTCAAAATAAAATTGTCGGCGGAGTGTATTCCAGTTTGGGGCAGGAAGCGATTTCAGTAGGCACGGCGTTCGCGCTGGGCCCCGGCGATTGGATCGCGCCGATGATTCGCAACATTGGATCGCTGCTGGTGCGCGGGTTCAAGCCGCGTGACATTCTGACGCAGCACATGGCGCGGTACACGTCGCCAACTCTGGGAAAAGACGGCACCAATCACTTCGGCGATTTGAAAACGCGCCACGTAGTTTCGCCCATCTCCATGCTTGGCGATTTGATCCCGGTGATGACGGGCATCGCCATGGCCGGGCGATATCTGGGCCAGAAGATCGTGACCATGACCTGGATCGGCGACGGCGGAGCTTCGACGGGCGTGTTTCACGAAGGATTAAATTTGGCGGCGGTGCAGAAAGCGCCGTTCGTGCTGGTGGTCGAAAATAACCAGTGGGCGTATTCCACGCCGGTCGAACGGCAGACAAACTTGCGTGACCTCGCTGACCGCGCCAAGGCATACGGAATTAGAAGCGCTATCGTGGATGGCAATGACGTGATCGCCGTCGAGCGCACGGCGCGGGAAGCGGTGACATACGCGCGCGCGGGAAATGGCCCCGTGCTGATCGAGGCCAGAACCATGCGCATGCGCGGCCACGCACAGCATGACGCTGCGGAGTACGTGCCCAAGGAAATGATCGAATCGTGGAAGCGCCGCGACCCGCTCGACCTGTACGAAAAGTTTCTCGGCAAACGCAAACTCTGGGACGCAAAAACAAAAAAAGAAATCGACCAGCGCGTCGCGCGCGAAATTCAGGCTGACGTGGAATTCGCCGAAAATTCGCCGTTTCCACCGCCGGAATTCGCCGAAGAGGGCGTGTATTGCGATGGCTGCCACGCAATCGAAGCGGACTGGAAGCGCCCGAAGGAAGAAGTGATGCCGCCGAGGTCTTCCGTGAAACCCGAATGGCCGCAAAATATTTTGGCGCGCAAAGCGCCCGGCGGAAAACCCGCCGTAAAATCGAAGTCCGCGAAAAAATCGGGGCGCTCGCGGGTTCCAGTGAAGGCGAGGCGATAGCGATGGCGGAAACAACGTATCTCGAAGCCATTCGCCAGGCGCTCGCGGAAGAAATGAATCGCGATCCCGCGGTGGTGCTAATCGGCGAGGATGTTGGCGTTTACGGCGGAGCGTTCAAAGCCTCCGAGGGATTGCTCGAGCGCTTCGGCTGGGAGCGCGTGATTGATACGCCAATCAGCGAATCCGCGATTGTGGGCGCGGCGATCGGCATGAGCTATGCCGGGCTGCGGCCCGTGGCGGAAATGCAGTTCATTGATTTTATCGCCTGCGCATTTAATCAAATCACGAATTTTGCGGCCAAGTCGCATTACCGCTGGGGCGCTCCGGTGCCCATGGTGCTGCGCGGCCCGTGCGGCGGCGGAGTGCATGGCGGGCCGTTTCATTCGGCGAACCCGGAAATGTATTTTGTGCATACGCCCGGCCTCAAGGTCGTCTGCCCTGCGACGGCGTATGATGCCAAGGGCCTGCTGAAATCGGCGATTCGCGACAATAATCCCGTGTTGTTTTTCGAGCACAAGTTTCTCTACCGCCGCATCAAGGAAGATTTGCCGGCCGAGGAGTATACGGTGCCCATCGGAAAAGCAGCGGTGCGGCGAGAAGGGCGCGACCTCACCATCATCAGTTACGCGGCCATGCTGCACACGTCGCTGGAAGCTGCGGCGGAGCTGGCGAAAGAAGGGATCGAGGCCGAGGTTGTGGATTTGCGCACGCTTCTGCCGCTGGACCGCGACACCATTCTTGCGTCCGTGCGTAAAACGAATAAACTTCTTGTCGTGCACGAAGATACGCGCACCGGCGGCATCGCCGGGGAAATCGCGGCCATCGTCACTGAAAGCGCTTTCGAGGATCTGGACGGCCCGATTCGCCGCGTGACCTCGCTCGATACGCCCGTGCCGTACGCGCCCACGCTCGAGGAATATTTTTTGCCCAACGTAGCAAAAGTTGTCACCGTGGCCCGTGAACTGGCACACTATTAGGGCGGTGTTCGGTGACTAGTGATTGGTGATTCGTGGGGAGCCGCAGTTGACTCTTCACCAGTCACCGACTGATGGAATTATCGAGAACCGAAAAGAGGAAAATTCATGGCCGTAGACGTCATCATGCCCCAAATGGGGGAAAGTATTTTTGAAGGCACGATCACCAAGTGGCTCAAGAAGCCCGGTGACCGCATCGAGCGCGATGAACCGCTGTTTGAAATCTCGACCGATAAAGTAGACGCCGAGATCCCGGCGCCGTCGGCCGGCATATTGAAGGAAATTAAAGTTTCCGAAGGGCAGACGGTGCCCATCCAGACGGTCGTCGCCGTCATAGACGCCGTTGGCGCAACGGCCTCGACTCCCACCGTTGCCGCTCCAGCGCCGCCACCAGCGCAGCAAAAAGCGGTTGCGCCGAAGGCCGCGGCACCCGCTCCTTCCGCACCTGCCGTAGTTCCTGCCGCGCCGCCCGCCGCCAGTGCGCCATCTGCCGCTCCGGCTGCGCGCGACAACGGACAAAAAGTCCGCAGTTCGCCGCTCGTCAGAAAAATCGCGAAAGAAAACAACGTGGATTTGACCGAAGTTGAGGGAAGCGGCGCCGGCGGACGCGTCAGCAAGAAAGATATTCTCGCCGCACTGGAAACAGGCACATCGAAACCTGTGGCGCAGGTATCGCCATCTCCCGCTGCCGCACCGGTTGCGGCTCCTCGATCTCCTTCCGCCGCGCCCCCTGCGACAGGCGGCGCTACGGTGCACCCCGTGCTGGAAAATGCCGTACCGCGCGAGCGCATGTATTTTGGCAATTTTGAAGCTCAGCCGATGACCACGATGCGCCAGCGCATCGCCGAACACATGCTGGCCTCCAAGCACGTGTCCCCTCATGTGTATTCCATTGACGAAGCGGACATGACGCGCATCGCAAAAATTCGCGAACGCTCCAAAGCCGCGTTTGAAGCCAAGTACGGCACCAAACTAACCTACATGCCGTTCTTCGTGCGCGCCTGCGTCGAAGGGCTGCGCGCGTTTCCCACGGTGAATGCTTCCGCGGACGGAACCACGATGGTGTTGCACCGCGAAATCAACGTAGGCATCGCCGTGGCGCTTGACTGGGGATTAATCGTTCCTGTGCTCAAAAATTCCGAGGAGAAAAATTTTCTGGGTCTCGCGCGCGGCATCAATGACCTGGCCGAACGTGCCCGCGCCAAGAAACTCAAGCCCGAGGAAGTGCAGGAGGGAACATTCTCCATCACCAATCCGGGAATCTACGGCGGCTTGATGGGCCTTCCCGTGATCAACCAGCCAAACGTCGCCATCCTCGGCATCGGCGCGATTCAGAAGCGTCCGATGGTGATTGACGATGCGATTGCCGTGCGGTCCATGGTGTATCTGACGCTGTCTTACGACCACCGCGTGGTGGACGGCGCGATCGCGCATCAGTTTGTCGGCAAAGTGAAATCGTATTTGGAAAACTGGAGCGAGGAAATTCTGTAGTTACGCCAGGGTGATTCGAGGTTCTTCCTTGGCCAGGCCCGCTTCCGGCGGAAACTGGGAGCGCAGAAATTCGATAAACGCGCGCGTTCGCGGCCGCCCGTTTGACCGCAGCCGCCCGAATCGCTCAAAGAAAACCAGCAGGTGGAAAATTTCGGAGTCTTTCAGCGGAGTAACTTCCGGATGCTCCGCTTCGCGCTTCTTTCCTTCCTCAATAAATTTGGCGAGGGCGGCATAAAGGCCCGCGGCGACCGGATTGTCGGGCGGCTTTTCATAATAAATTCCGGAGACGAGCGTACGGTACGACTCCGCCAGCGTGTGGGCCGCATCCAAAA
>Ga0075026_100000822_pt1 | contig 12988 bp, 11 predicted proteins | sample Str012_2_FD_71392 | JGI IMG/M metagenome (GOLD analysis project Ga0075026, IMG submission 71392) | Freshwater sediment microbial communities in response to fracking from Pennsylvania, USA - Straight Creek_MetaG_SC_2012 | ecosystem: Environmental > Aquatic > Freshwater > Creek > Sediment...
TCGCTTCCAAAGATAAAAAGGCACTCTGGATGCTGTTGCTCCGTGCACAAAGCGAGGGCCTTACTCCCGAGGAAATTATCGGCACCCTCTTTTGGCAGCTTAAAAGTCTGCGCCTCGCAAAGATAACCAAAACCGCAGCAGAGGCAGACATGAAAGACTTTCCGTACAATAAAGCAAAGCGCGCCGCAGCAAAATTCACGACCGAGGAACTCCAAATACTTTCCGAGCGACTGCTCACTGTCTATCACAAAGGCCATCTGGGGAGCGACATAGATCTCACGCTCGAAAAGTGGGTACTGACGATATAGTGAAATCGCCAATATCGTTCCTTGTCGTCATATATATTTTTCCTGACGGAAAAATTACACGACCCTGCCTCGCGGTCGGTTCATTGGCGGAATCGAACATTACATGTTCAGTATCCGTTGCGGGTATTTTCGTTGCTTTGCACAAAAATTCTACGCAACGGCTTCGATTCCTGCACGCAGAGTCTCCCAGACTCTGCTCGCGGCGGACAAATATAAAAACACTGCTATGCAGTGTTTTTATATTTGTCCGCCCGGCAGGAATCGAACCTGCGACCATCTCCTTAAAAGGGAGCCGCTCTACCGACTGAGCTACGGGCGGAAGTGAGGATGAATAGAAAAGTTTACTTTTCTATATCAGCCGAGCGCACCGCCCGCCGTGCGACAGCACGTCAGGGCGGAGTGTAATTCTTTGAACACCGCCAGAAAGCTTTGCTTTCAGGGCGGAGATCAAAAATCATGAACTCGTTTCCCGTAAACGAATCGCTTCGAAAATATACCACAAAATGAGTTTCTGTCGATGCTATGCCTTTTTTCAGTATCGCACAAAAAATACTTTTTCTGCTATCGAAAATGTAGCTCCTTATCCCCGCATTTCATAGAAGAAAAGCCCTATTTCCGCGTTAAAATAGAGGCATGGATGTGAAGATCCGCTTCTTTATCGTAGGACTCGTTTTCTTTGTGTCTTTCGGTGTTGCAACGCTGTATCGCGATGCACATACACTCTCACTCGGAGCCGGAGCCGAGGAGTCAATTCACATCGCCACGAGGGGCGCGGTGATTACCGACAATAGTGAGGTCGGAACAGCCGGAGCAAACACTAACAACCCTAGAGAATCCGGCGAAGTACTTGGTGTGCAGACCAAAGCATCGGCGCCACGCTTCATCGAAACCATCACCAAAACTGTGGCGGGACAAACAAAGAGCTCTCTTACACTGCAGGATCTCTTCCCGAAAAAGAAGTTTATCTACGCCGACGTCCTCGGTGTTGGTGGCGACTATGTGGCGGCACTTGCTGGTCGAGGGCTCGCAATCGTCGGCGGCAAGCTCACGTGTGCACCAGCAGGAGACAACACCTATGGCTGTATCAACGGCAATACCCTCGACCACCTCGGTGGCGGTATGCACAGCAGTGATATTTCGAGCTCTGCAGCTCTCCTCTCTATCATCAAAGATGAAACTGGTAGCGGAAACATCGTGTTCAATACCAATCCGTCACTCTCTGGTGTCACATTGTCTGACATAGCCACAAGCACACTCCTCGCTACAGATGGCAGCGGAAAAATAATCGGAACCACCACACCCACACTCCAAGGACTCTCGGTGATAGGCACTGCGACCTCTTCCTTTTCGGGCGGCATCAACATCACTGGGGGGTGTTTGTCTATAAATGGGACGTGTCTGGGAGGCAGCACCTCAACGGGTTCAGTAGGTAATGGACTTGCGGGGCAGATAGCATACTACGCTTCGGGCGGCGCTGCGGTCACCGCGACATCGGGAGTATTCATCGATCCGAGTGGCAATGTCGGTATCGGCACAAACGCTCCACTCCAACATTTTGATGTAAATGGTACCTCTCGATTCAATGGCGACGTTCGTCTGGTCGCGTCGCACCTCCTTATTCTCGATGATAATTTCTACGGGAATGCGAATATAAAATCTACTGGTGCGCAGGATATCGTATTCACAACAAACAATGCTACCGCGATGAGTATTCTTGCAAATGGCAATGTCGGTATCGGCACTGATACTCCTTCCGCAAGACTCGGTGTGTCGGGGAGCGTGTACATTGGGGGCAACCTCACCGCAACCGGTACACTTTCCGTATCTGGTATTGCATCACTCGCCAATGCATCCACCACTAATCTTTCTGTAACTGGCAAACTCTTCGATGGCAGCGGAGGCGCGGGATTGAACGGCTACGTGCTTCAGAGCAATGGTTCGACCGCCGCGTGGGTCGCGACGTCGACACTGGGTATTGCTGGCTCAAACTACTTCACAAACTCCGGCGCATCGACGTACCTCACCATTGGGACGAATCTTGGTGTCGGCACCACATCTCCATGGGCGCAGCTCTCTGCTTCAAGCACTTCTGCAAAACCTACGTTTGCAATTCAACAAAATGGCTCAGGACCTGCTGCGATATTCCAAGGAGGCAATGTGGGTATTGGGACTACCACTACCAGTGCGGTGTTGACTGTTGCCGACACCGCCAACAGTACGTACGGCCCACTCTATGTTGCGTCTTCGCAGACGGCGCCTGGGGGCTCGGTGAACCTCGCGACGTTTGAAACGACCGATCCAAACTGGGATCGCCCGCTTGTGCGCATCATCGACCAGTCGACAAACGGTGCCGCTGCAAATATCCGCATCGACTCTCCAAACCCCGACATCGAAATGATCGAGACCGACCAAGTCGCGCCACAAGGAAAGTTTGAAATGGCAGTCAATGGCAACCGCTATCAGCTAAACAGCCGCGACGCGTCAAACACCGCGTTTGAGACCATTATTGAACTCGCACAAAAAACAAACACCGCAGATGTGATGACGATGTACATGACCTCAAACTCTGCGACGAGAAATGCTATCAACCTCATCAATGAAACGTCTTCCGCTGGAGCACAGCCAGGTATCAACTGGCGCAGTGCATCTGCAAGCTACGACTACGCACGTATTTCTGCGCAGACAGGAGCGAGCAGCCAAAACTCGAAGCTCTGGTTTCAGGTAGCTGATGCCGCAAAGCAGCTGCAAAACCGCATGGTCCTCGACCGCAACGGCTTCCTCGGTATTGGTACCACGACACCGTCTTCTATGCTTGAGGTCGCAGGGAATGCATATATAGGAGGCAATCTCACTGCGACCGGCACACTTTTTGCGCTCGGACTTTCATCACTCCAAAACGCCTCCACAACGGCACTCACACTTTCAGGAAAGCTTTTTGATGGATCTGCATCGGCAGGAAACAGTGGATATGTGCTTCAATCCACAGGTACGGGCGTGCAGTGGGTCGCCACCTCGACGCTCGGCTTCACTGGTGGTGGAGGGAGCGGTACGGTCAATACTGGCACGACCGGGCAAATCGCCTACTATGCATCCGGAGGGACGGCCGTGTCTGGTACCTCCGCACTTTTTATTACTTCCACGAGTAGCGTCGGCATCGGTACGGTAAACCCAAACCAGAAGCTTGCAGTAGCAGGTGATGGCACGTTCTCCGGCTTCCTCCGCCTCGGAAGCAACACCACACCGGTAAACACAACCGCGGGCGACCTCACGCTCAGCCGTCTTTCACTCGGCAACGGTACGCTCAGTGCTACCAACAACGGCGCATTTATTTACGCTACCGGCGCACTCACCGACACCGGCTCGGTGACCGACACCGGTTATGGCTTTGTCACCAACATTTCTCCCGCAGCAAACTCTGTTGCAGACTACCGCTCACTCTCCATGAGTGCACAGATGAACACTGCGTCTGCTATGGCGGGGACCATTTCAGGCGGCTACTTTGAAACACGCATGCTCGGCGCAGGCAGTAGCACCGACGCACAAGCAGGATCCTTCTACGGTGTGACCATCCCTGCAACAGCCGTAAACTTCGACACGATCACCTCCGCGACCGGCATCTTCACGCGCCCCGTAAACTCCTTTGGCAATGCCGTGACAGGCACCATCGTGAACGGTCGCGGAGTGCGTGTGGGGAACAGCACTATCACGACACAGACACTGGCGAACCAAGTCGGTATACAGATCGACCCACTATCTTCCGCGACCAACAACACCGCGCTCCTCATCGGACAAACCACCTCACCGCTCGGCAACTTCGGTATTTACAACGCGTCGACAAACAACAACTACTTTGCGGGCAACGTCGGCATCGGTACCACAACGCCACTCCGGCAGCTTCATATAGAAGGACCGTCAGATTCTGCTTCGTCAGGCATCGGCATTTATTCTACGACAGGCACACAAAATGTACGATTTGCTATTTTCCCTAGCGGGCAAGCGAGCACGGTATTCCAAAATACATCAAACGGTGGTGCAGCGTCATTCCAGGATTCAAATTTTAATACCGCGCTGCGACTTCAGTTTGGCGGCAACACTACACGAGCAACTGTCGGTTCATCGACAGTCTTTGCGACACTCGGTGTCTTTGGAGGTGGTGTGGGTACGGGTTCGCTCCTCGAGCTCGCAAACGCGGCCTCTACGACAGTGATGAAAATCCTCGACAATGGTACCGGATATTTTGGAGGCAACATCGGCATCGGCACCACATCACCACTTGCAAAGCTCGACGTACTTCAAACAGCAGGCGGTTCAAACGCGCTCTTCTCGGTTTCGTCGTCTACAAATGGTGTGGGCACCACAACCACATTTTATGTCGCAGGAAACGGCAACGTAGGCATCGGGAACTCGTCGCCGCAGCAACTACTCGATGTTGCCGGCACAGCTCGTTTTGACGGAGATCTACGTATCCTCGCGACAAAGCGCTTGGTCTTAGATGATTCTTCTTTTGCTAATGCAAATATAAAATCAAGTGCTGTGGGTGCAAAAGATATTTTGTTTAGTACTAACGGTGCTGAAGCGATGAGAATTATTTCTTCTGGTAATGTTGGTATAGGAACAACCTCGCCTTTTGCAAAGCTTTCCGTCCACGACAACTCTGGCCTCGGAAACACCAACACCATCTTCGCGATTGCTTCCTCAAGTGCATCAGGCACCGGCACCACGACACTCTTCTCGGTCTCGGGCTCAGGCACGACCACCATCGCCAACGGCGTGAATATTCAGACGGGCTGTTTCTCTATGAACGGTACCTGTCTCACGAATGCAGGTTCAAACTACTTCACCAACAGTGGTGCATCAACGTACCTCACGACAGGGACGAACCTTGGTATCGGCACTTCGACGCCGAACTGGGCGTTCCAAGTGGCTTCTACTGCGCCGTACATTGCACTCACCGACACTGATGCTGGGCCGAACCTGAAGCACATCCTGCTCTCAAACCTCGACGGCGTCTTCCGCATCGGTACGTCTTCGGATGCACTCAACTCTACGACCACACTACTCACTTTCAACACAAACCAAGCAGCAGATCTCTTTACACTCAACTTCGACTCATCGTCGCTCACACGTGATGTGATAAAGATTATCAACAACACAAACTCCGCAACAGCGCGACCAGGCATTACATGGCGTAATGGCGGCGGCCTTCTCGACAACGCGCGTATCTCTGCGGCCTCTGGCGCAAGCAGCCAAAACTCGATGCTTTTCTTTGAAGTTGCCGACATCGGTAAACAGCTTCAGACGCGCGCAGTGATCGACCGCAACGGCTACTTTGGCGTCGGCACCACGTCACCAAACTGGATGTTCCAGGTTGCTACCACGGTACCGTCGATGGCACTGACAGAGACCGACGGTGGCCTCAATGCAAAGCACTGGCTCCTCACTGCCAATAACGGTGCGTTCTCTATCGGCACGTCTTCAGACGCGCTCAATAGTACTTCTTCATACTTCACCATTGCGACCGGTGGCAATGTGGGGATAGGGACGACATCGCCACTTCGACAGCTGCATATAGAAGGAGCGGCAGACGGGGCAACGTCTGGTATCGGTATTTACTCTACGACAGGCACTGTAAACGCACGTTTTGCTATTTTCCCAAGTGGTAACTCAAGTACCATATTTCGGAATATAGGTGGGGGCGCAACGGCATTTGAGGATTCAGGTTCAAACAGAGCTCTGCTCCTTCAGTTTGGTGGCAATACCACGAGAGCCACATTTGGTTCATCGACGACCTTTGCGACGCTCGGTGTTGTAGGTGGTGGAGTGGGTACGAATTCTCTCTTCGAGCTTGCGAATGCCGCGTCGACTACTGTAATGAAAATCCTCGACAATGGCACAGGATATTTTGGCAGCAATGTTGGCATTGGTACCTCAACGCCCACCGCACAGCTCTCCACCACCGGCACCGTGCGTTTCTCAAACTTTGGCGCAGGTACACTTACCACGGACGCAAACGGTAACGTATCTGTTTCTTCTGACGAACGCTTGAAGGATATCAATGGCGACTTCTCGCGTGGACTTGAAGCGATACTCGGTATCAAACCTATCTCGTATCACTGGAAACCAGAGACAGGCTTTGACACGGCGAGTGCCTACACAGGCTTCTCTGCACAAAACATCAAAGAGTTCATTCCTGAAGCAGTGGGTGAAGACAAGCATGGCTTCCTCACACTTTCAGACAGGCCGCTCCTCGCAACACTGGTGAATGCGGTGAAAGAGCTCGCCGCGAAAATCGATGCGCTCGCGACGAGTCTTACGACAAAAGAGGTGCACACGGATAAGCTCTGTGTGGGCGCGACGTGTGTCACAGAGACAGAGCTACAGACGCTCATCGCTGCACACGGAGCGTCACAGACATCTGGTAGTGGAAGCGACACGATGACTCCTCCGCCAAGTCCGCCAGCTTTGCCTCCTACACCATCTCCGGTACCGGCCACGAGCACCACGATAGACGGAGTAGCTCCGCCTGCGACGTCGACACCACCAGCGGATGTTCCCCCACCAACACCTGCGATAGCTTCAAGCACACCATAAAAAAGGTCGCGCATGTATGCGCGACCTTTGGTTTTATGCAACTTCAGCGAGCATGACCAGTGCTTTTTTTGTACGCTCAAGTTCGCGCTCACAAAATAGTTTGTTTGCGCGCGAAGCACGCTTCCAGCATATATTGACTATCTGCCGTATGCGTTCCCGACTCATCGGATGCACACGTGATATCGTGTCGAGTGTTTGTCCTTCTTCTGCATTGTAGATGTCGATGGCGTAGCGTCGCAAAAAAATATCAACATTGCGTGCACTGCAGGTGCGTACGAGCGTTGCTTTGAGTGATGCAATGTACTCCTTGCAGAGGATATATTCCTGCTTGAGCATGAGTGCTTCGTCTGGGCGCAGGGTGTGCATATCTGGAATGAACATACCCAACGTTGCGTCTGCGTCTACGCCAATTGCTGCGTCGAGAGACCGCACTACCATTTGAAGCTCACACATACGACGTCTGACAACGGTGTCGGAAAAACCACTTTGCCGCACAAGGTCTTTGTGTGTTGGTCTCGTACCATGCTTCTTGTGAAAGTCATGTTGGATGCGCCTCATGACCCGGTGTTGTTCGGTGATTTTTTGTGGTACCGACATCACCTTATCTTCATTGAGAAACGCTGAGATGTACTCTCGCACCGTAAAGCTTGCAAAGGTACTAAAGCGAGCGGGATGTGACGGATCAAACTTTTCGAGCGCTCTGTATAACGCTTCGATACCAATGTGACACAGATCGTCATAGTCTTGAGATGCGCGCGCATACCGATAGTGTTTCCGCACAATTCCCCCAACAAGCGGAATGTGTGCGAGTACGATACGGTCCCGAGCTTTTATGTCGCCCGACAACGCTTGTTCGATAAGCGCGCGCTCTTCGTGTGCGCTGAGGGCAGCAACTGTTTGTCGTAGCATGCGTAACTCCTTACCAAGGTTCAAGTCTGCAGTGATAGTACTCGCTTGTTGGCGAATGTCAAAAAATAGCGCCCTCCCATAGCGTATTGTCCGCAGTCCGATATACTACCTATATATGAATGGCGACATCAGCACCGAAACAATACTGCTCGTCTTTTTCTGTATATGGACAGCGCTTATTGCGAGTGGCTTTTGGGAATCATATGTTGAGGGCAGAAATGCGTGGGACAAAGGCAAGCTTGGATGGAGAATTAATATTGGTTCGTTTGTGCTCACCGGCTATCATTTCTATCTGTTTTGGATTATGTACCCTGCGCTGCTCGCGCTCCCGTTTGCGGTAGTGGGGTGGAACACAAAGCTCTTTGGCGTCATGCTCTCTGCGTATACCACGGGGATGGTTCTTGAGGATTTTACGTGGTATGTGGCCAACCCTGCTGTGGCATTTCGTGAATGGTTCACGGATTTTTCTGACTACTATCCGTGGATACGCATCGGTGGACGAAAAATAATTCCAACACTGTATGTGGGAGGGGTGGCTGTTGCGCTGCTGTCGTGGTATTTCTTGTGGTGACGCCGCACATATAAAAACACGGTGCCGTACGGCACCGTGTTTTTATATGTGCGGCGTTTACTTATATCGGAATATCAAATGCAAAGACACCCGCACCGGTGATAAAGAGTGACGCAGCCACACCAATGAGAAGGATGTAAAAAAGTGGTGTTGGCACGAGTGGGTACGTGAGGCGCTTGCGGAAATAGAGCATTTTGAACGACAGAAGCACTGTCGCCAGAGCTGCTATCTGAGTAAAAAAGCCCACGACATACATAAGACCGAGAATGATTTCTGCAACACCAAAATATGCTGCAAAAAACCCCGTGTATCCCGACATGAAGTTTGGTATACATGCTGTCAGTGCGCTCCGGAGAGCCGCCTTTCGACGAAAGAGATGCTGATAGCCAAGTGTGACCAAAATAAGACCAACAATAATACGAAGTACTGCGTATGCGATAAGTGCGAGAAACACTGTGGGAAATGGGTTTATCATGAACTCTATAGTATCATGCCCGCATGAGAGAGAAAGAAGCGGTGGTGATTCTTGAAAACGTGCGAAGTGCTCACAACGTGGGGGCGATTTTCCGTACGGCGGAGTCTGTCGGTGTTGCAAAGCTCTATCTCGTGGGGTACACGCCAGCGCCGATAGACCGCTTTGGTCGCGCGGTGTCCGACCTACAAAAGACCGCACTGGGAGCCGACGCGATGGTTCCTTGGGAGCAGTGCACAGACATTAGTGCGCTCATTACTGAGCTGAAGAACAATGAATTTTCTGTTGTCGCAGTCGAGCGGACCGATGATGCGATCGACTATAAAGCATACGAGACTGGCGACCGCGTTGCGCTTGTCTTTGGCAATGAAGTCGACGGCGTATCGAGTGAAGCACTCGCTGCGGCAGACGCCGTCATCGCTCTTCCCATGAAAGGACGAAAAGAGTCACTCAATGTGTCGGTTGCAACAGGCATTGTGTTGTACCGGCTCCTCGACACCTAAGTGTGCGTTTAGTAGTGAGTGACGGAGATTACTTCGTTGTTTTCATCAAGTGTGATGGTGGTCCAGTGTTCTTTTGCCGCCGCTGGTTTTTGAGTCCGGAGTGAAGCCGTCGGTGTTGGTTTCTCGTGCGAGACTGCAGGTGCAGCTGCCGTATTTGAAACAGCGGGTGCGGATGACACGGCCGCGGTGCCATTTATTTTTTCTTTGAGCATTGTGGTGAGGGGGATGCCGGTATGCACTGCTTTAAAAGCAACCGCAGCAAGCATCGCGCCCGCCAATAAAAAAAGAAAGATAAATTGATTGCCACCACCTCCTGCGTGTTCATCTGCCATAGGCTACGAGCCTATCATGCCGGGTCGGTAGAATGCAATTTTGCGAGCTCTTCCTTCACTACCATTGCGTCGCTCCACACTACCTTGCTTCCTCGTGGTCCCATGATGTATGGGTCTGTACCTTTTCCAGAAATAATGACGATGCTGCCGTCTGGTGCCTCGGTGAGCGCGGTGCGTATGGCAACACGGCGGTCCATAACTATTTGCACCTTGGATTGGTCCTCAATACCAACACGCATTGCCTCTACGATGGCGTGAGGATCTTCGTCGTACGGGTCTTCGTTCGTGAGAATGACACGGTCACAATGTTCTCCTGCAATGCGTCCCATCTCGGGGCGCTTCCAGGTGTCGCGGCCACCACCCGTGTTGCCGAGGATGCAGACTTTGTGTTCTTTCGGAAATGTTTCGTAGAGCTTGGTGAGTGAGTCGGGCGTGTGCGCATAGTCGACGACAGCAGTGATGTGTTTGCCCGCATCTTTTGGTGATGAAAACTGTTCGACGCGTCCGTGAATGGGCGGAAGTGATGCAAACGCCGACTCCATGGTGCGAAGGGGGATACCAAATGATTCTGCGGTCGTGATTGCGGCGAGTGCGTTGCTGACGTTCATCAAACCTGCGAGCGGTACACGCATGGTGACACCTTTGTACACGAGCGAGACGCCTTCTTTTTTCAATGTGTAGAGCTCAGCAGATTTCAGATTGTACGGAAGTTTTTTCTCGACATCGACAGAGAGAAAAAGTGCGCCGCGCTCATCGTCGGTGTTTGCGATCATGCGGCGCGGTCGCTTACGCGACCGCGCAAGCGCTTTTGCCAGCTCAAACTTCGCCGCCACATATTTTTCAAACGAACCGTGCGACTCGATATGTTCGGGAGTGATGTTGGTAAAGACCAGTGCGTCGAGGTCGATCCACTTGTGACGATATTGCTTCACACCTTCTGAAGTCATTTCAAGTATGGCGACGGTGCAGCCAGCGTCGACAGCGCGGCGCAAAAAACGTTGCACAAAAAAACGACCTGGCATGGTCATTTTATAGAGGTTTGGCTCGGTCGCTTCGCCAAGCTTGAAGCGAATGGTTCCAGCAACAGCGGTGCGCGTGCCATGTGCTTCAAAGAGCGCATTGATGAGCTCGGTCACGGTCGATTTTCCTTTGGTACCAGTAACACCGATGACGGTGATGTGCTGTGCGGGGAAGCGGTACCAGATTGCGGCAATGAATGTAATGCAGTAGTGGTAGACCGGACGCACGAGTGAAAAGAGCGGGCGAGGGATGAGTTTGCGGAGATAATACATGACAGTACTCATATGCACAGTATACCGCACAGTCTTTTAGAAAAGAAAAAGACGCACCGGAGTGCGTCTACTACGTTAGTAGTTGAGTATCCCGATGATTTGCACATCGAGCTTCTCGGGGTTGCTTGCAAAGCCGATGTGCGGAAACTCCTTTCGTTTGCGGTCGTAGGCAATGACGACAGATAGTCCTCGTCGAAGCATATCGGCCATGGTTGTTTTCTCTTCTTGCGCAAGGTTTTTCCACCAGGCGTATAGATCTTTGTCGACATCAAGTGGCATAGAAATCATTCGTCTTTTCTTCATGTGAACACTCCTTCTGTGTGACACTGTACGCAGTGCGTATGTCTGTGTCAATTACTTTGAGCCGAGGAGTTTGAGTGCCTCGGTGAGGCGCTCTTTGGTGTTGGTTGCAGACGCAGGCATGTCGCGGAGCGCGCGCCGCGCTTCGTCGCTCGTGTAGCCGAGCGCCATGAGTGCATCGATGACGTCGTTGTCGTCGCTTTGCGCATGAAGGTCACCGCGCGGCGCGATCTTGTCCTTAAGGCCGAGCACAATTTTTTCTGCGCTCTTTTTTCCAATTCCAGAAAGCTTTGAAAGATACGCAGCGTCATTGCGCTCTGCAGACTCTTCGAGGAGGCGTACATCGGCCTGCGACATGATGTTCAGCGCGGACTTGGGGCCAATGCCGGGGAGCTCGATGAGAAGCTCGAACATGTCGCGCTCCGGAAGTGTTTTAAAACCGTAGAGCTCTTGAGACGTTTCGCGTACGACGAAGTAGGTGTGGAAAGAAATAGGGTCGCCGACCTGCTCGGTGATGGCAGCATTGAGCGCAACACGCACCTCATAACCAATGCCACCGACATCGACAATAATGCTCCCAAGATTTTGAGCGAGAATAGTTCCGCGAATGTGACGAATCATCCCTCTATGATACTCGGCTTTTGGATTTTGTGCCTGTCAGTAGTTATGGGCGACGTGGGCGCTGGTGTTTTTGAAGGTTGGGGGTAGGTCTGGGTCAAAAACACCAGCGCCCACGTCGCCACAACACAAAGAGGTAGGTCTTGAGGCAAAAAGTGCGGCACACGTCCTTCGGGTCAAAACACCTTGCGAAAGCTGTTTTTTTCCAGTATAGTAGCCACACTATGCCAATTACCACATCAGCAAAAAAGGCCCTTCGGGCGTCAAAGCGAAAGCATGTGTTTAATGCACGTCGCAAGAACGCGCTTCAGGACACAACAAAGAAGGTCAAGAAATTGATCGCAGAAGGGAAGAAAGACGAAGCTACCAAGATGCTTCCATCCGTCTATCAGGCTATCGACAAGGCAGCAAAGCGCGGTGTCATCAAGACAAACGCTGCAGCTCGCAAGAAGTCTCGCATCGCACAGGCCCTCGCAAAGAAGTAACTCCTAACAGAAAACGGCCGCCTCGCAAAGCGAGGCGGCCGTTTTCTGTTAGTCCTTTTATATCTTCCGCGAATCGTACGCCCACTGCAGAAGCGCTTGCCGTTGGCGCGGCCGGCAAAACTCGTCACCTCGGCGACAGTTTTGTACAACCTGCGCGATGTGGCGCGTCATTGCTTTCCAACGTTTTATCTGACGCTCATCGTCCTCGTGCCGTCGCCCTTGGTAGTAGCGGCAGTACCAGAGGAACCATCCGAGCGGGTCGTCTTTGTGTATCCACCCTTTCCGCTCCCATTCCTCGCGAGACTGACTCGCGAGCACGCCAAAATAATTTAATTCTTTGTGCAGTTTCTTGTCGGAGGAAAGCTTCGCATTTTTAAACCACGACGAAGGAAATTCTTTCGAAGTCCCCTCGAAGTAATAGCCACCGAACACCCCGAGCTCGAGCATCTCTTTTGGCGTGAGCTGCGGTTTAAAATCTGGATGAAAGGCTTTCATATTGTTTATGTAATTACACAAGGTGGCAATTATACATTCAGCCTACTCTGTTTGTTTTAATCCGTAAAAGAAAATCTTTGCACCAATAACTCACGGGTTTGCGATTGATTTG
>Ga0075026_100000824_pt1 | contig 12959 bp, 14 predicted proteins | sample Str012_2_FD_71392 | JGI IMG/M metagenome (GOLD analysis project Ga0075026, IMG submission 71392) | Freshwater sediment microbial communities in response to fracking from Pennsylvania, USA - Straight Creek_MetaG_SC_2012 | ecosystem: Environmental > Aquatic > Freshwater > Creek > Sediment...
CGGCGCCACCGCGCAAGGAGGCACCGTGTTGCGGTTCCTGACGGCGGGCGAGTCCCACGGACCGGCGTTGGTGGTCACCGTCGAGGGCCTGCCCGCCGGATTGCCCATCCTTATCGATGACGTCGCCGAAGAGCTCGCGCGGCGCCGGCTGGGATACGGCCGCGGTCCGCGCATGCGATTCGAGAAGGACGAAGTCGAGTTCCTGGGCGGCGTGCGCCACGGCCGCACGCTCGGCAGTCCACTCGCGATCCTGATCCGCAACAGCGAGTGGGCCACGGGGAAGTGGTCCGAGGAGATGTCGTCGGCGCCGGGCCGCACGGCCTCGCCGTTGACGCAGCCCCGGCCGGGTCATGCAGATCTCGCGGGGATGCAGAAGTACGGCTTCGACGACGCCCGCGACGTGCTGGAGCGCGCGTCGGCGCGCGAGACCGCGGCGCGCGTCGCGGCCGGCGCGGTCGCGAAGACATTGCTCTCGCAGCTGCGCATCTCGCTGCTGAGTCACGTGGTGCAGCTCGGTGCCGCGACGGCGCAGGTCGCGCACCGCCCGACGCCCGAGGACCTCGCGCAGATCGACTCGTCGGAGGTGCGCTGTTTCGATCCCGACTCCGAGGCTGACATGATCCGCGAGATCAAAGAGGCCGCCAAGGTCGGCGATTCGCTCGGCGGTGTGGTCGAGGTGCTCGGCTACGGGGTGCCACCCGGGCTCGGGTCGTACGTGCACTGGGACCGCCGCATCGACGGGCTGCTCGCCCAGGCGTTGATGAGCATCCAGGCGATGAAGGCGGTCGAGATCGGCGAGGGCTTTACGGTCGCGGGCGTGCGCGGAAGCGTGGCGCACGATGCGATCTCCTGGGATGCCGACGCACGCGAGTATCGGCGCGAGACCGCGCACGCGGGCGGCGTGGAAGGCGGGATGACCACGGGCGACCTTCTCGTCGCGCGCGTGGCGATGAAGCCGCTCGCGACGTTGAACCGTCCCGTGCTGAAGACGGTCGATGTCGAGACGAAGGAAGAGACGGTGTCGTTCAAGGAGCGCACCGACGTCACCGCGGTGCCGGCCGCCGGTGTCGTCGCGGAGACGATGGTCGCGCTCGTGCTCGCATCCGAGGCGTTGCGCAAGTTCGGTGGCGACTCGCTCGCCGAGGTCGTGCGCAACCACGACGCGTACCGCGCGACTCTCCGGTGATCGCGGCTCGGGTGGCTCGGCCTCGGGTGGCCAGGTTCACGTGAACAAGAAGCATCTCGTCCTGATCGGGTTGATGGGCGCGGGCAAGACCACGGTCGGCCTCGAATGCGCGCGCCGGCTGGAGCGCGCGTTCGTCGACACCGATGATCTCGTCACCGCGACCGCGCACATGACCGTCGCGGCGATCTTCGCCGACCTCGGTGAACCGGGCTTCCGCCAACTCGAGCGCGATGTCGTGACCGACGTCTGCGCGTCGCCGATGCCGCTCGTCATCGCGTGCGGCGGGGGAACGGTGGTCGATCCCGATAATCGGCGTGCGCTGCGCGCCGCGGGAACGGTCGTCTGGTTGCGCGCGCCGACGAGCACCCTCCTCTCGCGCGTCGGCGACGGGTCGACGCGGCCGTTGCTGCAGGGCGATCCCGAAGGCGCGCTCGAGCGCCTCGGTCGCCGGCGCGAGCTCACGTACGAGGCAGCCGCCCACGCCTCGGTCGACACCGACGACCTCGACGTCGAGGGTGTCGCGGACGCAGTGTTGTCGGTCTTCGAAGGCGCGCCCGCATGACGGCGCGCATTCGGGTCGATCTGGGCGAGCGGGGCTACGACGTCGTGGTCGGTGACGGAGCGGTCGCCGGGCTCGCCGACGTGCTCGCCGGCCGCCGGCGCGCTGCGCTCGTCACCCAGGCCGCGATCCCCGGTGCGTTCGCCGACGGTGTCCGCGCCGCGTGCGACCGCGCCGGAGTCGCGCACGAGACCTTCCTCATGGGCGAAGGCGAAGACCACAAGACGCTCACGACGATCGACGATCTCTGCCGCCGGTTCGCGCAGTGGGGTCTCCTGCGCGGCGACGTCGTCATCGCGCTCGGTGGAGGCGTCGTCGGTGACACCGCCGCGTTCGCCGCCGCCGTTTACTACCGCGGTATCGACGTGGTGCAGGTGCCGACCACGTTGTTGGCGATGGTCGACTCCGCGATCGGCGGCAAGACCGGCGTGAACCTGCCCGAAGGCAAGAATCTGGTCGGCGCGTTCCATCAGCCACTCGTCGTGCTTGCCGACCCCGGCGCGCTCACAACCCTTTCCGATCGCGAGTACCGCTGCGGTCTCGGCGAGATCGCCAAGTACGCGTTGATGGGGGACGACTTCGTCTCCGCGCATACGGCCGCGTTGCTCGCACGCGATCCCGCGGTTCTCGCCGACGTGATCGCGCGGGCCGTCCGGATCAAAGCGGAGTACGTGAGCGCCGACGAGTACGAGCGCACCGGGACCCGCGCCGCGCTCAACTACGGGCACACGCTCGCGCACGCGCTCGAGACCGCGTCGGGTCACGCGCTCCTGCACGGCGAAGCGGTGGCGATCGGTCTCGTGTTCGCCGCGCAACTCGCGGGAACTCTGGAACGCATCGACCACCACGTGGTGCTGCACCACGAGTACCTCGTGGCCGGGCTCGGGTTGCCCACTCAGGCGCCGCCCGGGCTGCGGGCCGACGACCTCGTGCCGATCATGGCCCGCGACAAGAAGTCGGCCGGCGGGCTCACGTTCATGCTGGCGGGGCCGAGCGGGATCGAGCGGGTCGACAGTCCCGACCCGGCCGCGGTGCGCAAAGCACTCGCCGCGGTAGGGATAGAGGGATAGGACCAATGGCGACGATCTTGCTGCTCTCGGGCCCGAACCTGAACCTGTTGGGCGAACGCGAGCCCGAGCAGTACGGCACCACCACGCTCGACGATCTCGTGGGCATCGCGTCGGAGACCGCGGCGAAGTGGGGCCACGACGTCGAGCACCTCCAGTCGAACCACGAGGGTGTTCTCGTGGACGCCATTCAGGGCGCGCGTGGCCGCTGCGCCGCGATCGTCTTCAACCCGGGCGCCTTCACGCACTACGCGTATGCCCTCACGGACGCGCTCGCCACGTATACCGGTGTGAAGATCGAGGTCCATCTCTCGAATCCGCACGCGCGCGAGTCGTGGCGGCATCACTCGGTTATCTCGCCCGTCGTCGACGCCACGATCACCGGCCTGCGCGCCACGGGCTATCGACTGGCCGTCGACGCGGCCGCAACCCTGTTGGAGGAACGAGCATGAGCACCACCATCTCGACGAAGCCGCTCGCGGCGCTCGACGTCGGTTCCCGGCTCGGGCGCCTGCAAGCCGGCCTCGCCGACGCGTCCATCGACGCGCTCCTCGTCTCGAAGCTCGCCAATGTTCGGTACCTCACCGGGTTCACCGGCTCCGCAGCCGTGCTCCTCGTCTCGAAGGCGGACGCCGTCTTCGTCACCGACGGTCGCTACACACAACGCGCGCACGAAGAGCTCGACGCCGCCGGCGCCCGCGCACACATCGAGATCGGGCTCACGGGGACGGCGCAGCGGGAAGTGCTCGTCAACGCGGTGCCGACCGGATCCCGTCTCGGCCTCGAGGCGCACAACGTGTCCTGGGCGCAACAGATCGACTACGCGGACGCGTTCGCGGGCGTGGAGCTGGTGCCGGCGGGGGAGCTCGTCGAGGCCCTCCGGCGGGTGAAGGACGCGGGGGAGATCGATCGCATCCGCCGCGCGTGCGCGATCGCCGACGATGCATTCCAGTCGCTGTTGCCGATGTTGAGTGCGCGTCCCACGGAGAAGGAGTTCGCGCTCGCGCTCGAGTTCGCGATGCGCGAGCGGGGGGCGAGCGGCAACAGCTTCGACCCGATCATCGCGTCGGGCCCGAACGGCTCGAAGCCGCATCACGTTCCGGGCGACCGCGTCATCGAATCGAACGAGCTCATCGTGTGCGACTTCGGTTGCATCGTCGAGGGCTACTGCTCCGACATGACCCGGACGGTCTCCGTCGGCGACCCCGGACCCGACGCGCGTCACCTCTACGACGTCGTCCTGCAGAGTCAGGCCGCGGGCCGGGCCGCGGTCGCGGTCGACGTCGAGTGTTCCGAGGTCGACCGCGTGTGCCGCGACATCATCGCCGAGGCGGGCTGGGCCGATGCGTTCTCCCACTCCACGGGGCACGGCGTGGGGCTCGAGATCCACGAGGCGCCGCGTGTCGCGGCGACGGCCGGTGATACCTTGCTGCTCAACGACATCGTCACCGTCGAGCCCGGCGTATACCTCCCCGGCGTCGGCGGTGTCCGTATCGAAGACACTGTCGTTGTCGGCTCGACCGGAGCCGAACCCCTCACTCTGACCCCCAAGGATCTTGTGTTGTGAGCATCTCGACGAACGACCTGAAGAACGGCATGGCCCTCGCTCTCCCCGAAGGGCTGGTGACGGTCGTCGAGTTCCAGCACGTGAAGCCGGGCAAGGGCGGTGCGTTCGTGCGCACGAAGCTCAAGAACGTGCGCAACGGCGCAGTGCTCGACCGCACGTTCCGCGCCGACGAGAAGGTCAAGACCGCGACCATCGACAAGCGCGAGATGCAGTTCCTCTACCGCGAGGGCACCGACTACGTCTTCATGGACAACGAGACGTACGACCAGATCCAGGTGCCGGCCGACAGTGTCGGGAACGCGGCCAACTACCTGAAGGAAGGCGACAGCGCGGTGCTGCCCACCTACGAGGACGAGGTCATCGGCGTCGACCTGCCCGCGTCGGTCGAGCTCGACGTGACCGAGACCGAACCCGGCATGCAGGGCGACCGCGTCTCGGGCGCGCGCAAGGCCGCCACCCTCGAAACGGGCTTTGTCGTTCAGGTGCCGCTCTTCGTCAACATCGGTGACCGCGTCAAAGTCGACACGCGCACCGGTGAGTATCTGTCCCGGTCCTAGAGCGAACGATCGGAGACGCCGGTGGCGACGCGCCGTGCTGCGCGGGAACGGGCACTGGGTCTCGCTTACGAGAGCGAGCTGCGTGGTGTCACCGCGGTCGATCTCATCTCGGAACTTCCGGTCGTACCCGACGAGTACGCGTGCAGCATCGTTCTCGGCGCCGACGACCATCGCGAAGAGATCGACGCCCTCATCCGGAAGTTCTCCGAGCACTGGTCGCTCGAGCGCATGCCGGTGATCGACCGCGCGCTCCTACGGCTGGGCACGTACGAGCTCGCGTGGGTACCGGAAACGCCGACCGGCGCCATCATCACCGAAGCGGTCGAGCTCGCGAAGCAGTACTCCACCAAGGACTCCGGGCGTTTCGTGAACGGATTGCTCGCGCGTATCGCCGAGGACGTGCGCGGCGGTGATATCGAACGCGGGACCGTCGGCCCGGAGGAGTGATGAGCTCTCCCGACATCCAGGAAATCACGATCCCGGACACCGTCGAGGAGCTGCTCGGCCGAGAAGAAGCCCGGCCCGACGTCCCGTGGGTCGTGCTCGTGTGGAACGACCCGGTGAACACGTTCGCGTACGTGATCTTCGTGCTGCAGAAGCTCTTCGGTTACTCACGCGCCAAGGCGAGCCGACTGACGGACCAGGTGCACTTCGAGGGCAAGGCCGTTGTCGCGAGCGGCACGCGGGAGAAGTGTGAAGCCGATGTCGCGCGCCTCCACGCGCACGGCCTCTGGGCAACGATGCAGAAGGACGACTGAATGGCACGGCGCATGTTCCAGCGCAAGCGCGGCGGCCTGCTCGTGAGCCTCTACGAGCAAGAGGCGGAGCTGCTCGGCATGACCGCGCGCGACATGATGGGCATCGTCGTCGACCCACCCGACGGCGACGTCCGCGACCGGTTGTATCCGCGCGCGTATCTCGATCCCACCGAGGAGACCGCGCAGGGCGACTACGACGCGCTCGTGCACGACGATCTCGTCCGCGCCCGGCGCGACGCGTTCGCCGTGATCGTCGACCGCCTCGAGAGTGCGGTGCCGAACAACCGCGGCATCATCGAGATCACGCTGCAACCCGAAGAGGAGATGCAGTGGCTGACCGCGGTGAACGACGCCCGGCTCGTCATCGGAACCGCGCTCGGCGTGACCGAGGAGACCGACACCGACTTCGAGGCCGACGACCCGCGCTTCGAGTACGGGGTTCTCTACAGCTGGCTGACCCAGGTCCATTTCGAGCTCGTCACGCTGATGCTCGACGAGATCGGCGAGACCGGAAGTGACGACTCGGGCGGTATCGACCCTTCCTGAGTAACCCTTTGGCCCCCGTCCGGACGGGCCTCCGCCGTCGCCTACCCTTGACGACGGTATGCAGTTGCCCAGCCTGCCCATCGATCAGCCGCGCGACCCGAGAACCGTGGCGGTCGACGTCTTCCACGCGGTCTCCCGGTCGATGCGGGGCGCCGACGACGTGGTGGCGCTGGCGGTGGTCGCGCTGCTGTCGGGTGGGCATCTGCTGGTGGAGGGCGTGCCCGGTACCGGCAAGACCCTCCTCGCCAAGTCGCTGGCCAACGCGATCGGCGGGCGGTTCGGGCGCGTCCAGTGCACGCCCGACCTGCTTCCGGCCGATGTCACGGGAACGTCGGTGTACAGCCCGGCGACGGGGGCGTGGGAGTTCCGCGCCGGGCCGGTGTTCGCGAACGTCCTCCTCGTCGACGAGGTGAACCGGGCCTCGCCCCGCACCCAGGCCGCGCTGCTCGAGCCGATGGAAGAGCACCAGGTCACGATCGACGGTGTCACCCACGCGCTGCCGGATCCGTTCTTCCTCGTCGCGACCGAGAACCCGTTCGGTCACGCCGGTACCTTCCCGCTGCCCGACAGTCAGCTCGACCGGTTCGCGATGGTGTGCACCATCGGGCGGCCGGGGCGCGAAGCCGAGCGGCAGATCCTCAGCGGGGGTGGCGGCGTCGAAGCCCTCGCCGACATCGAACCCGTCACCACGCCCGCCGAGTTGGCGGCCGCGATGACCGCGGTCCGGCACGTGCACTGCGCGCACTCGGTCCTCGACTACGTCCTCGACGTCGCCGACGCCACGCGGAATCATCCCGGCGTCGCGCTCGGTGCGTCGCCGCGCGCGAGCCTCAGCTTGTTGCACGCGGCGCAGGCGCACGCGACCGTCACGGGCCGCGACTTCGTGTCGCCCGACGACGTGAAAGCGGTGGCATCCGCGTCGCTCGCGCACCGCATCGTGCTCGCGAGCGGTGTCGATGTCGCGGCCGGTGCGCGCGTGATCAGCGAGATCGTCGAGCGCATCGCCGCCCCGCAGGGGTGAGCGCCGCGTGTCCGTGAAGCCGACCCCGGATCCCGGCGGCAGGGGACCGGGCACGGCGTTGCGCGGTGGCGCGCCCGGACACCAGGGGCCGGGCGATCTCACCCTCACCTCGATCGTGCTCTTCACGTTGGGCGCGTACGGCGTGGCCGCGGGCGCGGCCACCGGTCAGGAAGCCGTCGTGGCGGTCGGGGTTTTCGCGTTCACGTTGTTCGGGCTCGGGATCGTGTGGCCGGTCTGGTCGCTCGCGCGTCTGGACGTCACCGCGGTCGCCCCGACCGACGCGACCGTGGGCGACTCGATCGAACTGCGCATCAAGGTCACGGGGCGCGCGGCCCGGGTCGACATACGCGCCCTCGATCCCGCCGGTACCTGGTGGAGCACCGCCGCGCCGAGCGAGGGGCGGCTCCCGCACACGGCGACGCGCCGCGGGGTCTTCCGGTCGGTACGCATTCAACTCCGCAGCTCGGCGCCGCTCGGTGTGTTCGTTCGCACGAGGACGATCCGCGTCGCGCTACCCGCTCCGATCGTGGTTGCGCCCCGCCCGAGTGTGGCCCCCGCGGTGCTGCAACCCATTCCCGACGAACGCGTTTCGAGCGGATCGCCGCTGCTGGTGCGCGGCGGCGGTGACACGGTGCGGGCCGTGCGGCCGTACTCGCCCGGCGACCCGGCCCGCTTGGTCCACTGGCCCAGCAGCGCGCGCCGGGGCGAGATCGTGGTGCGCGAGCACGAGCCGCCGCCCGCGCTCGGGATCGCGCTCGTCGTCGACCTGCGCGGCACCATCCCCGAAGTTGCCGCGAGCCTCGCCGCGGGGATCGGCACCGCGACGCTCGCCGCCGGCGGGGTCGTGTGGTGCGGCACGTGCGAGAACGGCGAGCCCGTGGGCGAACTGGTCGTCGACGCGCGCGACCTCGGTCGCCGGCTCGCCCGGGCCACGCCCGGCGCGCCCGCGGAAGCACCGCATCAGTGGCCGGCCGAGGTCGTGCACGGATGAGCGGCCCCGCGCCGCCGTCGACACGCCCGAAGCGACAGGTCGCGCCGGCGTACCGGATCGTCGCGATCCCCGCCGCGTTCGCGCTCGGATCGGTCGGGGCGATCGCGGCCGAGCACGCCGGGCTCCCGTGGGTCGTCGGCGCGATCGCGGGCGCCGTCGCCGCTGTGCTCGGCGTGCTCGCACTCCCGTCGATCCCGACCCGGCGGGCCACCGTGGTGATCCTCGGCCTCGGCGGGCTCGCGGCGCTGCGGCACTCGTCGTTCGCGGGCGCCGATCGCAGCTGGTTGCTCCTGCTCTGGGCCGTCGCGACGATGCTCACGCTCGTCCTGGTGGACCGGGCCGACGCGGAGACCGTCCCCGCGCTGGCGGGCGGGACCCCGCTGCGGAACCGTCTCCCGGAGACGGCGCGGGTCGGCGCCGTGATCGCGGTGGTGGTTGCCGTCGCCGCCGTCGCGCTCGTGCCGACGGTGACCGAGCGCCTCGGACGCCACGTCTGGCCCGGGCAACAGCCCGGCGAGTCGGACCAGTTGAATGCCCCGTCGTCGCTGCAGTCGACCACCGAGCTCAGCTTGACGTCGAGGCCGCGTTTGTCCAACGCCGTGGTGTTCACGGTGGACGCGGCGCACGCCGACTTCTGGCGGGGCGAGACGTTCGACAAGTACTACGGGTCGAGTTGGTCCAACTCCGACGCCGAGAACCCGCGCCTCCTGTTGCACGGCGACGGCACCGATGTGCAGGTCCCACCCGCTCCGTACGACATCGGTGCGCAGACCGGCGTGGAGTTCCGCCAGACGTTCCACCTCGAGGCCGGATTCTCCGATGTCTTGTTCGCGGCGCCGAGTCCGCGCGTGGTGGAGACCGACAAGCTGCTGAACGAGCGCTCCGACGGCACGCTGCGGGTCGCGCCCCAGTCGGGCTCGGACTTCGGCAAGGGCGCGGTCTACACGGTCACGAGCCGGAGCAATCCCGTCACCGAGGACACGCTGCGCGCCGCGGACCGGGCCGCGGTCCCGGCGGCCATCGCCGACTTCTACGCGCGGAGGCCGGGCACCACCGATCGCGTGATCGCGCTCGGCCGCTCGATCACCGCCCGTTCACCCACGACCTTCGACAAGGTGCAGGCGATCGAAGCGTGGCTCGGGGCGAACACGCAGTACTCGCTGAACGCGCCCCTTTCTCCACCGGGCGTGGACGTGGTGGACGACTTCTTGTTCAACAGCCACCTCGGCTGGTGCGAGCAGATCGCGAGCAGCCTCGTGGTGCTGGCGCGCAGTTCCGGCATACCCGCCCGGCTCGTCACGGGTTTCGCTCCCGGTGCGCGCGACGCGCTGACGGGCCGATTCGTTGTGCGGGAACGCGATGCGCACGCCTGGGCCGAGGTCTACTTCCCGGGTATCGGCTGGCAGGGCTTCGACCCGACGGCCTCGGTTCCCCTCGCCGGCGACGCCAAGCCCGGCGGCTCGTGGCTGACCGACGCCCGCCGCAACGCGGTGCCGCTCGCGATTGCGGGTGCGCTCGGGATGTTGATCGTCGTCGCGGGCCCGCAAGTTCTGGCCGCGCTGCGCCGGCGCCGGGCGCGCCGGGCGTCATGGAGTGCCAGCGCGTTGCACCGGCTCGAACGGGCGGGACGGAAGGCGGGCCGCGTCCGCGTCCCCGCCGAGACGCCCCGCGAGTACGCGGTCGCGCTGGCGCAGCGCATCGGTGACGATCGCCTGGTGGGGGTCGGCGACACCCTCGATGCCGCGCTGTATTCGGCCAACGGAGTGTCCGAGACGGATCGGACGAACGCGGATGCGGTGCTAACCTCGCTCTGACCGTGAAGGGGATCCTGTGAGGTCCCTACGGAGGAGCAGGCGATGCCGTCGCAGCAAGCCGGTGAACGAGACGCGCGCGAGAGCACCGTCGTTCCCGTTCCCGCCGCTGATGCCGTCCTCCGCACGCACGTCTTCGATGCCGCAGATCTCCGCCGCGCCCTGACCCGCATCGCGCACGAGATCGTCGAACGCAACCACGGGGCCGACCAGGTCGTGCTCGTCGGCCTGTACACCCGGGGCGTCGCGCTCGCGCACCGCATCGCGTCCGCGATCGCGTCGTTCGAGGCGGTCGAGCCCGCGATCGGTGCGCTCGACGTCGCGTTCTACCGCGACGACATCGGCCTGCGTCCGGTCGCGCCTCTCGGACCCACCGAGGTGCCCGACATCGCGGGCAAGGTCGTGGTCCTGGTCGACGACGTGCTGTTCACCGGCCGCACGGCACGCGCCGCGCTCGACGCTCTGCACGAGTTGGGCCGTCCCCGCGCGGTGCAGCTCGCAGTACTGGTCGATCGTGGTCACCGCGAGCTGCCGCTGCGCGCCGACTACGTGGGCAAGAACCTTCCGACCCGGTCGAGCGAGGACGTGCGCGTCCGGCTCGCCGAGGTGGACGGCGACGACGGGGTCGACCTCTGGGGGATCCCGGAACGGGAGGACGAGCGCCGATGAAACACCTGCTCTCGATCGACGATCTCGGCGGCCGCTCCGGGATCGAGTCGATGCTCGACCTCACCGACTCGTTCCTCGAGGTGACCCAGCGCGACATCCCGAAGGTGCCCGCGCTGCGCGGCAAGACCGTGGTGTCGCTCTTCTACGAGGACTCGACCCGTACCCGGCTGTCGTTCGAGACCGCGGCGAAACGCCTCTCCGCCGACACGATGACCTTCTCGGTCTCGACGTCGTCGGTGAAGAAGGGCGAGAGCCTGCTCGACACCGTGCAGACGATCGACGCGATGGGCGTCGACGCGATCGTCGTGCGCCACGGTGCCGCCGGTGCGCCGCACCGGGTCGCGTCGTGGAGCTCGGCGCGCGTGGTGAACGCGGGCGACGGTTGTCACGAACACCCCACGCAGGCACTGCTCGACGCGTTCACGCTGCGCCGGCACCGCGGACCGTCACTCGACGGCTGCCGGATCGCGATCGTCGGCGACATCCGGCACTCACGCGTCGCGCGCAGCGACGTCACCGCCTTCCACGCGCTCGGCTGCGAGCTCACGCTCGTCGGTCCGCCCACACTCATGCCCGAGCGGCTCGACGGTTGGCCCGTCACCGTCACGAGCGACCTCGACGAGGTGCTCCCCGACGTCGACGTCGTCTACCTGTTGCGCATCCAGCGGGAACGGATCGGCCAGGCGCTGTTCCCGTCGCTGCGGGAGTACTCCGCCCGTTGGGGCCTCAGCGTCGAGCGCGCCGCGCGCCTGAAGCCCGACACGCTCGTCATGCATCCGGGCCCCATGAACCGCGGCATCGAGATCGCGGGCGAGGTCGCCGATTCCGCACGGTCGCTCGTCACCGAACAGGTCGCCAACGGGGTCGCGGTGCGCATGGCCGTGCTCTGGTCGCTGCTCGGCTCGGGGGGTCCCATTGTCTGACGAAGTTCTCGTCCGGGGTGGGCGCGTCGTGGACGCGACCGGCGAACGCGCGGGCGACGTCCGCGTCGTCGACGGTGTGATCGCCGAGATCGGTACGTCACTCTCGCCGAGCGCGGGGGCGACGGTGCTCGACGCCGAGGGGTGCGTCGTCGCGCCCGGCCTCGTCGACATCCAGGTGCACTTCCGTGAACCCGGCCGCGAAGACAGCGAGACGATCGAGACGGGTTCGCGCGCGGCGGCGCTCGGCGGTTGCACTGCGGTGGTGTGCATGCCCAACACCGAGCCCCCGATCGACGACGCCGCAGTCGTGCAATCGGTCCTCGACCGTGCCCGCGCCGTCGGACTGTGCGACGTGCGGCCCGCCGGTTGCATCACGAAGGGTCGCCGGGGCGAGGAGCTCGCACCGATCGGGGAGCTGTACGACCTCGGTGTGCGCGTGTTCACCGACGACGGCGACTGCGTCGCCGACGCGCTCGTGATGAAGCACGCGTTCGAGTACGCCGCGGCGTTGCCCGGCGCGGTCCTCGCGCAGCACGCCGAGGACCCCGCGCTCGTGCGCGGCGGGCACATGCACGAAGGTGCGTGGTCGGCGCGGCTCGGCATCCCGGGCCGGCCCGCGGAAGCCGAGTCGACCATCGTGGCGCGCGACCTCCAGCTCGCGAAGCGCACGGGCGGCCGGTACCACGTGCTGCACATGTCGTGCGCGGCATCCGCCGACCTCGTCCGCGCCGCGAAGGCCGACGGCGTGCGGGTGACCGCGGAGTGCACTCCGCAACACCTCGTGCTCACCGACGAGTCGTGCGCACACTTCGACCCCGCGTTCAAGATGAACCCGCCGCTGCGCGAGCAGGCCGACGTCGACGCGCTGCGCGCCGCGCTCCTCGACGGCACGATCGACGCGATCGCGACCGATCACGCGCCCCACACCCCCGAGAGCAAGGACGTCCCCTTCGAGGACGCGCCGCCCGGGATGCTCGGGGTCGAGACCGCGCTCGCCGTCGTGCTCACCACCCTCGTCGAGCCGGGCATCCTCACCCTGGCCCATGCCCTGGCCGCGTTGTCGTGGCAGCCCGCGCGCGTCGTCGGCCTCGACGCCGACGGTCACGGCGGCCCGATCGTCGTCGGTGCGGCCGCGAACCTCTGCGTGATCGACCCCGCGCACACCTGGTCGGTGGACGGCGCCCGCCTCGCCAGCAAGTCGCGGAACTCGCCCTGGGACGGTTGGAAGCTCACCGGGAAGGTCCGCCACACCCTCTACCGCGGCACTCCCACCGCCCGCGACTACGAGGCAACCCGATGACCAA
>Ga0075026_100000825_pt1 | contig 12952 bp, 14 predicted proteins | sample Str012_2_FD_71392 | JGI IMG/M metagenome (GOLD analysis project Ga0075026, IMG submission 71392) | Freshwater sediment microbial communities in response to fracking from Pennsylvania, USA - Straight Creek_MetaG_SC_2012 | ecosystem: Environmental > Aquatic > Freshwater > Creek > Sediment...
CCGATCGTGCAAGCTACGATAGCGGCCTTCGCCGTGTTGGAGCTATGGGCGATGGACTTTCCGTCGAAAATAATATCGGGAGGCTCGTCTGTCCCGGCAAAAAAAGCCTTTCCCGCCAAAGCGCCCACAATTCCATGTGTGATGGTGTCCACGAAACACATCATATCACCTGCATCAGCAGCGCACGGTGGCAACGCGGCCCTACCAAAGTCTAAAATGCGCAAGAAATACGGGAAGTTTTATGCGGGCTGGACGAATAAAACAGGACATCGGAGAATTAATATGTCACCAGACGTATTCAGGCGATCAATGTCGCGCGGGGAAATCGCGGTGCAAATTAAGATTGTCGCGGCGGTCAAAATTCCAATCGCCGGAGCGCCGCATTTCTGAGCGTTACGCTTTTTGCGATGCGCGGATCGGTATGGTCAGCGGCTTTGTGGATTCCGATGCCGCCAGCATGTGGCAACGCCCGTCAAAAATTCCGCCGGCATCTATTACCAGGCACGGCGAATGGATTTCTCCGGTGACCACGCCCTTGGCCTGGATTTCAACTCTTCCCTTCGCGAAGATCACGCCGTCAAATTTTCCCGAGATGACGACGTGGTTGCCTTCAATCTGCCCTTCGACGCGAGCGCCTTCACCCAAAACCAGGGTATGGCTGGACAACAAATTTCCTTTCATCTCCGCGTCAATTCGGAATACACCGGAAGCTTCCAGAGTCCCTTCAAACCGGACGCCCTTATCCAGAAAGCCGGTAAATTCGCGACTTTCTAAATCCTTGCTTCGGCCTTTCGCTCGCCATTGCATGAAAAAATCCCCCAGTTCCACGATTGCAGAATATTCAGATTCTACAGTGCCGGATGCGAAGAAGCGTGCACAAATCTGGATCGAGTGACCTGGGCCGCAACAGGCTGAATAGATTTTAGATCGGTGAATAGAGGAAATTTATTAAAACTATATACATAGTATTACCTAATTAGGCGCTCATAAAGACCGTTGAGCTGCTCTTCGTCGTAGAACTCCAGTATCAGCTGTCCGGCGCGGCCTGCGGCAGGCATGTGCACCGTGACTCGCGTTCCGATATGCTTTTGCAGTTCATCAATCGCGGCCTGGCGGTTGGGGTCCTGTGCTGCGATGGGTGCAGAATGGGTCCGCCCGCGGCCCCTGCGAGTAGCCATTCGCTCGAGTTGCCTTACGGTTAATTTTCCTTTGGACGCCTGTTGCGCCAGGTCCATGCGCAAATGGTGGTCATCCACTGCCAGGAGCGCCCGGCCGTGGCCGGCCGTAATTTTTCCTTCTTCAATCCATTCGAGAAATGTTTCGTCAAGCGAGAGAAGGCGAACGGAATTCGCGACCGTTGCGCGGTCCTTGCCTGTGCGGGAAGCGACCTCGTCCTGTGTTAAATGAAATTGGTGCATAAGGCGCTCGAAAGCCCGCGCCTGCTCAATCGGATTCAAATCTTCGCGCTGGATGTTTTCCACCAGCGTTAACTCCAGGGCTTGCTCATCGCCAACTTCACGCAACACAACCGGCACGCGAAGCAGTTGCGCCCGCAACGCAGCGCGCCACCGCCTTTCCCCCGCGATCAGTTGATAGCGCGAGCCAACTTTTCGCGCTACAAGCGGTTGAATAATTCCGCTTGACCGTATCGATTGAGATAGTTCTTCCAGCGCCGTTTCCGCGAACCTGGTGCGCGGTTGAAACGGACTGGGGTCAATCAGGTCAATATCAATTTGAAGCGGACCGCCGGTTGCGATCGGTGCCAGTGCAACGGCTGCTGCAGAGGCGGTCGTAGTCGCAGCTGGGCTCGGCTGAGGAGTCGTCACCTCAGAATCACGAATCAGAGCTCCCAGCCCCCTTCCCAAAGCGTTTCTCGCCACTGGTGATAACCTCCTTGCAAAGGTTTATATAAGCTTCCGCGCCTTTACTATGAATGTCGTAGAAGTGGATTGGCTTGCCGTGACTGGGCGCTTCAGCCAGTCGCACATTTCTGGGGATCACGGAATTAAAAACTTGGGACCCAAAGAAACTTCGCAAGTCTGATGCGACCTGCCTGGACAGCGTCGTTCTTTCATCGTACATCGTTAAGACAATGCCTTCAATTGCGAGGGTTGGGTTTAATGTTCTGCGGATCTTCATCAATGTGTCCAGTAGTTCAGAGACCCCCTCCAACGCCAGATATTCGCATTGAATGGGAACGAGAACGGAATCAGCAGCCGTCAGCGCGTTGAGGGTCAGCAGGTCCAGTGCTGGAGGGCAGTCCATGATGATGTACTTGTAATTTTCCTTGATCTGCTGGAGCAGTTTCTTTAGCTGAAATTCCCTGTTTTCGGTGGAGACCAATTCCACTGCCGCGCCAACCAGATTTTTATCGGACGGAATGAGATCGAGACCTTCGACTTGCGTTTTGAGGATAATCTTGTCCAGAGGCTCGCCAAGAATTAGAGCTTGGTAAAGGGTGCGCCTGGAGGGATCCTTTGGAAAACCAATTCCCGAAGTTGTATTTCCCTGAGGGTCGCAGTCAATCAGAAGCGTCGGCTGCTCGGAAATCGCCATGGAGGCCGCGAGGTTGATCGCAGTTGTCGTCTTGCCGACACCGCCCTTTTGATTTGCGACAGCAATAATTCGACCCAATTTCATGCCCCCACGGGGCGGAATTTATCACAATCAACATCGCCTGTGCAAATTGTTTCACGTGGAACAATTTTAATTTCATTCTCGTGCGTCAATTTGAACCAAAAATGCGCCTTGTCTTAAGAATATTGATAGTAAGCGCCGTCGCTCGCTATCCTTTTGCCCCCCCCCCCGTTGCAGATTGCGGCGACGGTCACATAGGCGCGAGGAAGAACTGCCGAAGATATCTTAGCCGCGTGTCTTCGCACGGTTCTTGGACGGCGGCGTCTACATGCCATCAATCACAATTGAATTTGATTTTTTTCGGCCTTAGTTACTCAGCAAACCGGTAAAGCCAAAATTGTAGTCCGCCGACAACTGTGCGACGGATTGTTCCACGTGGAACAATCCAGCCTTTAGTGAATCCAAGGAAGGGGGTCAACCCACACCTTTAAGTTCAGCGCGGTATTCTTGCACTTAAGGGATCGCACGGGATGGTGAACTACTTCTCCCCGGAGATAACGTCTACTAATTTATACTAGAGGTCACCCGCAAAATCGCCCGCCGCGAACGCCACAATTTCAATCAAGCAGCCGCCAGAAAGGGCATTTAGATTCGCGATCAGACGGCGGGATATACACTTGCCGATGCACAATCAATTCCGTTATGAATATCAGGAGTTCCTAATGTTCCACGTGGAACATTCCCAATTGGGGAATCTATCCATCCCGACCTTCGCTTTCACCTTCGCCAATGTACTGCCCTATTAGGATGTACCTGCGCTGCGACTCCGGAATTCGTTCCGGAGGGCTCCAAATCCACCCCACGGCATTGGATATGCTCGTGATGTCCTCGCCGCCCACCCAAAGACCCAAGTGCCCTCGCCGGGATAATGCTGTCCTTGACCAGCGCAGAATGTCGGAAAATCCGCCAACGGCCCGGGCAGTAATAAAATTTGCGAACTCTTCCTTTGGACGTATTTCTTCAAACCGCATGGGCAGAACTTCGACTCCGGTGAGCTCCAGTGCCCTGGTCACTTCGGAAAGAAAGGCGCATTTTTTCTTGCTCGATTCTATCAATGTGACATGAACATCAGGGCGCAGAATCTTTATAGCCAGGCCTGGAAAACCGGCTCCCGATCCAACGTCGGCGAGCCGACAGTTTTCCACAGGAAACCGCGCTGCGGCAAACATCGATTCGCCAAAGTGCCGGCCGACGATTTCCAGAGGATCGGTCACAGTGGTCAGGCTCATTAACCGATTCCATTTTAGGAGGAGGCGAATATACTCTTTAACTTTGGAAATTTGATCGAGTGAAAGCTGAACGCCGAACGGGGCGACCGCTGCGGAAACTTGGGCGTTGCTGAGTTCAGAATTGCTATTCTTTGGCATGGCGGTCACGACTTTCTCAGAAATCTTGGCAGGGCAATTCCTACCATCAAATCAATACACGCATGCGCGACCATGGGCGGCACCAGGCTGCCAGTATAAACGCGTATCAGCACAAAAATAATGCTAACTACAAATGTAGTTACAATGCCTTTTCGGCCTTGATATAAATGTGCCGCGGCAAACCACGCTGAAGCAAGGCCACCCGCATAGATCAACGGAAACATTGTTCCTGCGAATAACCTCATAAATACTGCAAACACAAATCCCCGGTACAAGAATTCCTCGGAAATGCCGGCGGTGATTGCCAGAGCGGCGAACGCCATGGCTTCCGTCCGTGTTCGCGGCATGATTTTTTCCGTGATCCGGAACAGCGCCCCGCGATCTTCCGCAGGAATGCGAACCAGCTTTCGCAGGCCCGCAAGCTGGCCGGCACCTATGCCAAAGGTCAGAGCCACCGCCACCCAGGCGGTTTTCCAGGGATCGGATATCGTGATCGCCAGATCACCCGGATTCCACCCCCTCGCCAGGGCTCTCCAAAGGATCACAGCAAAGATGATCCACTGTGCGGCGATGGTTGAGGCATACAACGAAAGGCGCTCGGGCGTGTCCAGAATCGGTCGCTTCATCAGGCGTTCGATCCGAACCTTGCCGCGCCAGGGAATCACCACGGCGAGAAACGCCAGGATCAGCCAGAAGTCCCAAGAAATGGAGCTGAAGTTCATAGTCGGGAATAGGACCACGTTTTGGTCTGTTTTCGCAACGTGCGATACTACTTTCTCAAAAATCCGTCAGGGACATCATAAGAAATACATTCACGGTTCGGGCCTTTAGCCGAGTCAGTATCTCAACTTCGCGTTTGGAGTAAAATCAGGGAAATGGAATTACGAAGCGACACAAGGAACGTGGGCCTGGCGCGCGCGTTATCGAAACTCGGCTATTGCTCGCGCTCGCAAGCCGCCCAGTTGATTCGCGGCGGCCGTGTCCATCTCAACGGATTGAAATGCAAGGATCCGGAGCGCCCCGTGCGTTTGCAGCGCGATCATATAGACGTGGATGGCCGCGCGGTCAGCGCCGCATCGAAAATCTATCTGATGTTGAACAAGCCGCGCGGCGTGGTAACAACCGCGTCCGATGAGCAGGGACGCAAAACCGTCTATTCATGTTTGGACGGCGATTTGCCGTGGATAGGACCAGTGGGGCGGCTGGACAAGGCAAGCGAAGGGTTGTTGCTCCTCACCAACGATTCCGAATGGGCTTCGCGCATATCCGATCCAACCACGCATTTGGACAAAACGTACCACGTGCAGATTGCCGCCAAGGCTGATGAAACGCTTGCGGCCGCGCTGGTCCGGGGAGTGCGCATCGAATCGCGGGAACTGCTACAAGTGAAGAGCGCGCGTGTCTTGCGCGAGGGCGAGCGTAACGCATGGCTGGAAATAGTTCTCGACGAAGGAAAGAATCGCCAAATTCGGCGCATCTTTGAGGGCTTGGGCATTGAAGTATTACGCCTAATCCGCATCGCAGTGGGTCCGCTGCAGCTTGGGCCACTCGCCAAGGGTCATTCACGAGCGCTCACGCCAGCGGAAAAACGCTCGCTCGATCACGCAGTCACGAAGCTAACCTCAACGCGTTGAAAACGACGAATTCGCGCCAGGTTTGCGCTTTCCGATTTGGGTTTGAACTTTTGGGTGCCGCATCCTTCACGCATTATGTGAAGGGTGCGGGTTTAGAGTCAGATTCAGGAACCAAGAACGGAGAAGTCAAAACCCCGACCCTTTAAAATCGAAAGGGGCGGGCACCCGGAAAAGCTAAACCAGTTCCTCAGCAAGGACGTGCAGGAGTGGTATCATCCAACCGTGAGGCCATGTCAACAAAATGAGCGAAAGGGTGCGCCACCCGCCTCTTTGTGGGCTCGCTGGGATACTTGCATGGGCCACCTCTCATTCCGGGGGACACCATTGATGTCCGAAATCCAGAATGAGCAGATCGGCGGCTCCAAGCGTAACAAGTCGCAAGTAAAGCGAGCGTCGATATTAGTCATCCATCAACTCTCCGCGACGCTGGGGGTGCTTTTGTGGGCGGGGCTTATGGCTAATGTCGGTTTAATGCTTCCGAGGCTTTGGGGTCACATTTTCGTAATGGATAATTTGCGCGCTATCTTGGTGGCTCCTCCATTCTATCCTGTCCAAATAGTTGTAGGAATTCTTTGGGGGTGGTTAGTATGGAATCGATTTCAACATCGAGTAATGTTTCTGGTATGGATATTCCCACTCATAATCTTACTTATTGAGATGCTGGGACATTCAACGCGCACTTCGAGTCTCTACCCGGGTGCGGTTATTTCAAACTTTCGACCTATGCTTTCGCAATTCTTTGGATCATCGTGCCGAGTAGAAGACCATTGTTTTGTTCAATTGGGTGTAACTCTACCATTCTATTCAGCAGTCAGCTATGCCGTCGGGGCATTGTTTGCGATGCGTTTCCCAATCCGCTCGATCTATTTTACCCAAGTAGTGCATTGGACCATTATTACGATTGCCGTGTTGGTTTTGGCCGACACGGTTATGGGCATCTTGCAATCTGTTGCATCATACCCGTGGTGGTTAGTTGTGTTTGCAAGTGCATTTCAGGCTTTGATGGGAGTATGCCTAATTTCTTTCGCATTCAAACTGAGGCGGTTAGATGGCGATCGGGGCGGGTGGCCCGGCCTTAGATCTTGAAGTTCGGGTGTCCCATCTGTCACGTCGCGTGACAGGTGGGGATTTTGATTTCCTCGTCAGCAACTACACGTCAACATTCCAAACGCAAATTCGCAAGCGATGCCTCTCAGTTATGACGCGGACGAATTTCCCGTCGTCGCTGAGCGAGAATTATTATTACGATGCGGACAACAATTTGTCGGCGGGTTGCAAGTATAGCCCGCGCCCGTTGACGAGCAAGGTCGACTGCAAGGGGCAGACGATCGCATATTTTATTCCCAGTGGGCTCCAAGTAGAGCCCATACCCGACACGACGCGCTGAACCGGCGCACGCCAGCCGTGCCCCTGAGCGAAAGCGGCCGTTTCAAAAACCACCCACCGGCGCCACGGCGGAAACGGCGATTCGCTCCTCGCCGGCGTAGATGACGAATCGCCGTTCGCGCAGGAAACCGACCAGCGTCAAACCCAGTTCGCGTGCCAGTTGTACAGCGAGACTTGACGGAGCCGACAGCGATGCCAGCAGCGGAATTCCCGCTGCGATGGTTTTCTGCACAATTTCAAATCCGCCGCGACCGCTGACGAGCAAGACGTGATCGCCGAGAGGCAAACGTCCGCCGAGCAGCGCCCAACCGATGATTTTGTCCACGGCATTATGTCTGCCGATATCTTCCCGCAAGGCGAGGAGTTCGCCGGCTGGACCGAAAAGCGCCGCCGCATGCAGTCCACCCGTTCGGCCAAAAACATCCTGGGCCGCGCGCAATTTTGGCGGCAATTGGCAAAGCATTTCGGGATCGAACAGTGAAGCAGCTTCGGGGCGCCGCAGGCCTCGCCTTCGGAGCTGCGCGATGGACGCCTTGCCGCACACGCCGCAGGCCGACCCCGCGGAAAACCGCCGCGCCGCGCTGTTTGCCGAAAGCCGCACCTTCGGATTGAGAGTCACGCGCACAAGATTTTTCTTCGAAGCTTTGCCGTCGGGCATGTGCAACTCCACCAGGTCCTCTCGCCGGGTAATAATGCCCTCGGTAAAAAGAAAGCCCGTCACGAGTTCCGCATCATCTCCCGGTGTGCGCAAAGTTACGCCGAGGGAATGGCGTCCCGCGCGCATTTCCAGTGGTTCCTCGACTGCCAGGTAGTCTTCCACACGAGCGGTTCCGCAGTCCTTCCACTCGGTTATCTGTGTCACCTCGATGTTGCGATTTTTTTTCGTCATGAGATTAGAACCTGTCTGGCTCTGTTGACATCCTCACAGCAGCCATAGAGTTTGCTGTAGCCCGCCTCTTCAGAGGCGGGGGTTTTCTTCACCACCAGCGACCAAATCCTCGTCCTCCGCGGCGGACGAACTACAACACCGGTGCGTACTGGCTTAAGGATGTCAACAGAGCCAGATGGCTACAAGTGGAGCGCACACCCGCCGCGTTCATTTTTCCGATTGCGAAGGCGCTTCCGAGAAAAAGTTCTTTCCCCACGCTTCAAGCAAGCTGTTCACAGCGACAAGTCCGCGCCGCAAATCCCTGCCGCGAAACTTGTTCAGGATGGCGAAGAAGCCGGGAGGTTCTTCCCCCTGCAAACTCGCTTGCCGCATGGCCTCGGGAATCGCCATGGCGAAACCGTTGAACAGTTCGGGATCGATTTCTCCGAGCGTTTTCCCCAGGATCATGAGATTACGGATCGCGCGAACCGACTCCGGCTTGCGCGCCGCTTCGGCGGCGGCCTCGAGCACTTTGCCGCTGGATGCCAGCAGCCCGCGCAGCAATTCGAGCGCTCCGCAATCGTGCAGTCCTTGCAGGACATCGTACCCGGCGAGCAACGCCTCCGCGTGTTCCAGCGGCGCTCTGTCCAACCGTACGCGCAACTCCTCGCGTGGATCGCGTGCAGGCAACTCCATCGGGATCGGCTTGGCCATGACTCTTGCTCCTTTTTATTTCAGCTGAATTTGAACGAGTCGACTTCCCGGCAGGTAATAGTCAGAGCGTTTCCATTTCCGTGCGACTTCGACGCCCGCTTGCGGTGTGGGATGGCCGAAGCGCGAATTCACGCGCGGCAGAGGGCTTTCGCCGACCTCGGGCAAAACCTCCATGTGCACGCTGGTTTCCTTATAGGCCGGTGTGTGCGTCGCGGGATCGGTGTGGCTGCTGGTTAATAGATTCACAGGACTTTCGACGGAGTTCATCGGCATATAGAGTTCCCGCCCGCTGACGCGGTCCGTCACCAGTGCACGCACGCGAACTTGTCCATAACGTGAAATGAGCAACAGCCAAGTGCCGGTCTGGACGCCGCGCTCCTTCGCCAGTTCCGGCGAAATTTCGACGAAGGTATCAGGAGTTTTTTCGTGGATGCCTTTCACGCGATGGGTCAGGTTGCCTTCGTGGAAATGTTCGAGCAGGCGGCCGTTATTCAGGTGCAGATCGAATTGCGCGTCGGGCAACTCCACAGGCCCTGTCCATGACAGCGGAAACAGTCGCGCCTTGCCATCCGGAAAATTAAATGTCTTGGTGTAAAGCAACGGCTGGCCGCTTCCGTCGGCGGCAACGGGCCACTGCAAGGATTTGTAACCATCGAGGCGTTCATAGTTCACTCCCGCGAGCATGGGCGTGACCGAAGCCATTTCGCTCATGATCTCCGAGGGATGCGCGTAATTCCAATTGGCCCCAAGTCGGTTGGAAATATCCTGCGTAATTTTCCAATCCGGCCGGCTGCCCGGAAGCGGCTCCAACACCTGATTGAGACGCTGGATGCGCCGCTCGGTGCTGGTGAACGTGCCTTCTTTTTCCAGGCTGGGGCTGGCCGGCAGAACCACGTCGGCAAAACGGCAGGTGGCGCTGAAGAAAATATCCTGCACAACGAAGAAATCAAGCCTGGAGAATGCCGCCGAAACATAATTGGCGTTGGAATCCACAAGCGACATCTCCTCACCGATGAGGTAAAGCGATTTCAACTTGCCCTGATGGATGGCGTCGACCATTTCGTGGTTGTCGAGCCCCTTCGTGACGGGCAGCTTCGCTTTCCACGCGGCCTCGAACCGCGTGCACACTTCGGGATTATCCACGGATTGGTAGCCCGGCAGATTGTTGGGCATTGAACCACTGTCGCTGGCGCCCTGCACGTTGTTGTGTCCACGCAGCGGATATGCGCCCGTGCCCGTGCGCATGTAATTCCCGGTGACCAGCAGGAGATTTGAGATGGCCGTCGAAGTGTCCGAGCCCTGGCTTTGCTGTGTCACCCCCATCGCCCAGAGCGCGCACATGCCGTTTGCTTCCGCAATCATGCGCGCGACTTTCTCCAGCGTTTCCAGGGGAATGCCGCAGGTCCGCGAAGCAAATTCCATCGTAAACGGTGCGAGTGTTTTCTTGTACTCATCGAGCCCATTCACCCATTGGCGCAGGAAGTCTTCGTGGGCAAGATCGTTGTCGAGGAGATACCGAGTGATTGCCGAGAGCCACACCAGATCCGTCCCCGGCTTGGGGTGCAGAAATATGTCGGCGCGCCGCGCCATTTCGTGCTCTCGCAGATCGGCCACGATCAGTTTTTGGCCGTGAAGTTTGTGCGCGCGTTTCACGCGCGCGGCCAGCACGGGATGGCTTTCCGCCGTGTTGCTGCCAACGATCAACACCAGGCTGGCGTTCTCAATGTCTTGAATCGAGCCGGAATCTCCGCCGTAGCCGACCGTGCGAAAAAGGCCCATGGTGGCGGGCGCCTGGCAATAGCGGGAACAGTTGTCGATGTTGTTGGTGCCGACCACGGCGCGCGCCAGTTTTTGCATCAGATAGCTTTCTTCATTGGTGCATTTCGAGGAAGAGATGAAGGCGAGCGAGTCCGGCCCGTGCTGCGCCTTGATCTCGGTAAATTTTCGCGCCACCAGGTCGAGAGCTTCGTCCCAACTGGCTTCGCGAAACTTGTCGCCCTCGCGAATCAGCGGCTTTGTCAGGCGTTCCGGATCGTTGACGTAGTCCCATCCAAACTTGCCTTTGATGCAGGTGGAGATTCCATTCGCGGGGCCATCCAGCGGCTCGACTTTCAGAATGTGGCGATCCCTGGTCCAGATATCGAAGCTGCAACCAACTCCGCAATATGTGCAAACCGTCTTGGTGCGGCGGATGCGCGACTCGCGCATGGCCGATTCGATTTCGGATACGCGCAGGATGGAACCGTATCCGGTTTCCGGCTCCATACCCTTGACGACATCGATCATGGAATTCAGCGCCTGCTTGGAAATGCCTGTGAGGAATCCGGCGTGCCCGAGCATGGACTTTTCCATGAGCGCATTGCATGGACAAACCGTGACGCAGTGGCCGCAAGAGACGCAACTGGACTCGCCGATGGTCGAACCGCCGTCCCACAAAACGCGCGGGTGCGGGTCGTTCCAACTGATGGACAGCGTCTCATTCACTTCGACATTCTGACAGGCCTCGACGCAACGACCGCACAGCACGCATTGGTCGGGATCGTAACGGTAAAAGGGATTTGTATCGTCAATTTTGTGGGGCTTGGCCTCGAACGGGATACGCTGGTGTTCGATTGCCATTAATTTGGTGGTGTTGTGCACCTCGCAATTTCCGTTGTTGTTGTCGCACACGGTGCAGTAGAGCATGTGGTTGCCGAGGATCCGGTCAAACGCTTCCTGCCGCGCCGCATGGGCTTTCGGCGAGATCGTCGAGATGGCCATTCCTTCGGAGGCGAAGGTCGCACAAGCGCGGACTAGCTGGCCGTTGATTTCGACCAAACAAGTGTCGCAGGTTTGCACGGGGCCCAGTTGAGGGTGATAGCAGACTTGGGGCAGCTTCAAGCCCGCGCGGTTGATCGGGTCAATTAGCCGCTCACCCGGGCGCGCTGCGTGGCTCAATCCGTCAATGACCAAATTGACTGTAGGCGAATTTTCCGGAAGTGACGCCGGGCTTCGCTTTCCGTTTCCATTCGTCGAGGTCTGCATAAGTGTCCACTACCCCGTTTCCTAAGAAAAGGAAAGCATCTCGCATTCCATCCAGCTTTTTAGCGCGAGGCTCGTTGTTGCGCCTAAGAATAGGGCGTTCCTCTGATCAAGATTATTAGGTGTTACTCTCTCGCGTTCTTAGGAACAGCACTTTGCGCCGACATGCTGGCAGGTGTCAATGCCTGGCCACCCCGGCAAAATGGCTGCGCAAACACTGGCGATGCGGAGAAACGCATATACTCATGTGTTTTCGTTCAATTATTGTTTCTTGGACAAAGGAATTCATAAAGCGCATACCTTACAGTGCAGCCGCGGGAGGCATAAGCTTCCCGCGCCGGAATTCATCGAAAGGACAGAACGAACTTCATGAGAATCTACTATTGGGTTCTTACAGCAAGTACGCTCGTTTTCGGAACCGCGTGTGGCACCAAGGCGCCGTCGATTCCGCAGGCGCCCGATCTTTTGAAGCCCGCCACGATCAAGGACATTATGGATTCCATGGTGGAACCCAGCGGAGATTTCGTGTTCGAGTCGGTCCAGGAGATCTCGGATGAACGCGGCATCACCGAAAAAGCGCCGAAGACCGATGCGGAATGGGAAGGCGTTCGGCATAACCTCTACGTCCTGATGGAAGCGCCCAATTTACTGACCATGGAGGGCCGCAAAGCCGCGCGGCCCGAGGATAGATCCAAAAATCCCCAGGTTGAAAACGAACCGGAGGATGTTCAGAAGCTGCTGGACGCCGATCGCCCAAGCCTCATCCGCCGCGCGCGCAGGCTTCAGGACGCAGCTGCGCTCGCACTGAAAGCAGTTGACGCTAAAGATAAGAACGCTCTGCTGCACGCGATAGATGCCATTGACAAGGCCTGCGAGAATTGCCATCTGCACTATTGGTATCCGAACGACAAGAGGGCTCGGCAAGCAGCGAAAGAAGATGGCGTCACCGATTAGGCCGCTTCCCGATGGACGTTAGCTTCTTCTGAATCTGAATCGTCTTCTCCCCGATTTAATCCGCGGGGCTGAGGTTATTTTGCGCGGTCCTTCAAGCCTTGTGCAATCACCGGCAGTTTGTAAATCGTGGCCGCTGTCTGCTGCGGGCCTTGACGAATCGGCTGGCCTTTATCGTCATCCGCGCCACTGCCGACGATGTAGAGCGTCTTCTTGCCGGGGCCTGCAAAAGCAGTGCTGATTACGTCGCGCGGCGTGGGGATCACGCCCAGATATTTCCCAGCCTTGTCAAAGACCTGCACTCCAGGATTGGAACTCACGTACAGACGTCCCACCGAATCAACGGCAGTGCCGTCGCCCGTGCTGCCCGGCAA
>Ga0075026_100000826_pt1 | contig 12947 bp, 11 predicted proteins | sample Str012_2_FD_71392 | JGI IMG/M metagenome (GOLD analysis project Ga0075026, IMG submission 71392) | Freshwater sediment microbial communities in response to fracking from Pennsylvania, USA - Straight Creek_MetaG_SC_2012 | ecosystem: Environmental > Aquatic > Freshwater > Creek > Sediment...
CCGCGTCGGGCTGCTCCTCGTGCTCGATCACGATGGTGCGGCGGCGCGCGGGATCGGCGGGCTCGGCGTCGGCGTCGGCGGGCTCGACCTCGGGCTCGTCGAGTTCGGGCACGATGTCGAGCGCACTGTCGTCGAGCGCCAGCATGCGGTCGATCGACGGGTCGTCGAAATCGTAGGTGGGCGGTTGCTCGCCCGAGAAGGCGGCGAGCAGTTCGTCGAGCACGGCGTCGTTGGGCGCGTCGTGTGCACGGTCGGGGTGCGGTGTGGGTTCGCTCACCACTGCACCCCCGGTCGATCGTCGGTCGGCACGTCGGCGAAGCCCACCAACCGCACCTCGCTGCGCAGGTTGTGGCCGGTGTGCGCGAGCACCTCAGCACGCACGTGCTCCATCACCGCGCGCACGTCGGACGCGGTGGCACCCTCGCCGGCTTGGATGAAGTTGGCGTGCTTGTCGCTCACGAAGGCACCTCCCACCCGGAAGCCTCGCAGGCCCAGGCCGTCGATGAGCTGCGCGGCTGCCAGTTCACCCGGCACGGGATTCACGAACACCGAGCCGGCGTTCTGTCCGCCGGGTTGGTGCTCGCGTCGCCAGTGCACGATGTCGGCCACCTTCGCCTCGGCCTCGACGACATCGCCGAAGGTGAGGTGCAGGCTGGCGTCGAGCACAACCTGCGCGTCGATCAGATCCGAGCCACGGAACCGCAGGCCGAGTCGCTCGACGGCGACCCATGCACAGCGATCGGTGCGCAGGTCGAGCAGGTGCGCACCGAGCAGGCTCGCCGCCATGTCGCTGCCGTGTCCGCCTGCGTTCATCCGGACGGCACCGCCGATGGAACCGGGCACGCCCACGGCCCACTCGAAGCCGGTGATGCCGGCGGCCGCGAGGCGGCGCGACAGCACCGGCAACGCAACGGCGGCGCCGGCGACGACGGTCGTGTCCTGGATGTCGACGCGATCCGCACGACCGTGCAACGACGCCAGCGACACCGCGATGCCGGGGAAGCCGTCGTCGGCGACGAGCAGGTTCGACCCCCGACCGATCACGAGCAGCGGTAGCGAGGTGGCCGCAGCGACGCGTCCGACCTCGCGCAGCTCGTCGACCGTGCGCGGGGATGCGAAGACGGCTGCCGGGCCACCGAGGCGATAGGTGGTGTGCGGCGCGAGTGGTTCGTCGGCCGTCGCGAACGGCGCCAGGACCGCGAGCGCGTGCTCGACCGGAGTCACGAGGCGACCTGCGCGGCTCGGATCTCGGCTCGGCGCGCCTGCACCTCGACGGGCAGCGTGGCGATGTCGCCACAGCCCATCGAGATGCACACGTCGCCGTCGCGCAAGCGACGAGCCAGGAAGTCGATGAGATCGTCGCGACGCGGCATCCACGCCAGTTGGGTGTCGGGATGCGCGTCGAGCACCGCATTGACGACGAGCTTGCCGCTGACCCCCGGGATGGGTGTGGTGCCGGACGAGAAGATGTCGGTGAGCACCACCAGATCGGCGTCGACGAACGCGTCGCGGTACTCGGGCCACATGACCGCCATCCGGTTGTAGCGGTTGGGCTGGAACACGGCCACCACCCGGCTCCACTCGTCGCCGCTGCGGCGTGCGGCGGCCAGCACCGCCGCGATCTCGGACGGCAGGTGCGCGTAGTCGTCGACGAGCGTCGCGCCGCCATCGACCGCGCGCACGTCGAACCGGCGGGCCACTCCCCCGAACCTGGCGAGCGCCGCAGCCGCCAGCTCGAACGACACGCCCACCGACATCGCCATGGCGAGCGCGCCCGTGGCGTTGCGGACGTTGTGCACCCCACGCAACGGCAGCCGAACGGTGCCCAGCGTGAGGCCCTCGTGCACGACGTCGAAGGTGAACGACCCGTGCTCGGCGCGGATGTCGACCGCACGGAACTGCGCGCCCTCGCCCGTGCCGTACGTGATGCCGCCATGCGTGACAGCCATCGCGGCGCACCGCGGGTCGTCGATGCACAGCACCTTGGGGCCGTCGATCTGACCGAGGTACCGGTCGAAGCCCTCGATGATGGCCTCGTAGGTGCCGTAGTGATCGAGGTGATCGATCTCGACGTTGGTGAGCACCGTGCCGTGGAGCGGCAGTTCCAGGTGGGTGCCGTCGCTCTCGTCGGCTTCCACCACGAACCACTCGCCACCGGTCCACTGGGCGCCCGTGCCCATGTCGGTGACCTCACCACCCACCACGAAGCTGGGGTGCAGACCCGCCTCGGCCAAGATGAGCATCAGCATCGACGTGGTGGTGGTCTTGCCGTGGGTGCCGGCGACGCCCAGCGATTTCGCCTGGGCACAGATGCTGGCCAACATGCCCGACCGGTGCAGTGAGGTGACACCCACCTTGCGCGCCTCGTCGAGTTCGACGTTGCGGTCGGGGATGGCGGTGGAGTAGGTGATGGCGTCGCGGTCGCGAACGAGTGCACGGTCGTGACCCACCTGCACGCGCACGCCCGCGGCGCGCACGCGGTCGAGCACCGCGCGTTCGCGGATGTCGCTGCCGGTGACGTCGTGGCCCATCTCGGCCAACACGATGGCGATGGCGCTCATGCCGGGCCCACCCACGCCCACGACGTGGTAGCGGGCCGGGGTCGACAGGTCGAGCGGAGCCGTGGGCGCGGTCATCGGGCCACCCGTTCCACCAACGTCACGAGCATGCCGCTGCGGTGCACGGCGCCGGCGTCGCGTGCTGCGGCGGCCATCGAGGCCAGCGCCGACGGGTTGGCGACGAACCGTTCGATCTCCGCCACGAGCCGATCCACCGTGAGGTCGGACTGTTCCACCAGCACCGCCGCATCGCGATCGGCGAGCACCTTGGCGTTGTCGACCTGGTGGTTCTCGGCGGCACCCGGCCAGGGCACGACGATGGCCGGAACACCCACCGTGGCCAGCTCGGCGATGGTGCCGGCGCCTGCCCTGGTGAGCATCAGATCGGCCGCGGCGTAGAGCTGCGGCATGCGGTCTTCGTATCCGATCACGCGGTACAGGATGCCCGACGCACCGTCGCGAGCGGGCGCGGCATCGGCGACGAACCGATCGCCGACCACGTGGTACACGGCGAGATCGCGCCGGTCACCGAGGCGCTCGACGGCCTGCACCACCAGGTCGTTGACGGTGGCGGCACCGAGCGAACCACACATCACCGCCAGGAGGAATCGATCCTGCGGAAGATCGAGCGCCGCACGCGCAGCGGCGCGCCGCTCGGCCCGATCCAGCACCACCAGCTCGTGTCGCACGGGCGCGCCGGTGAGCTCGGCGTGTGGGAGTGTGGAACCCTCGAACGCCACGGCACACGCGGCCGCACGCTTCGCCATCACCTTCGACACGAGCCCAGGTCGACGGTCGTACGACACCACCACGTAGGGGATGCCCAATCGACGCGCTGCCCAGGTGGCCGGGAAGCTGGCATAACCGCCGACGTTGACGACCACCTTCGGCTGCAATGTGCGCAGGAGCTCCTTCGCTGCCCGCGTCGCCCGCCACATCTTGGGCACGAACGCGAGGTTGCGCGTGCTGAACGAGCGCTGCAGACCCACCACGTCGAACAACGTGTGGTCGTAGCCGGCGTCGGGCACCAGGCGGGTCTCGACGCCGCGCTCGGTACCCACGTAGTGGATGGACTCACGCGTGTGACCGGCGGCCACCAGCGCATCGGCGATGGCCAACGCAGGCAGCACGTGGCCGGAGGTACCGCCGCCGGTGACGACGGCGAACGTGCTCATCGAACGTTGCGGGCCACGTTGAGGAGCAACCCTGCCGAGACGAGCGTGACGAACAGCGAGGTGCCGCCCGCGGAGAAGAACGGCAACGTGAGCCCCGTGACGGGCATCATGCCCGTGACGCCGCCCACGTTGATGGTGGCCTGCACCATGAACCACCCGACGATGCCGCCGGCCACGAGCGCATGGAACCGGTCGGGGGTGGCCATGGCCGACTGCACGCCGGCGTAGGCGAGCACCATGAAACCACCGAGCACGGCGACGACGCCGATCATGCCGAGTTCTTCGGCGATGACGGCGAAGATGAAGTCGCTCTGCGACAGCGGCAGGAACCCGCCGAGCTTGTTGACGCCACGTCCGACGCCCGACCCGGTGAGGCCACCCTGCGCCATGGCGATCATGGCCTGCCAGGTCTGGTAGCTGAGTCGGTCGCGGTGCGCAGCGATGTCCATGAACGCGGTGAACCGCGCCTGTCGACGCGGGCTCGACCACACGAACGCCATGCCGACCACGCTGCCGGCGATGCCCATCACCGTCATCGGCACCATCGGCGCACCGGCGATGAACGCCATCGCGAACACGATGGCCGCCACGACGATGGCCGAACCGAGATCGCCCTGCACCAGACACAGACCGGCGCCGATCACCGCCAGACCGAGCACGGGGAACAGCGTGCGGCCGATGTCGTGCATGTCGACGTGTCGACGCGCCAACAGATCGGCACACACCAGCAACAGCGCGAGCTTCATGAACTCGCTCGGCTGAAAGTTGAGCGGCCCGATGACCACCCACGAACTGGCGCTGTTGACGCGATCGCCGATGCCCGGCACGAACGGCAACAGCATCAGACCGCACGACACGACGAACACGGGCACCACGAACGAACGCCAGCGCCGCATCGGCACCTTCATCGCGATCCACAGACCCACGCCACCGAGCACCGCCCACAGCAACTGGCGATCGAACAGCCGCCACGGCGAGTGACCCCTGTGGAACTGCGAGATCGACGTGGCGGAGAGCACCATGACGAGACCGAGCATCGTGAGCACCACCACGACGACGGCGATGATGTAGAACGCGACCGGCGGAGGAGCCGACGGCTTGGAGGCCTCGCGACGGGCGGGATGGCGCCGCATCGCCGACGCACGCTCGAGTGCGGCTCGGCGACGGTCGCCGATGAGCGTTGATTCCGCGGTCATGCCATCTCCTTTTCCGCCAGCGAACGAAAGCATTGCTTGAAATCGTCGCCGCGTGCGGGATATCCGCCCGCGGGGTACCAGTCGAAGCTCGCGCACGCGGGCGACAGCAGTACCGTGTCGCCGTCGACTGCGATCGCGGCGGCTTGATCCACGGCGTCGCGCATCGAGATCGCCACCGACGTGGGGCATCGTCCTTCGAACGCCTCGGCCACCTCTCGACCGGCTTCTCCGAGGCCGATGACCGCCTTCACTCGTGCCGATTCGGTGGCGAGGCTGGCGAGGTCGAGGCCCTTGTTGCGTCCGCCCGCCAGCAGCACGATGCGGTCGAACCCACGCATGGCCGTGAGTGCCGCGTGCGGCGACGTGGCCTTCGAGTCGTTGAACCAGTGCGCGCCGCGCAGGCTGCCGAGCGGCTCGATGCGGTGCGGCGGATGCCGGAACGTGGCGAGGGCTGCGGCCACCGCGTCGACGTCGGCGAGGCCACTCTCGAGCACGAGGGCGGCGGCGGCGAGCGCGTTGGTGATGTCGTGGGGCAACGATCGGGTCATGTCGGCGACTCGGGCGATCGGGCCGACCGGACCCATCAGCACACCGTCGTGCACGTGGTAATCGGCACCGACGGCCGCGAACGTGCGCGCGACGCCGGCGACACGATCGAGGTTGCGCATCACGACCGGATCGTCGAGGAATCCGATGGCGACGTCGGTGGGCCGGTTGTGCGCCCACATCCGAGCCTTGGCAGCCTCGTAGGAGTCGAGCGACACGTGCCAGTTCTGGTGATCGGGCGCGAAATTGAGCCACACCGACGCCTCGGCGCGGAACGAGTCGATCCAGTGCAGTCGGAAGCTGCTGCACTCCACCACGAACGCGTCGACCGGCTCGGCCAACGCTGCGACGAGCGGCACCTCGGTGTTGCCCACCGCAGCCGAGCGGACACCGGCGGTGTGGAGCATGTGGGCGGTGAGGAACGTGGTGGTGGTCTTGCCGTCGGTGCCCGTGACGGCGAGCATCGGGCGCGCTCCCCCGGGACGTTCCTGCTCCCACTCGTACGCCAGGTCGATCTCGGTGCGCAACGGCCGACCGGCAGCCCTCGCCGCGGCCACGACAGGGTGCGTCTCGGGCACGCCCGGCGCCGGGCACACGATGTCGCACTCGGCCACGAGCGAGGCCAGCACAGCGGCATCGGGTTGCCCCACCAGTTCGGTGCCGAGCGACGCGGCCACGGCACGCTTGACGTCGTCGGGCTGGTCGTCGGACACACGCACCTGCCACCCACGCTGCACCAGTTCCCGGCCCAGCGCCTCGCCCGACAGGGCGATCCCGTGGATGAGTGCGATGCCGGGCGTCACAGGTTGTCCGTGATCTTCGTGAAGTCGGCGATGAAGATGGCGAGGGCGCTGGCGACGAAGATGCCCGAGATGATCCAGAAGCGGATGATCACGGTGGTCTCGGGCCAGCCGACGAGCTCGAAGTGATGGTGGATCGGCGACATGCGGAACAGTCGCTTCTTGCGGCCGGATGCCTTGAACACGCCCATCTGGACGGCGACGGAGCCGGCCTCGATGACGTTGATGCCACAGATGAGAATGAGCAGCAGCTGCGTGTCGCTCGTGATGGCGAGCAGCGCGAGGGCGGTGCCGATGGCGAGCGAGCCGACGTCGCCCATGAAGATGCGAGCTGGCGCTGCGTTGTACCAGAGGAATCCACCACAGGCGCCGGCGAACGCCGCTGCGAACACGGCGAGGTCGAGCGGGTTGACCACGCCGGCGTAGGTGTGCGGGTTGCGGAACGCCCAGTAGGCGATGATCGTGAAGGCGAGGAATCCCATCATTGCCGAACCGCCGGCGAGGCCGTCGAGCCCGTCGGTGACGTTCACCGCATTGGAGGTGGCCCAGATCATCACGCCGGCGAACACCACGAACACCACCAACGGCACGTGCCAGCCCGGCCATGCCGCACGGGTGAGCGAGATGGTGGTGCTCACACCGGTGGCACTCACCAACCACCACGCCAGCAGGATCGACATCCCGAGCGTGATGTAGCTCTTCTTCTTCCAGAAGATGCCGCGGTTGTGCTTCTTGCGCACCTTGATGAAGTCGTCGAGGAAGCCCATCGCCGCCATGGCCAACACGCCGACCCACATGATCATCGTCTGGTCGGCGAACGCGAGGCCGCGGCGGAGATGCGCCACGAACCATCCGACGGCCGCGGCGATGATGATGGCGAGGCCGCCCATCGTGGGCGTGCCCTGCTTCACCATGTGGTGTTCGGGCCCGTGGTCCTCCTTGCCCAGAATGGGCTGACCCAGCGCGCGCTTGCGGAAGAAGGTGATGAGCCAGCGGGTACCGAGCAGGCTGACGGCCATCGCCACGGCACCGGCGATCATGACGGCGATCACGACATGGTCTCCAAGAGTTCGCGGGCCACGGCCCGATCGTCGAAGGGCAACACGGTGCTGCCGATGGTCTGTGTGGTCTCGTGACCCTTGCCGGCCACGACGACGACGTCGCCCGGCCGAGCGATCTGGAACGCCTCCGACAATGCTCGGCGACGGTCGGACTCACTCACAACGTGAGCACGGTAGTCGGCCGGCACCCCCGCGATCACGGCATCGATGATGGCCTGCGGGTCTTCGGACCGCGGGTTGTCCGAGGTCACCACGACGTGATCGGCGAGCTCTGCCGCCACCCGGCCCATCTCGGGACGCTTCTCGCGGTCGCGATCACCACCGCAGCCGAACACCGCGATCAGACGTCCACCCGACCCGGCCGCACGGGCCGCTGCGAGGGCAGCGCCCAGGCCATCGGGCGTGTGGGCGTAGTCGACGATCACGGCAAAGGGTTGACCGGCGCGCACCGGTTCGAAGCGTCCGGGCACCGGCTCTGCCGTCGCCAGCCCGGCAGCGATCTCGTTCGTCGTCAGGCCGAGCGCCGCACAGGCCGTGGCGGCGGCGAGACTGTTCATCACGTTGAAGGCACCACCGATGCCGACGTCGATGCGCTCGCCGCGCCACCGGTACGAATGACGCACCGGCGTGACCTCGATCTCGTCGATGTCGGCCAGCGAGAACCCCTCCATCGGGATGCCGGCCCCGTCGACCAGCAGCCGCCCGTGCAGATCGTCGACGTTGGCGATGCCACGCGCCGACAGTTCGGGTTCGAACAGCAACGCCTTGGCGGCGAAGTAGCGCTCGATGGTGCCGTGCAGGTCGAGATGATCGCGACCGAGGTTGGTGAACACCGCCAGATCGAAGTGCGTGCCGTCCACCCGATGCAGCGCCAGCGCGTGCGACGACACCTCCATCACCACGGCCCGCTTGCCGGCGTCCCGATGGGCGGCGAGTGCGTCGTGCAGCTCGGGCCCCTCCGGTGTCGTGTGTGCGCCCGTGAGCGTGCCGATGACCGCCGTGGGCCGCCCCGACGCCTCGAGGACCGACGCGATGAGACTGGTGGTGGTGGTCTTGCCGTTGGTGCCGGTCACCCCCACCATGGTGAGCGCGCGACTCGGATGTCCGTGGAAGGCCGCTGCCATCGGACCCATCGCTGCACGTGTGTCGGCGACGATCACCTGTGCGACGACGATCGGGAGCTCGTGATCCACCAGCAACGCCGTGGCACCCGCCGCGACCGCCGCCGCGGCGAAGTCGTGCCCGTCGACGCGTTCGCCACGCACGCAGCAGTACAGCGCGCCGGGCACCACTCGACGCGAGTCGTGCACCACCGCGGTGATGGTCGTGTCGAGGTCGCCGCGCGTCGACGCCGACGCAACGACCGGAGCCACCGGCGCCGCATCGGCCAGGACCTCACCGAGCGGCCGAGTCGTCGCGCTCATGGTTGCAGGGCGTGCTGCGCGGGGCAACCGGCGTCGCCCGGGGTGGGCGTGATCTTCAGTTCGTGGATCGCGTCGGCTGCGATCTGCGCGAAGAGCGGCGCCGACGCCGTGCCGCCGAAGCGATCCTGCGAGGTCGGGTCGGGCTCGTCGATGGTCACCAGGATCGTGACCTTCGGTGCGTCGGCCGGGAAGAAGCCGACGAACGAGGCACGGTACGCACGGTTGCCCTTGGCGCCGTAACCGCCGGTGCTCTGCACCTTGTAGGCAGTGCCCGTCTTGCCCGCCACCGAGATGCCGGGGATCTGAGCACCCTTGGCGGTGCCGTCGCACACCACGTCCTTCATCATCGACACCATGTCCTTGGCGGTCGTCGCCTTGATGACCCTGTGGGTCTTCGATGCGGCGGCGGGTTGCACATCGCCGGTGGCGTCGATGGTGGCCTTCAGCATCTTGGGCGCCACGTACAGCCCACCATTGGCCACCGCGTTCACCGCAGCCGTGAACTGCAGCGCCGACGCCTGGTAGTGGTAGCCGAAGGTGACGGTGACCTTCTCGGTGCCCTGCCACTTGCTGGGCGGATCGATGATGCCCTTGGTCTCACCCGGGAAGTCGAGCGCCGTCTTGTGGCCGAAGCCGAACAGATCGAAGTAGTGCGCCAGGGTGTCGCTGGTGATGTTCTTGGCGAGCAGGTAGGTGCCGATGTTCGACGAGTGCACGATGATCTGGCGCATCGTCATCGTCTGAGTGCCGTGCGGCTCGGCGTCGTTGATCGTGCTCTCCCACTTCGTGCCCCGGTTGAACACCAACTTGCCCGGCACGTCGGCGGTGGTGTCGGGGTTGGCGGCGCCCTGGTCGATGGTGGCGGCGAGGCTGAACACCTTGGCCACCGACCCGGGCTCGAACGCTTCGACCGCGGCGAGGTTGGCGGAGGTGACGTTGACGTCGGTGGGCTTCTTCGGATCGCGCTGCACGTTGGCGACGGCGTAGATCTCGCCGGTCGTGGAGTTCATCACCACGACGGTGCCACCTTTGGCCTTCACCTTCTGCACCCGAGCGACGAGTGCCTGCTCCACCTGGAACTGCAGGGAGCGGTCGAGCGTGAGCACGAGGTCGTCGCCTGGGACGGGCGCCTTGGTGACCGATTCCGAGCCGGGGATCGAGCGGCCCTGATTGTCGTGCTCGCGCACTCGCTCGCCGTTGGTGCCGGTGAGGAGCGCGTTGTACTGCATTTCGAGTCCGGCGGTGCCCTTGCCGTCGATGTCGGTGCGTCCGAGCAGACTGCGGCCCACCTGACCACTGGGCATCGTGCGCTTGTCCTCGCGCAGGACCTCGACGCCGGCGAGGTTCAATGCCATCACCGATTGCGCGAGCGAGTCGTCGACCTGACGGGCCACGAACACGAAACTCTTCGACTTGTCGGTGAACGCCGCCACCAGGGCCTGCTGCTTCACCGGCGGCAGGTTCAACATCGAGGCCAGCACGGACGCCTCGCCGGTGGCATCGGTGACCAGCTTCGGGTCGGCCATGATGGTGCTGGCCGGCACGCTGAGCGCCAGCTCGCCGCCGTCGCTCGCGAAGATCGTGCCACGCTGCGCCATCAGCACCGACGACGTGGTTCGTTGCGCCTTGCCCGCTGCCACCAGACGATCGGAGCCCGCCGTCTGCAGGTAGACCACGCGTCCGATCACCGAGGCCAGGACGAGCACCGAGCTGATGAACACCACGAGCAGCCGCCGCCGGGTGTCGCCGGCACGGAACGTCACCAGGATGCCAGGACGCTTGCGCGGCACCTTGGTGTGACGCACCCGGCGAGCGCGGGCCGGCGCGGGTCGTGTCGCGGTCGTTCGTGTTGCGGGTTCCTGGCGTGCTCGCGTGGGGCGCTGCTGGCGGCGTTCGAGCGTGGTGACGGGCTTCACCCGGCCGTGCTGTCGCGTGCGCGTGACACCCGGCGCGGAGCTGCGGGTGTCACGGGCACTCGGACGGGTGCGAACGTTGGTGCTCAGGGGGCACCCCCGGCCTGGGCCTTCACGTGGGCGTAGGTGGCGAACTCGTCGTCGATGGTGGTGGCCTTCTGCTGCTCGGGACGTAGACCGGTGCGCTGCACTTCAGCGATCACCTTCGGATCGAGCCGGATGAACTCGGTCTGCGTGGCAGGCACCATGCCGAGCGCCGTCGCCTGGAGTGCGAGACGTCCGGGCGAACGCAGTTCGGCGCGGGTGCGCCGCAGCACGTCGTACTGGTTCCGAGCATCGCGGATCTGCTGATCCATCGTGTCGAGTTGCACCTGCCGACGCGCCACCTGCGTCTGGAAGGCGGCCGCTCCGATCATCAGACCGAACACGACGGCGCTCCCGGCGGCCACGAGGCGAGCCGTGCGACGACGTCGCGGCACCAACGTGAGCTGCGGCTTCGCCGTGATGTGCGCCACCGGTGCGGTGGACTTCACCATCACTCTCGGCGAGGTCATTTTCGATGCGGGCAGTGCCATGTCGGCGGGTCCTGGGTCTCAGCGGCGGTTGCGGGTGGGGCGGTCGACGATGCGTTCGACCACACGGAGGCGAGCGCTCGAGGCGCGGCGGTTCTTCTTCTGTTCGTCGGCGCTCGGTGTGCGCGGCACACCGCGCACGAGGCGCACCGTCTGCACGGCGTCACAGACGCAGGGCAGCTCGGGCGGGCACTCGCACCCGCCGGTCTCGGCCAGACGGAACGTCTCTTTCACGATGCGGTCCTCGCCCGAGTGATAACTGAGGACGGCGATGCGGCCGCCGGGCTCCGTCGCTTCGATGGCGGCGTCGAGTGCGGGCGCCAGGGCGTCGAGCTCGCCGTTCACTTCGATGCGAATGGCCTGGAAGGTGCGCTTGGCGGGATGGCCTCCAGTGCGGCGGGCCGGCGCGGGGATCGCCGAGACCACGATCTCGGCCAACTGCGAGGTGGTCTCGATGGGGCGGGCGGCCACGATGGCGGTGGCGATGCGACGAGCGAATCGTTCATCGCCGTACTGCTGCAGCACCTTGGCGAGACGGGCGACGTCGTAGCCGTTCACCACGTCGGCGGCCGACCAGGTCTGGGTCTGATCCATGCGCATGTCGAGCGCTGCGTCGTTGCGGTACGAGAACCCACGCTCGGCGACGTCGAGCTGCGGTGAGCTGACGCCGAGGTCGAACAGGGCACCGGACAGGGAGTCGATGTGGAGGGCTGCCATGGCGGTCTGGAGGCCGTCGAAACGGGTGTGGAAGGTGCGCACCCGATCGCCGAAGGGTGCCAATCGCTGCCGAGCGGCCACGAGGGCTCGCTCGTCACGGTCGACACCGAGGATCGAGAGGTGCGACCAGCGTTCGAGCAGGTGGGCGGCGTGTCCGCCTCCCCCGAGGGTGGCATCGAGCACGAAGCCCGCTGGCACCGATTCGAACAGGGCGCCGATCTCGTGTTCCATCACCGGATCGTGGGGGAACTCGTTCATCGGACACCTCCTGCGACCGTCCGTCCATCTGCAGCCCTCCGGATCGCGGTTGACGCCGGGATGTCTCCCCGGTCGTGCGAGCTGGAAGCGGGCGGAGTGTGGGCTGTCCATCTTGCGGGCCGGAAGGCTGCAGATGGGCGGGCGATCGTGCGCTGGTCCTTCGACGTGGTGGCCTCGTGCTCCTCTCTGTGTGTCGTGTCGTGTTGCGTGGGGTGGGGTGGAGTGGTCATTCGCCGGCGAGCTCGCCGGTACCGGCCTGGTCGACTCGCTCGTATCGATCGAGCGACCAGATCTCGAGACGGTCGAAACTGCCGGCCACCATCACCGGGCCGGGGGTGGGCAGTTCGCCGTAGGTGCGCAGGGCATCGTCGAGGTTGATGCGTCCCTGCTTGTCGAGCGTGACGAGCACGGCCGAGGCGGCGAGCGCACGCAGTTCGTTGCGGCTCACCTCACCGGCCTGCACGCGGGCGGCCATCCGGGCCGCCTCCTCTTCGAAGGTGTGCGACGGCACCACCGTCACCGACTTGTCGGGCCCCTTGGCGAGGTAGCAGTGGTCACCCAGGCGGACGCGGAAGGCGGCCGGCAGCGCCAGCCGACCCTTGTCGTCGAGTTGGCGTTCGAACGCCCCGACGAACAACACGTCGCCTCCCTTGTGCATCTCGTGGGTGATGCGCCTGCCTCTCGAGGATCAGGCCGGCGCTGGCGCCCGTTCCCCACTGCGCCCCAT
>Ga0075026_100000827_pt1 | contig 12946 bp, 8 predicted proteins | sample Str012_2_FD_71392 | JGI IMG/M metagenome (GOLD analysis project Ga0075026, IMG submission 71392) | Freshwater sediment microbial communities in response to fracking from Pennsylvania, USA - Straight Creek_MetaG_SC_2012 | ecosystem: Environmental > Aquatic > Freshwater > Creek > Sediment...
CGGTCCCGCGGACGTCGTTGAGCACGCCGTCGCGGTCGAGAAACACGGCCGCCGATTCGCCCCCTCGCGGACGCGCCGTTCCAAGCCGGACGGGAGCGAGAGGGGTGCGGTGCCGCTCGTCAGCCATTCGCCGGCTCGGCTCGTCGGACACGCGATGAGAGCGTTCGGGTCCGGTCCGGTCGCGCCGGCTTCGGATCGCGACGACGGCGGCGTTTGCGGTACCACCGCGACGACCGCAATCCGGTAACGGCAAGGAATCCGAGCGCGACGAGCGCGCCCGCGAACAGGATCAGCCCGTTGCGGAACGACGCGGGCTGATAGTGGAACTCGACCGTGGACGATCCGGCCGGCACCAACACTCCGCGCAGCGTGATGTCGGTCGGGTAGATCCTCGCGCGGTGTCCGCTGACGGTTGCCGACCAGCCAGGGAAGGACTGGTCGGAAAGGACCAAGAGCCCCGGGCAGGTACTGGTGACCCGGATCCTCACAGTCGTCGCGGAGTACGACGCGATGGTCGCGGTGCTGGGCGTATCACTCGTGCACGTCTGACCTTGCTTCGTGGGTGGATCGCCCTCGATTACAGCGCTCGACCGCGGATCGAACTGCTTCACGTGCACCGCGCCGTCAGGGAAGCGCTTACCCGAAGCACGGGTGAGAAGGCTGAGTGCCGCGGTCATGTCGGGAACTGCGTGAAGGTCATGAGCAACGAACGCTCGCGGCACCGCGCGCAGGTTCTCGAAGATCTTCACGTCGCCGTCTTGATAGACGAGACGGAACTGTGATCTCGACGCGGCCGGAGGCCCCGACTGAAGCGTATTGCGGTACACGAGGTAGCGAACCCCGAGGAGGTCGAACATCGGGTTGGAAGCGATGTTGGTGACGAACGGCGCGGCTGCCGTGAACCGATCTGTCAGCCTGTGGGCTACGAACGTCTTGAGGTAGGTCCAGTAGCGGGTCGGGTAGAGCGCGTCGAGCGTCCTCGGATCTGAGAGGCCGTAGACGGTCGAGATGTCTGGGTAGAGCAGACCTTCGACACTGAAAACGCGCGAGTGGTCCTGCGTGTTCGACTGCAGGAAGCTGATCCAGGGGACGGGCGGATACGGATTCTCGCGGTTCGCGTAGATCCCGTGCGGGGCGAGAAGCAGCAGCTCGATGATCACCACACACGCGATCCCGACTGCATCGAGGTGGCTCGGGAGCCAGAGAATGGACACGATGACAAGGGCCACGGCAACCGCGGCCAGAGGCCACCCGCCCCGCAAGGTCACATGCCGCCAGAGATCCAGACGGCGGTTTCCGAAGACGAGCATCGCTACCACGAACGTAAAGAGCGCGGCGGAGGCGGCGAGCACTGCCCGACGTTCGATCGAGCGGTCGAGCACCGCCTGGAGTCCGATGCCGGCGAGTAGCGCGACCGGAAGGGCCAACACCGGAATGCCCCAGCGGGTCCACAAGACCTGCGACCACACGGGGATATGGCCTGTCCACGCGACGAGGCGTCCGCCGAAGATCTGGTATCCGATGACCGCCATGACGACGACGAGCGGCCAACCTGCGTGGCGCCGCAACAGGCGCGGATGGCACAGAGTGATGACGGCGAGCAGCACTGCGCCCGCTCCGAACCACTGCCGGTCGTCGGACGCCGCCCTGGCCGACAGTCGGACCGGCAGACTCGCGAGGCGCGGCGTGATCCAGTCGACGAGTTGATAGGGGGAGTCTGTTTCGGGCGCCTGGCCGGTGAAGCGATGCGCGGTGAAGGCAGTATGGACATATTCACGAAACGGGAGAAGCATCGGGCCCGCGAGCGCGACCCCCAGCGTCGCGCCGCCTGCAAGACGAAGCGCGGCTTGACGCCGCGTTCCCATCCGATCTCCCACGAGAAGTCGCATGCCGGCGAAGATCCCCGCGGCTACGACCGAGATGAACATGGGCTCAGGCATTCCGACAAGGACGATCCATCCGAGCGACACCCCGAGCAGCGCGGGCGGCAGTCGTCGTTTTGTTCGAACCGTCCATTCAATCGTCGCGAGGATCAGCGGTAGAAAGAGGTAGACGCGGAAGAACCACAGGTTGCTGTAGGCGAAAAACCATCCGGAGAGCCCGTACACGATGCCGACGACCGTCGCGGCCAACGGGCTCAGGCGGAGCACACGTGCAACGAGATACGCGGCGACGCCGATGAGCATGAGCCACAGCAGTATCGAAAGGTCGGTGACGGTCGCGGTCGGACGAAGGAACACGGCCAGCATCAAGGGATCGAATGCTGCCGTTTGCGAGTTCCCGGCGAGCGGAGCCCCGATTCCTTCTCCGGGATTCCAGAGCGGGACCGCGCCGCGGGTGATGTCTTGGTGTATGACCTGCGCGGAGGGCTCGAGAAACCAAGACGATGCGGCGAGGTCAGGCCGGGGGTCGTCTTCCTTCACGGCGGTGCACCCGCCCGCCGGGGTACCGAATCCGCACGCGTTGTAGCCGGCGACGTAGGACGCCGTGCTGAATGTCTTGCCCGCAAATGGGATCTCGAAGTAGCCGACCAGCATTACGAGACAGACGACGAGGACCCCGATGACGTCGGGAAGGCGTCGTCGCGAGGGAAGACTCGCGTGCGGATGCGAGTCTTCAGTTTCGGTGCCACTGTGGTCGCAACGCTGGAGCAACTATCGATGCTCCGCTTCGACGAACATATTGTCGTCAATGCGCCGCACGTTGAGCAGTGAGCTGCGCACGAGGCGCTCGCGACTCGTACTCAGCGAAGCAACGCTATCCCAGCGGGCACTCACCAGCTTCCCTGTGATCCAGTCGGACTCGTTCGAGATGAGGAACGAGATGAGCTCAGCCAGATTCGGATCGAGCTCAACGCGCGCGCTCCCGCCGGACGGTCGCACTGCCGCAGCGATCGCGTGAAGACGCTCGTCAACGACGCCGGGCTCGGCCTCGAGTACGGAGTCCATGAATCCCGTCTTGAGTACACCCGGCGCCAGCGCGTTGACTCTTACCCGCCGTCCTCGAAGTTCCATCGCCAGCGCCTCCGTGAGGGTGACGACGGCCCCCTTGGAGGAGGCGTACGCGCTGATACCTCCGAGCGGATCAGGCCCGCCGATTCCCGCGCCGGAGAGGTTCACGATGGATCCCCCTCCACCGGCAGCCAGCTGAGGCACGAACGCCGCGGTAACTGTGACAGTGCCCACGACATTGACCTCGAGTGCGCGGCGCCACGCGGTGATGTCGATCTGGTCGACCGGGCCGACCGGGCCGAGAATCCCTGCATTGTTGACCACTGCGCAGCTGGGACCGAGTTCACCGGCGACCAGCGCCGCGAACGCACCTACCGCGACAGCGTCGGTGACGTCGAGAGGCGCCGTGACTACGGCAACACCGAGATCATCGCGGAGCTCCGACGCGAGCGACTCGAGGCTGCTCGCGTTTCGCGCGCACACCGCAACGTCGTGACCGAGGCCGGCGAAATGCCGAGTAAGGGCGGCGCCGAACCCGCGGCTTGCGCCGGTGATGACGACGGGTCGTAACTGCCGGCTCACGCGGGCCCTCCGGCCGAGCCGAACCCGTAGACGCAGACCGGCACGAACGTGACACTACCGGGGCAACCGTCGAGCATCGGGCGCGAGCCAGGCCCCGAGCGCGCACCGGATGTCATCCGGCGTTGCGTACGGCGACAACAGTCATTTCTCCCATAGCGATGCGAAGGGTGCGGTGCCTCATCGGAGGGAGGAGTCGGTACGCCAGGGACGTCGCCGGAGAAAGAAGCGGCACCGGATAGGCGACAGCTTGTCCGTAGGCGTACGCCAGTGTGATCGCCTTGCGCGTCGACGTGACTTCTACGACCGAGAAGCCCACGCGACGCAGCAGCGCGCGGATCCCGTTGAGCGAGAAGTACGTGAGGTGCTCTTCCCGATACTGAGGCCAGTGCCGTCGTGCAAATGTCCGAAACAGGGAGTCGACCCGTGGCGTCGAGATCACCAGCCGAGAGCCCGGTCGCGTGATCTCGCGAACAACGGCGAGCTCGCGTTCCGGATCCCGAACATGTTCGATGAAGTCGATCATCACGACCGCGTCGAACCGGACGCCCGGAAACGGGTAGTCCGCAGCCACCCCGGTGTGAAGATGCGCGTCGGGCGCGCGCTCTTGCGCGCGCTGAATCGCCTCCGGGTTCAGATCGATGCCATAGGTGGACGCGCCACGCCGCGCGGCCTCGGCGAGGAACGAGCCCGTCGCGCAACCGAGATCGAGCAGCGAACAGCCGCTGTCCAGTTGACACGCGAGCAACATCGGCTCGAATGTCTCGCGCTTCATTGCATCGACTGCCTCCGCGGTTTCGAACGCCCAAGGCGTGTAGTACTCGCCGCTGTAGATCTCGGAAAGGCGGGCGTCGCTCGGCTGAGGCGAGAGAAACTCGGTGCGGCATGTGCGACAGGCGACCAGATCGGAGGTTCCCCACACGCCAATGCGCGCGACCTGCAAGTCACGGCCGAGGCAAGCAGGGCACTCTTCGATGCGCGTTGTCACCGTCGTCACCTTGCTCGCGGTCGATGCGATGGGAAGATTACTTGGACGACTACGCTCCCCGCTTGTTGACGACTGCGCGCGGTTCAAAGGCACGCGGGGGGTGATGTCGTCGTGATCCGAGGAGCAGCGCTCGTCGGATGTGGCCTGATCGGCACACGACGCGCCCACGCGCTCGGAGCTCTGGGAGTGCCCGTGCTCGCGGTGTGTGACGTCGAGCGCGACCGCGCCTTGGCGCTGGCAGCATCTCTTCCGAGTGACGTCGTTGTGACTGACACTGCCGAGGCAGCGCTGGCAACGGACGGCGTTGAACTCGCAGTCATATCAACAATCCATAATGCATTGGCTCCGCTGACCTTGCTCGCGATCGACGCCGGTTGTCATGTCATCGTCGAGAAGCCGGGCGCGGCCGGACTCAATGCGCTCACCGAGGTGGCCGCGGCGGCACGGAACAATGATCGCATCGTGCGCGTCGGCTACAACCATCGATTCCATCCGGCAGTTGAGAAGGCAACCTCGATCGTGGCCGGTGGCGAATACGGTGCCGTCATGCACATACGAGCAAGGTACGGCCACGGTGGGCGCCCCGGATACGAGAGCGAATGGCGAGCCCGACGCGATCTCTCGGGTGGCGGCGAGCTCCTCGATCAAGGCGTGCATCTGATCGATCTCGTACGCGTTGTCTCCGGCGAGGTTTCACTTGCCTTCGCGGAACTCAGAACCAGCTTCTGGAACACCGACGTCGAGGACAACGCGTTTGTGGCGCTCCGTGCCGCTGACGGAACTTTCGCGTGGCTTCACGCGTCGTGGACGGAGTGGAAGAACACCTTCTCCTTCGAAATCGCGCTAGAACGCGCGAAGGTGGAGCTCACCGGACTCGGTGGATCGTACGGAACGGAACGGTGCACCTTGCACGCCATGCTCCCGGAGCTGGGTCCACCGATGACGACGATATGGGAGTGGGCCCGAGCGGATGAGTCGTGGGCGCGCGATACGGGCGATGCACTCGGCGCCATTGCGGGTCGACCGGCTATCGGCGCGTCGCTCGAAGATGCGGTCGCAGTCATGCGAGTCGTCGATGAAGCCTACGCCGGGTGGCGCCCACTGCCCTGAGGCCTCCTGCTCCGCGGCGACGAATCCCGATCGAGCCGATCAGGCCGGACGCCGTGCGGCAGGCATCGCGCTCACACGGTGACGCGCATCGACGACTCGCGTGATCGGGCCCCAGGGGAGCAGTCCCTCGCCGAACGATGTGCGGTGGACTCTCAGGGCCTTCAGCACCTTGAAGCGCAATACATCGCTGTACCCGTCGACCCATCCCGGCCACAACACCTCGAGCCCGGCATGGTCGAGGGCGGTCGCGAGAGTGGCGGGCTCGAAGAATCCAACATGCACGTCTGGAGCGCCGGTATAGGACCAACGCACGAGGTTGTTCGCGTGCGGCGCCGCGTTCCCGGTCGTGAGGAGCAGCGTGCCTCCGGGCTTCAAGAGATCACGGATCTCACGGAGAACTGCAACCGGATCCAACGTGTGTTCGATCATCTCGATGGCCGTGACGACATCGAAGGTTCCGGCCTGGCCGGCGAGGTCTTCGCGTGCGATGTGGGGCACGCCGCGGGCCGCCATGCACCGGCCTGCCCATCCCTCCTCGAAGCCGACGATCGAGCATCCGACGTGCTCGGCGACGTAGCGCACGAGACCGCCGAGGCCACTGCCGTAATCGAGCCAGCGCGTGAAGGGTCCACAGCCGACGAGAGCGTCAACGATACGCGCGATTCCGCGCCATTCGTAGTTGCGCACCGAACGAGGGTCGGCCATCTCGGCGTCGTAGTTGACGCTCGAGTCCGCACCAACACCCGAGTAGTACGCAGCGTCGTACAGCGTCGCGAAGTCGGTGCGGGGATCGCGCACGAAGACATACCTGCAGTCCACGCAGCGCGCTAGCGTGAACTCGGTTTCCGACATCGTCGAGCGACGCACTCCGACCGAAGCCGACCCGCCGCCGCACACCGGGCAGGTGGTCCGCGTGACCCCGCGTTCCGGTGAGCGGCCGTCCATCGCGGCGAGGGTAGTGGGCCCGTTTCCAACTGACGTGGTCGCCGTTCACTGCTATCGCGAACTTCGCTGCTCGCCATTCAGGCGTGGCCCGGTGGATCCGACTCCGGGCCAGCCGGTTCCGTCTACACTCCGCGACGATCCATGAGGCTGGCGGCGAGTTGGCCACGTTCGGACATACCTCGAGGAAAGGGGCGCGGGTGGGGCGGATGAGCACCCCATTATCCGCGGGTGAACCGCGCCACGGCCTCCGACTCGGACGAGTGCGTCGTCACCGCACCGCGGTTCCCGCGTCGACGCACCCGGTTGGAATGCTCTCGGTTGTCCTGCCTGTCTACGACGAAGCTGAGACGATCGAAGAGCTGCTTCGGAACGTTCTGAAGGTCACTCTTCCTCCGGGCGTGCAACTGCAACTCATCGTGGTCGAGAGTAACTCGAAGGACGGCACACGTCAGATGGTGTTGGCGCACGAGTTCGACCCGCGGGTCTCCGTTGTGCTCCAGGACGCTCCTCTGGGCAAGGGAAACGCGGTTCGTGCCGGACTGCGACTCGTCCGGGGCGACGTCGTGTTGATCCAGGATGGCGATCTCGAATACTCGGTGGACGACTATGCGGTGCTGCTGAAGCCGATCATGTCGGGCGATGCGGACTTCGTCCTCGGCTGTCGGCATCAGCGCGGGCGGCCCATGCGCGAGTTCGAGGGAGCGAAGGCGACGAGCGCTGTCTTCAACGCCGCGCACTGGACGTTCGCGGCTCTCTTCAACCTCGTTTACAGCACGAGTCTCCGTGATCCCTTCACCATGTACAAGGTATTTCGCACGGAATGCATCGACGGTCTCGAGTTCGTCGCCAATCGATTTGATTTCGATTGGGAACTCGTAGCGAAACTCGTTCGGCGCGGGTATCGGCCGATCGAGGTCCCAATCAGCTACCGGTCGCGGGGATTCGACGAGGGCAAGAAGGTAAGGATGCTCCGCGATCCCGTGAGTTGGTTGGTTGCCCTCGTACGATTTCGGATCGCGCGTGTGCCCCCTCGCGTCGTGCGCGAGCCGGACGTTCTTGCGTAGCGAACGTGCGTTGTGAGCAGGCGGAGTTCTGTGGTCCATGGTGATGGCTGTGAAATGCCAGCGCCGCCATTTGCGAAGCGTCCTAGACGAAGAATGTGAGCGGACATGGGCATCGATTTTGGCAACACCAGGATCTTCGCGGACGGCGCCGATCGCGACGCCATTCTCTCGTGGGCCGACAACGCGCTGATCAGCGGGTTCACCACGAACCCGACGCTGATGCGCGCCGCGGGCGTGAATGACTACGAGGCTTTCGCGCTGGACCTGCTGCGGCTTATTTCGGATCGGCCCATCTCGTTCGAAGTGTTCTCCGATGACAAAGAGGAGATGCACGACCAGGCACTGACCATCGCCTCTTGGGGTCCGCATGTTCACGTGAAGATCCCGATCACCAACACCAGGGGTGTCACGACCGCGGACCTGCAGCGTCGGCTCGCATCCGAGGGCGTTCAGCTCAACGTGACGGCGGTCATGACGCTCGACCAAGTCGAGATTGCAGCGGCGGCGCTCGCCGACGGGCCGAACGCGTTCATCTCCGTTTTCGCAGGTCGTATCGCTGATACGGGAACCGATCCGGTACCGATCATGGCCAAGGCCGTGGAGATGCTCGCTCCATACCCGAACCTAGAACTGATTTGGGCGAGCCCTCGTGAGATCCTCAACGTGGTACAAGCAGTGGATATCGGCTGCCCCGTGATCACGGTCACTCACGCACTCCTCGACAAACTTGCGGGTTTGGGCCGCGACCACGCCGAGCTCTCACTCGACACGGTCCGGATGTTTCACCGCGATGCGCGACTCTCGGGATACACGCTCGAACGTAGCGGTGTGGAGACGTCGCGGCGTCCGGCGACACTGGACCTTCGACCTCGAAGAAGTGACGAAACCATTGACGCCAACCCGCGCTGACGACTTCTTGCGCGCCAGGAGGCGCGTCGACCCTACGCGAAGCCTCCTTTCAGTCGGCGCATGTCGGCGGATGACGCGTGCGCTGAACTGCCTCGCCACGCTTTGCCCGTGAAACGGTCGACGGCCCCGCAACTTCGGTCAGAATGAGCGATCCGTGAGCTGGGGGAGCGGTGACAGGTCTCTCGCGTAGATCGTTTCTCGGCGCATCGGCCGCGGGTGCGGCTTGGTTGGCGCTCGGAGGTTGTAGTTCGGCTTCGGACAACCGGAGCCGCGGCGCGCCGACCAGCGGAGCGCCGACCACGACGCCGCTCCCCGATCCGAAGAAGGCGCCTTTCGACACCGTCGTGGTGCTCATGCTCGAGAACCGGTCGTTCGACCAGTTGCTCGGGTGGGTTCCGGGCGCCAACGGTAAGCAGGCCGGACTCACCTACCCCGACCTCCACGGCAAGCCCGCGTCGACCTACTCCAAGGGGCACGACTACCAGGCGTGCGGCGACAAGGATCCCGCGCACGACTGGGAGGCGATGGTCACGCACTACAACGACGGGAAGTGCGACGGGTTCCTGAAGACCCAGACCACCGGCGATCATTTCCCGATCGGCTACTACGAAGGCTCGGCGGTTCCGATCCTCGGTGCGCTGGCGACGAACTACACGCTCTTCGACAACTACTACTGCTCGCTCATGGCCGCGACGTGGCCGAACCGGCTGTACCAACTTTGCGCCGCGACGGATCTCGACGACACGGGCTACTTTCCCGCGCCGAACGCGCCCCGTCCGTCGAAGCTCGACCTGGCCATCTTCGACCGCGTGCACGGTGCCGGTTTGACGAGCGGCTACTACAACTGGGGCGAGCCGATGACGGGCCTGTTCCGTTCGGGTCGCTACGACGACATCACGCATCCGATCGAAAAGTTCTACGTCGATGCCAAGGCGGGAACGCTGCCGAACGTCACCTTCGTCGAGCCCGACTACGGCACGGTCGCCGAGTTCCTCGGTACCTCGAACGACTACCACCCACACGGAAACATTCAGGTCGGCGAGGGCTACATCGCGCAGATCTACAACGCGCTGCGCACGAGCCCGCAGTGGGAGCGAATGGTGTTCGTCGTCAATTTCGACGAGAACGGCGGCTTCTACGACCACGTCGTCCCGCCGAAGGTGAAGGACGACAACGTCAATCCGAATCCCGGACCGCACCCCGACTACTCGCGACTCGGATTCCGTGTGCCGTGCATCGCGATGGGTCCTTTCGCCCCGAAGAAGATCGAGACGACCGGCCCGTACGAGCACTGTTCGACTCTCAAGATGATCGAGTGGCGCTGGGGACTCGAGCCCATGAGCGCGCGCGACGCGAACGCCAAGAACTTGGCGGACGCGCTCGATTTCAGCACCCGACGGGCCGCGTTCGAGCTGCCCGCGTTCACGCCGCCGCCGAACACGCAGTGCGCACATCCGACCCTGGAGCTCGCCTGAGCTTTCGAGCCCCGCCTCTCCCTAAAGGCGAGCTAGAGGGTCAGTCGAAAGCGCGCTCAGCGGTGCCGGGCCGACGCCTTCGGTGACCGATGTGTGACCACTACAAGCGCGGCGGACCGAATCACATTTCACGCTCCGTGTCTTTTTGGTGTAGACACTCGCCACTGGCGGGTATGGAGCGGGGGTTTCTTGTGGTGCATTCGCGGCGCGGGCGTGCACGGCGTGACTTCGGGCGGGGCGTAGCCGCCCTCTTCGCGACGATCGTGTTGTTCGGAGTCGTCATGGTGGGGGCACTTCCTGCCGGCGCATCAACGGTGAGTGGTGTGGCCGTCTCGTTGTCGACGCCGGCCGCGGGTGCGGCGCACGTCGGCTACACGGTTGATTTCACGACGAGCGCGTCCGGCGCGCTCGCGGACGGGACCGGGACGATCACGTTCACGGGTCCGGTCGGCACGGCGTTCGGAGGGAGTTGCGCGACGTTCACGATCCCGAACAACGGCACCGCGTGGTGTCCGACGTCCGGTTCCGGGACCCGCCAGATCACCGGCATCGTCACTCGCCTGGGCGGGGGCGGCCCCCTCATTGCGGCGAACACCGCGCTCGAGTTGACGCTGAACGACATGACGAACGCGACGACGGTGGGCGCACAGACGTTGAGCGTCGCGACGTCGTCGGACACCACGGCGACCACGGGCTCGTTCTCGCTGGCGGCACCGCTCGCGCTGAGTGGAGTGTCGGTGGCGTTGTCGACGCCGGCGGCGAGTGCGTCGCATGTCGACTACACGGTCGATTTCACGACGAGCGCGTCCGGCGCGTTGGCGAGCAATTACGGGACGGTCACGTTCACCGGTCCGCTCGGGACCGCGTTCTCGTCGACCTGCTTGTTCTTCGCGGCGCCCCACGACAACGCGGAGTGGTGCCCGTCGTCGGGGTCCGGGACCCGCCAGGTCACCGGGGTCGTTTACAACACCAGCGGGGACGGTACGGCGCCGATCGCACCGAACACGACGCTCGAGCTGACGCTGCGCGAAGTGACGAGTGCACCGACGACCGGTGGCCAGACGTTGACTGTGGCGACGTCGTCGGACACCGCGGCGTCGGGTTCGTTCTCGTTGTCGCCCGCGTTGGCTGTCGGTGGTGTGGCCGTGTCGTTGTCGACGCCGGCCGTCGGTGCGTCGCACGTCGACTACACGGTTGATTTCACGACGAGCGCGTCCGGATGGCTCGCGGACGGGACCGGGACGATCACGTTCACGGGTCCGGTCGGCACCGCGTTCGGGGGGAGCTGCGAGCTCTTCTCCATCCCGAACGACGGTACGGAGTGGTGTCCGACGTCCGGTTCCGGGACCCGCCAGATCACCGGCGTCGTCATTCATACAGGTGGGGGCGGTACCGCGATTGCGGCGAACACCGCGCTCGAGTTGACGCTGCGCGACACAGCGAACGCCACGACGGTGGGCGCGCAGACGTTGAGCGTTTCGACGTCGTCGGACACGATCGCGGGCACGGGTCCATTCTCGCTCGTGGCATCGCAGGCGGTGAGCGGTGTATCGGCGGTGTTGTCGACGTCGGCGGCGGGGGCGGCGCACGTCAACTACGCGGTGCAGTTCACGACGAGCGCGACCGGCGCGTTGGCGAGCAACTACGGGACGGTCACGTTCACCGGTCCGGTAGGCACCACGTTTGCGTCGAGCTGTGTGTTCTTCGCGGCGCCGAACGACAGCGTGGAGTGGTGCCCGTCGTCGGGGACCGGGACCCGCCAGGTCACCGGCGCCGTATACAACACCAGTGGGAGCGGTACGACGCCGATCGCACCGAACACGACGCTCGCCTTGACGCTTCGGGACACCACGAACGCGACGACGACGGGCGCCCAGACGTTGAGCGTGTCGACGTCGTCGGACACGGCGGCGTCGGGCGCGTACTCGTTGACGCCCGCGTTGGCCGTCGGTGGCGTGACGGTAGCGACGTCGACGCAGGCCGCGGGCGCGGCGCACGTCGACTACACGGTTGATTTCACGACGAGCGCGACCGGCTGGTTGGCCGACGGGATCGGGACGGTCACGTTCACGGGTCCGGTCGGGACTTCGTTCGGAACGAGTTGCGTGCCCTTCGACATCCCCAACAACGGCACGGAGTGGTGTCCGACGTCCGGTTCCGGGACCCGTCAGGTGACCGGCATCGTCTACAGCGGCGGGGGCGGGAACGCGATTGCGGCGAACACCGCGCTCGAACTGACGCTGCGCGACACCACGAACACCACGACGACAGGCGCGCAGGCATTCAGCGTTTCGACGTCGTCGGACACGACCGCCGGCACGGCTTCGTTCCCGCTGACGACGCCGCGCGCCGTGTCCGGGCTGACAGTGAGCTCGGACTCGACGCTCCCGGGCCAATCCGGTGTCTCGTACACCGTGAACTTCACGACCAGCGCGACCGGTGCGTTGGCCGACAGCTACGGAACGGTCACGCTGACCGGGCCGCCCGGAACCGTCTTCACGAATCCCAGTTGCGAGCCCGTCATCATTCCGACCGGAGCGCAGTGGTGCCCGATCACGGTTTCGGGAACGAACGTGGTCACCGGCGTCGTGTACAAGAGCGGCGGGATCGCGATTGGCGCCGGCCAGAATGTCGAGCTCACGGTCCACGGCGTGACGAACACGAGCAACAACGGGATCCAGAACCTGACCGTCTCGACCTCGTCCGACATCGTGCCGGCACCGGCCGCGATCGCCATCGGTCCGCTCGCGGCCCCGCTGATCACGTCGGGGAATGGTGCAACGTTCCAGAACGGCACCGGCGGCACCTTCACCGTCACCGCCACCGGCGTACCGATCCCGACCTTGTCGAGTTCGTCGCTGCCGTCGGGCGTGACGTTCACCGACAACAACAACGGGACCGCCACCCTTTCGGCCAGTCCGACGG
>Ga0075026_100000828_pt1 | contig 12945 bp, 9 predicted proteins | sample Str012_2_FD_71392 | JGI IMG/M metagenome (GOLD analysis project Ga0075026, IMG submission 71392) | Freshwater sediment microbial communities in response to fracking from Pennsylvania, USA - Straight Creek_MetaG_SC_2012 | ecosystem: Environmental > Aquatic > Freshwater > Creek > Sediment...
TCGTGACGTGTACGCCGTCCTCCGCGAGTCGCGCGCGGACCGAGCGGCGCGTCACGAGCAGGCCGGTGAGGCCCACCGCCCACATGCCGTACTGCACGGTCAGTGCGAGGCGGAACCCGCCGAGGGAGTAGGAGTCGCCGGCTCCCGCGAGGTCGAGCACGAGGCCGACGAGCAGGATCGTGACGAGCGACGCCGCGAAGCCGCCGACGTTGACGATGCCGCTCGCCGTCCCGAACCGGTGCGGCGGGTTGAACGTGCGCGCGTAGTCGAACCCGATCATCGACCCCGGACCGTTCGCGCTCAGCACCAGCAGCAGGAGCATGAGCAGCCAGGTCGGTGACGGACCCGGGACGAGGAGGACGACGGTCCACACCCCGATCGTCGACCCGATGATGGTCAGCGCGAGCCACGAGCGGCGGTAGGGGTGGCGGCCGACGAGGACGCCGATCACCGGGCCCGCGACCATGCCGGCCACGACCATCACCGTGAACATCGCGCTCGCGGTCGAACGCGGAAGGCCCTCGGCCGACACGAGGAACGGGTAGCCCCAGAGCATCACCATGATCGTGCCGGAGAACTGCGTGGTGAAGTGGGTCCAGAACCCGAGCCGGGTGCCCGGGTGCTCCCACGCGTCAGAGATGTCGCGCTGCACGGTGGCCCAGGTCTGCTCCTCGTCTCGCACCCGCCGGCCGTCCGGGGTGTCGCGTACGGCGATGCCCACGGCGACGGCGACGATCACGCCGCACGCGGCCGCCGACACGAACGCCGGCGACCAGCCGGCGTTGTGCAGGATGAGGACGAGCGGGATGAGGCTGAGCAGCTGGCCGGTCTGCCCGACGAGTCCGGACAGCTGGGTCATCAGCGGCACACGCGACGCGGCGAACCACGCGGGCACGAGACGCAGCAGGCTGATGAACGTCATCGCGTCGCCGGCGCCGACCAGGACCCGCGCCGCGATCGCAGCCGGGAACGAGTGCGCGAGCGCCATGGCCAGCTGGCCGCCCGCCATGACGAGCGCACCGGCGACGAGCAGCGCCCGTGGGCCGGCGCGGTCGACGAGGACGCCGACCGGCACCTGCATCGCGGCGTACACCAGCAGCTGCACGACCGCGAACGTGCCGAGCACAGCGGCCGAGATCTGGAAGCGCGACGCGGCCTCGAGCCCGGACACGCCCAGCGACGTGCGCTGCAGCACCGCCACGATGTACGCCGACAGCGCCACGCCCCACACCAGCCACGCGCGCGGTGCCGTCCGGTCCACCCCGACCCCCTCGCCGAGACTGATCGTGTGGTCGCTACCCGGGCCCGGTAACAGCCGCACGATCAGTCTCGGCAGGGGCTGAGGGAGGTCAGGTGCGGGGGTTGCCGGCCCAGGTGTAGGAGGTCTTGCTCGTCGTGAAGAAGTCGACGGCGGCGAAGCCCTGCTCGCGGGGGCCGTGGCTGGAGTCGCCGCGCCCCCCGAACGGGACGTGGAAGTCGACCCCGGCCGTCGGCAGGTTGACCATCACCATGCCCGCCTTGCTGTGCCGCTTGAAGTGCGTCGCGGTCGCGAGGTCGGTCGTGCAGATGCCGGCCGAGAGGTTCATGTCGCTGCCGTTCGCGACGGCGAGCGCCTCGTCGTAGCCGCCCACCCGGACGACCGAGACGACGGGCCCGAAGACCTCCTCGCGGTTGATGGTGTCGCCGGCCGAGGTCCCGAGGACGAGCGCGGGCGCGAGGTAGTGGCCGGACGTCGAGAGCTCGAGCACCTCGCCTCCGACGACCTCGCCGCCCTCGGACCGTGCGACGTCGAGGTAGCGCAGGTCCTGCTCGAGCTGGCTCGGGTCGACCACGGGACCCATGTCGACGCCGGAGCCGCGGGCGTCGCCGACCGTCCAGCGGCCCAGGCGTTCGCGCACGGCGTCCACGAACCGGTCGTGGATCGCGTCGGTCACCACGGCGAACGACGACGCCGTGCAGCGCTGCCCCGTCGAGCCGAACCCGCCCTGCACGAGCGCCTCGACGGCGATCGCGAGGTCGGCGTCGTCGACGACGACGAGCGGGTTCTTGCCGCCGAGCTCGAGCTGCACCTTGCGGCCGATGGGTGCCGGTGCGTCGAGGATGCCCCGGCCGGTCGTCACCGAGCCGGTGAAGGTGACGCCGTTGACGCCGGGGTCGGTCGTGAGCACCGGGCCCACGACCGAGCCGCGGCCGAGCACCAGGTTGAGCGCTCCGGCGGGCAGGCCGGCGCGGTTGAGGATGTCGACGAGCTCCCACGCCGAGCCGGGCACGAGCTCGGCCGGCTTGAAGACGACCGTGTTGCCGTGCGCCAGCGCGGGCGCGATCTTCCACGCGGGGATGGCGATCGGGAAGTTCCACGGCGTGATGACCGAGACGACGCCGAGCGGCTCCCGCGTCACCGTCACGTCGACGCCGGGGCGGACCGAGTCGAGGGCCTTGCCGTGCGGCTGCAGCACGTCGCCCGCGAAGTACTTGAGGATCTGACCCGCCCGCACGACCTCGCCGCGTGCGTCGGGCAGCGTCTTGCCCTCCTCGCGCGCGAGGAGGTCGCCGAGCTCGTCGGCGCGTGCCAGCACCTCGGTGCCGGCGCGGTCGAGCACCTCCGACCGCTGCCACGGCGTCGTCGTCGACCAGGCGGGGAAGGCGTCTCGCGCCGCGGCGATGGCGTCGCGCGCGACCTCGCCGTCGACGTGGCCGAACTCGACGACGACGTCCGCCACGTCGGACGGGTTGAGGTCGGTCTGACCGACGTCACCCGCGACGGTCGATCCGCCCACCACCGAGGTGATCTGCCGGCTCATGCGCCCACTCCTGTTCGGACTCCCGTGTTCTCACGCTGACACTAGACGGACCGCATACCCGACTAGGCACGGGTCGGGCCCGAGGTGGTGGCAGGCTGACCCGGTGACCTCCCGCGCCCGTCCGCTCACCCTCGAGGAGGCGCAGGCGCGCGCCCGGCTCGTCCACGTCGAGTCCTACGACGTCGACCTCGATCTCACCCGGGGAGACGTCGAGCTCCGCTCGCACGTCACGATCCGGTTCACGGCAGCCGGCGAGGGCGCGTCCACGTTCGTCGAGCTGCAGTGCCTGCGACTCGTGAGCGCGACGCTGAACGGCACTCCGATCGACGCCGGCTGCTACGTCGGGAACCGGCTCGCGGTGGACGGCCTCGCGGAGTCGAACGAGCTCGTGGTGGTGGCCGACGTCGCGTACACGTCCACCGGCGACGGCATGCACCGCTTCGTCGACCCGGCCGACGGCGAGGTCTACGTCGGTGCCTACGTCGGCGTCGTCAACGCGCAGCTGGTGTTCGCGTGCTTCGACCAGCCCGACCTCAAGGCCGAGATCCGCACCTCGGTGACCGCCCCGGACGGCTGGACCGTCGTCGGCACCGGGCTCGTGACGTCCCACGACCGCGGGCGGTGGGTGCTGGCCGCGACGCCGCGGATCTCGCCGTACCTCTTCGTACTCGTGGCGGGACCGCTGCACGCCGTGCACTCGACCCACCGGGGACTGCCGTTCTCGGTCTACGCGCGCGCGTCGATGGCGCGGCACCTGGAGCGCGAGGCGCCCGAGATCCTCGCGATCACGCACGCCTGCTACGACTACTACACCGAGATCTTCGACCCGCCCTATCCCTTCGACAAGTACGACCAGGCGTTCGTGCCCGAGCTCAACTGGGGTGCGCTGGAGCAGGTCGGCTGCATCCTGCTGCGCGACGAGTACGTCTTCACCTCCGCCGTCACCTACGAGGAGCGCGTCGAGCGAGCGAACACGATCGCGCACGAGATGGCGCACATGTGGTTCGGCGATCTCGTGACGCTGCGCTGGTGGGACGACATCTGGCTCAACGAGTCCTTCGCGGAGCTCATGGGCGCGCAGGTCGTCGAGGAGGCGACGTCGTTCGAGGGTGCCTGGACCTCGTTCTCGGCGTCGCGCAAGCCCTGGGGCTACGACGCCGACGAGCGCACGAGCACGCACCCCGTCGCGCCGTTCGGTGCGGACGTCACCGACACCGACACCGCGCTCGCCAACTTCGACGGGATCTCCTACGCCAAGGGCGCGTCCGCGCTGCGGCAGCTCGAGGCGTGGCTCGGCCGGGCGGACTTCTTCGCGGGCATGAACGCACTCCTCACAGAGCGCGCCTTCGGTGTCGCCACGCTCGACGACCTGCTGCTGTCGCTATCCCGGGTCTCCGGTGAGGACGTCGAGGCCTGGGCCGACCGGTGGCTGCGGGCGAGCGGTGTCGACACCCTGCGGGCGGTGCGGACGCCGGAGGGTGTGCGCCTCGACCACGTCGGGACCCGGCCGCACCTCGTGACCCTCGGCCTGTACGACGACGTCGACGGGGTGCTCGTGCGGCGGCGCTCGGTCGACGCGCGTCTCGGTGCGGAAGCACCCTCCGTGGCGGTACGACTGGACGCCGGTGAGCCGCAGCCCGCCCTGTGGCTGGTCAACGACGGCGACCTCACGTTCGCGAAGGTGCGGCTCGACCCGGAGTCGACCGCGGCGGCGTCCCGCGGGCTCTCGACCCTTCACGATCCGGTCTCGCGCTCGGTCGTGTGGGTGTCGTGGCGCGACGAGGTGCGAGACGCCGTTCTGTCCCCGCGCGACTACCTCGCCCTCGTCGAGCGGCACGTGTCGGTCGACCACGACTCGACGGTCGTCGACGGCGTCCTGTCCTGGGCGCGACAGGTGGTCGTCAACCGCTACGTCGACCCGCTCGATCGCGACGACGCGCTCGCCGCGCTGCGTAGGGCGTGCGACGCCCTGCTGCGGCGGACCGAGGCGCAGCCGGGATCGAGCCAGCGGCTCACGGCGCTGCGCTGGCAGGTGACCACCGCGCAGCCCGGCGACGTCCGCGAGCTGGAGTCGTGGCTCGCCCGGGGGGTCGCCGAGGGGGCGCCGCTCGACGACGACCTGCGCTGGCGCATCCTGCGTCGGCTCGCCGTGCTCGGCGCGGTCGACGGCGCGCGGATCGACGTGGAGCTCGCCGCCTCGCCCACCGACGAGAACAGCCTGCAGGCGGCCTGGTGCCGTGCGGCCCGTCCCGACCGCGCGGCCAAGGAGGCGGCCTGGCAGCTGGTCTTCGGCGGACGCTCCGCCGTCGACGAGCCGTCGTCCTACGTGGTGGCCGCGGTGTGCGGTGGCTTCTGGCAGCCCGAGCAGGCCGACCTGCTCGAGCCGTACGTCGCGCCGTGGTTCCCGGCGGCGCGCGACCTGTCCGAGCGGCGCGGCTCCTCGGTCGCGAGCGCCGTGGTGTGGAGCGGGTTCCCCTGGCACGTCGTCGACGACGACACGCTGGCGCTCGCCGAGGCGGTCATGGCCGACCCCGCGACCACCCCGGCTGCGAGACGGAGGTTCGGCGACCAGGTCGACGAGTACCGCCGCGCCCTCCGGATCCGTCGGCACGCTGCGCGCGACCGGCGTCCCGTCTAGCCTTCCCGGCATGACCGAGACAACGGCCTCCGACCTCAGCCCCGAGCAGCGCCGCCAGGGCAGCAGCTACGTCGTCACCGACGCCGATCGGGAGGCGTTCCGTCGCGACGGCTACGTCCACCTGCGCGGCGTCCTGTCGGCCGAGGAGATGGACGAGATCGAGGCGGTCTACGACCGCTTCCTGCGTCGCGAGATCGACGTCGTCGGCAAGGACTTCAACGACATGACGACGGGGGAGCACGGCACCGACCCGTCGGGCTACGCGATCGTCAACGTGATGCTGCCGCGCAAGTACTACCCGCAGTGGCGCGGCAACCTGTACGAGCAGCGGACGACGAGCATCGCCGAGCAGCTGTGCGGCGAGGGCATGGTCATCGACTTCGACCAGCTGTTGGCCAAGCAGCCGGGGCGCGACGACGCGGTGTTCGGCTGGCACCAGGACCAGGCGTACTGGATCGACACCGACGACCGGCGTACGGCGACGTGCTGGCTCGCGGTCGACAGCTCGACGCTCGAGAACGGCTGTCTGCAGTTCCTGCCCGGCTCGCACCACGAGCCCGTGCGCCCGCACCGTCCGCTGCACGAGGACCGCACGACGAGCCACACGCTCGTGACGGACCTGCGCGACGGCGACGTCATGCGCCCGGTGCCGATCTCGCGCGGCGACATCACGGTGCACGGCGAGGGGATCCTGCACGGCTCGGGCGGCAACACGTCGACGGACTCGTGGCGTCGCGCCTACATCGTGGCGTTCCGCAGCCTGAGCACGGTCGACGAGGAGCGCCGCCGCGGCTTCACGCACTCGCACAACGACGGTCTCGAGGTGCTCGACAACGTCGACGGTCTCGTCGCGCTGCGGGACGCCGAGACGGACTGACCTACTGCCGTGGGGTGCCGGCGGACGCGGCTTGCAGCGCGAGCCACAGGTCGACGCGGTCCGGGGTGGAGTCGAGCCGCCGGGAGCTGAGCGCCTCGATGCGCTCGATGCGGTGGCGCAGCGTGTTGACGTGCACGTGCAGCAGGGTCGCCGTCTCCTGCCAGCGCCCGCCGGTCTCGAGGAACGTGCGCAGGGTGGCCACGAGGTCGGTGCGATGGCGCCGGTCGTAGTCGTCGAGCGGCGCGAGCAGCGATTCGCGGAACGCGTCGAGCACGTCCTGGTCCTGCAGTGCGAGCAGCAGCGCGTGGTCGCCTGTCCGGTCGTGCGACACGACGATCCCGCCGCCGCGACGTCGTCCGAGCTCGGCCGCCTGCCGCGCCTGGACGAGGCTGCGCCGGAGGGCCGAGACGTCGTGGGCGACGGGACCGGTGCCGACGGCGTCCGCGTCGGTGGCCGCACCGAGTCGCGTCGCGAGGTCGTGCAGGTCCGCGGCGTCCGCGACGAGGTGGGAGTCGACGACCAGCATCAGCTCGTCGCCGCGCAGCGCGACGACCCCTGCCCGCGGGTCCTCGTCGATCCAACGCTCCGCCTGGTCGAGGGCGCGTTCTCGGTCGGTGACCACGCACACGAGCGCCACCAGCGGCGCGTGCGGGTCGAGCCCGTAGTAGGGCATGCGTGCGGCGGCCGCGTCGAGCTGGCGGCCGAGCACCAGTGAGACGACCTCACCGGCGAGCCGGCGCTCGGTCTCACGCACGGCACGCTCGCGCGCGAGGATCAGTCCTACGACGGGACGCGCGGTGTCGACCCGCGACCGCACCTCGAGGTCGTCGGGGTCGGCCTCGACGGCGATGACCGCTCCGTGGCCGCGCCGCGCGTCGACGTCGTGGGCGGTCCAGCCGCAGGGCTCGTGGCGCAGGAGCGCCGCGCGGGTGTCGTCGTCGGGTGCGCGCCCGGCGCGTGCGAGCTCGACGCCGGCGTCGTCGGCGATCCACACCCGGTGGCCGGTGGAACGCCGGAGCAGCTGCGCGACGGCGGCCAGCGCGTCGGCCGCCGCAGGTGCCTCGGCCGCCGCCAGCAGGTCGGCGTTGAGGCGCAGCGCCAGGCGCAGGCCGGCCTCGCGGTCTGCGGCCAGCCGTTCGACGAAGTGCTGGGACACGGCGACGAAGGGCGTGCGCAGCGGGACGAGGACGAGCGGGATGCCTGCGGCGCGGCAGGCCTTCACCACGGCGGGCGGCGCGTGCATGTCGCCCTCGAGCAGGCCGTAGCCGATGCCGGCGACGTCGCGGCTCAGGAGCGCGCGGACGAAGTCGTCGGCCGAGTGGCGGCGACCCCGCCAGACGCCGGCCGTGAGCACGAGCTCGTCACCCACGAGGTAGGGCGAGGCGTCGATGAGCTCGGTGACATGGACCCAGCGCAGCTCACGGTCGATGTCGCCCTCGACGAGCAGCTCGAGCCCGAGCGACGGCTCGTCGAGCAGGTCGCGGATGGTGGTGGGCACTGGAGGAATCTACGACGGACGGAGTCATATTCACCAGGAATCGCCAACGCCAGAGCGTGACGGACCCGGGCAGGATCACGCCCGGACCGCCGGACGGCGGCAGTGATCCCAGGAGGACACATGGCAGAGGTGACGGGGACGCGGTCGGCGACCGCCGGCGGCATCGAGGTCCGCTCGATCGACTGGGTGCCCGAGAACGAGCGGCACGGACGGGTCTGGCTGCAGGGACCGTTCTGGTTCCTCGGCAACTTCCAGCCGTTCACCGTCGGCATCGGCCTGGTGGGCACGACGCTGCTCGGTCTGCCGCTGGGCCCGACGATCCTCGCCATCGTTCTCGGCGTCCTCTTCGGCACCATCTTCATGGCGTTCCACGCCTCGCAGGGTCCGACGTTCGGGCTGCCGCAGATGATCCAGTCGCGCGCGCAGTTCGGCTACCGCGGGGTGATCCTCGCGCTGATCGCCACGGCGTTCACCTTCGTCATGTTCAACGTCGTCGACACCGTCATCATCAAGCTCGGGCTCAACGGCATCTTCGGGTGGAGCACGCTCGGCGTAGCGATCGGCATCACGGTGATCGCCACGGTGCTGGCCGTCTATGGGCACGACTGGCTGCACCGCGTGTTCCAGATCCTCTTCTGGGTGTCGCTGCCGTTCTGGATCATCCTCACGATCGGCGTGCTGGCCGGGAAGGCCGGTGGCCAGCCCGGTCCCGCCGCCGAGTTCTCGTGGGCGAGCTTCCTGGCGATGTTCACCATCGCGGCGTCCTACAACATCACATACGCGCCGTACGTCTCCGACTACTCGCGCTACCTCCCGAAGAACACCCCGGTGCGCACCATCGTCGCGTCGGTGTTCATCGGTGCGGCCGGGTCTCCCCTGTGGCTGATGCCGCTGGGCGCCTGGCTCGGCAGCAACCTCGGGGCGAGCGACCCGCTCGTCGGCATCTACACGGCGGGCAACAACGTCATCGACCACCTCGGGGCGGTCCTCGCGGTGCTGTCCGTACTTGCGCTCGTCGCGACGATGGGCCTCAACGCCTACAGCGGCATGCTGACGATCGTGACGGGCATCGACTCGCTGCGTCCGATCCGGCCGACGCGCACGATCCGCATCGTCGTGATCCTGATCCTCGCCGTCGTCTGGCTCGTGCTGGGCGCAGTCCTCGAGAACGCGACGCAGGCGCTCAACAACAGCCTGCTCGTCATGCTCTACCTGCTCGCGCCGTGGACGGCGATCAACCTCATGGACTACTTCTTCGTACGCCGTGGGCACTACGCGATCACCGACCTGTTCACGCCGAACGGCATCTACGGCGCGTGGGCGTGGCGCGGGATCGTCGCCTACATCATCGGCATCGCCGTCGAGGTCCCGTTCATGGTGCTCAGCGGTGATGGTGCCTACGTCGGCTTCATCGCCAACAACTACCTGCAGCTGGTCGACATCTCCTGGATCGTCGGCATGGTCCTGGCGGGCGGGCTGTACTTCGTGTTCACGCGCAACCTCGACCTCCAGTCGGAGGAGTCGGCGATCGCCCGGTCCGAGGCCGTGCTGGCCGAGACGGGCGCCGCGCGGTGACCGACGACGCCGTCGCTGCTGTGGGGGCCGCGGCCGACCGGCTCGTGTCGGCCTTCGCCTCGCACGACCGTGACGCCTACTTCGCCGCGTTCGACCCCGACGCGACGTTCCTGTTCCACACGGCGCCCTCGTTGCTCGGATCCCGTGCGGCGTACGAGGACGAGTGGGCGGCGTGGGAGGCCGACGGCTTCCACGTCGATGAGTGCGTCACGTCGGACCGGCGCATCGACCTGCTCTCAGACGACGTCGCGGTGCTCACCCACCGGGTGCGGACCCGGTTGGCCGGCGGTGGCGACGTGCTGCGTGAACGCGAGAGCATCGTGTTCCGTCGTACGACGGGTGGTGAGTGGCTCGCCGTCCACGAGCACCTGTCGCCAGACCCGTCGGAGGATGCATGAGCTCGCCGCCCCTGGGGCCGCCGAACGCGCTGGACGTGCCGCGCTTCGCGGGACCTGACACGTTCGCCCGCCTGCCGCGCCTCGACCAGGTCGAGCATGCGGGGGTGGCGGTGCTCGGTGTGCCGTTCGACTCCGGGGTGTCCTACCGCCCCGGCGCCCGCTTCGGGCCGGCAGGCATCCGCGCGGGCTCCAAGCTGCTGCGGCCCTACCACCCCTCGCTCGACGTCCATCCATGGGGCGAGCAGCAGGTGGTCGACGCCGGCGACGTCTCGGCGAACCCGTTCGACCTCGTCGCCGCCGTCGGTCAGGTCGAGGCGGCGGCGCGAACGCTTCTCGATCGCGCTGACACGCTGGTGACGATCGGTGGCGACCACACGATCGCGCTGCCGCTGCTGCGTGCCGTGGCCGGCAAGCACGGACCCGTCGCGCTCGTGCACTTCGACGCGCACCTCGACACGTGGGACACGTACTTCGGAGCGCCCTACACGCACGGGACGCCGTTCCGTCGTGCCGTCGAGGAGGGACTGCTCGACCTCGATGTGTCCGCGCACGTGGGCATCCGCGGCCCGCTGTACTCGAAGAAGGACCTCGACGACGACCGCGAGCTCGGCTACGCGATCGTCAGCACCGAGGACGTCGCACGACGCGGTGTCGACGAGGCGATCGACCGGGTGCGCGCCCGCGTCGGCGACCGACCGGTCTACGTGTCGATCGACATCGACGTCCTCGACCCGGCGCACGCACCCGGCACCGGTACGCCGGAGCCCGGCGGTCTCACGAGCCGCGAGATGCAGATGATCCTGCGCGGCTTCACGGGCCTGTCGATCGTGGGCGCGGACGTCGTCGAGGTGGCGCCGGCGTACGACCACGCGGAGCTCACCACGATCGCCGCGGCCAACGTCGTCTACGACCTGCTCGGGCTGCTCGCGCTGCAGTCCTCACCCGCACGCCCCTCTGAGAACGGGAGACAGTCATGAAGCTGCTCGTCGCGGTCGACGGGTCGGAGCACGCGACGCGAGCGGTGACGACCGCTGCGTCGCTCGCTGCCGCGTCAGGGGCGGAGATCGTCGTGGTGCACCAGCGCAGCGACACCGCGATGGACCACGGTCCGGCCGCGCCGTCGGACGAGGACTCCGACCAGGCCCAGGCGATCGTCGACGACGCCGTCGCCGCGGCTCTCGCCGGCGGTGCGCCGTCCGCCCGCGGTCGGGTGGAGCGCGGGCTGCGCGGCGAGGTGGCGCAGGCGATCCTCGACGTCGCTCGGGACGAGTCGGCCGACGTGATCGTGGTGGGACCGCGCGGACTGAGCCGGTTCCAGGGGCTGCTCGTGGGCAGCGTGACGGACCGTCTCGTGCACTTCGCGGACCGTCCCGTCCTCGTCGTCCGGTGACCCGGCGCCCCGGCGCGATCCGCGTCACTGCCGACGCGATCGCGTGGGGGCGGGTGTCGTCGGTCGAGGCGGTCACCGAGTGCCTCCGTCGGATCTCGGTCCTCGACGGTCCGATCAACTCGGTGGTGGCGTTGCGCGCCGAGCAGGCTCTGGACGAGGCGCGCTCGGTCGACGAGAGCCTGGCGCGCGGCGAGGTCGTCGGGCCGCTGGCCGGGGTTCCCGTGCTGGTGAAGGACTATGAGGACGTCGCCGGCATGCCGACGCGGCGCGGCTCGGTGGCGCTGCGCGATGCTGCGCCGGCGTCGTCCGACGAGGTGGTGCCCGCGCTGCTGCGACGCGCGGGCGCAGTGATCGTCGGCAAGACGAACCTGCCGGAGTTCGCGGTCGAGGGGTTCACCGACAACCTGCTCGACGGCGCGACGGGCAATCCGTGGTCGCTCGCGTGGACGCCCGGCGGGTCGAGCGGGGGCTCGGGTGCGGCTCTCGCGGCCGGGCTCGCACCGATCGCGACCGGCACCGACGGCGGGGGTTCGGTGCGCATCCCGGCGGGTGCGTGCGGGCTCGTCGGGCTCAAGCCGACCCACGGCGCGGTCGGTCGGTGGCCGGTCGCCGACTGGATCGACTACTCGACGTACGGGCCGATGGCGACGACCGTCGCCGACACACGGCTGCTGTTCTCGCTCATGGCCGGCATCGTCGCGGGCGACCCGTCGTCGGCTCCGTGGTTGCCGGGCGCGGATCCGTCCGAGGCGTCGTTCCCGTCTGGCGCAGGCAGTTCCGGACGTCGGCCGTCGCATCTCCTGGTGGCCGAGCGCACGGCTGCTATGGGCCCGTTGCCGTCCTCGGTCGCCTCGGCGTTCGCTGACGCCGTGGCGCGGGCGGCCGCGTTGTGGGACGTCGAGGTGCGCACGCTCGACCCGGCCGGACTGTTCGGCGACATCGGCGACCCCGACCACGACTGGTTCACCGTCGCGCCCGCCGAGCACGTCGCGTCGCTCGGGCGCGCCTGGGTCGAGGAGCACATGAGCGAGCTGCACCCGTCGAGCCAGGCGTTCCTCGGCGCGGGCCTCGAGGTGTCGATCGACGACTACCTCGCGTGCCGTCGCCGCCGACCGGCGTACACGCACCGGCTCGACACGCTGCTCGGCGAGAGCGGTGTCTTGCTGACACCGACCCTGGCCGTCGAGGGACTGCTCGCCGACGGTCGTGTCTCGGCGGACGCCGCGTTCGAGCCGACCGGCCCGGAGGTCTACTCGACGGCGATCCAGAACGTCACCGGGCATCCGGCGGTCAGCGTGCCGGCCGGCGTGCATCCGAGCGGACTGCCCTACGGGCTGCAGCTCACCACCGCCCGCTGGAGCGACCTGTGGCTGCTCGACCTGGCTGCTCAGTGGGAGACGGCGTATCCGTGGCCGCTGGTCGCTCCGGGGTACGAGGAGTTCACTCTCGCCTGACCGTGCGCGTGGATCTGGCGGTGGTCTGCGTGGCTCGTGCTCGAGGCTTTCGTTGGGAACCGCGTGGTGGCTGGTGTCGCGGCGTCGGGTGACGGGTGCGCTTGTCGGGAAGGGCGCGTCGATGGCGTCGGTTGGCTGGTGTTGGGGTGTTGCGGTGTCGCGTGACGCGTGCGCTTGTCGGGAAGGGCGCATCGATGGCAGCGGTTGGTTGGTGATGCGTTGTCGGGTGGCGCGTGCGTTTCTCGGGGAGGGCGCATCGATGGCAGCGGTTGGCTGCCGTCGCGGTGTCGGGTGACGATCGCGTCGAGGGAAAG
>Ga0075026_100000829_pt1 | contig 12940 bp, 8 predicted proteins | sample Str012_2_FD_71392 | JGI IMG/M metagenome (GOLD analysis project Ga0075026, IMG submission 71392) | Freshwater sediment microbial communities in response to fracking from Pennsylvania, USA - Straight Creek_MetaG_SC_2012 | ecosystem: Environmental > Aquatic > Freshwater > Creek > Sediment...
GGTTCAGGGTCAGCTTCGGCAAAGCGGCCAGTACCATGATGGCCTGCCCTGACATGACGCTCGAAAAACAATTGGCTGAAGTATTGGAAATGGCGGACAACTATGCCCTCTCCGGGGACAACCTTTCGCTGAACAAGGCGCGCATGGCGCCCCTGGCCCGTTTCGTGGCCATTCCTGAACCGAAGTGACACTCGCCATCCCAAGAAAAATGGCCGTCAGGTATCAGTCTGCCCGCTGACCAGCCTTACGGTACAGGAGCCTGAGCAAGCTGGGTAGCACCACAAGCAACAGGGGAAGTGCGATGATGAATCCACCGATCACGGCGATCGCCAGGGGCTGGTGCAATTCGGAGCCGGTTCCCCATCCCAAAGCCAACGGCATCAGGGCAATGATGGCACCGAGGGCGGTCATGAGTTTGGGCCGCAGGCGGGTGGAGATCGCGTAGATGACCGAACCATCCGCATCCATGGTATTTAGGGCATCCCTGAATTGCAAATAGGTGAAAATGGCATTCTCGCCAATGATGCCGACGATCATGATGAGTCCGGTATAGCTGCCTACGTTCAACGGTGTACCGGTCAGGTACAGCCCCAGATAACTGCCTGATATCCCCAGAACCGAAACCAGGAGGATGACCAGCGCAACGCTGAATGAACGGAAGAGGAAAAGAATGACGCCGAATACCAACAGGCTGGAAGCAATGAGGATGAGCAGCAGTTCCTGGAATGACTTCTGTTGTTCTTCATATGCACCACCATACTCGACATGGTAACCTTGCGGAAGGGTCACGGTAGCAGCGATCTTTCTTTGGATCCCGGTGATGACACTACCCAGATCGCGGCCTTCAAGACGGGCCGTGATGACACCCATGGATTGCAGGTTCTCCCGTTGCACCTCTGCATCGCCGGGATGCAGGTCGACATGGGCCAGTTCGGTGATCGGCTTTAATTTTCCGTTGGGCAGGAACACTTGCAATCCCGCCATGTCGGTCACCGTCAGGGAGCGGCTTCCTGGATATAACATCCTGATATTGGATGATTGCTCCTTCTCCAACAGGGTGCCCACGACATTGCCCTCCAGCGAAGATTGCATCTGGTATTGCAGGTTCGCGGGCGTGATCCCGTATTGTGCCAATTTGGGGAAATCTGGCACCACACTGACCGAAGGTCCTGCAATGACCACCCCATCGAAAACATCGGCCGTCCCGTCGACGGAGCCCACGGCTTCTGCGATGCTCGCGGAGAGTTCCCTCAACTTGGTCTGGTTATCGCCATAGACCTTGACCTCAATGGGCTGCACAGAGGTCATGAGGTCGCCAAGCATATCTCCGATCACCTGGCCGAAGTCGATGCGCAGCGCCGGTTGGGTCGATTCCACCTGCCTGCGAATGTCTTCGATGACCTCCTCCGTCGTTCGGTCCCTACCCTTCCGCAGCTGGATGAGGTAATCCCCTGTGTTCGGCTCGGTGATGAAGAAACCCATTTGCGTTCCGGTCCGGCGGGAATATGCAGTGACCTCCGGGACTTTGGTGACGATCTTTTCAACTTCGCGCAACATACGATCGGTCTCCTCCAGTGAAGTACCGGGGGGCGATGCATAGTCAAGCACAATGCTGCCTTCGTCCATCTCCGGCAAGAAGCCGGTCTCCAGGCGGGGTACGATATACACGACCGCGGCCACAAGGGCAGCGATGATGACCAGCGCGATGTATGGCCTGCGGATGAAGAAAGACACCCAGCGCTGGGTCTTGGGTTCATGTCCCACTACAGTCTTTGGCTTTGCGGCTGATCGGGATCCCGGCGCGGAGAAAAGAAGATAGATGACCGGCAGGCCGATCCATGTGACGAGAAATGAACAGACCAATGTGATGATCATCGTGTCCGTAAGCACCTTGAAATAGGAGCCTGCCACACCACTCATGAGCACAAAGGGGAAAAATATCACGATGGTACTGATGGATGAACCGACCATGGCAGGCAGGAGATAGTGGATCGCTTTCTTGACCAAAGGGAGGCTGGGCTCATCCGGATGCTCTTCATGCGTTCGATGGATCTGCTCCACCACGACGATCGCATCGTCAATGATCAGGCCAATGGCCGCTGCCAGGGCGCCTAAGGTCATGATGTTGATACTGAATCCAAGTGCGTAAAGCACAATGATGGTCAGGCATAGCGTCACAGGGATCGTGAACAGGATCACAGCGCTGGCTTTCAGGGAGCGCAGGAAAAATATGGCCACCACCATGGCCAATGCAAGGCCCAGCCAAAGGCTGTCCCCCACCCCTTTCACCGATTCGTTGACGAAGTCGGCTTGTATGTAATAGGGATGAACCGTCACATCCTTAGGTAGCAAGCGGCGCAACTCGTCGATCTTCTTCTCCAACTTGGCGGACAACTCGACCAGGTTGGCATTGGGCTGCTTGATGACCGACACGAGAAGCCCGTCACGACCATTCGCATTGATCTTGGTGAATTCCACGGCTTCTTTCACTTCAACAGTAGCAAGATCGCGCAGCAGGACGACCCGGTGTCCATTGTTGCTGACGACGATGTTCGCAATGTCATCTTTCGAGTGAACCTGCGCATCCGTAACGGTCAGGTAGAGGAAGCGATAGTCGGACAGGTATCCGTTCGACTGGATGAAATTCGTCTCATTCATCGCGGTCGTCAGCAGGGCGGGCGTGATGCCCAATGAGCTCATCTTCCGAGTGTTCAGTTCGATCCAGTATTCCTTCTGTTTGCCACCGATGATGCGGATCTCTGATACACCATCCACCTGCGACAGGAAGGGCTTGACGGTGTACAGCGCCAGCTGGCGGATCTCGATCGGCGTCTTCGCATGGCTTTCCAGCGTGTAGCCCATCACTGGCAGGATCGACGGGTTCATTTTCTCGACCGTGATCTGAACATCCGTCGGCAGGTTGTTCCGGATCTCTGCGATGCGAGACTCGATGCGTTGCTGGCCAAGATCAATGTTGGAGTTCCAGTCCATATAGGCCGATATCTCGCAGGTGCCGCGGCTCGTGATGCTCCTGATCTTCTTAAGGTCCGGTACCCGCTTGATGGCTTGCTCCAGAGGCTTGGTGACAGTGACCATCATCTTGTTGACGGGCTGAAGTCCGGCATCCGCGATGATCTTGATCTTGGGGAATGTGATCTCCGGGAACAGCGAGGTCTGCAATTTGCCATAGGCGAACATCCCGCCCATGATGATGAGGACCATGGCGACCGACAGCGGATTCCGATATTGCTGGAAAAAATTCTTCACCTGCTAAGATATCTGGGTATGGGTTCGTTGATATGGTTCACTCTGCTGGCTTTTGCATGACCACACTCGCAGTGTCCGGAAGTCCGTAATTTCCTGAAATGAGGATGAGGTCCGTAGGAGAAAATCTCGGTGACAGGATCTCGACCCGACCTCCGGTCTCCATTCCTTTTTTCACCGGAACTTTCGCGGCGGTGGTGCTGTCCACCATCTTCATCACCCAGAACTCGCTCTGCGTTTCGTCCGTCAGGATGGCAGCTTTCGGCAACGACAGCGCATCGCCTTTTTCCCGTTTGATGATCCTCACCCGGGCGATCAGGTTCTCAGGGATCGGGTGCGGCGGCGAAACTTGTATGACCATCCCCTGTGTCTGGGAGCTCGCATCAACCATGGGCATGAATGCGCCGATCGATCCGATCAACTTCTCCCCATCGGGCAATATCAGTTCAACGGAACGCTTGCCCTGAACAAAGGGACGTAATTCGTACGGTAGATCGAGCAGGAAGACGAAACTGCCCATATTGCTGATCACCGCCAACTGTTCGCCATCCTGGACATAATCACCCGATTGATGGTCAAGCTGGGTGATGTATCCTGTTTCGTTGGCCACGATCGTGTTCGTGCCTGTGAATTTCAGGGTCGTATCGAGTTTACTGACGGCATCGCCGATGCTTTGGGATTCCTTTGTCTTCACCGTGAATAACACCTGCCCCCGACTGACATAATCCCCCAGGTGGGTGGCATTGGAAAGCAGGTAGCCATTCACATTGGACTTCAGATAACTTTTCTGCTGGAAAGCCGATGTCGCGTTGAGCTCGACATACTCCAACATGGGTTCTCTGCTGACGGACTCGGCCACCACCGGTGTTCGTCCCTCTGTAGCTGGCTCTTCCTCCTTCTTAGGGTCCGCCTGATGGCAAGCCATGACCAGTGGCATGAAGAAGGCGAGCATCAGGGCATGGGCGATTCGATTCATGCTATTCTCGTTATCGGTTCCAGTAATTGATCTGGTTGATGATCTGCATACGGGTGACCCTGTTCTGGATCAGCAGGTATTTGGCGTTGAGATATCCGTTGATCGCGATGATATAATCTGAGATCCGCACATCGCCGGTCCCAAGCAATTTGGCGTTCACCTGGATCAGGCTCTCTGCATAACTCACCTGGGAATTGATCTCGGCCATGAGGTTGTCCGTTCCATTCAACTGCTGGCGCAACTGGGCCAATTGCTGGTCGTATTGTCGGGAAAAGAAATCCTTGTACCCGACCCGGGTGAGCTCGGCCAAAAAAAGTTTGTTGTACTGAAGCTTCCGCTGATGACCGTCATAAATGGGCACTGAAAGGTTCACACCGGCACTCACACCGAAATTCTTATAGGCTTGGTACGCAAAGCTGGACATGTACCCTCCGTCCGCAAACAAGCTCAGCTTGGGCCGATAGTTGAACGCGATCAGATCCTTGCTGTTGGCAAGCATCAGGCTGTCCAGCTTGAACTGGCGGAAAAAGGCGGATTGTTCTGGCATCGGCAATCCGTTGAGTTGCGACGGAGGGGCCGCCAGGTCCAGGGCTGTCGTATCGTTCAACCCGCAGAGGTAGTTGAGCGCGGCGTAGTCGTTGCGGTATTGGAGTTCGAATTGACGCTGGGCGAGCTCTTGTTGTTTGATGGTGACCAGGAAGGTCAGGTACTCCGACTGCTTGTAGACATTGCGTTCAGTAAGTTGCCGGAGCACGGACTCTTCCTTTCTCAATTGCGCAATGATGTCACGGGAGAAACGTACCTGCTCCAGGTCACTGAATGCCTGTATGTATTGGGAGGAGACGCTTCTCTTGATATCCTGTTCAGTCAACCGCGCCGTATTCCCCAGGGACTCATTCTGAATTTGTATGGTCCGGAATTGGGTGTTGAGGTTCGCCTGGCTTACGATCTGCTGGTTCACACCAACGACGGCGCTCACCAGCGCCCCATTCGTGACCACATTGTCATAACCGTAACCTTTGATCGTCGGTGCATACATGTTAGCGCTCGTGCCAATGACCTGGGGGCCATACACCGCACGGATACGGAAACTGTCCAGCTGGTTCACCTGCACTTGATTGCGATATTCTTTCAACAACGGACTGTTCGACAGGGCCTGTTCAATGAACTGGTCCAGGGTCCTTGCTTGGGAGATGCCACTGGCGGCCCAAGTGAGGAAAGCAAGCAGCAAGGATGTTTTTCGGGTATACATGCGGCATGGGGGCGAAGGTCTCCGCCACAGTATAAAACTATGAGCCGATTCTGATGAAAATCTGAACTCAGAATACCAGGGTGAAAAGATGTTCGATACCTGTCCATCGGTAAGAGATCGTACAACCGTGAACCTCGCAGATCTGGCGAACGATCGCCAGGCCCAACCCGGTACTTTCGGAATGCTTTCCCTTGGCGAACCTGTCGAAGATCCTGTCCGCCTCGAATGGGAGTGGCTCACCGGTATTGGCCACTTCCAGGGTGCCTTGACGGAGGTCCACTCGGACCGACCCACCCTCCGTATTGTGCCGGATGCTATTCGAGAAGAGGTTGTTCAGCAGGATGTCCGCAAGATAGGGGTCCATGTTGACGGTCGCTTCTTCCACATGGGTGGTGAACTGAAGCTTGTGCGCAACGGCCATTTCCTCCAATTGAGCAACCTTCTCCCGGACGAGGTCGTGGAGGGCGACGCTGGCTCCCCTCCCGAACTGGTCATTGCCGATCTTGGTCAGCAACAAAAGGGATTGGTTCAACCGGCTCATTCGGCCAACAGCGTCATACATGGCCTGGAGGTGCCTGCCCTGCAGTTCCGTAATGTCCCTTTCCTGGAGCAACAGGTCCAACTTGGAATTGATGACTGCAAGCGGCGTCTGCATCTCATGCGAAGCATTGTCCGCAAAATCCTTTAACGCCTGGTAGTCTCCGATGATCTTGTCCGTCATCTGGTTGACCGCCAGGTCGAGGCTGGAGAATTCATCGATGTCGGACGGATGTCGCTGAAGAGGCGATCTGGATTGCAGGTTGAACTTCTGGATCGCACCCAGGGTTCCATAGAAGGGTGTCCAGATACGTTGCAAGAGGTAGCGGTTCAGCAGGAACTGTATCAGCAGGAGCAGGATGATCACGCCGACCGTGATGGCCACGATGAGCCAGAGCAGGTCCTCTGTCTCCACTTGTGATTTGCTCACGGTCACGCTGAATCGGACACCCCCGGCCTCTATGGGAAACTCCAATTGACGGAATGGCTCATGGCCGCGGTTTCCCTCGGGATCCTGGTAGGTGCTACGGAATTGTCGTTTCAAACCCTTCTCCGCCGGTCCGAATACGATCATCTGATCCTTGTAGTTCGTGGGCTCGGGAAGCTTTCCTTTCTGCGCCACATAGTCCAGGATCTCCGCCTCTTCGATCTTCAGGGCGTCATCCAGCTGGCGGATCAGCACGAATCGGATGATGAAGAAATAACAGAAACTGCCCACAATGAGCACCAGGATGGTGGCCAGGAAGTTGACACGGGCGTATCGGGTGAAGAGCTTCATGGTGCACTGAATTTGTACCCCATGCCGTAGACGGACTGGATGTGATCTCCCGTGCCTGCATCCATCAGTTTGCGTCGGAGATTCTTGATGTGTGTGTATATGAAATCGTAGTTCACACCGCCGCCGAGATCCTCTCCCCAGAGGTGTTCGGCGATCGCATTCTTGGACAACACACGTCCACGGTTACAAGCGAAATACAGCAGCAGCTGGTACTCCTTTCTGGTCAGGTCCAGTTCCTTGTCAGCAACCTTTGCTGTATGCGCCATGGTGTCCAGCACCAGGTCGCCGAACTGGACCAGGTTGTTGCCGCCGAACTGTTTCCGCCGGATGATGGCAGAGACCCGGGCACCCAATTCGGACAGATGGAAAGGCTTCGCCAGGTAGTCATCTGCACCCAGCGTGAGCCCCTCAACCTTGTCGTCCAAAGAATGCCTGGCGGAAATGATCAGTACCCCCTCTGTTTTGCCGCTCTGCTTGAGCGAGCGCAGGATGTCCAGCCCGCTGCCATCCTGCAGGGTGATGTCCAGCAGGACACAATCATAGTCGAAGGTCTCGACACGCTCCTGCGCTTCGGCAAATGTGAACACCGACTCACACAGGTAACCCTGCCCGCGGAGGTAACTGGCGATGCTCGCGTTCAATTCGGGTTCGTCCTCGATGATAAGGATCTTCATGTCAGGGCTGTTTGCAGGCCCGGTAAAGGTAGGGCCATTAGGTCAAGCCGGGCGCCCCGGGCGTCGTGAAAGTTTGACGGAGGAAACGGCATCAAAGGCCATAAACCCGCATTCCCTGCACTTCAGTTTTCCGACAGAATCACCGATTACCTTAGGGTCGAAAAAAAACCAAACAATGAAAAGCTCACTACGCCACGCACTCATTCCGCTTTGCTCCCTGGTCCTCGTGCTGTCCGCCGCCGCCCAGGAGAACAGCGGCTATGCCGTGAAAAAAACCTTCCACATCGCCAGCCCCGGCGGTTGGGATTACATCGCTGTCGGACCAGCCGGCCGGCTATATGTTTCTCACGGCGGGCAAGTGAACGTATTGGATAAGAACAGTGGTGATTCCATCGGCTTCATCCCCAACACGACAGGCGTGCACGGCATCGCCTTTATTCCATCCACTGGAAAAGGGTACACCAGCAATGGCCGCCTGAACACGGTGACGGTATTCGACCTGAAGACCTTGAATGTCCTTTCCCAGATCAGCGTGGGCGAGAACCCCGATGCGATCATGTATGAACCCTTCACCAAGACCATCATCACCTGCAATGGCCGCAGCAAAGACCTGTCCATCATCGACCCCGCCACCGAAAAGGTCACCGCCACGATTCCTATGGGCGGCAAACCGGAAACGGCGGTTTCCAATGGGAAAGGGATGTTGTACGTCAATAATGAAGACAAAGGTGAGATCATCGTCGTGGACCTGAAAGCCGGCAAGGTCATCGCCAATTGGCCCCTGGGCGCTGAAGGCCCCACGGGGCTTGACATCGACCTGGCCACCAACAGGCTATTCGCCGGTTGCGACAAGACCCTGGTGGTCGTGGACGCCGCCAATGGCAAAGTAGTGGAGAAGATCGGCATTGGAAATGGTTGCGATGGCATCGGGTTCGACGCCTCCCTCAAACTGATCTTCGCATCCTGCGGCGAAGGGGTATTGAGCATCGTCCGCGAAAATTCAGCCGATAAATACACCGCCTTGGCCAACGTGCCCACTAAACGAAGTGCCCGTACCCTGACGGTGGATCAGGAGACCCACAACGTATACCTGCCGGCTGCCGACCTTCAACCGCCCACGGACCCCAAGGCAAGGCCACAGATGGTGCCGGGCAGCTTCCAGGTGCTGGTGGTGAACAAATGATGACAGCTTACTTAAAATAATACAACAGCAGCGGCAGGCCCACGGTTTGCCGTTGCCCTTTTAAATAAAGATGAGACCTGCAAAAACATATTTCCTTGCAAAGGCATTGTCCGCACTGGCGGCCCTGATGACGATGTCCAACACCTCCGAAGCACAGAACCTCAAAGAGAAGGATGTTCCGGACCAGGTCAGGGCATCGTTTCAAAAACAGTTCCCTGATGCCGTGAACGTGACCTGGGAAAAAGAAAAAGGAGACTTCGAAGCGAACTGGGGAGGAAAGTCAGGTGAGGATCATTCCGCACTGTTCAACCCGGCAGGACAATTCATAGAATTGGTGGACGCCATACCGGTTGGGCAATTGCCCTCCGTGATCGTACAATATGTTCATGAACATTATAAAGGAGCCAGTATCCGGGAGGCCGGAATACTCACCGACGCCCACGGGAGCCATATGTTCGAAGCGGAGATCAAAGTAAAGGACCTGATCTTTGATGCTGAAGGCAGGTTCCTGAAGGAAGACTGACCTACCCGCCAACCCGAAACCCAAGCCCAGATCTTGAGATACCTCATCTTATTCGTGCTGTTCATTGGTCCGCACATCCTTTCGGCGCAAGAGCCCGTGAAGCCCGCTGGCGAAGGACGTCTCACCGGCAAAGTGGTCGACTCCATTTCGCATGTGCCCATGGTCTCCGCCTCTGTGAGCCTGGTCGACATGGCCACAGGCAGGACCGTGGCAGGCACTACCACCAATGCCAACGGCGTCTTTCGCCTCAATGGCCTTGATGATGGACGATACAGCCTGCTCGCAGAATTCGTGGGCCATCGTGCCAAATCCATTGCGGATATCCATGTCACAACCTCCTCGAGAAGCATGGAATTGCGCACGATCGAACTCTCACCCTCAGCCACCGACCTGAAGAGCATCACCATAACGGGACGGAAACCCAGCATCGAGAACAAGATCGACCGAATGGTCTTCAACGCCGAGCGGGACATCACTTCACAGGGGGGCGTGGCCACGGATATCCTCAAGAAAGTGCCACAGGTGTCTGTTGATGTCGATGGCAACGTCGAGCTGCTGGGCAGTTCAGCCATACGCTTCCTCATCAATGGCAAGCCTTCCACGATCTTCGGCAGCAACATAGCCGATGTGCTGCGTTCGATCCCCGCCAGCCAGATCAAGAGCATCGAAGTCATCACCAATCCGGGCGCCAAATACGATGCACAGGGCCTCGGTGGCATCATCAACATCATCCTGAAGCAGAATACGGTCAGGGGCATCAATGGGAACATGTCCCTCACCGCCGGCACGCGCGGAGAGAATGGATCCTATAACATGAATGTCAGGAAGGGTGATTTTGGCATCAATGCTTATGTCAACGGGAATCTCAGACTCAATACCACGCAACCCAATCATACGGAAAGACTTTCCATCGATACGATTTACCAGACGGATGTGAAACTCGTCCGGGACAGCCGCTCCGAAAACCGCAACGGGTCCTGGTCCACAGGCATGGGGTTCGACTGGACCATCCGGAAGAAGAATTCCTTCTACGGCGGCATTAATCTTTACCAATACAACGGCAATTGGCATGGCCGTGCAGACCAATCCCAAAACACTTACGACATCTTGCCGCCAGGGGCGTTGCTCTCTTCCTGGTCCGGCAGAAATCCTTTCGAAGGCAGCTTCCACTCCAGGAACAAGGACATCAGCTTTCAATACAAAAGGACCTTCAGCAAGAAGGATGAAGAACTCGAGTTCGGCGTCAACCACAGCCATGCGGACAGGCTGAATACCGCAGCCAGCGAGCAGTACCTCCAACCGCAGGATTCCCTGTACTATGGCACGGTCAGCCGGAACCCTGGCACCGAGGACCACACTGAATGGCATCTTGATTTTTCGGATCCCCTGTCCGAGAAAGTCAACGTCGGCTTTGGCGCAAAGGCGGTGCTGAATGACATCCACAGCATATCAGATGTAAGGCTTTACGATCCGTACACAAGGGTCTTCGCACCAGACTCTCTTTTGTCCAATTCCCTTCGGTACCGCCAACAGGTCTATGCAGCCTATGGAGAGATTTCCTTCCCCCTGTCGAGGCAACTTCAGGCAAAGACAGGCGGCAGGCTGGAGCGAACGAATATCAACACGTATTTTTCGAACGCCCAGCAACAGGCCGACAATCCGGGTTACTGGACTTTCGTGCCTTCCATTCATTTGTCCTGGAAACTCAACGACTCGACCTCATTCAGGCTGAGTTACTCCCGTCGCATCGAGAGACCCGGATATGATCAGCTCAATCCTTTCATCAACACGAGTGATCCGAAGAACATCTCGACCGGCAATCCACTGCTGCTGCCAGAGACCGGCGACCGGTTCGAAGTAAGCTTCAACCAGGGATTCGGCAGATCGGGATCCTTCATGGCCACGCTGTTCCACCGGATCAACCTGAACGACATCCAACCTTTCATCGTGTACCATCCGGAGCTGACCGTGGGCGATACGACCTACCGGAATGTCTATGTGACCACGCCGCAGAACATCGGCACCGAGAAGAATACGGGCATCAACCTGTATGGCGAACTCAATGTGAACGACAAGATCTCCGTACGTACCAATATCACGGCCTTCCACCGGCACACCATCAACATGAAGGATCCGGGGTACAATTCCACCAGCTTCAACTACCGCATCAACCTCAACGGATCATGGATCATCCACGATGGTCTTGCGGCCGAGTTTTTCGGCAACTTCAACTCGGCGCGCCATGAGGCCCAGGGCAAGTATCCTTCCTTCATCAGCTACAGCATGGCCGTGCGGAAACAATTCTGGGCCAAAAAAGGAAGCCTGGCCCTTTCGCTCAACAACCCTTTCGGCGAGTATGTGCGTCAGGCAACCGAACTGCATGGAGCGAATTTCACCAGCATGGCAGTCCGCCACATACCCGTTCGCTCCGTCAGTCTGAACTTCACCTGGAGGTTCGGCAAGCTTGAATTCAAGAAGGAAAGGGAGGACAGACCCGAGCCGGAAGGTGGCGGACGCTGATCAAGGATCGAGAATCCGAAAATTCATTCCCTACTTCCCTGATGGGAATATCGCAGCAAAGTCGAACCTCCTGGAGCCGGCTGTTGATCCTCGATCCTCGATTCTCGATCCTCGATCCTCGATCTATTATCATCCCCATGCTTCCGGAATGAACCGTTTCAGCACGAAGCGCTTCATCAATTCAGCGGCCACCAGGTACACGACCACAAGGCCGATGATCATCAACAGGATATTCATGGGCAAGGGCTCGAAACCGATGGCGTGCGCGAAAGGCATGTAGGGAAGGGACCAGCCCAGGACCAGGCATGAGAGTGTGCTCAGCACCAGCCATTTCCCCGGCCGGCTTTTCCAGAATGGCGATTCCGATGTGCGAATGATGTAGACCACGAGGATCTGTGTGGCCAGGGATTCCATGAACCAGCCTGTCCTGAACTGCGCCGTGGTGACCGGGAATGCCTTGAAGAGCAGATAGAAGGTGGCCATGTCGAACACCGAACTCGTCAGTCCGAAAATGATCATATAGTCCCGTATCATCTTCATGTTCCAGCGTCTCGGCTTGCGGATATGCCTGGCGTCCACCTCATCGGTCGGGATGGCCACCTGTGAAGTATCGTACAGGAAATTATTCAGCAGGATCTGCACCGGCAGCATGGGCAGGAAGGGCAGGAACAGTGTCGCTACAGCCACAGAGAACATGTTCCCGAAGTTGGAGCTCAGGTCCATGTGTATGTACTTCATCGTGTTGGCGAAGGTCTTGCGGCCTTCCAGTATCCCATCCTTGAGCACGCTGAGGTCTTTGCGGGTGAGGATGATGTCCGCCGCGTCACGGGCGACATCGGTGGCGCTGCTAACAGAGATCCCGACATCGGCACCACGTAAAGAAGGACCGTCATTGATGCCATCGCCCATGTATCCAACGGCGTGATGCACTGAACGAAGCACGCGAATGACACGGCTTTTCTGTTCCGGGGAGAAACGGGCGAAGATCGTCGTGGCGGCGGCCGAGATGGCCAGGGCGTCATCGGACATACCGTCCGTATCCTTGCCCAGCAGGCTCCCCTTTACGTTGAGTCCGATGGAAGAACATACTTTTTCAGTTACCAGTTGGTTGTCCCCTGTGATCACCTTGACTTCCACGCCGATCTCCTGCAACTCTGCAATCACGCCGCGTACATCTTCCTTGGGAGGGTCGAGGAAACTGATGAAACCCCGAAGCATCAGGCCCGATTCATC
>Ga0075026_100000832_pt1 | contig 12911 bp, 12 predicted proteins | sample Str012_2_FD_71392 | JGI IMG/M metagenome (GOLD analysis project Ga0075026, IMG submission 71392) | Freshwater sediment microbial communities in response to fracking from Pennsylvania, USA - Straight Creek_MetaG_SC_2012 | ecosystem: Environmental > Aquatic > Freshwater > Creek > Sediment...
GACGAGCGCAAACAGGTAGCAGGGCTTGGGGAAGGGATCGCGCCAGATCGCGTAGTGGCGCTTGCCGCCGTCGAGCACGCCGCGCTCCAGCAGGTTGCCGTTCGACAGGAGGATCGGTGCCTCGTTGGGGTCGGCCTCGATGCGCACCGTGTAGGTGGCAAGCACGTCGGGCCGGTCGAGGAAATAGGTGATGCGGCGGAAGCCCTCGGCCTCGCACTGGGTGCAGTAGACGTTGTTGGTGCGGTAGAGGCCCGAGAGTGCTTTGTTGGCCTCCGGGTCGACGAAGGTGACGATCTCGAGCGTGAACGGGCCTGCCGGGGGCTTCAGCAGGGTGAGCCCGGCGTCGCTGAGCTTGTAGTCCTTCTTGCCGAGCGGGGTGCGGTCGAGCGCGATCGAGGCAAGCTCAAAGTTTTCTCCGTCGAGCCGCAACGGCCCGGGCCGGCCGCGGATGTCTGGGTTGGGGCGCACAGAGAGGCGGGAGCGCACGCGTGTGCGCGTCTTGTCGAGGTTGAAGTCGAGCGCGACCGTGTCGATGAGGTAGGCGGGCGGACGATAGTCCTTGAGGTGGATGGCGCGGGGAGTCTCGGGCTTCATGGGGGAGAGGTCCGGTTGGTCCGCGCTCCGACGCCACGGGAAGGGTAAGCCTTACCGGGATGTCTGCTCGTTGCCGGACACTACTATCAGGGGCTGATTATAACGTTATGACCGGCCCACGCAAAAAGCAGGCCAAAACAACCCCTTAACACCGGATGAATTCTGCCTCAGCGGCAGGCGGCGCGAACGCTCTGGCACAATGTGTTGGGCATGTCGTTGCGCCGGACGAGCACGCGCGGACAGGCGGTCACAACGACAAACGGGATTTCGCGGCTCTCGAGCATGTTCTGCAAGTCGTCACTGTTGCGATCGGCCAGGGCGTAGTCGAGCACGGCGACGTCGATGCGGCCTTTGCCCATGCAATTGAGTGCGTCGTCCACGGTGTGGAACGGACCTACAACCTCCGCGCCGGCCTCCTGAAGGTTCTGGCAGTAGTCGAGGGCCACGAGCACCTCGTCCTCGACGACGAGCACGCGACGTCCTCTAAGCTCCTTTTGCCGCCGCCCTGCTTGCATTTTTGCCTCCCTTTTTTCCTTCCGGCCTCGGCGGCTCCATTGTCATCTGATCGGCCAACGCCCCGCTCTCGTATCGGTTCCCCCTGCAGCGGATTTCCGAATCCTATCGGCAGGACCGGCGCTCCGCCGGCGGCATCGTTAATTTCCGCGCAACGTTTCCGTTTCGCGCGCGTTGAGCGGCCACAACGACGCTGATGGAGGTGTTCTATGCTCACGAAAATTGCTGTGGCCGGTCTTGCGACCGGCGGGTTGATGCTGGCTGCGCTGACGGCGCCATCGGCCATTGCTGCGAGAGTCGGTGGCATAGGCGCGCCCGGCATCTCCGTGCCGCATATGGCGCCAGGCGGCGCTCCCCATATGTCGCCTGGCTCGGCGCACACGCCCCGCGGCGCTTACAACCATCCTGGCCCCGGCGCTCGCGTCTACGGCGGCAATTATGGGCGCGTGCATCACCGGCGCGGTTACGGCGTGATTATCGGAGGCGGCTACGACGGCGATTACTATGGCGACTATTACGGCTACTCGGATGGCTGTGAATGGCTGCATGCGCGCGCGGTTTCGACCGGCAGCCGCTACTGGTGGCGCCGCTATGAGGACTGCGTCGAACGCTGATCAGAAGCAGAAAAGGCGAAGGGCCGCCAAGCAGTGGCCCTTTCCTAGGCACACACTCTTTGTGTTCGCGCTGGCATTCGGGTGCCGCAAGCTTTATCGGCGGTGCTTCAGGCACCGCATCAACCGACTGAGCCCGCTCGCGCATCGGGGCCGGCAGATCCTCGAACGCGATGTCCTCATAGAGAAACCCAAGGTATTTCGACGTCACGCGCGTCCAGAAAAAACCGTCGACCATGATCGTCTCCCTCCAAGGACAATCAGCACCGTCGCTTCAAATCGATCGCCTGCGCGAAGTCTCGCGCAGGCGATGTTGGCAGTGTCGCCCTAAGGCGATTGGGTCATCGCCTTTTCGTCGGTCGCGAGGGCATTCGTTCCCGGGTTGTTGTCCGTAGATAGCCACATAGCGGTACCTGCCGCCACGATGACCAATGCGACGACCAACACCGCCAGGTAAATGCCCGCGACGCGCGAATTCGAACTACGTGCGCCATCAATGATCGTAACCATGCGTTAGCTCCTCTCAAGACAGGGCCAACGCGCCGGCTTGCCGCCGGTTCCGTAGACGGCCCCATTCATCGGCGCGCATTCTCTTGCCGAATGAGGTTCGCTTAGTTCGGCACTACCTCCACCGTCGTCCGAGGGCCAGTCTCGCGAATGCCGAGCCTGTCGCCGAAGAAGACAACGACACAGGTTACGATGAAGGCGAGGAGCACTATCAGTCCTAAGGGTGCGGACCGATCGCGCCGGGCGGATATGATCTTGCGCTCGACCAGCACCTCGCCGGGCTCGACCTGGACGTTTTCGTTTCCAACCTGGGCCACGACACACCTCCTGACGCGTTGGCGATTGTATTGGCATTGGAACTTCCATCTCGCTCGCTTTGTTCCGGGGCTGTTATCGTGGCGTTAGGAACGCCGCGCCAAAGCTCGGCGTTTCACCAGGGTTCAGTCGTCCCGCAGCGACGCTGGAGCGAAAGCTCGATGGCAAAGAAGAAGCTCTCCGAATACCGCGCCAAGCGCGACTTCAAGAAGACGGCGGAGCCCGCTGGCAAGACTGCGATCCGCAGCGCTGAATATCCCCGCTTCGTCATCCAAAAGCATGACGCGACGCGCCTGCACTACGATCTCCGCCTCGAGGTCGACGGCGTATTTCGGTCGTGGGCCGTCACCAAGGGCCCTTCGCTCGACCCGCACGACAGGCGCCTCGCGGTCGAGGTTGAGGACCACCCCCTTGATTACGGCGATTTCGAAGGCACGATCCCCAAGGGCGAGTACGGCGGCGGCACCGTCATGGTGTGGGACCGCGGCTTTTGGATGCCGGAAGGAAACAAATCGGCGGCCGAGCAGCTCCGCGACGGCGAATTGAAGCTCGTGTTCGCGGGGCAGAAGCTGAAAGGGAGCTGGGTGCTCGTGCGCATGAAGGGCGACCGCTTCGGCGGCAAGCGCACCAACTGGCTGCTGATCAAGCATCGCGACGAGTGGGCCAAGGACGGCGACGCCGACAAGCTCCTGAACAAGGACCGCTCGGCCGCCTCGGGGCGCACCATGGGCCAGATTGCGCGCGGCGAGGGCAAGGCGCCCGAAAGCTTCATGCTGTCGAAATCGAGGACGAAGCTCGCCAAGTCCGACGCGATCTGGCACTCGAGCAAGTCGGCGGAGCAGGCAAGCACGCCTCCGCGGCGGTCCCGCGCTCGCAAGACGGCGTGACGGCACCAAGACGTGGAACCGGGCCGTCCGCCCCGTGTTGCAGGCATGAACATCTGATTGCGCGGAGGTTGCATGCGCTCTGTCGTTGCACTGGCTTTCCTAGGGCTTCTTCTTTTCGCGGCGACGGCCACCGGAGAGGAGTACGCGCCGGGCTTCGGTCCCAACCCGCAGCTCCCGGAGCCGGAGCATTCCCTCGTCCCGACCGTCAACATCGCACCGGCGAAGAGCTGGCCCGCCGGAGCTACGCCCACCGCCGCTGGTGGCCTGCAGGTTACGGCCTTCGCCGAGGATCTGGATCATCCGCGCTGGCTCTATGTGCTGCCGAATGGCGACGTCCTCGTCGCCGGGACAGACGCGCCACCGAGGCCCGAGGAAGGCAATGGTCTCAAGGCGTGGTTCATGAGCTTCTTCCAGAAGCGCGCGGGTAGCACAAGAACGGCAAGCCCCAACCGCATCACGCTCCTGCGCGATGGCGACGGCGACGGGATCGCCGAGATCAAGCGCCCATTCCTGACCGGGCTCAATTCGCCCTTCGGGATGGCGCTCGTAGGCGATGCGCTCTATGTCGCGAACACGGATGCGCTGATGCGCTTCCACTACGACGGAGAGAATGTCTCGCCGACGGGCGAGAAGGTCGCGGACCTGCCGGGCGGGCCCATCAACCACCACTGGACCAAGAATGTCATCGCCAGCGAGGACGGCAAGAAGCTCTATGTAACCGTTGGCTCCAACAGCAACGTGGGCGAGAACGGCCTCGACAAGGAGGAAGGCCGTGCGGCGATCCTCGAGATCGACCCGGCGACGGGCAACAGCCGCATATTCGCGTCCGGTATGCGCAACCCAAACGGGATGGGCTGGCAGCCGCAGTCAAAACAATTGTGGACCGTCGTCAACGAGCGCGACGAGCTCGGCAACGATCTGGTGCCCGACTATCTGACGAGCGTGAAGGACGGCGGTTTCTACGGTTGGCCCTTCAGCTACTTCGGTCAGCACGTCGATACGCGTGTGAAGGAGCAGCGGCCCGATCTCGTCGCCACGGCGCTCGTGCCCGACTATGGGCTTGGCGCGCACACCGCCTCGCTGGGGCTCGCCTTCTACGACGGCAAGCTGTTGCCCGAGCATTTCCAGGGCGGCGCCTTCGTCGGCCAGCACGGGTCCTGGAACCGCGAGCCACGCGCCGGCTACAAGGTGATCTTCGTTCCGTTCAAGGACGAGCAGCCGTCGGGTCCGCCGGAGGACATCCTGACCGGCTTCGTCGACGCCGACGGGAATGCGCGTGGGCGCCCCGTGGGCGTCGCGGTCGGGAAGACAGGCGCGTTGCTCGTGGCGGACGACGTCGGCAATACTATCTGGCGGGTCGCCCCGGCTCTGCCTAAGCAGGCGCTCGTCCAGCCGGTCCGCTAAGCACTAGGCGCTGCGCGCGCGCCGCCCCCGATTCAAGTAGCCCGGCACCTGTAGGGCCTGCAGAGGCTTTGCAAAGAGGAACCCCTGCATCGTGTCGCAGCCCATCGTGCGCAGGAGCATGAGCTGCGTGGGCGTCTCGACCCCCTCGATCGTCGTCTCGATCCTGAGGCTCTGCGCAAGCTGCGTAATCGTGCGCACGATCGCCATGTGTCGGGGTTGGTCTCCATATCGCTCACGAAGGTGCGGTCCACCTTCAAGCGATCGATAGGCAGCTTCTTCAAGTGGGATAGAGAGCCAAAGCCCGTGCCGAAATCGTCGAGCGCGATCTCGACGCCGAGGTCATGCAGCTTCTCCAGCGCCACGGCTACGCTGCCGGCGCCGCGGCCGAGGAAGACGCGCTCCGTCACCTCGATGCAGAGCCGATCCGGCGCGACTCCCGTCTGCTGCAGCTTATCGCGCACGAGTTCCGCGAATGTGCCCAACGCAAAATCGGCCGAGGTGACGTTGACGGCGACGCGGCCGAAGTCGAGCCCGTTTCGCTCCCACGCCGCCACCTGCCGCAGCGCGTGGTCGATGACCCAGCGGCCAACCTCGGCCGCCAAATTGGGATCGTCGAGCACCTCCTCGAAGTCGCCGGGAGCGAGCTGCCCGCGCAGCGGATGGTTCCATCGCAGCAGCGCCTCGAAGCTGACGGGATGCAACTTGGATACCGAGACGATCGGCTGGTACAGCAGGCACAGCTCGTTCGTCAGCAGCGCGCGTTGGATGTCGCGGTGCAGCTTGTAGGTCCGCTCCAGCGATGCCCGCATGTCGCAGGAGAAGAATTGATGGCGGTCGCGCCCGAGCTCCTTGGCGCGGTAGAGAGCGAGATCGGCGTTCTTGAGCAGCTCGCTCGCGCCGGTGGCGTCCGTCGGGAAAATGGTGAGTCCGAGGCTGATTGTGCATCGATGCTGGACGCCGCCGACCACGACCGAGTGCGACAGCGCCGAGAACATGGAGGCAATCGCCTTATCGAGCTTCGCGGTGCCGTCCTCCATGGAGATGAGAACGGCGAACTCGTCGCCGCCGAGGCGGGCAATGCTGGCATCGGGTTTGAGCGCGGCTTCGAGGCGGGTCGCGATCTCCTTCAGCAGCTCATCGCCCGCCGCGTGTCCGAGGATGTCGTTCGTCTCCTTGAAGCGATCGACGTCGATCAAGCCGACGGCGAACTGCTGACCGGCGGCTCCGGCGGAAGCGAGCAGCGCCTGCAGGTTCTCGTTGAACTGCAGCCGGTTCGGCAATCCCGTCAGGCTGTCGAGCTTGGCAAGCCGCCAGAGCTGATGCTCGAGCTTCTTGCGCTCGGTGATCTCCTCGGTGAGCATCATGAGGCCGCCGATGGTGCCGTCGTCCAGGTGCCAGGGGCGCACCTCCCAACGGATGATGTTGGTCGATCCGTCCGCACGCTCGAATACCTCCTCGGGCGAGCTTTCGGTCGCTCCGGCCAAGATGCGCAGATGCTTCGCGCGCCAATGGGGGGGGATCTCCGGGAAAACATCGTAGTGGTGGCGACCGACGAGCGATTCCTCGGGGAGCTTGTAGTCGTGAAGCCAACGGTCAGAGTGGGCGACGTAGCGCATTTCCGTATCGAACATGGCGACAGCGGCCGGTGCGTGCTTGATGAAGGCGGTGAGCGTCGAGTGCGCGCGCATGAGCTCCAGCTCGGCATGCCGGCGCTCGGTTATGTCAACATAGGTGTTGAGGTGTCGGTCGCCGGGAATGGGGATGCAGGAAATCTCGAGCACCTTGCCGGTGTTCTCATTCCTTTCCTGGATGATAGGAACCGGACTCAAAAGCGTCTTGAGCCGGTGGGCGATTGCCTCCTCCACGGGAAGCTCCGTTCCGTAGTCGCCGCGCTCGGCGCGGAAGCGAACGAGCGTCTCGAGCTTCGGATGACCGTCCGCGAACAGCGCCTCGGGCAGATCGAGCAGCGTCCGGTAGAGCCGGTTGCTCACGAGCCGTCCGTCGCGATTGACGAGCGCGATGCCGCCGGGGAAATTGTCGATCATCGCTTGCAGCGTCTGCGCCTGCTGGCGGATCGGCGTGATGTCGGTGCTGATGGTGATGAACCGCTCGATCGCGCCTTCGCGATTGAAGCGCGGGATGACGATCGATTCAAACCAGACATCGGCGCCGCTCTTGCAGCGATCGCAGAACTCGCCGCGCCAGGTTCGGCCGGCGTGCACGATGTGCCACATCTTCTCGAGCGATTCCGGCGCGTGCTGGCCGGAGCTCAACATCTCATACGGTTGCCCGAGGAGCTCTGATTGCGAATAGCCAATGACCTCGCAGAAGCGCTTGTTCACTTCGGTGAGACGGCCGCTGCAATCCGTGACCGTGATGCAGAAGTGGTCTTCGAGCGCTTTGCGATAGCCGTCTAGGCGATCGATGTCGCGAGCTTCATAGACCTTCGACAGGATCCGGCGTGCCGCAAACCAGCGGCGTACTGCGCGCCAGTCGCCCAATATCCGTGAGAGCACGCTGGGCCCCCAAAAAAAATCTTTGTTCTCCGGCGATTAGAGCCAAAAATTGTTAACCCGATGTTATGTAATGCGTTCCGATCCCAATTTGGTGTCCGGCTACCTAGCCCCAGCCCCCATTCGGCGGTAGACGAAGGGCGGCGCCGGCGCCTGCGACTCCCGCTCCGCTATCGCCGCGAACTCCCGGTGCGACGGGGATAGCGAGCAGGCCGGATCCGTTGCCGAGGCGTCGCCGGTCATCGCGAGCGCCTGGCAACGGCATCCCCCCAATCGATCTCCCGCCGGTCGCAAGACCGGCACGGCTCTTTCATCCATTCGGTGCCGCGGAATTTCTGGAACGCTTCACCGTTGAACCAAATGTCCGCCAGCGGCTTCTCGCGGACGCTGTCGATTTGAAGGCCCGGGATCGCCTCACAGGCATGGCACGGCAGCACCTTGCCCGAAGGCGTGATGTCCAAAAGGTTCCGCCCCCAGCCGCCCATGCAAGGCTTGGGGCGGACGGCATAGTGATCGTGGGCCACGACATCGAACACGAGTATGCCCTTGAGTCGCTCCTTGGCCGCGTTGGTGATTTCGACGGAGCGCAGGAACTGCTCACGCGTCGGGATCAGCGCTGCGCGGTTAACGAGTGCCCAGGCGTAATACTGGGTATGCGCCACCTCGAGCCGCCCTGCGCCCACCTCGACCGCGTAGTCGATGATTGCCGGCAGGTTATCGATGTTCTGCCGGTGGATCACCGCGTTGATCGTCAGCGGGAGGCTGAGCTCGCGCACCCAGCGAGCAACCCCGCGCTTCTTCAAGGCGCCGTCCCTGTAGCCCGAGATGCGCTCGGCGTTGGCGGGAGCGGCGTCCTGGATCGAGAGCTGGACGTGGTCGAGCCCGCGCTCTGCGAGCCCTGTGAGCCGCTCGCGTGTCAGCGTCACGCCCGAGGTGATGAGATTGGTATAGAGGCCGGCGGCGACGGCGGACTCCAGGATCTGCTCGAGATCCTGACGCACCGTTGGCTCGCCGCCGGAGAGGTGAACCTGCAGCACGCCGAGCGCGCCGGCCTGGCGCATCACGTCCTGCCACTCCGCCGTCGTCAGCTCGGCATCGCCGCGCCGCATGTCGACCGGGTTGGAGCAATAGGGACACTGCAGGGGACAACGGTAGGTGAGCTCCGCGAGCAGGCCGATCGGCGCGCGCGTAAAGGCAGGCCTTCCCGCCGCGTCAGCTTCCAGAGGATCGAGCTGCATGCACGCACCCACGTCGTCGTTGGTGTGTCCCTCGCTCACGCCAGCCGGTACGCGCCGGGCGGGACCATGCCCACGACGTACGCGAGATAGAGCGCGTCGAGCTGCGCCCACAGCACGTCGCACTTGAATTCGACCGCGGCGACGCAAGCTTCCTGCATCTCCCGCGTGCGGGCGTTCGCCTTCACGAACTCGAGCACGAAGGTAGCGTCGCGCGGTGCCTGGCTCAGCCGGCGCTTGAAGTAGGCCATGACGTCGTCGTTGACGAAGTCGTAGTTCGCCAGCATGCCGGCGATGCGCTCGCGGTGTATGGAAGGCGCGAACAACTCGGTGAGCGAGGAGGCGGCCGCGACGACGAGCGGCTGCTCGACGACGAAGCGCACGTACGCCTCGACCGCAAACCGGGTCGCCGGCAGGGCGCCGCGCATGCTCGTCACGTAGTCGCGATCGAGCCCGAGGCAATCGGTGAGCTTGAGCCAACGCTCGATGCCGCCATGGTCCCCCGACAGCAAGCCGTCATGGTCGTGCACCCGGTGAATCCACTCGCGGCGCAGCTCGCGGTCGTAGGTGCGGCTCATGAACGCCGCATCCTTGCGCGGAATGGCTTCCTGATAGACGTAGCGGTTCAAGGCCCAGGCCGTGACCTGGCCTTTGGTGAGTTTGCCCCCGTGCAGCATCCGATGGAACTCGTGCTTGTCGTGATAGCGCTCGGGGCCGACGGCGCGAATGCGCGCCTCGAACTGCTCCGGGCTCCAGGCCTGCTCCAGCGTCTCGAACTTCTTCACGAACTCGTTCACGGCGTCCTCCTAGATTTTGTTTGGGGCACATTGGTGCGATTGGCCGGAGCACGCTTGATCCACGTCAAGAAGCCGATCACGGGAGGGTCAAAGCTCCGTGAGCTAGCCCGTGCTGCTCCACCATCTCGCTCTCGGCGACGACGCGTGGCGCGTTGAGCTGTGCGGCAATTCGCGCTCGCGCGTTTGAGGTGCATCAAGCGCGGTGCGGCGCTTCCACCCCAAGCTCGGCTCATCGGATTCGCTGACGGCGGGGTGAGGGGTTGCAAGCTCGCTACGACATGAAGTGATCGTCGGCGCTGGCCCGGCGGGTTTGAGCCTCGCCTGCCTTGCCGGCGCGGCGGGGCTGAAGATCGCCGTCGTCGATGAGCAGCGCGAAGATCAGCTCGCCGCGCCGGCCTATGACGGCCGGGACGTCGCGCTGACGCACCGCTCGGTGCAGTGTCTGAAGCAAGCCGGCGTTTGGAGCGCGATTGCCGCCGCCGATATCGCGCCCATCAGGCGGGCCTGCGTCAAGAACGCGGGAGACTCCAGCCTCCTGACCTTCGATCCCAATGGCACAGGCGAGGCAGCGCTCGGCTATCTCGTCAGCAACCAGGTCCTGCGCGCGGCGCTCTACGCTGCGGCCAAGTTGAGCGGCACGATCGAGCTCGTGACCGGCGAGGCCGCAGAAGGTCTGAAGCTTGACGGTGCGCTGGCGGAGGTTTCGCTTCCATCGGGAAAGGTCTTCGCCGCGCGGCTCGTCGTCGCCGCCGACAGCCGCTTCTCGAAGTTTCGCCGCATGGCGGGGATCGGCGCCGACATTCGCGACTTCGGACGTGTGTGCATCGTCTGCCGCATGAAGCACGAGCAGGCGCACGATGGCACCGCCTACGAGTGGTTCGATACCGATCAGACGCTGGCGCTGCTCCCGCTCAATAACTGCGAGTCCTCAATCGTGCTGACGCTGCCCGCGACCGCGGCGGCGCGCGCGATGGAGGTGCCGGCGCCGGCCTTCGCGGCAGATGTCGAGCGGCGATTTACGCGGCGCTGGGGTGCCATGGAGCTGTCGGGCGCGCGCCATGCTTATCCGCTGGTCGGCGTCTATGGGGATCGCTTCGTCGCGAAGCGTTTCGCGCTCATCGGCGACGCCGCCGTCGGCATGCATCCGGTGACGGCGCACGGCTTCAATTTCGGGCTAAGGGGGGCCGCGAGCCTCGCGGCTCGGGTGAGTGCGGCTGCGCGTGCCGGCGTTGACATCGGCTCGGCGCCGGTGCTCGAGGCCTACGACCGCGAGCACCGCCGGGCAACGCTTCCGCTCTATTTGGCCACCAACGCGCTGGTCCGGCTCTACACCGACAACGGTGCGGCGGCGCGACTGGCGCGCAGCGGGATCCTGCGCCTCGGCGAGCGCATCACGCCCATCAAGAATTTGATGCTGCGCCGGCTGATGGAAGTCGACGCCAAGCCGGCGTTGACCTGACGGTCTTTAATTTCTCGGGGAGCGATCATGACGAGTGACGCGCACGCTTATTCGCAAACGCTGGGTGAGGAGCAGAGCATCTGGTTCAAGATCCAGCCCTTCATCAACGCTGACGATCCGATGGCCGTGCTCGTCCGCCTGAGCCAGCGCTATGGCGGCTGCATTCCTATCAATTTCCGCTCCGAGAAGATTTATATCCTGAGTGAGATCGAGCACGCCCGCCGCGTCCTCGTCGACAACGTCGACAACTACGTGAAGTATTTCGACGGGCTGAAGCCGATCTTCGGCCACGCGATGATCACCGTTGACGGGGCGTTATGGCAGAAGGTGCGCCAGCCGCAGCAGCCCTACTTCCATCCCGACGTCTATGCCGAGTACGTCCCCTACCTCCTCGTCTCCCTCAACAAGAAGATGGAGGAGTGGTCGAAGCTCGCCCAGAGCGGCGTTACGTTCGAGATGCTGGAGGAGACCTGGGGGCTCGCGGCGGACATGATCTGCCGCGCTCTCTTCGACCGCGAGGTTCCATTCAATCCGCATGCCGTCTTCGGCGCCGTCAAAGCCTATACGGACGCCTCCAACCACCGCTCGATCCGTCTGAAGAAGGCGAGCGGAGAGCTCACCGACGTGACGGATGAGGAGCCGCCCGCGCACGCGATCGGCGCCTGGCTCACGCTGCCCGAAGCCGTGATCTCGGCCGAGCCTTGGCAGGGGCGGGAGAAGACGCTGCTGAAGATGATGCAGTCGGCCGAAGCCGCGGGTCTGCCGGCCTGGGACCATGCCCAGGTGCAGGACGAGATCAAGCAGTACTTGTGGGCCGGCACTGAAACGACGGCGCTGACGCTCGGTTGGACGCTCTATCTCCTCTCGCGCCATCCCGAGGTTGCCGACAAGATCCGCCGCGAGGCCCACGAGGTCTATGGCACGCGGAGGCCCACCGCCGCCGACGTGGAGCGCCTTTCCTATACGCGCTCGGTCATGCTCGAGGCGCTGCGGCTCTACCCGCCGGCTTGGGCGCTCATCCGCACGGCGGTCGCCGACGACGAGATCGCCGGCCACAAGATCAAGGCGGGCGACCGCATCGTCCTGTGCCCCTACATCATCCATCACGACGCCAAATACTGGGAGGACCCGGAGGAGTTCCGACCCGAGCGCTTCGAGCCGGGCCGCATCAAGAAGCGCGTCAAGTACAGCTATCTGCCCTTCGGCGCGGGCAAGCGCTTTTGCCTCGGCGGCCAGCTCTCGCAGATGGAGGTGGCCCTGGCGCTCACGCAGCTCTTGCGCCGGTTCAGGCCCGAGTACGTTGGGCACACGCCCCCGCGCGTTGCCGCGAGCGTGACGCTGATGCCGAAGGACGGCCTGCCCTTCCGCCTGCACGAGCTGTCGTAAGCAGCGGGTGCGCGTCTAAGAAACAAGAAGGGAGGCGACGATGCCGGTCGAGGTGATTGCAGCGCAGATGAGCCCCTATGCGGTCGAGGTAAAAGCCGGCCAGGCCTACAAGTGGTGCCGCTGCGGACGCAGCCGGACGCAGCCGTTCTGCGATGAGTCCCACGCCGGCACCGGGATCGAGCCGCTGGCGTTCGTGGCAGAGCGAACGGAGACCGTCATCCTCTGCGGCTGCAAGGAGACGGGAAGCGCGCCCTTCTGCGATGGGACACACAACGTGCTTTGACGGTTTGACCGGCCCCGCCACCAGGGCTAGCAGCCGTTGCGCTCTTGCCGCAGCAGCTCGGCCGCGCCCAGCAGAGCCGCAAACGGGCGGATGACGACGTACGTCGGGATTTCGCCAAGATACTTAGCGAAGCGGCCCTTCGCCTCGAAGCGCTCGCGGAAGGCCGACTGCACGAACGTCGCCCCGAGCTTCGGCACGATCCCGCCGGCGATATAGATCCCGCCGCGCGCTCCAAGCGTCAGCGCGAGATTGCCGGCGATGGTGCCGAGCATGGCGCAGAACATCTCCGTCGCCTCGTGCGCGAAGCGATCGCTGGTCCGCGCCTCCGGATGACTGATCTCCTCTGCCGTGAGGGGTACCGCGGGGGCGTCAGCAAGCTCGCGCAAGGCGGCGTAGAGATTGACGAG
>Ga0075026_100000833_pt1 | contig 12903 bp, 11 predicted proteins | sample Str012_2_FD_71392 | JGI IMG/M metagenome (GOLD analysis project Ga0075026, IMG submission 71392) | Freshwater sediment microbial communities in response to fracking from Pennsylvania, USA - Straight Creek_MetaG_SC_2012 | ecosystem: Environmental > Aquatic > Freshwater > Creek > Sediment...
ATCGGCGTCGGCACCGAGATCCACATGGTGCAACGCCTCGCCCACGACAATCCCGACAAGACGGTCGTGTCGTTGGACCCGCTCGTCTGTCCCTGCTCGACGATGTTCCGCATCGACGCGCCGCATCTCGCCTGGTGTGTCGAGTCACTCCTCCGCGGCGAGCTGGTGAACCAGATCACGGTCGGTCCGGTCACCGCCGGTCACGCCCGGGTCGCACTGCAGCGGATGCTCGACATCACCTGACGACCAGGGTTGGAACTGCATTCCGCCGATCCTGAGGGTCCCCGGCTGCGCTCCGGCAGCCGGGCACAATGGCCGGAATGGACCTCTCCGACGCAACGATCCTGCTCACGGGCGGAACCGGCTCGTTCGGCAACGCGTTCATCCGGCGCGTCCGCGCCGAGTGGCCGTCCGCGACGATTCGAGTGTTCTCGCGCGACGAGCTCAAGCAGCACGACATGCGCGCCCGCATCGATGACACGAACCTGCGGTTCATCCTCGGCGACGTGCGCGATCGGGACCGCCTGAAGCGCGCCGCGAACGGGTGCGACTACATCGTGCACGCCGCCGCGATGAAGCAGGTGCCCGCGTGTGAGTACAACCCGTTCGAAGCCGTGCAGACGAACGTGGTCGGCGCGCAGAACGTCGTCGACGCGGCGATCGACTGCGGGGTCCATCGCGTGGTCGCACTGTCCACCGACAAGGCCGTGAACCCGGTGAACCTCTACGGCGCCACCAAGTTGTGCGCCGAGAAGATCATCGTGCAGGGCAACGCGTACGCGGCGAGCGCCGACACCCGGCTCTCGTGCGTGCGCTACGGCAACGTGATCGGGTCGCGCGGGTCGGTGGTCCCGGTGTTCCAACGCCAGCGCGAGGAAGGTCGGATCACCATCACCGACGATCGCATGACGCGCTTCTGGATCACGCTCGACGAGGCGGTGGAACTCGTCTTCTACGCGATGGAACGCAGCCGCGGCGGCGAGATCTACATCCCGAAGATCCCGTCGATGCACATCAACGATCTGGCCGACGCGATCGCGCCCGATGTACCGCGTGAGGTCACCGGCATCCGACCGGGCGAGAAGCTGCACGAGTTGCTGCTCACCGCGGACGAGGCCCGCCACGCGATCGAGCTGGACACGATGTACATCGTCATGCCCGAGCACCCGTGGTGGGACGCCAACGCGGTCGGGCTGGGCAAGCCCCTCAACGACGGCTTCACCTACGCCAGCAACACGAATACCCAGTGGCTGGGTGTCGAGGAGTTGGCGGAGCTGATCGGGTGATTCCGTACGGCCGCCAGTCGGTCGACGAGGACGACATCGCCGCGGTCGTCGCGGTCCTCCGGGGCGATTGGCTCACGCAGGGCCCGCACGTGGCCGAGTTCGAGGATCGATTCGCGGCGCGGGTCGAAGCCGAGCACGCGGTGGCCTTCGCCAACGGCACCGCGGCACTGCATGCCGCGTGTGCGGTCTCCGACCTCGGACCGGGTGACGTGGTCGCCACCTCCACGCTGTCGTTCGTCGCGAGCGCGAACTGCGCCCGCTACGTGGGTGCCGAAGTGCTGCTGCTCGACGTCGACCCCACAACCCTCAATCTCGACCCTGCGCAGGTTCCCGCCGTGGATGGCCTGGTCGCGGTCCACTACGCAGGTCTGCCCGTCGACCTGCGGGATCTCGGGACGCGACCGCGCGTCGTGATCGAGGACGCCGCCCACGCCGTGGGCGCGACCACGCCCGATGGCCCCGTCGGCAACTGTGCGCACAGCGATCTGTGCTGCTTCTCGTTCCACCCGGTGAAGACGATCACCTCGGGTGAGGGTGGCATGGTCACCACGAACGACGCCGAGCTCGCGGCGCGCCTGCGGCGGTTCCGTCACCACGGCACCGAACCGCGGCCCGAACTCGGCGCCTGGGCCTACGAGGTCGTGGAACTCGCGTACAACTACCGCCTCACCGACATCCAGGCCGCGCTCGGCACGTCACAGTTGGCCCGGCTCGACGCGTTTCTCGAACGGCGCCGGGCACTGGCGCAGCGGTACCGGGAGGCACTCGCCACCGCCCCGATCACGGTGGCGCCGGCGGCCCCCGCCGGCTTCGGGCACGGTCTGCACCTCTTCCCGGTCCAGGTTCCGGACCGGCGCCGGGTGTTCGATTCGATGCGGACGGCCGGTATCGGCGTCCAGGTGCACTACGTGCCGATCCATCACCATCGGACGTTCTCGGCACCGCCGACGGGACTCCCCCACGCCGACGCGGCGTACGCGGGCTTGTTGTCGCTGCCGCTCTACCCGGACCTCACCGATGCCGAACAGGATCAGGTGATCGCTGCACTGCGCACTGCGCTCGGAGCCGGCTGATGATCACCATCGGCGATCGTCCGGTGGGGGCCGGCGCGCCCGTGTACGTGATCGCCGAAGCGGGCGCCAACCACGACCGGGATCTCGCCACCGCACGGCAACTCGTGGACGTCGCGGCCGACGCCGGTGCCGACGCGGTCAAGTTCCAGACCTACTCCGGCGCCGCGCTCTACTCGCGTCACACCCCCGCGTTCGATTACCTCGGCGACCTCGCCGACCGGCCGTTACCCGAGCTCCTCGACGACCTGGCCCTGCCGCGTGAGTGGCAGACCCAGCTGGCCGCACACGCGCGTGCGCGAGGGATCCACTTCTTCTCCAGCCCGTTCGACCGCGCGGCCGTCGACGAGCTCGACGCACTCGACGTGCCGGTGTTCAAGATCGCATCGTTCGAGATCGTCGACCTCGAGTTCATCGAGTACGTCGGCAGCACCGGACGTCCGATGATCATCTCGACCGGCATGGCCACCCTCGCCGAGGTGGCCGACGCGATCGAGGCGGCTCGGCGCGGCGGGAGTACCGACATTGCACTCTTGCAATGCGCGTCGCTCTACCCGGCGCCGCCCGAGACCATCAACCTCCGCGCCATGGCGACGATGCGCGCCGAGTTCCACGTCCCGGTCGGGCTCTCCGATCACACGCTCGGCATTCACATCGCGCCCGCGGCGGTCGCCGCCGGTGCCGAACTGATCGAGAAGCACATCACCCTCGATCGCACCCGCTCGGGACCGGACCACTCCTTCGCGATCGAGCCGGCCGAGCTCTCCGAGATGGTGCGTCAGATCCGCGCCGTGGAACGAGCACTCGGCGACGGCCAGAAGCTCGGTCCCTCCGGTGCCGAAGCCGTGGAGATGTACACGAAGGCGCGGCGTTCCGTGGTCGCGGCCGTGGCGATCCCGGCCGGCGCGCAGATCACGCGCGACATGCTCGTGGTGAAGCGGCCGGGCACCGGGATCGCCCCGAAGGACCTGACGCAGCTCATCGGGCGTATCGCGGCCCGGGCCATCGGCGAGGACGAGATCGTCACGTGGGACATGGTGTGACGGTCACCCTCGTGGCCGACTGCGGCGCCGCGGTCGGATTGGGGCACCTGCGCCGGGTCGAGGCCATCGGCGCGGCACTCGCCGACCGGGGCGTCCCGACCACGCTCCGACCGTTGGAGTCGGCGCCCGTCGAAACGGTCACCGGGGTGGCGGTCGTCGTCGACTCGTATCGGTTCCGCGCGGATGATCCCGATCGTGTGCGCGCCGATGTGGTGGTCGCCGTCGACGAGCTGGGTCGCAATCTCGCCGTCGATCTCGTCGTCGATCCCACGCCGGGGGCCGCGCCGACGCGCGACGCCGCGGCACGCGCCGTGCTCGCCGGTGCGAACTACGCGCTCGTCCATCCGCAGTGGGCCACGGCGCCCGATCCCCCGCCACCGGGTCCGACGCGGATCCTCGTGACGTTCGGTGCGACTGCGGCCGCCGCGGCGGCGCTCGATCTGGCTCACGCATTGGTCGCCGATCATCCCGAGTGCCGCGTCACCGCCGCCGTCGGACCGTGGTGCGACGGGGTGGCTGCAGTCGGTGTCGAGTTGGTCACGAGCGCGGCCGGGCTCGCCGCCGAGATCCGTGCAGCCACTGTGGTGGTGTGCGCTGGCGGCGTCACGATGTTGGAGGCCTGTGCTGGCGGGCGGGCGGTGGTGGCAGTTCCGGTCGCCGACAACCAGCAGGCGGCAGTCGCCGCGCTGGCCGACCGCGGCGCGGTCGTCGCGCCGGCTCGCGACGCGGTCCAACCGGCGGTCGCCGCCCTGCTCCGGGACCCGGATGCCCGGACTGCTCTGGCGGCGCGCGCCCGCACGATCATCGACGGTGGCGGTGCGGCGCGGGTCGCGGCGGCGATCGTGGAGCTCCGCGCGTGAGCATCGTCGTCGCGATCCAGGCGCGCGCCGGCAGCACACGTTTGCCGGGCAAGGTCCTCATGGATCTCGGAGGCCGGCCGATGCTGGCGTACCAGTTGACGCGCCTCGCCCCGCTCCGCGAGCACGTCGACGCAGTGGTCGTGGCGACCAGTGATCTGCCGCGCGACGACGCGGTCGCCGCGGTTGCCACCGACGCGGGGGCGACGGTGGTGCGTGGACCCGAGGCCGACGTCCTCGGGCGGTTCGGGGCGCTGCTCGCCGCCGCCCCGGCCGACACGATCGTGCGGCTCACGGGTGACTGCCCGCTCGCCGACCCCGCCCTGGTACTCGAGGTGGTCGCCCGGCATCACGAATCCGGGGCCGACTACACGAGCAACGTCTTCCCGCGTACGTTCCCCCGCGGGCTCGACGTCGAGGTGGTGCGGCGTTCGGCCCTCGAGTGCGCGTTGGCGGAGGCGTCGGAGCCGGCCGAGCGTGAGCATGTGATGCCGTTCCTGTATCGCCGCCCGGATCGGTTCGTGCTCGCCGCCGTCGAATCGGGCGGGGACTTCGGTCACGCGCGTTGGGTCGTGGACACGGCGGCCGACCTCGATGCGGTGCGCGAGATGGTCCAGCACTTCGCACCGCGCGTCCACATGAGTTGGCGGGAGATCCTTGCGGCCTTTCCCGTCGGCACCGTTCCGGTTCCCGACGGCACCGGGTTGACGTTGCGGCGCGCCGGTGCCGCAGATCGCGACTACCTGTTCGATCTCCGCAACGACCCCGAGTGCATCCGGACTTCGGGTACGGGCCGCGCCGTCGGGCGCGCCGAACACGATGAATGGTTCGACCGCGTGATCTCCTCGCCGTCGTCTCGGCTGAGCATCATCGACGACAGGTCAGGGGTGGTCGGACAGATCCGGATCGACGTGCACGACGGGCTCGGCGACGTGTCGATCGCGGTCGGGCCGGAGCACCGCGGCCGCGGCCTCGCGACCCGGGCCCTCGCCGCGCTGCAGGATTCGCTGCGAGGCGACCCGCAGGTGGTCGGTCTGCGGGCGTTGATTCGTTCCGACCATGGCATCTCACGCTCCGTGTTCACGGCACGGGGCTTTGTCACGGTCGGTGAACAGGAGGGGATGATCGTTCAGGAATGGCTTCAGGTCGACTCCCCTGATCGCCGAGGACAAGAAGGATGACTGCCACCGTCTCCCCTACTCCGACGCGCACGATCCGTTACTGCCGGGTCTGTGTGATGCCCGAGACCAAGCCCGACATCCTCTTCGACGACGAAGGGGTGTGCAGCGCGTGTCGGAACTTCGCATCGCGCGAAGCGATCGACTGGGATGTTCGGGAGCGCCAGCTGCTCGAGATCGTGGAGCGCTACCGCGACCGCGACGGTACGCGCCACGACTGCATCGTGCCGGTGAGCGGTGGGAAGGACAGTCACTTCCAGCTGATCCGCCTCCTCGAACTCGGGCTCAACCCGTTGTGCGTCACCGCGACCACCGACCACCTCACCGACATCGGTCGCCGCAACATCGAGAACATGAAGTCGCTCGGGGTCGACTACATCGAGATCACCACCAACCCGGTCGTGCGGCGCACGCTGAACCGCATCGCACTGGAACAGGTGGGCGACATCTCCTGGCCGGAGCACGTGAGCATCTTCACGAGTCCCGTGCGCGAGGCGGTGAACCGGCGCATCCCGTTGTTGGTCTGGGGCGAGAACCCCCAACACGAGTACGGCGGTCCGGCCACCGCGTCGCAGGACCGCACGCTGACCCGGCGCTGGTTGGAGGAGTTCGGTGGTCTCCTCGGGTTGCGCGTGAGTGACCTCATCGGCCAGCGGGGCATCGAAGCCCGCCACCTCATCGAGTACACGTATCCGAGCGATCGCGATCTCTCCGACGTGGGCGTCACCGGCATCTTCCTCGGCTACTTCCTGCCGTGGGACGGTTGGGCCAACGCCATGATCGCCGCCGGCCACGGTTTCGAGGCCTGGCCGCACGTGATCGAGGGATCCCTCGTCACCTACGAGAACCTCGACAACGCCCAGACCGGCATCCACGACTACTTCAAATTCCTCAAGTACGGGTTCGGTAGGGCGACCGACCTCGCCTGCATGCAGGTTCGGCGCGGGCGGCTCACCCGCGCCGACGCGGTGAAGCTCGTGAAGATGCACGACGGGAAGTTCCCGTGGACGTACCTCGGTGTCCCGATCCAGGACGTGCTCGCGTCCATGGACATGACCATCGAGGAGTTCCAGGCGATCTGCGACCGCTTCACCAACAACCGCTTGTTCGAGTGCGACCGCCACGGGTCTCCGATCCGGGACCGGGACGGGAACCTCGTCAAGGTCAACGACGACAACCTGGACTGAGCGCGCATGCATCCCAAGGTCGCGGTCGTCGACTACGGCCTGTGCAACGTCGATTCGGTCGGACGCGCGCTCGCCCACTGTGGCGCCAGCCCGTTCCTCGCTCGCGACGCCGCCGACATCAAGGCGGCCGACCAGGTGGTGCTGCCCGGCGTCGGCGCATTCGACGCGGCCATGGCCCGCCTCACCGAGCTCGACCTCGTCGGCGTGCTCACCGACACGGTCCTCGGGGAGGGCGTGCCCTTCCTCGGGATCTGTCTCGGTATGCAGCTGCTTGCGGCAACCAGCGACGAGGGTCGCCCCCGTCCGGGCCTCGGGTGGCTCGATGCGCACGTCGCCCGGATCGATCCGGCTCCCGGCGAACGGGTGCCGCACGTCGGTTGGAACGAGGTGGACACCACGGGGCCGAGTCCGCTCTTCGCCGACGTGCCTCCGAGCACGGACTTCTACTTCGTGCACAGCTTTCATGTGCGGTGTCGCGATGAGGCGGACATCCTCGCGACGGTGCCGTTCTCGGTGGGGCTGACGGCGGCGGTGGCGCGCCACCCGATCTACGGAGTCCAGTTCCACCCCGAGAAGAGCCAGCGCCACGGGCTGACGCTCCTCCGTAACTTCGTGGGGTTGCGCTGATGTTGAAGACCCGCATCATCCCGACGCTCCTCTACCGCGACTTCGGTCTGGTCAAAGGCGTCGGCTTCGACAGTCGCCGTGCGATCGGCAGTCCGATGCAGGCCATCAAGGTCTACGAGATGCGCGGCGTCGACGAGCTCATGTTCCTCGACGTGCGCGCCTCGATCGAAGGGCGCGGGCCGGACTTCGCGCTGATCGACGACCTCGCCGACGAATGCTTCATGCCGTTCACCGTGGGCGGGGGCGTGCGCGATGTCGACGACGTACGCGGACTGCTGCGGGTCGGTGCCGACAAGGTGGCGATCAACTCCGCAGCAGTGGCCGACCCGGGTGTGGTGCGAGCCGCGGCCGACGAGTTCGGCTCGCAGTGCATCGTCGCGTCGATCGACACCCGCCGGTTCGGGGCCGGCACCGCCACGGTGTGGACGCACGCCGGCACCATCGACACCGGCCGCGATCCGGTCGCCGTCGCGGTGGAACTCGCCGAGGCGGGCGCTGGTGAGATCCTGCTGGCCAGCGCCGATGCCGACGGCACGCTCGATGGTTACGACCTGGCCACGATCGCCGAGGTGTGTGCGGCGGTCGGCGTGCCCGTGATCGCGTCCGGCGGCGCAGGGAACTTCGACCATCTCGTGGCGGCCCTGGACTCGGGCGCCTCCGCCGTGGCCGCCGCCGCGATGTTCCACTTCACCGAACAAACCCCCCTCGAAGCCCGCGAGCACTTGCGTGCGGCGGGCTACCCCACGCGCCGCTGACCTCATCCGCGGTTGGGGAGCCCGTGCACCATGAGAGGCGCGTGCGGCGGGCTACCCCACGCGCCGCTGACCTCCGGGTGGTTCAGCCGCCGATGAGGTGGTCGAGCGGGAAGGTCGATGCGCTCGGGTGCTTCACCCAGGAGTACCCGTAGAGCCGGGCCTCGGTGTCGCGGACCCGCAGCTGACCGAAGCCGTCGGGGCCGAGCACATCCTGCACCTCGGGCATCAGCTCCCGCAGCGGCGCGATGAGCCCGCCGTGCGGGTGCAGTTCGATCAGCCGTTCCGCGCGTCGGGAGCCGTCGGCCGACAACAGGGTGAGGAGCGGATGGGTCCTGTCACCGGTGCCGCCGGTGGCGATCGGATACGCAAGCGAGATCCAGGTCTCCCGGCCGGCGGTCTCGTCGACGCGGCCGAAGATCCGCGTGCGCCGGATATCGGGCCAGCGCACGCCGTCGGGGACCGGCGCGTTGTAGAAGTCGGAGCCGACCTGCGCCTCGGCGCGCAGCTGCCCGTCGACCCACATGCCCACCAACACGTCGAAGGTATGCGGCCGCTCGCGTTCGGGGGCCGGCGAGTGCAGGCGCACCTCGGCCTGGAGTCGCTCGCCGTGGAGGAGGCCGACGAGGTCTCGGAGCGAGACGTCCTGGAGACAGTTGCGGCCGACCCGCACCTCGGTGTGGGCCACCGCGCGGCCGTCGAGATCGAACACCGCGATCTCCGCGGTGTAGTCGTCGGCGCGTGGACCCCAGACGTTCGGGAGTCCGAGCACCGTGTCATGGCGCGCATCGATCACCACGCACACGCTGGCGACCGGGGCGACCGATCCCGCGGTCGCGGGGATTCCCGGCTCCTGATCGAACACGCGGTCGACGGTGCCGTGGTTCACGACGATCCGGCCGGTCGTCCGATCCTCGATGAAGGTTGCGATGCGCGAACTCGGACACGCGAGCTGTACCCGGGCGTGGCCGGGCGCACCACCCAGCTCGGCGGTCAGATCGGGCACGAGTTCGTCGGCGTAGACGATGACGGTCGCCTGGGGATCCACGGTGGGGATCGGCGCGTGCCAGGTACGACCGTCCGCGGCGTGAATCGTGGCGCTCGCCCGCATCGCGTGGGGTCCGCCGGGGCCGTCGTATCCGTTGGTGATGACGAAGCCGGTGCGATGATCCGCGTCAGACACCACGCGCATCGAGCTCACCACCTGCGCCGCGGGCGTGTCGACGAGTCCGTACTGGCCGTGGACTCCGCTGCACTCGCCGTCGTCGCGGCGATACTCGGCGAACACCTGCACCGGACGGCCGGCGACGAGTCGGGGGCCGCGCAACCGAAGGAGCAGTTGCCCGTGGTAGGGCAACGCGATGTCGTGGCGTTGACACAGCGCGCGTACATCGAGGGCAACGGTGCCGTCGGTCGGGAGCACGATCTCCTCGGTGGCGACGACACATCCGTCGGGGTCGAGGAGTGCCGCCTCCACACAGGGCGAGGCGAGGTCGTAGGAGTCGGACCAGTAGTTCGTGAGCCACGCGACCGTGGTGGCGTCGGCGTCAGCGCGTACCCAGGTGAGGCTGGTGTTCTCGGGTTCGACGTCGGACTGGTCCGAGCGACCGCGTTCGAGCACCCACCGGGCGGTGGTGCCGAACCCGAGCCCGCGGCCCCCGTCGACGATGCGGCGGGTGGCGCGGGCGACGCGGCGGGCCTGAGCACTGGTGGTGGTCATGACAACGCTCCCAAGATCTCGGCGCACATGCGGTCGACGTCGGGGTCCCGGCCCGGGTCGAGATCGCGCACATCTCGCAACTCGAGCCGAGCGAGTCCGGGTACCGGCTCGCGTACACCGCTGGCCGGCACCGGCGCCCGGAAGAAGAAGAAGTGGGCGTACTCGCGCGCGGCGTCGACGTCGGGTCGGGCGGCCCGCGGATCGGCGAGGGCCTTTTCGAGTTGTGCAGTGAAGTCGTCGGGGTCGCTCACGTCGATCGTGAAGCCCTTGTCGCGATAGTGGGTCTCGCCGGCGACGATGACCGGCGTCCCCCGCAGTGCGAGTTCGAGACCGGTGGTGGACGTGTAGACGAGGCCGACGTCGGCGGCCTCCATCAGCGGGTAGGACGACGTCGGGTCCGACGAGCTGACGACCGTGACGTTCGACGGCAGCTGCGGGAACCGCCGGGCGAGGTAGTCCTCGAGTGAGTCACGGGTCTTCTTGCCGGGCAGGTGCACCTCGCTCGGATGGACCCGGATCACCAACCGATCCGCGGGCCGGTCGCGGAAGTACTCCACCGCGGCATCGAGCCATTCGTGGATGTCCGCGAACGCGAGATCGCGGTGCAGGACCGCGGTGTCCCAGGTGAGGTTGGTGAACAGCGCCACGAGCCGGCCGCCGGTGGTCCCCCATTCGGTCTCCGTCGGCTGCCAGTACTGGTCGGCGGCACCACCCACGCGCCGTTGGTCGAGATACGCATCGAGTTGCGCGGCCTCGGCGGACGCGAGGGGGTGACGCTCCTCGGCGTAGCGATCAGAGAAGTCGTAGACCCCGGCAGGCGCACCGTGACTGAACACGAGAGTCTCGGGAACGAAGGCGCGCTCGTAGGTGACCACTTCGATGCCACGCGCGCGGCACAGCTCCCAGACGATCGACTCGAACAGGAACAACCCGTTGAGCAGGACGACGACGTCGGGTCGGCGTTCGCCGAGTGCCTGGCCCGCGGCGCGCATGATGTGGCGCGCGGAGCGCAGGAAAGATCGGGTGATGACCGGCGCGAGCGGGTCCTCCTCGACGTCGGCTGCGCAGAGGAACCAGCGCACCGGGATCTCCACGAGTCGCCCGAGCGGCACGCCGTCGACGACGACCGCGTCGAGTTCGGCACGGCTCAGCGCATCGAGCTCCGGCCACCCGTCGTCCGAACCGTCATCCCAGCGCGACCGCAGCGTGCTCTGGCGATGGCCGTGGGCGGCGAGTGAACGGTCGACGTAGTGGGTGCACGACCGGCACGGCATCGGCGGTGCTTCGTACGTGTTGGCCCGGTCACAGATGGCGAGACCGCCACCACAGGTGAGGAACTCGACGTCCGCACCGCGACGCGCCAGCGCGTGGGCCATGACCGACTCGTACTGCACGTGCGCGGCCCAGTCACGGGGCGTGAGGAACAGCACGCGGGGACCGCCGGTGGGCGGCTCCGGCGCCGCGTCCCGCAACCGTCGGGCGGTGGTCTGTTCCGGGGCGACGGCCAGCGTGCGACGACCGAGTTCGATGCCTTTCACCGCGTACTCCTGCCAGCGATCGGGTCGGATCGACGGCATCAGACCCGAGCCCCCCGAGGGCGCCGGTCGAACGGCCGGCGGGTCACGACGCGGCGGGCACCGGACCAGAATCCGCACCCGTAGGCCCAGTGGCAGATCACCAGGGCACCGAACGCGCGGTGCGGAGCGACGCCGGGATCGGCACCGAGCCGCAGCGCCACGACACCGGCGCCGAGCCCGTAGGCCGCGAGCGGCGCGGTGGCCAGCGCCGGCCGTCGCAGTGCGATCGCGATCCCGGCGACCGCCACCGTGCCCGCGACGAGCGCGGCGGGCGCGAGCGGGCGCCAGGTCGGGAGGCGGCGGTGCTTCACCAGCGTCGACACCTTGCCGACGCCGTAGTTCCGGTACTGACGCCAGAGCGAGCCCGGCGTCTCGCGTGGGAAGTAGTACGACCGGATCGCCGGATCGACCACGACGCGGCCGCCGGCCTGGCGCACCCGGAAGTTGAGTTCGTGATCCTCGGCGGCCCATTGCAGGTGATCGGTGTCGTAACCACCGAGCGCGTCGATCTCGATCTGGCGGTAGGCCCCCAGGTACACCGTGTCGACGTCCTGGCGTTCCGTTGCGTAGTGGAACGCCCCGGGGCCGATGCCGGCGCGAGAAGACGTCACTGCCGCCACCGCGCGTCCGAAGCCACCGATGCCGACTGGTCGCATCGGACCGCCGGCGACCGTGACGGTGGGATCGGCCAGCAGGTCGACGCAGCGGCGGATGTAGTCGGTTGCGTAGACCGTGTGGGCATCCGCACGCACGACGATCTCGCCGCGCGCGGACTGGAGTCCGAGGTTCATCGCGGCCGCGGCGGTGACGGCCGGGTTGTCGACGACGCGAACGCGGCCACCGACTCGGAGCGCGATCGCGCGGGTCCGGTCGGCGGAGTCGCCGTCGACAACGAGGATCTCGAGCACGTTCGGATAGTCCTGCGCGATCAGCGCGTCGAGGCAGTCCCGGATGTTGGCGGCCTCGTCGCGCGTCGGGAGAATCACCGACACGGTCGGACCGGACGTCATGGGTTCGCATACCCCGGGATCAGTCACCAGCACCCTGAAGTCATCGGCTGTTCGCCCGTCCCGCTTGACGTTTCCACCCATCTCACGGTCCGCGGTCAGCCGCCGGACCGTCGTTAGATTCGCCCCGTGCTCCGTCGCATCTGCTCTCACCCTCTGAGCCCGAAATGTCGGGACCGCGGATGAGTACACCGGCGGTCACGCTGTTGGTGCCGCGGCACTGGCGGCCCGAGGTCGCCGACATCGCGACCACGTTGCGTGGCCTTTCCGGGTCCGATCTCACGGTGCGTCGCCTGCGTACGGAACCGGCGGCGAACCTCGTCGCCGACGGACCGGCCGTGGTGCTCCGGAGCGACCCGCCCGCGGCCGCCGCCGCGGGGACGGAGCCCTTGCCCGGTGCCCGACTGTGGTGGAACGACGCACCCGAGGTGCACGAGTGTGCCGAGCAGGGTCGGGTCTCCACCGACGAGTTGCACGTGACCTTCTTCCCGGAGACGGCCGATGCATTGCGCGCCGCCGGCGCCCCGGTCGTGCTCGTCCCGTACGCATTCGCCATCCCCACCCGGCCGGTCGCCCCGCGACGCTCGGCCTTCACGTAC
>Ga0075026_100000834_pt1 | contig 12896 bp, 12 predicted proteins | sample Str012_2_FD_71392 | JGI IMG/M metagenome (GOLD analysis project Ga0075026, IMG submission 71392) | Freshwater sediment microbial communities in response to fracking from Pennsylvania, USA - Straight Creek_MetaG_SC_2012 | ecosystem: Environmental > Aquatic > Freshwater > Creek > Sediment...
GCGATGCTCCAAGAGTTCGCGGCGCGTCGGATCAACCTCACGAAGCTCGAGTCGCGCCCTACGAAGAAGAGTCTCGGCGACTACTGCTTCTTCATCGACATCGAAGGTCACATCAGCGACGAGCTCGTGGCCGACTGTCTGCGCACCCTCGCGGCGAAGGTGGCGCACGTGAAGTACCTGGGTTCGTATCCGGTGGCCGGGATCGACGGGCCGGCCCGGCGCTCCGCGGCGACCAAGGCGTGGCGCGACGCCGACCGCTGGGTGCGCGAGCTGCGTGATCAGGTGAGGGACAACTGATCCGATGATCGACCTGAAGCGACTGCGCGACGAGCCCGACTACCGCGTCGGGATCGAACGCAAGCGGGTGCGGACCGGCCTCATCGACGAGGTACTCGCGGCCGACGACGCGCGTCGCGCGCTGCTCACCGAGGTCGAAGAGCTGCGGGCGCGCCAGAACGCGGCGTCGAAGGACATCGGGAAGGCCTCACCCGAGGAGCGCCCGGCCAAGATCGCCGCGGCGGGCGCGTTGAAGGAAGAACTCGCGGCGCGCGAGCCCGACCTCACCGCGGCCGAGGAGCGGATCCGGGAACTCGCGCTCGCGGTACCGAACCCGGCTGACGCGTCGGTGCCCGACGGTGGCGAGGACGACGGCGAGGTCGTGAAGGTCGTCGGCGAACAAACTTCGCCGCCGGCGCTGGATCACGCGGCCTTCGCCGAGTCGATGGGCTTCGTCGACTCGGACCGCGGCGCCGAAGTCGGCGGTTCGCGGTTCGCGTACGTGATGCGCGAGGCGGTCCTGCTCGAGTTCGCGCTGGTGCAGTGGGTGCTGCAACGCGTCGGCGCCGAGGGCTTCGTGCCCGTGGTCCCGCCGGTGCTCGTGCGCGAGCACGTGATGGAAGAGGCCGGCTTCTTCCCGACCGACCGCAGCCAGGTCTACGACCTGCCCGAGGACGAGCTCTTCCTCGTCGGCACGAGCGAGGTGCCACTCTCGGCGCTGCACCGCGGCGAGATCTTCGACGCCGGCACGTTGCCGCGCCGCTACGCCGGGTTCTCCACCAACTTCCGACGCGAAGCCGGCACCTACGGCAAGGACACGCGCGGGATCTTCCGGGTCCACCAGTTCGACAAGGTCGAGATGTTCGCGTTCGTCGACCCCGCGGACTCCGAGGCGGAGCACGAGCGCATCCTCGCGATCGAGGAGTCGATCATCGGTGGTCTGGGGTTGCCGTACCGCGTCGTGAACATCGCGGCCGGTGACCTCGGCGCCGCCGCCGCGAAGAAGTTCGACATCGAGGTGTGGTTGCCGTCCGAAGGTACCTACCGCGAGGCGACGAGCTGCTCCAACTACCGGGACTTCTCGGCGCGACGGCTGCGGACGCGCCGCCGCGGCGAGGAGGGCACGGAGTTGGTCCACACCCTCAACGGCACGGCGTGTGCGATCAGTCGCACGCTCGTCTACCTCTTCGAGCACGGTCAGCAGCCCGACGGATCGTTCGTCGTCCCCGAGGTCCTGCGCCCGTTCACCGGCTTCGACACCGTCCCCGCCCCGACGGCCTGAACGTCCGGGTCACGCGGCGCACGAAGTCGCGGACGAACGCCAACGGGAATCACGGGTACGGGCCGGTACCCTGGCCGGGTGGCGACCCTCGGAACCAATGACCCCTGCTGGTGCGGGAGTGGGCTGAAGTACAAGAAGTGCCATCGCAACCGCGACGAACCGGTGAAGCCCGGCGTCGTCGGGCCGATGCGCGAGGTGCCGCCGGAGATCGAGCGGCCGCCCTACATCGCGACGGAAGGCTGGCCGCGCGGTCGGGACGAACCGCTGGTGAAGCCGCCCGACGTGATCGCCTCGATGCGCAAAGCCGGCATCGCCAACGGTGAAGTTCTCGATCAGGTCGCGGCCGCGATCGCGCCCGGCGTCACCACCGACGAACTCGATCGCATCGCGCACGAGGCGTACATCGAGCGCGGCGGGTTCCCGAGCACGCTCGGGTACAAGGGCTACACGAAGTCGGTCTGCACCTCGGTGAACGAGGTGATCTGCCACGGCATCCCCGACGACCGCCCCTTGCGCGGCGGCGACATCGTCAACGTCGACGCGACGATCTTCCTCGACGGCGTGCACGGTGACAGCAACGCCACGTACGGCGTCGGCACGATCGACGAGAAGTCGGCCGAGCTGATCCGGGTCACCAAGGAGTGTCTGTACCGCGGGATCGACGCGGTGAAGCCGGGCGAGCCGGTCTGGGTCATCGGGCGCGCGATCCAGGAGCACGCGGAGGAGCACGGCTTCGGTGTCGTGCGCTCCTTCTGCGGTCACGCGATCGGGCGCGAGTTCCACGGCGCGCTTTCGATCCCGCACTACGAGGAGCGCGCGGTGTCGCTCCGGCTCGAGCCGGGCATGACCTTCACGATCGAGCCGATGATCACGATGGGCTCCTACCGCGAGCGGATCTGGTCCGACGGCTGGACCGCGGTCACGAGCGACGGTCTGCGCACCGCCCAGTTCGAGCACACCATCGTGGTCACCGACGACGGTGCTGAGATCCTCACCCCGTCGGCATCACTCGCGCGCTGACCGACCGCGTAGCCTGATCCCTCCACTCGGAGGGGTGCCGGAGTGGACGAACGGGACGGTCTTGAAAACCGTTGAGCGCAAGCTCCGTGGGTTCGAATCCCACTCCCTCCGCCACCAGAACTGCAGTTCAGCGGGTGAGCCGGCCGAAGCCGAAGCTCCGGCCGAGACCGGCTCGAAACGCGAGATGCATCCACATGCGGGCGAACTGCTCGAGCAGGACGGCCTCCGACCGGCCGCCGATGACGATCGCGTCGAAGCCCATGTCGGACGCCATCCGGCTCACCCGTTCGGCGGCCTCCTGATCTCCGGCGATCGGCAGGAAGAGCGCGGTGCCACCGATGACCGGATCCAGAAAGGCCTCGGCCCCGATGGTGTTGAACGCCTTGACGAGCGCCGTGCCGTCGTACCGGCCGGCGATGACGTCGAGGACCGAAGTCGCGTGATCGGGGAAGTCGACGCCGACGGCGTTGGTCGCGTCGACGAGGAGGGCGCTTCCCACCGGACCGATCGCGGCCAGCGTGTCGAGCACCGCGGAGTACGGCACCGCGAGGATGATGAAGTCGGTCCCGGCCGCCGCCGCGTCGAGGGCCACGACCTCGGCCTCTACCTGGGTGCGGGCGTTGTGCACCTTGTCGCTCTCGAGGTCGCGCGCCGCGAACCGAACGGAGTACCCGACTGCGTTGAGACGAATCGCGAGGTTCGTGCCGACGCTGCCCGCTCCGACGATGGTGACCACGGCACTCACTCGGCCTCCCGCTCGATCCAGAAGGGCTGGAACTTCTCGCCCACGGTGTCCTCGACGTACTGCTCCGCGGCGCGGATGGTGACGGGCATGGCTGGTTCCTTCAGGGTTCGGACTGGCGACTATTACGGTACGCCACTGTAACGGTAGGGGGAGCCGGGTATTCCCAATTCGTGACGGGGCCGTATTGAAATCGCTAGCCTCCGGAAATGGCCGAACCCCCCAGCCCGGGCCGCCCCCGCGATGCCACCGTCGACGAGGCGATCCTGCGCGCGGCGACGGACCTCCTGGCCGAGGGCGGGGTCGACGCGGTCTCGTTCACCGCGGTCGCCGAACGGGCGGGCACGACCCGGCCCGCGCTCTATCGGCGCTACGCCGATCGCACCGAGTTGGCCATCGCCGCAATCGCGTCGATGAGCGCGACGACGGCGCCGGTGCCCACCGGGGACTTCCGGGCCGACCTGATCGCGGAGCTGCGTTCCTTCGAGGCGGGGATCACCGCGCTGCGCGGCGTCGGACTCGCGGCGATGGTGCTCGCCGACGCGACGGCTCCGGCGGTCAAGGCTGCCTACCGCGCCTCGGTGGTGACGCCGCGGCGCAAGCGCATCGCCGCGATCCTGCGCGACGCCGCGCGCGCGGGGGAGGTCTCCGCATCCGTCGGCGATCAGAAGGTCCTGGTCACGATGGCGACGGGTTCGTGGTACGCCTTCGCCCTCGCCGGTACGCCGCCACCACGGGACTGGGCGATCCGCACGGCCTCACTCATCTGGAACGCGGCCGGGGGCCGCGCATGATGCGACGGTTCATCCACGATGGAGGCAGCAGGAATGGCTGACGAGACCTCGAGCGACGCCGAGTCCGCGGTGGAGTCCGAAGCCGAGTCCGAACGCCACGCGTCCAACCTCGAGCTGTTCCTGGACCTGGTCTTCGTCTTCGCGGTCACCCAGATCGCCGGGCTCCTCGCGACCGACACCGGGCCGGCGGGGTTCGGTCGCGGGGTGCTCCTCGCCTGGCTGGTCTGGTGGTTGTGGTCGCAGTTCACCTGGCTCGGCACGGCGATCAACCTGGCCGATCGATCGTTGACCCAAGCACTCATCCTCATCGCGGTCCCACTGGCAGTGCTGATGGCGGTGGCGATTCCGGGGGCTTACGGCGATACGGCGATCGAGTTCGCGGCGGCGTACCTGGCCGTGAATCTGTGGGCGCTCGCGATCCAAGGCCGAGGTCTCTGGTCGGTCGAATCGACCCGGAAGGCCTGGCTGCAGTACGCACCCCTCGCGGCGCTGGCACCGTGCCTGATGTTGGTGGGCGCGTTCTTCGACCGTGGTCCTCGCACCGCGATCTGGTGTTTCGTCGCCCTCTTCGACGTGGGATCCGCCCTGCTCGCCGGGCGTCGATCGGAATCGGAGGGAGCCGGTTGGACCATCGATCCCGTGCATTTCGTCGAGCGCCATTCGTTGTTCGTGATCATCTCGCTCGGCGAGGTCCTCGTCGCGGTCGGTCTCGCCGCCTCGTCCGTGAAGCTCGAACCCGAGATCGGTCTCGCGGTGGCCGCGGCGGTCTCGGGAGCGTGCGTGCTGTGGTGGACCTACTTCTCCTATGTCCCCGGGGTGATCGAGCGGGTGCTGCGGGACAGCGACGACCGTGGCCGGGTCGCCCGCAACATGTTCTCCTTCGGACACTTCCCGATCATTCTCGGAGTCGTCCTCTATGCGGTGGCGGCCAAGCACGCGGTCGTTCACCCGGGCGCGCCGCTCCACGACTCCGATCTGTTCGCACTCGGTGCTTCGATCGCGGCGTTCCTGGGTGGCTTCCTCGCGCTGCAATGGCAGGCGGCACACCGCGTCGCCCCCGAACGGGTGGTGTCGATCGTGGTGGTCGGCGGGTTGTGCCTGGTGGTCGGTCCGTATCTCGCGGGCGGGTTACTTCTCGCGCTCGTCGGACTCACGATTGGGTTCTCGCACACAATTACCATTCGTCGCTTCACCCGCAGCTGAGCGAAGGACGAGGACGCCGACGATGACGAGTGCCGTTCCGTTCCCTTCGGAGACCGAGGTCGATCTCCGACCGCCGAGCGCGGCCGAGGTCGAGATCATCACGCGAGCGTTGGCCACCGGCGCAGCCGGTCCCGGTGGTCTCACGGTCACGCAGCGAGCGGTGCTGAACGCGTTGTCCGCGTCGATGACCGGGGTGTTGTTCGACGTGGCGGGGGTCGAGCCGTTGGGTCCCGACGACCTCGCCCACGCATTGCGGTTCCGCAATCGTGAGTTCCGCACCCGCATCATCCAGGTCATGCTCTTGGCCGAGCTGCTACTCGTGCCCCTGCCTCCTGAGGTCAGCGACCAGGTGGAGGCATACGCCGAGCGCCTCGGTGTGGGTGACGACATCATGCAGGTCGCGCGCGAGGTGTCGCACGGTTCGCTCGGGCTCGCGCTCATCGACTTCGAACGGAGCGGCTATTTCCAGCACGTCCTCGACGATCCGCCCGACCACCTGCACGTGTCGGCCGCGCTCTCCGACGCGTGGGACACCGCCTGCTTCGACGAGGCGTTGTACCAGCGCTGGGTCGCGCTGGCCGAGTGTCCGGATGGTTCACTCGGCCAAGGTGTGTACCGGTTCTATCGCGCCCGGGGGTTCACCTATCCCGGGCGCGCCGAGTCGGCGCCACCACTCCTCGCGCAACACGATTTCGTGCACGTGGTCGCCGACTACGGATCCACGGTCGAATGCGAGATCGAGGTGTTCGGATTGATCTCACGCGCCAACGACGATCCGGGCGCGTTCGCATTGCTGGCCATGGTCCTCGGACTGTTCGAGACCGGATATGTCGTCACCGCGGCCCAGGGCTTCTTCGAACACGATCGCGGGCATCTCTCGGCCGACGCCGACCGCATGGCCGCCCGACTGGCGGACGCCATCTATCGGGGGGCCGCGATGGCCACGCACCTCGACGCCCAAGGTCGCGAGCACGAGACCGATCTCCTGGCGCGGGACTGGTTCGCCGATGCCGAGCGGCCGCTCGCCGAGATTCGCGCCGACCTCGGCCTGCCCCCGCGATCGGAGGTCGCGGTAGCGCAGGGATCGGTCACACCGTGGGAACGCGGTGGGATCTCGCCCTTCCAGCTCGCCGCGGGTCAACGTGCGGCAGCCGACCGTGGTGAGCCCTACGAGAGTTACGGCGCTTCCCTCGGCTGAGTCGTGTCCCGCCGGTCAGCTGATCGCGCGCCGGGTGCGGTAACCGGTCAGCGCCCGGTGCGCGAGGGCGGCGGGGGCTAGCGCGTCGTGGTTGTCGTGGTCGACGCTTCGGCCTTGGCGATACGCGATTGGACCATGCTCGAGCCGAAGGCGCGGACGCGCTGCTGCGAGCAACGGGTCGCCCCGTAGACCGCGACCTCGAAGAGCGCCTGCGACGTGGCCTTGTCCTCGGCCTTTGTCAAGGCGTGGGGCCCGTGATCGCGCATCGCCGCGAACGAGTGCACGACCTTGGCGAGTTGGCGCTGGACCGCCGCGGGTGGGTGGAGGTTCAGATCGTGGAGCACCACCCGACCACGGTGCGACTTCAGGTCCGAGGGTCGGGGCGCGTGGCGTAGGAACTCGATGAAGCGGTCCATCGACGTGCAGAGGTGCCGGTCCGCCGCGGTGACGTGGAGGTGCGGCGCGCCCTTGGTGGCGTGGTGTCTCGCGGGGGACTTGCTCGCCCCCGCATCCCCGGACGCGAAGGTGAACACCGCCGCGGCAAGGGTCGCCACGGTCAACAGAATCCCCGCGAATCGACGCATGACCATTTCATCGGCGACGCGGCCCGCGCACTCAAGCCCGTCTTGGAACCCGATTGCCCGAGATGTCCGGAGTTACCAGGATCGGGCCCAGGTGGCGGGCGGGCCCGCAGCGTCGCCGTCGTGGGCGATGCGCGGAACGGCGCAGCCAGGATCGCGCAACCCGACTCAGCTCGGTGCGACCGCCGCGGTCGGTGAGCGGCGCGCGCGGCGACGGTTGACGAGGCCGCGGATCGCATCGGTGATGACGGCCGCAGTGATGCCGATCACGATCGGATCGACGAGGACGCGGAAGCGTGCGTTCTCGCCGTACTCGGTGCCGACAGACACGACGAGGACGAACAACACGGTGCCGGCGAGGACCGTCATCGCGAGGTCGGCCGGATGGGAACGGCGCCGCAGGATGCGCACCGCGGCGGCGGCACCGAGGACCAGGACGAGCAGGGTCGCGCCCACCAGGCCCAGCGCGGGATGCGCGGTCGGCTCCGGTGCGTGCGCGATCAACGGCGTCATCCAGCCGCGGTCGTGGATGGTGACGTTCGTGCGCACCAGGACGGGTGACCAGACCGTGTCGAGGAAGTCGAACGTCCAGTTGTCGGCGAAGCGTTCGAGCCCGGGGCCGTTCTCCTGCATGAAGTGCACCGACGCGGGCGCGTACCGCGTGCCGAGGTAGTCACCCGGCCGTTCGCGGATCAGTGCGAGCGCGTTGTCCTGCTCCTGGTGGTACACGCGCAGGAAGCACGTCGCGTTGAAGTTACTCAGTCCGTTGTGCTTGAACAGGCGGCGCAGTACCGGTTCGGACCAGTGCTGGTGGCACCGGCCGATGGCGGGGAGGTACTCGTGATACGGCGAGAAGCCGCGTACCCGCGCCGCGGGCGTGAGGGTGCCGTCGCGGATCAGATCGTTGACGACGTGCTTGGGCATCGGTGCGATGACACCGCGCGCGAGATTGTCGCCGAGCCAACTGCTGAGCGAGGGCTCGTCGAACATCACCGCGTTCTTCACCATCCAGCCGCCCGCCAGCACGATCGGAATCGCGAATGCGGCGAGCACCGCGCGTCGCCCGTTCGCGGGCCGCGCCACGATGACCACGAACGCGAGGACCCCGATCAGCCAGACGGGATGCATCAAGGCGCGGGTGAGCGTGGCGAAGGTCATGACCGCGGCGAGGATCACGAGCGGCTTCGTCGCCCGGGTCCGGGCGTAGCGCGCGCACCACACGCCCATGAGCACGAGTGCGGTGGCGACGGGGAGTTCGTAGGTGACGGTGTTCTCGTAGCTGAGGAGCACCGGGCTCATCGCCACGACCGATGCGCCGACGGTGGCGGCGAGTGACGACCAGCCGAGTTCGGCGAGCAGCGTGCGCAGGTTCACCACGAGGATCAGCCCGCACGCGAGGTAGAGGACCTTGTAGACCCCGCCGGGATCGATGGGCCCCCACCGCTCGACCGTGCCGACGAAGAGGTTGAACAGCGGCGGCTGGATGTGCAGCAACGCCACGGTGCCGAACGGATCGGCGCGCAGCTGTTTGACGTCGAGCAGCTGCCACGACGTCTGGAGGATCTCGGTGGCCATGCCGCCACCGGTGAGGAAGTAGGTGAGGCGCACGATCGCGAAGATGCCGACGACCACGCGTGTGCCGACCGGAATCGCGCGGAGCCACCCGAGGAGGCGCCTCACGGGCCGAGTCGGGGGCCCAACCAGCGGGCGACCTCTTGGGTGCCGGCGCTGCTCAGGTGCGCGCCGTCGGGCCGGAAGGCGGGATCGAGTTCGCCGCCGTTGCGCTGTTGCATGTAACCCGCCAGATCGACCATCTCGGCGTTCGGGATGTCGGCCAACGCTTTCGTCACGAGGGCGTTGAGCGCGTCCATCCGCTTGGGGTCGTTCTCGACGAAGGGCGGGTTGCCCGTTCCTCCCGAGCTGAAGGGAATGTTTACGTGTGGGAACACCACCCAGCGCAGACGGGCGCCGGTGGAGGTGAGGACCCGGGCGGTCGACTGGATGCGCGTGGTGAGGCGGGCGTCGTACACCGCGTCGCCGATGTTGTGGAAGCGGCCGTCGGGGAACCGGCGCGGGGAGATGTCGGCCAGGCCGACGACGACGAGCACGGTGTCCGGTCGGAACGCGCGGACCGCGTCGCCCAGGTCGTGTTGCCACTGCGCGCAGTCCGGGAAGGTCTGGCGGACGAGCCCGAGGTAGTTCAGTGTGCCCGGCCCGCCGACCCCGCATCCCAGCGCGGAGTAGCGACCGAACTGCACGCCGTGCTGCTTGCCCCACTCGTCGAGACCGACGAAGACCGACCAGCTCATCGAGTCGCCGACGACGAGCACCCGGTGGTCGCCGGCGATCGGCTTCGCGGTCTTCAGGTCCTGGAGCTGGCTGGCCACCGGTGACGACGAGGACAGGTCGACCACCGCGGCGTCACTGTTCGGCATCGCGACGGCGATCCCGATGACGAGGGCGGTGGCCGCGGCGATCACGACGAAGAAGCGCCGTCCCGGCAACATGGTGCCGCGCCGGATCGGGTTCTCGAATCCGAAGTAGATCGCGAGTGCGACCGCGAGCGTGACGGCGACCCGAACCGCGAAGGTGGCGTTGTGTCCGAGGCCGAGCCGCACCGGGGTCAGGATCAGGAAGATCGGCCAGTGCACGAGGTACACGCCGTAGCTGATGCCGCCGAACTTGCGCCACGGGGTCACGGTGAGGAACCGGGTGACGATGCCGGGCTGCAGGCAGGCGACGATCACGACGCAGGTGAACACGCTGTTGAGCAGCGTGCCACCACGGAAGACGAACGGGTCGTGCAGGTCGATCGAGAACCACAGCCACGCCATGCCGGCAATCGCCGCGATCCCGAGGACGTCGATCGTCCGGCGGGTGCGCGCGCCGCGGTCGCCGTCGAAGTGGGCGACGAGGAACGCGGCGACGATCCCGCAGAGGATCTCGGATGCCCGACTGAAGGTGTTGTAGTACGCCCGGTCGAGGTTGGGACTGAGGTGCCAGGCGTAGGCGAAGCTCGCCGCGGTCAGGGCGGCGAGCACCGCGGCGATGCGTAGGTGGTGCTTGATCAGCCGGTGCAGACCGAGCATCAGCAGCGGGAAGACGAGGTAGTACTGCTCCTCGATCGCGAGCGACCAGAAGTGTTGGACCGGCGACCCGGCGGCGAAGATCGCGCCGTAGGCCTGGCCGGTGTGGATCAGCCACCAGTTCTCGACGTAGGCGAGCGCGGCGAGGACGTCACCGCGCAGCCGCGCCGGTTGAATCGTGTCGAAGTAGCGCCGTAGGAGCAGCACGCCGAGCAGCGTGACGAGCGCGGCGGGGAGCAGACGTCGCGCCCGCCGGAGCCAGAAGGCTCCGAGCGCGACCCGGTCGGTCCTGGCCAACTCCCGGATCATCAGCATCGTGATGAGGAACCCCGAGAGGGTGAAGAACATCGAGATGCTGAAATACGCACCGGGCAGAATCGTGTAGCCGCCGTGGTAGAGCAGGACCGCGACCAGTCCGATGCCGCGCATGCCGTCGAACGCGCCGACGTAGCCGCCGAAGTTGCGAGGCCCGCGTTGTTCGGGCGCAGGAGCCGGGGTCGGGTCGGCCGTCACGGCGGTCATGAACCCGCCATGGTCGCATACCGGGATGTTCCTGGCGGACCGCCTCGGCCCTACTCCGTACCATCGCGGCGTGCTGTCCGACCGTCCGCTCGACGTGCCCAGCGACCGTCGACTCTCGCGGGAACGGCCGGATCGAGAGGAGATCCTCGCCGGCCACCGCGCCGCGCTGGCCGCGGGAGTCGCGACCTACCTCGATCCGACGACCGGCTACTCCGTGTTCACGGCGGCCCATCTCCTCGGCGTCGGCGCCTGTTGCGATTCGGGCTGTCGGCACTGCCCGTACGTCGACTGAGCCGTGTCCGTACCGAGTGGTCGCGGGCTCGGGTCGAGCCCGGAACAGGCCCGCGAGAACGCGTTCTCGCGTGATCGCGTACAGTCCGGCCCGACGACCGGGCGCTCTGGCCCCCGGAACCCGGAGGAGACGCCGTGTACATCGGACTCACGCCCGAACTGCAGGACCTGCGCGACGAGCTGCGGGCCTACTACGCCCAACTGTTGACGCCCGAGGTCGAGGATTCCCTGTCGCACAGCGAGGGGGTCGGACCGGTCGCGCGCGGCATCTGGAAGCAGATGGCCGCCGACGGCTGGGCCGGCATCGGGTGGCCGAAGGAATACGGCGGTCAGGGTCGCACGGAGATGGAGCAGTTCATCTTCTTCGACGAGTCGATGCGCGCCGGCGCGCCCGTTCCGATGCTCACCATCAACTCGGTCGCCCCCACGATCATGAAGTACGGCACGCAGGAGCAGAAGGACTTCTTCCTCCCGAAGATCCTCGCGGGCGAGATCCACTTCTGCATCGGTTACACCGAGCCGGACTCCGGCACCGACCTCGCGTCGTTGCGCACCAAGGCCGAGCGCGACGGCGACGAGTGGGTCATCAACGGGCAGAAGATCTTCACCAGCCTCGCCACCGACGCCGACTACGTGTGGCTCGCGGTGCGCACCGACCCCAACGTGAAGAAGCACAAGGGCATCTCGATGATCATCGTCCCCACGGACACGCCCGGCTTCAAGGCCGAGCCGATCTCGAACATGGGCGGCTTCAACACCAACGCCACGTTCTACGAGGACGTGCGGGTGCCGATCGGCAACCTCGTCGGCGAAGAGAACCAGGGCTGGAACCTCATCACGAACCAGCTGAACCACGAGCGGGTCACGCTGTGCGCGAGCGGCATCGTGGAGCGCCAGCTCGAAGACGTGATCGAGTGGGCGAAACTCACGAAGCGCGCCGACGGGTCGCGCGTCATCGACCAGGAGTGGGTACAGCTCAACCTCGCCCGGGTCCATGCCCGCCTCGACTACCTGCGGCTCGCCAACTGGAAGATCGCCGACGGCGCCACCCGGGGTGAGCCGCTCAACCCCGCGGCCGCGTCGGCCATCAAGGTGTTCGGGACCGAGTTCTACCTCGAGGCGTTCCGGTTGCTGATGGAAATCGTCGGTCCGGTCGCGCCGGTGAAGGGCAACTCACCGGAGTCGGTGATCCGCGGTCGGCTCGAAGCCCGCACGCGCAGCATGCACATCCTCACCTTCGGTGGTGGCACCAACGAGATGCAACGGGACCTGATCGCGATCTTCGGCCTGGGCATGCCCGGGTCGCCGCGCTGAGCCGTAGGAGACAGGACGACATGGACTTCACCCTCACTGAAGAGCAGGAAGAGCTGCGGGGCCTCGCCCGGCAGATCCTGACCGACCGCGCCGACCTCGGCTCGTTGCGCGCCTTCGACGAGAGCACCGACTGGTTCGACCGCGACACCTACGCCGAGTTCGCGAAGTCGAACCTGCTCGGCGCGGCACTGCCGGAGTCCGTCGGTGGTCTCGGGTTCAGTTTCCTCGAGCTGTGTCTGATCCTCGAGGAGCAGGGTCGGGCCGTCGCTCCGATGCCGATCGTGCACGCGATCGTCACGTGCGCGGGCGCGATCAACCGTCTCGGTACCGACGCGCAACGCGCGGACCTGTCTCGCCTGCTCGCGGGCGAGACCGTGTTCACCGCCGCGTTGAGCGAACTCGGAACGCCGATCGACGAGCCCCAGACGATTGCCACACCGCAAGGGAACGAGTGGCGGCTCGAGGGTAAGAAGGTCTGCGTGCCGATGGCGCACCTGGCCGAGCGCGTGCTCGTTCCGGCCCGCGTCGGTGACGACATCGGACTGTTCCTCGTGGACCCGAACCAGCCTGCGGTATCCCTCGAACGC
>Ga0075026_100000836_pt1 | contig 12854 bp, 12 predicted proteins | sample Str012_2_FD_71392 | JGI IMG/M metagenome (GOLD analysis project Ga0075026, IMG submission 71392) | Freshwater sediment microbial communities in response to fracking from Pennsylvania, USA - Straight Creek_MetaG_SC_2012 | ecosystem: Environmental > Aquatic > Freshwater > Creek > Sediment...
CCCCTCACACCGAGAGCACGCCACCGGGAGACGGACGTCGACCGACGCGGTGGTGCCGAACGCCGCCTGGGACAGGTCGAGGTGCACGACCGTCTCGGCGTCGGGCGCGCGCGGCGGACCGGCTTGCCCGCGACCGTTGCCGAACGGATCGCCGCCGAAGAAGGCGTCGAAGATGTCGCCGAACCCGAAACCTTCACCCGGGCCCTGGCCTTGACCTCCGCCGCCGCGGGTGCCGTCGTCACCGAACACGTCGTAGCGACGGCGGCGCTCGGGATCGCGCAGGATCTCGTAGGCCAGGTTGATCTCCTTGAATTTGGCCTCGGCATCGGGCGCGTCGGGGTTGCTGTCGGGGTGGTATTGACGCGCCAGCGCGCGGTATGCGCGCTTGATCTCGTCGTCGGTCGCGGTGCGCTCCAAGCCCAGGGTCTCGTAGTGGTCAGCCATCGGCACATCCGTTCACGAGAGCACGTCTCCGAGTTGCTGCGAGATGGCTTCGACGGCGGCGAGCGCTTGGCGATAGTCCATCCGGGTCGGGCCGAGCACGCCGACCGTGCCGGCGATTTCGCCGTCGACGCGGTACGGCGCGACCACGATCGAACAGTCACGCAGCTCGTCGATCGGGTTCTCCGAACCGATGCGTACCGTCGGCCCTTGGTCGAGCAGGTCGTGCACCAGCGACACCACCTCGACCTGGTGTTCGAGGAGCTCGAGCAACCGCGCCGCGCTGGTGCTGGTGGGAAAGGCTTCCTGCTCGGCGGCCAGACGGCTCGCGCCACCGACGTAGAGCGGCTCGAGCACGTCGTGTTCGGCACGGGTAGCGAGCGCGTCGCGCGCCTCGCGAGCGAGGCTGTCGGCGGCGGGACCCGCGATGGGGCGCACCTCGGGCAATGCGTTCCAGTGGGTTCCTGACAACTGCGTGTCGAGCAATGCGGCCGCGGTGGCGATCGTGGCGTCGTCGGTGTCGGCGGCGACGTGCAACACCGACTTCTCGACCCGTCCGTTCGAGAGAATCGCGAGCGCGAGCACGAGCGAAGGTTGCAGGCTGACGAGTTGCACGCTGCGCACCGTCGCCGCCTCGACGTGGGGGCCGACGACCACCGCCGTGTGGGTGCTGACCCGCGCCAGCAACTGGCTGGTCTCGTGGAGCAGATCTTCGAGCACCTGGTGCGCGGATTGGAAGAGGGTGAAGAAGTCGGACACCACGCGTCGCTGCGCGGGCGCCAACCCGGGTTGGCGTTCGAAGTTGTCGACGAAGAAGCGGTAACCCCGATCGGTCGGGACCCGACCGGCAGACGTGTGGGGTTGCACGAGGTAGCCCTCGCGCTCGAGGACGGTCATGTCGTTGCGCACCGTGGCACTTGACACACCGAGGCCGCGCGAGCGCGCGATGGTCTGGGATCCGACGGGCTGTGCCGTGGTGATGTGTTCTTCCACGATGGCCCGCAGGATCGTGGCCTTGCGTTCGTCGAGCTCCATTGGCACTCGATCCTACCGAGTGCCAATGGCCGTCGTCGGTTGTTCGATCGCCGCCAGCAGCCGCGCCGCGACCTCGTTCCCGAGGAGCCGACCTCGGCGCGTGAGCACGACCCGGTCATCGTTGCGGGTGACGAGGCCGAGGTCGGCGAGGTCGTCGAGACAGGAGGCCACTCGGGAAGGATCGGCGCGGGCGACGGGCAGCTTGATCCCCCGGGCGGTGCGAAGGGCGAGCATCACCCGTTCGGCCTCGCGCTCGCGGCCGTCGAGCGCCTCACAACCCGCCTCCGTGCTCGACCCCTGGGCCATGGCGGCGACGTAGCGCTCGGGCGTGCGGACGTTCCAGAAACGGCGGCTCGCGCCCTTCGGTGAGGACGTGTGGCCGTGCGCCGCGCACCCGATCGCGGCGTAGTCGCCACCCTGCCAGTAGAGGAGGTTGTGGCGGCATTCCTCGCCCGGTCGAGCCCAGTTCGAGATCTCGTACCAGGGGAGCCCGGCGGCAGTGAGCCGGTCGTCGGCCAGCTCGTACTTGGTGGCCTGGTCGTCGTCGTCGGGGGCGGCGCGGGTGCCCGCGGCCACTGCTTTCCCGAGCGGCGTGCCGGGTTCCACTGTGAGCGCGTACGCGCTGACGTGTTCGGGTCCCAGCGCCAGCGCCGCGTCGAGGGTTGCCGCCCAGTCGTCGACGGTCTCACCGGGCGTGCCGTAGATGAGGTCGACGTTGACGCGGTCGATGCCCGCGGCGCGCGCGGCGTCGACCGCGCGCGCGACGTTGTCGGGGTCGTGAGTGCGCCCGAGCGCGGCGAGAACGTGCAGGCGCATCGACTGGACTCCGAACGACACGCGGTTCACACCTGCGTCGCGGTAGGCCTGCAGTTTGTCGAGATCGACGGAGTCGGGATTGCACTCGACGGTCACCTCGCCGTGCGGCGCGCGTGGGATGGCGTCGAGGATCGCGGTGAGCTGCGCGGCGTCGAGCAACGACGGCGTACCTCCCCCGAAGAACACGCTCGTCGCGACGGGCAGGTCACGCTGGCGGCGGCGAAGGTCGGTGATGCACGCGGCGACGTAGTCGTCGATGACGTGCGCGCGGTCGGTCCATGTCGCGAAGTCGCAGTAGTCGCAGCGGGACGCACAGAACGGGATGTGCACGTACACACCGAACTGCGCCGCGCCCATCAATCGTCCAGTCGGAGCGCAGCCACGAACGCCTCTTGGGGAACTTCCACGCGGCCGATCTGCTTCATGCGCTTCTTCCCCTCCTTCTGGCGTTCGAGCAGCTTGCGCTTGCGGGTGATGTCGCCGCCGTAACACTTCGCGATGACGTCTTTGCGCTTCGCCTTCACCGTCTCGCGCGCGATGATGCGTCCGCCGACCGCGGCCTGGATCGGTACGTCGAACAGTTGACGCGGGATCAGCTCGCGCAACTTCTCGGTCATGCGCTTGCCGTACTCGTACGCACGGTCGCGATGCACGATGGTCGAGAACGCGTCGACGGGCACGTTGTTGAGCAGCACGTCGACCTTCGACAGGTTCGACGGGCGGTAGCCGATCGGCTCGTAGTCGAGGCTGGCGTAGCCCTTCGTCCGCGACTTCAACTGGTCGAAGAAGTCCATGACGATCTCGGCCAACGGCAACACGTAGACCAGTTCGACGCGTTCCTCCGACAGGTACTCCATGCGGGTCATCTCGCCCCGTCGCTGCTGGCACAGCTCCATGATCGGCCCGATGTACTCGGACGGCGTGAGCACCGTCACGTTGACGTACGGCTCCTCGATGCTGGCGATCTCGTTCGGTGTGGGCATGGCCGAGGGGTTGTCGACGATCTCGACTCGGCCATCGACCAACTGGATCTGGTACTCCACATTGGGCGCGGTGGCGACGAGCGAGAGGTCGTACTCGCGTTCGAGACGCTCACGCACGATCTCCATGTGCAACAAACCGAGGAATCCGCACCGGAACCCGAACCCGAGTGCTCCCGACGTCTCCGGTTCGTAGGTGAACGACGAGTCGTTGAGTCGCAGACGCTCGAGCGCCTCGCGCAGGTTGGCGTACTCGTCGCCGTCGACCGGATAGAGCCCGCAGAACACCATCGGCTTCGGGTCGCGGTATCCGGGAAGCTCGGCGGCGGGATGCGCCGCGGTGGTGACCGTCTCGCCGACGCGAGCCTGGCCGACGTCCTTGATGCCGGCGATGAGGTAGCCCACCTCACCCGGGCCGAGCGCGGCGACCGGTGTGGGGACGGGGTGACGCACCCCGACCTCCTCGGCGTCGTGGGTGGCCTTCGCCTGCACGTACCGGAGGCGCGCACCATTGGTGAGCGTGCCGTTGAACACGCGCACCGAGCTGACGACGCCGCGGTACGCGTCGTAGATGGAGTCGAAGATGAGCGCCTGCAGCGGCGCGTCGGCGTCGCCCTGCGGCGGCGGGATCTTCGCCACGAGCATGTCGAGCAACGCGGGCACGCCCTCGCCGGTCTTGGCCGAGATCTGCAGGATCTCGCTCGCCGGGATGCCGAGCACGTGCTCGATCTCGCCGGCGACGCGGTCGGGTTCGGCCGCCGGGAGATCGATCTTGTTGAGCGCGGCGACGATCGTGAGGTCGTGCTCGAGTGCGAGGTAGCAATTGGCCAGCGTCTGCGCTTCGATGCCCTGCGACGCGTCGACCAGCAGCAGCGCGCCCTCGCAGGCAGCGAGGCTGCGCGACACCTCGTAGCCGAAGTCGACGTGGCCGGGCGTGTCGATGAGATGGAGGATGTGGTCGTCCCAGTGGAGCCGCACGTTCTGGGCTTTGATCGTGATGCCGCGCTCACGCTCCAAGTCCATCGAGTCGAGGTACTGGGCCCGCATGTCTCGAGGGTCGACCGCACCGGTGAGCTCGAGGATGCGGTCGGCGAGGGTCGACTTCCCGTGGTCGACGTGGGCGACGATGCTGAAGTTTCGGAACCGCTCGAGCCCGGGCACACCCCATTGTCCCTGCCCGGGACCTGTTGGTACGAAACCCCCCTCCTGCTGCTAGCCTGACCTGTCTCTCGAAACACCTCTCTTCGGTCCGGAGCACTGCACGCGCCATGGCAAACATCAAGAGTCAGATCAAGCGGAACCGCTCGAACGAACGGCGGCGTCTGCGCAATCAGGGCGTGCGCTCCGAGCTCAAGACGCGCGTGAAGAACGCCTCCACGGCCGTTGCCAGTGGCTCTGAGGATGCCCCCGAGGCCGTCCGCATGGCACAGAAGCGCCTCGACAAGGCCGCGTCGAAGGGCCGGATCCACAAGAACCAGGCCGCCCGGCGCACCTCGCGTCTCATGAAGAAGGCCGGAGCCGGAACCTCCACTTCCGCCGAATAGCTCGATCACGCGGCGTTCGGTCCCGCCCTGTTCCGCGGGAGACCCAACTGCTCGGCTTGGTGCTCGATGAGTTCGTCGACGTGCACGAGCGTGAGCCCGTCGGGCTGGTTCGGGTTCCCGACCAACGCCCACGGTCCGTTCGGCACGAGCATCTGGTGATGTCCGCGGGCGGTGCACACCACCGCCAGGTTCGAGATCTCGTCGGTCCCGCCCCAGCTGCGGGGCCGCAGGTGATGCACCTCGAGGCCGTGGCGCACTTCGCAGTTCCCACACTGGCAATGCCCGTCGCGTAGCAACACCGCGCGCGCGATCTTCGGTGACAACACCGTCGTCCGCTTCCCCACCGCGATCGGCACACCATCGTCGTCGACCAACACCGGCTCGATCGACGCGTTGGCCCGCAGCTGCTGCAACAACGAATCCGAGATCGGTACCCCTGCGATCTCGGCCGGTCCGTGCCGCGGCACCTGCACCGCCAGCACCGGCCTGGGCGCGAGCGTCGGTGGGTCGTCGCGCTCGACCGGTTGATCGCAGAGCTGCAACAACGCGTCGGCGGCGCGGTGATCGAAACTGGCCCAGGCCTCCCCCTTCGCCGGGCGCATCTGCTCGGTCAGTTGTTCGATCGTCGCCTTGACCTTGGCGCCCATGACGTCAGGCAATTGGCCACGGACCTGCAGCATCCCCTCGTTCGGGGTCCACCACATCCGCAGCGAACGCGCCTCGTAACGACGGCGAGAGTCTTCCGCCGACGGCTTCACCTGGTTGCGCGCCAGGCGCGCCAGATCCGCCGGCGCCGTGTTCGGCGCACGACGAGCCCACTCGGCATCCGTTTCCTCGTCGGCCAGCCTCACCACCGATCCGAGTTGTTCCGCGCTCAGATCCCCCGCGTGTGCGGCGGCGGCGACGGCCGGTAGCGACTCGAGCGCGCGGGCCGTCTCGACGGTCTCGCGCATCGTCTGCTCCGACACGCCGTCTCGACCCGCCATCGCCACATCGATCTGGCCGCGTTCGTCGAGTACCCGAACGATTGTGAGCTCCTCGATCCGGGCCTCGCGCTGGACCCGCACCAGATCCTCGCGCCGTGCTCGCAGTCGAGCCGTCGGCGACGACCGCAGCCCGTCGAGGTGATCGGTCAGATCGAACATGTATCGATCTCATCATGGGGGTGTGACACTTAAGGGTGGTAATCGACCCAGATCGTCAAGAAATCCGATCGCTGCTTGACGACTGCGCGATCGTCAGGTATACCTGACCGTCAGGACTCCCTGACCACGAGGTGTACCGTGCTCGACATGGCCCGTCAACGACCGACCCCGCCATCGCTCCTCGATCCACCTGACTGGGTCACCCAACTCGTCGGATTCGAGATGTTCCGCGTACAACCCGCCGAGCACGGTTGGAGCGCATGGCCCGAAGGCACGGACGAGAGCGTCGAGTTCCCGGGCGGGACGTGGCGTGTCGCGATGGTCATGCCGGTGGACCTGGCGCTCACGGAAGGCCACGTCGATCCGCTCCTCCTCCTCGTGGCCCTGGCCGACGGCGCCGCCAAGGTCGAGGACAAGCTCGAAGAGCTCGTCGCGCACTGCCGGCGATCGGGCAAGACCTGGACGCAGATCGGCCAGGCGCTCGGCATCACGAAGCAGTCGGCGTGGGAGCGGTTCTCCGGCGAGGAGTGACGCGCAGCCACCGGAACAAAGGCAAGATGGTTGCGATGATCAACGTCCAACAGCTTGGACACGTCGTACTCCAGGTGAGCGACCTCGAGCGATCGGAGCGCTTCTACAGCGACGTGCTCGGGCTCGCCGTCTCCGCGCGCATGGATTCACCCGCCACGACGTTCTTCACGCTCGGCAACCATCACGACTTCGCCATCTCGGCACTCGGGCCCGACGCGGCGCCGCCGTCGCCGAAGAGCCCCGGCCTCGCCCACGTCGCGTTCAAGATCGGCAACTCGATCGACGAGCTCCGGCGAGCCAAGGCTGACCTCGACGCACTCGGCGTCGCCATCGTGATGACGGCCGACCACACCGTCTCCCAGAGCGTCTACATCGAGGACCCGGACGGCAACTGGGTCGAAATCTACGTCGACGTGTCCGACGTCTGGCGCACCGACCCGCAGACCGTCGCGACCGTCGCGCCGCTCTCCCTCTGATCACTCCCACGGCATGAACGGGCTCGACGACGACCAGTCGCCGCTCGCGGGCACCGAGGTGCACTCCCTGCGTTCTGAACACGTGGGCGACGAGTTCAAGATCTTCGTCGGTCATTGTGGTGAACTTGGGGGTGGCGCCGGTCTCCTGCACCACCGTGATCGGTCTGATGGCATGCGCCCCGCGGTGTTGTACGTGACCGACGCGAACGGAATGTTCGCGAGCGCGGTCGACATCGTTCGGTCGATGCAGCTCTCGGCCCATCTTCCGCCGATGCTCGTCGTGGGCATCGGATACCGCATGGGCGCGCTTGCGGAGACCGCGGTGATCCGTATGCGCGACTTCTCCCCGACCGCCGACCCGTTGATCGCTCGGATTGGCCCACCCGAGACGGTCATGGGAGGGGCCGAGCGCTTCCTGGCGTTCATCCGCGACGAACTGCAGCCCTGGGTCGCGGCGCGTTACCGCGTCGACCCCGATGACTCCACCTACTTCGGGCACTCGCTCGGCGGCTTGTTCGGCACGTACGTGCTGCTCACCGAACCGACGACATTCCGGAACTACGGCATCGGCAGCCCGTCGCTCTGGTGGGAGGACGACACGATCTTCGACTACGAGGCGAACTACGCCGCGACCCACGACGATCTGGCCGCGAAGGTGTTCTTCGCGGTCGGCGGGTTCGAGGATCACGACGGTCGCCAACGAGAAGCGAGCCGGCTCCCTGCCGAGGAGCGCGTGAAAGCCGGACTCCGCTACATCGACATGACCGCCGACACCTTGCGCATGGTCGACGCGCTGCGCGCGCGCCAGTACCCCAACCTCGACATCGCCAGTGTGGTTCTTCCCGACGAGTTCCACATCACGGTGCCGTTCGTCAACCTGTCGAGATCGTTGCGCTACCTCTTCGACGCGCCCTGGTAGCGGCCGCCCGAGCGTGCCGCGAGGCGGGTGAGCCGGACCACCAGCACCTCCATCACCGCCTGCTCGGGGATGCCGCGCGCGCCTTTGAGATCGAGGTCGGCCTGGAACAGCGCGTCGAAGGCCTGACGGATCCCGCCGACACCGAGGTTGCGCGCTTGGTCGAGCGCCTTGCGGGCCGGGTACTCCTTCACCTTGCCGCCGAGGGCGGCGACCGCATCCGCCGGCGTGCGCAACGAGGGGTCATCGAGGCGCAGGATGCGGCGGTAGTAGCCGTTGAGCAACCCCATGATCTGCAACGGGTGCATTGGTTTCGGCTGCTGCGCGCTCGACACGGTGAGCAGGCGATGCAGGAGCTCGAGCGCGGCGGAGGGATCCCCCGCTTCGATCGCGTTCGTCAGCTGGTACGACGGCACCGCGCCGGCTTCGGCGAGGTATGGCGTCACGTCGTCGACGCCGAGACGTACGTCGGGTCCGTGCGCGGCGACCAACACGTCGACGATCGCGGCCACCCGACCGGCGTCGTCGCCGAGATGGGTCGCGATCACGCGCGCGGCGTCGGCGGTCAGCAACACACCCGACTCGTGCGCCGTCGCGATCAGCACCTTGTCGGTCTTCTCGTGTTCCGGCGCGCGCTCTTCGGCGCCGATCTCCTTGAGCTTCTTGCTGAGCGCGGGCGGGAGCGTGCCGCCACCGGCGACGAACACGAGAATCGTGGTGTCGAGCGGATCGTCGAGGAAGCGCACGATGCCGTCGACGTCGGCGGCGGTGAGCGCGCCCGCGTCGCGCGCCACCACCACCCGGTGCTCGGTCATGAACGGTGGGCTCCCCGCCGCGTTGAGCAGCGCAGCGACGGCGGCGTCGCGGCCCTCGGCACCCGCAGGCGCGTCGGTGTCGTCGCCGGCCGTAGCCCGACCGGGGATGGTGATCTCTTCCAACGCAAGGCTGCGGTCGTCGCCACCGAGCACCTCGGTCAGGAGATCGTCGACCACCCGATCCCGCAACATGGGGTCGGACCCCTTCACCAGATATGCGGGCGCGCTCATGCCGCGCTCATGCCGCGAGCAGCGCTTCGACCATGCGGCACACCGCGACCGAGCCTTCGACGTCGTGCACCCGCACGATGCGGCACCCGTGGGCCACGCCATGAGCGACCGACGCCAGGGAGGCGGCGCGGCGGGCGTCGATGTCGAGTTCGAGCAGGTCGCCGAGGAACCGCTTGTTCGACGACGACAGCAGCAGCGTGTACCCGTGGCTCGCCAGCGCTTCGCTCTCGCGCAGCAGCACCGCGCTCTGGGTCGGCGTCTTGCCGAGATCGAGCCCGGCGTCGAGCGCGATCTGGTCGGGCGCGAGCCCGGCCGCTTCGGCGCGTGCCGCACGGTCGAGCAGGAACGCAGTGACGTCGCCGACGAGATCGTCGTAGTGCGGTTCGGGATCGGCGACGCGCGGCTGCAATCGGATGTGAGTGGCGACAACCGACGCGTCGTGGCGCGCGGCGACGTCGAGATAGCCGGGGTCGCCGAAGCCACTGATGTCGTTGCCGACGACCGCGCCCGCCTTGCACGCCTCATCGAGCACGGTGGCGCGCCACGTGTCGCACGAGATGGCGACGTCGAAGCGTTCGTGTAGCGCGGCGATGGGCGCGACGACCCGATCGAGCTCCTCGGCCTCGTCGACCTCGGGTCCGGGCCCCGCCTTCACGCCGCCGACGTCGAGGAGATCGGCCCCGTGGTCGACGAGCGCCTCGGCGCGCCGCAACAGCGAGTCGAGCTCGAACGTGGCGCCATGGTCGTAGAAGGAGTCGGGCGTGCGGTTGAGGATGCCCATGACCAGCGTGCGATGGGTGAGGTCGTGGACGACGTCACCGAGGCGGTACCGGAAGTCGAGCATCTTCGCGGAGCCTACGCGCGCGTCGTGCCGCAGCCAGGAGGGCACCGAGCGCGACGACACCCCAGGCGGCGCGCCCGTCGACGGCGATCGGCACGCGCGACGCGACGTCGGCCACCGCGATCAGCGCGTGGAGCAGGCCGACGGTCGGGAGCTCGAGCAAGCGCGGGATCGCGGGCGACAGAGGCCGAGCCAATCCGCCCACGACGCCCGCAGCCAGGCCCCACATGGTGAGCGGCGCGGCGAGCGGCACCGCCAGCAGATTCGCGGGCAGCGCGACCAGTGGCATCGACCCGAACACCGGGATGAGCACCGGCGCCACACCGATCTGCGCGGCGGCAGTGACCCCGAGCACCTCGCGCATCCACGCGGGTCCCGGCAGCCGCGCACTGATGGGGCGGGCCAACAGCGCGATGCCCAAGCTCGCGGCGCACGACAGCAGAAACCCGACCTGGTGCAGGAGGAACGGATCGGCGAGCAGGAGCGCGGTCGCGGCAAGCACCAAGATCCGGAGACCGACGGTCGGGCGCCCGAGGTAGCCGGCCACGAGCGCGATCACGGCCATCGCGATGGCGCGTAGCACCGACGGCTCCCAGCGGGTCATCGTGCCGAAGCACACCAGCACCACGAGCGCGCCGATCACGCGACCACGCAAGCCGAGACGACGTAACAACGGCGCGAACAGCGCGAGCACGAACGCGACGTTCTCGCCGGACACGGCCGTGAGATGCGTGAGCCCCGCGGCGCGGAATTGCGCGGTGAGCTCGCGGGGAACGCCGCGGGTGTCGCCGAGGAGGAAGCCGGCGAGGAGCGCCCGGTCGACCGGCACGAGGTGCTCCGAGCCGGAGAGCACCAACGCCCGAGCGTCGTTGGCGGCACGCGCCAACGGCGACGCCGCGCGACGGACGCCGAGCACTTCGGTGGCATGGAACGCGCCGGCCGCGTGCTTCCACCGCCACCGCAGGTCGAAGCCTTCGAGCTCGGTGAACCAGCCGCGGAGCACCACCGTCTCCCCGGACGCGAGGAGGCGGAGGTGGCCGGCCACGTCGCCCGATGCGGTGACGAGGACCCGTCGGCGACCCGCCGCGCCACCGTTTGCCGACGCGACCCGCGCCAGCACGCGGGCGTCGAAGCGCGCCGCGTCGGGGTCGTCGACCAACGTCGCGACGATGCGTGCGTCTTCGTGGTGTGCGACCGCGGTGGTCAGCGGTGACATGACCAGACCGTGGAGCGCGCGTTGCATGACGGCCGTGCCGAGCAGCGCAAATCCAAGTATTGCCACCACGACGCGCACTCCCGGCGTGTGCACGAGCGCCGCGGCCAGCGCCGCAACACCACCAACGACCAGAAGCGCGACCGACGCGCCCGGACCCGCGGACTCCCCGACGAGGATCCCGACGATCACCCCCACCAAGATCGCCAGGGGCGCGTACGGGACCGCGCCCTTCACACCGTGACGAGCGGCGCGAGCTCGGCGAAGCGCTTGTCGCCGATGCCCCGCACGCTGCGCAGGTCGTTGACCGACTTGAAGCCACCACGACGCTGCCGTTCCGCGATGATCGACTGCGCGTAGGTGGGACCGATGCCGGGCAACTCCTCCAGCTGCGCCTCGGTCGCGGTGTTCAGATTCACCTTGGCGCCGGGGTCGGTGGAGCCAGTGCCGGCACCACCGCTCGTGGCCGCCGCGCTCGGGTCGGAAGTGACCCCGGGGTCGGCTTGCCCGGCTTTGGCGACGTAGACGCGTTGACCGTCGCTCACCTTCGCCGCGAGGTTGAGCCGGTCGAGATCACCGTCGGCGAGCGCGCCCCCCACCGCCTCCACCGCGTCGATCACCCGGGCGCCGGCGCGCAGCTCGACGACACCGGGATGGGTGACCGCGCCGGCCACGTGCACCGCGATGGTCGCCGGCGCACCCTTGGCCGTCGTCGACGGCGTGGCATCGCCCGACGCGCGCACCGCGGCCGCGGTAGTAGTGACGGCACGCGGGGGCACGGTCGACTCGCCCGCGCTGGCACCGCCGACACCGATCCGGTACCAGACGATGCCCGCCACGAGCGCGATCACCACCAGCACGACCACACCGAAGCGCGCGTCGGCCCGCCAATCGCGCACCCGATCGGTCAACCGGGTGAGTGGTCCGTCGGGCACGTCACGCGCGTCACGCGCGAGACGCCGATCGCGGCGCGGACGCGGTGGATCACGGAATTGGGTGTCCCAGAACTCGCGTTCTTCACGAGCCGGTTGCGAGGGAACCTCGGGCATCGGCTGACCTCCGGTGTGGGCGCGCCAGGCGCGCGCAACTTTCGGAGGAAGTGCCCGGGGAAGTTGGGCGTTCTGAACGTACCAGCCGCGACCGGAACGCGGAAGGCTCAGCCCACCACGAAGTTGACCATGCGGCCGGGGACGACCACCGCCTTGCGGACGGTCACGCCGGCCAGCAACTCGGCGATCTTGGCGTCGGCCCGCGCCGCCGCCTCGTGCTCGGCCTCCGACGCGCCGGTGGCGACGGTGACCCGCGCTCGCACCTTGCCGTTGATCTGCACCGGTATCTCCACCGCGGCGTCGACCAACAGTGCGGGGTCGGCGAGGGGGAAGTCGGCGAACGGGAGCGACGCGGTCTCACCCAGGCGCGACCACAACTCCTCGGCGACGTGCGGGGTGAGCGGCGACAGCATCAACACCATCGCGTGCACCACTTCGCGCGGCGCGCTCCCCTGTTCCTGTACCACGCGGGTCAGGCGGTTGTTGAGCTCCATCAGCGCGGCGATGGCGGTGTTGAACTCGAGCGCGCCCATGTCGTGGCCGACGCGGTCGATGGTGCGATGCAACAGACGGCGGGTCTCTTCGTCGGCGGGCGTGCCGGCCACGTGCAGTTCGCCGGTGTCTTCGTCGACCACGTTGCGCCAGAAGCGCTGGAGGAACTTGTGCACGCCGACAATGTCGTTCGTGCTCCAGGGACGACTGGCGTCGAGCGGGCCCATGAACATCTCGTAGAGCCGCAGCGTGTCGGCGCCGTAGTCGCGGTAGATGTCGTCGGGCGCGACCGCGTTCTTCAGGCTCTTGCCCATCTTGCCGTCGTGGCG
>Ga0075026_100000837_pt1 | contig 12854 bp, 8 predicted proteins | sample Str012_2_FD_71392 | JGI IMG/M metagenome (GOLD analysis project Ga0075026, IMG submission 71392) | Freshwater sediment microbial communities in response to fracking from Pennsylvania, USA - Straight Creek_MetaG_SC_2012 | ecosystem: Environmental > Aquatic > Freshwater > Creek > Sediment...
ATCGGCTTCCTCACCGGCGTCGGGATCCAGGTCGCCTGCGGCCAGGTCGGTGGGCTGTTCGGCATCCCGAAGGGGTCTGGTGTCACCATCGCCTCGCACACCTTCGACAACACCATCGGCAAGCTCATCAGCACGCTCGGGAACCTCGGCGACATCAGCTGGACCACCACCGCGGTGTCGGCGGCGGTGATGGTCGTCATCCTCGGCGCCAAGTTCGTCACCAAGAAGATCCCGGGTGCGCTGATCGCGGTGATCGGTGCCATCTTCGTGAGCTGGAAGTGGAACCTCGTCTCCCACGGGGTGACCACCCTGGGCTACGTCCCGAGCGGCCTCCCCTCGATCTCCCGGCCCGACATCAGCTGGTCGCAGGTGCCCGGGCTGATGGGAACGGCGATCTCGATCTTCGTGCTGATCCTGGCCCAGAGCGCCGCCACCTCCCGGGCCTACGCCGCCAAGTACAACGACGCCTTCGACGAGAACGTCGACCTCGTCGGTCTCGGCGCCGCCAGCCTCGCCGCCGGATTCACCGGAACCTTCGTGGTCAACGGCAGCCCGACCAAGACCCAGATGGTCGACAGCGCCGGTGGTCGCAGCCAGTTGTCGCAGACCACGATGGCCCTGGTCGTCGCCCTCGTCCTGCTCTTCCTCACCGTCCCGCTGTCCTACATGCCGAACGCCGTGCTGGCCGCCGTCGTGTTCCTCATCGGCATCGAGCTGATCGACGTCGCCGGCATGAAGAAGATCTTCAAGCTGCGCCGCGACGAGTTCTTCGTGGCCACCCTGACCGCCGCCGTGGTCGTGCTCGTGGGGGTCGAGCAGGGCATCGTGATCGCCATCGTGGCCTCGATCATCGACCACATCCGCCGTTCCTACCGCCCGCCGACGGCGGTCCTCGAGCCCGAGGCCTCGGGCCGGGGGTTCACGGGCTCAGCGACCACGCCCGCGGCCCGCACCGAGGACGGCCTCGTGGTGTACCGCTTCGCAGCGTCGCTCTACTACGCCAACGCCACGTGGTTCAGCGAGGAGGTCCTGGCCTTCGTGCACGATGAAGCGGCGGGCAAGGTGCGATGGCTGTGCGTCGACATGACGGCCATGCCCGACATCGACTACACGGGGGCCGAGGCGCTGAAGTCGCTGCACACGGAGCTCGAGGCAGCCGGTGTGCGCCTCGTGTTCACCGACACACTCCAGGTCGCGCGCGATGAGCTCGACCGGTTCGGCATCACCGACCTCGTCGGCGTCGACGCGTACTACGACACCGTGGTCGACGCCGTCGATGCCTTCGGGGCCGACCGTCCCTCCAGCAGCTGACCGCGGGACCGCGCCGGGAGGTCGAGACCTCCCGGCGCCCCGTCAGTCGATCAGGAACCAGCCCCGCACCGTCGCCTCGTGATCGACGTAGCGATCGCCGCTGACGTCGACCACGACCTTCTCGATCGAGCCCCCCGTGAAGGGGAACGGCGCCTGGTACTCGGGGGTGACCGCTGATGCGCTGTCGCGGCCGACGCAGATGCCGTCGCCAGTCAGGCAGAAGTAGCCCGGCTGGGTGACCAGCGGCGCCGACCCGACGGCCTTGTCGTCCACATACAGCGTGAGCACGCCGGCGGCACCGGGCATGGCCGGGTCCTGGCTCGGTCCTCCGGCGACGAACTCGGCCACGCACACGTGGGGGCCCGGGGTGAGCGGCTCGGTGGCGACCACGTCCTGGAGGTGGGTGCCCACCCAGTTGAACGTGTAGCGGAGCACGCCGTCCTTGACGTAGAGGGAGTGCCCACCGGGTACCCCACCCGCGGCCCAGATCACACCCTCCACCTCGGAGGAGTCGACGGTGACGCCGGCGGCGATGGTGTACGACCGGCCGGGGATCTGCGGCCCGGCGGACTCGGGCACGTCGGCACAGTTCGGGTAGAAGAGGTACTGGTCGCGGTCGGGAGCCCCGTGGGGCCGCTCCGACAGCACCTGCTCGAGCGCCGAACGGTCGTCCAGGGGCAGGCCGTTGTAGCGACCGGCGTAGTAGAACCACAGCCCCTTCAGCTGCTCGACCAGGTCGGGGTGGTCGGCGGCCACGTTCGTCGACTGGGCGCGGTCGGTCTCGAGGTGGAAGAGCTCCCACTCGTCCTTCTCGAAGTTGCTCCAACTGCTGAGCGGCGGGTGCACCGTGGTGAGCAGCCAGCCGTCGTGGTACAGCGCCCGCTGACCGAGCATCGTGTAGAACTGCGTCCGCTTGCCGGGGACAGACGGGTCGCGCAGCGCCGAGGCGAAGCTCTCCCCCTCGATCGGGATCTGCGGGTAGCCGTTGATGACCTCCGGCGGCTCGATGCCGAGCAGGTCGTACACGGTCGGGACGATGTCGACGGCGTGCACGTACTGGTGGCGCACCTCGTCGCTCGCCGCGATCTGCGCCGGCCACGACACGAGGAGCATGTCGGCGGTGCCGCCCTCCTCGCCCGCCCAGCGCTTCCAGTACGGGAACGGTGTGTCGAGGGCCCAGGCCCAGCCGGTGTTGTAGTGGTTGTTCGAGGCGGGGGTGCCGAGCTCGTCGATGTGGGGAAGCGTCGACTCGACGGTGTCGGGGATGCCGTTGAAGAAGCGCCACTCGTTGAACGAGCCGTTGGGCCCGCCCTCGCCGCTCGCCCCGTTGTCGGACACCACGATCACGAGCGTGTTGTCGAGCTCGCCGGACTCCTCGAGGTAGTCGAGCACCCGGCCGAGCCGGTCGTCGTAGTAGGAGATGTAGCCGGCGAAGACCTCGGCCATCCGGGTGAACAGGCGCTTCTCGTCGTCTTTCAGCGTGTCCCACGGCCGGACGGTGTCGAGCAGCGGCCACGGTTGGCCGTCGGGCCCGGTACGACCCGGCTCACCGTGGGGGTTGATGGGCGAGAGCACGGTGCCCTCGGGAAGCAGGCCCATCGCGACCTGGCGCTCGAGGATGCCCTCCCGGATGGCCTCGTAGCCCTCGTCGAAGACGCCCTTGTAGCGGTCGGCCCACTCGAGGGGCATGAGGTGCGGAGCGTGACCGGCCTGCGGCGCGAGGTACATGAAGAAGGGCTTGTCGGGATCGATGACCTTGGCATCGCGGATGAACTCGACAGCCTTGTCGGCCATGTCGTCGGCCAGGTGGTAGCCCTCCTCGGGCCGCGCCGGCGGCTCGACCGGGTGGTTGTCGTGCACGAGGTCCGGGTAGTACGAGTTCGTCTCGCCCCCGAGCCAGCCGTAGAAGCGCTCGAAGCCGCGCCCGAGGGGCCAACGGCCCTTGTAGGCAGCGAGGTTGCACTCCTCACCCGGGGTGAGGTGCCACTTGCCGATGCAGTAGGTGTTGTAGCCCTGGGCGGCGAGGACCTCGGAGATGAACCCGCTCTCGAACGGGATGCGGGTGGAGATGCCGGGGTAGCCCGAGGCGAACTCGGCGATCGTGGCCATGCCGTTGGTGGTGGCGTTTCGGCCGGTGAGCAGCGACGCACGGGTCGGCGAGCACAGGGCGGTGGTGTGGAAGTTCGAGAACTTCACGCCCCGTGCGGCGATGCGGGCCATGTTCGGGCACTGCACCGGGCCACCGAAGGTGTCCATGGTGGCGAAGCCGAGGTCGTCCCACGCCAGCAGCAGGACGTTCGGCGAGCCTGGCGGCGCCTTGGGCGCCAGGTACGGCTCCCAGTCCGGCTCCGAGTCCCTGATGTCGATGTCGATCTTGCCGTTGAACCCCGTGGGCATCTGGGTGCTCCTCTTCCGTGGTCGCGTTCTGGAGGCGGTGTCAGCCGTGGTCGTGGGCGAGGGCGTCGATGGCGACGGTGATGGCCAGGGCCAGCACCGGATCGGCGCCGTCCGCCACCTCGACCCCGTAGGTGTCGCGCACCCGGAACCACTTCTTGGACACGGTGGCCAGGGTGCCATCGTGGCCCTCGATCTCGTACTCGTGGTCGACGACGTTGCCGTGGGCCTTCAGGTCGGCGCCGCCGTCGACGTCGATCTCGAAGCGGTCGCGGATGCCGACCAACGCCTTCTTGACCACCGCCTTCCTGTCGCCGAGCTCGATCGTGATGGCGTCACGGACGCTCAGCTTGCGCTCGCGGATCGTGGCGACCTCGTGACCGGATGCGTCCTCCAGGACCCACGTGTCGCGGAACCGCACGGCCTTCCCGTCGACCTTGAAGGCCTTGTCGCCGCCGTCGTCCTCGATCCAGTAGTCGTCGCCGATCGAGATGAGCTTCTCCCGCATCTGGTAGCGGCGGGCGTCGCCGCCTCCGCCACGAACCCGGTCGCGCAGTCCCATGTCTCCCACTTCCGTCCGGGCGCGGCCGGGCCGCGCGTCCCGTCATGGTCCTCCCCGTGCGTCACACGGTCGTCACCCGATGCGGGTGACGACGCCGACCGGCAGGGCCCAACGGTCGGTCACATGATTAGTCTCATCATCCATGACGAACGAGGCGCCCGAGAGCGACATCGCTCCGGCCGTCGCAGCGGGCGGCGGCACGGTCCGCAGCGCGACCTGCCGACCGCCCGTCCTCGCCGCCTCCGTGGTTCCGCGGCCTGCGACCCTCGACCAACTGGTCTCGGCCGGATCCGGGAGCATCGTGGCCATCACCGCTCCGGCCGGCTACGGCAAGAGCATCCTCGCCGCCCAGTGGGACCTCGCCGACCGGCGCCCCTTCGCCTGGGTGAGCCTCGACGCCCTCGACGACGATCCCGCCCACCTCGTGTCCCACATCGCCACCGCACTCGCCGACCGGTCGCTGCTCGACACCGAGGACGTCCGCTTCCTCTCGAGTCCCGGTCGCTCACCCCAGCTCGAGCTCGTGCCCGCACTGCTCGAGATCCTCGACCACAGCCGGCCCTTCGTCCTCGTCCTCGACGACGTCCACCTGGTCCGCGACCCCCAGGCGCTGACCGTGCTCACCTCCATCGTCGAGAGCGTGCCGGTCGACGGGGTGGTCGCCCTGCTCAGTCGATCCAACCCGACGGTCGGGCTCGCGAAGCGACGCCTCACCGATCAGGTCATCGAGCTCGGGCCCGACGACCTCGCCTTCAGCGTCGAGGACGCGACCAGGGTGTTCGCCGGCCTCGGGGTACGTCTCCCTGCGGATCGCCTGGCGGAGGTCGTGGAGCGCTGCGAGGGGTGGGCCGGAGGCATCCACCTGGCCGCGCTCGCCGGACGCGACCGGGACGCTGACCCCGCTGCCATCACCGGCCGCAACCGATTGGTCGCCGACTACCTGGTGGAGGAGGTCCTCAACGGCCTCGACGACGACACCGCCCGGTTCCTCGAGGAGGCCTCGATCATCGAGCCCATGAGCGCCGAGCTCCTCGACGATGTGCTCGGGCGCACCGACTCCGGACGCCAGCTGGCGGCGGTGGAGGCCACCGGCAACCTCTTCCTGATCGGCCTCGACGACGACCGCGAGTGGTATCGCTTCCACCACCTGTTCGGCGAGCTGCTGACCTCCAGGCTCGCCCGACGCGACCCGGCCCGCCTGGCGACCCTGCACCATCGGGCGTCGGAGGTCCTCGAGGCCCACGATGACCTCGATCGGGCCATCCACCACGCCCTCGGGGCCGGCGACCGCCGGCGGGCCGCCGCCCTCGTGCAACGTCAAGCCGTGACCCTGACCTTCGCCGGCCGTCCCGGTGTCCTGGCCCGGCGCCTCGCCCTGCTCGACGAGTCGACCGTCATGAGCACCGCCGACGGGGCGGTGGCGATGGCCTGGTCCGCGCTCGCCGACGGCGACGTCACCCGCATCCGCGCCGCGCTGTCGACCGCCCTCTCGCTCGATCACGAGGGCCCGCTCGCCGATGGCACCAGCTCGGTCACGACGGCCCTCGCGCTCATCGCCGGCATCATCGGCGAGGGAGGTCTCGACGGGGTGATGCGCAACACGACCTTCGTGATCGAGTCCGGCGGGCCCGAGGTCAACCCGTGGTGGGGCATGGCCCTCGCCGTGCAGGCCACGGCCCTCGTCCAGCTCGGCCGCTACCAGGAGGCCCGGACGGCCCTGCTCACCTCGATCGGCCAGATCCACCGCATCCCCGGGTTCGAGGCCGGGGCTCTGCTCCTGCTCGGGTGGCTCCACCTCCGCGACGGCGACCTGGCGACGGCGCTGAGCTACGCCGATGCCGGCCGACGGGTCGCCGACCGGCACGAGCTCGCCCACGTCGTCCCGCTTCTGGTCCTGTACGCCACCGACTCGCTCATCGCCGCCCGCACCGGCGACACGTCACGCGCCCTCCACGGCGTGGAGGTCGTGAACACCTCCCTCGGCCGCCTCGGCGAGGACTCCCCCCGCACACGCGTCTTCGGCCACCAGCTCCTGGCCGAGACCGAGCACGCGCTCCAGAACGGTGCCGAGGCTCGGCGCCACCTGAACGAGGCCCGCCGGGTCCATCGCCAGCACCCCCTGTCCGACGCGCTGGCCGCCGAGCTCGACCGCCTCGAGGTGCTCCTCGGCCAGGGGCCCACCGGTTCCAACCTCGCCATCACGCCGCTGACCGCCGCCGAGCGGCGCGTGCTCCCGCTCCTGGCGACGCACCTCTCCCTCCCCCAGATCGCCGGGGAGCTCCACGTGAGCCGCAACACGGTGAAGACCCACTGTGTTGCCCTCTACCGCAAGCTCGGCGTGTCGTCCCGGGCCGAGGCCGTGGCCGAGGCCCGCCGGCTCGGCCTGATCGAGGCCTGACCCTCACCCGATCGGGATGACGATGGGAAGGGGTCGGGCGACCTATCTTCCTGGGCCACACCACCACGGAGGGCACCGATGACCGAGAACGACCCGAAGGCCCTCGGCCGGGCGGCTCGCAAGACCAGGCCCCGTTCGTCCTTCGCCGAGTGGGCACCAGCGGCCGGTCGACCCGACCCCGTCGAGGTCCTGCAGGAGCAGGCCCGCGACCGCGTCGCCGACCTGCTCCCGATCCGCTACGGGCGGATGGCCGCGTCCGCCTTCGCCTTCTACCGGGGTGCGGCGGCGGTCCAGGCGTGGGACCTCGCCCAGGACTCGAACACCGGCCTCGAGGTGCAGCTCTGCGGCGACGCCCATCTGTCGAACTTCGGCGGGTTCGCCGCCCCCGACCGGCAGCTCGTGTTCGACCTCAACGACTTCGACGAGACCCTGCCCGGCCCGTTCGAGTGGGACGTGCAGCGCCTCGCCGCCAGCCTGGAGATCGCGGCTCGCAGCCTCGGCATCACCTCTGAGAAGTGCGGCGCCGTCGTGCGGCGGGCCGCCAGCTCCTACCGCCGGGCGATGGCGCAGTTCGCCGGCCTGACCGACCTCGACCTGTGGTCCGTCCGCCTCGACGCCGACGCCCTCGAGGCCTGGGTCGGCGCCGAGGCGAAGGCCAGCGTGCTGGCCCAGCTCCAGAAGAACCTGGCCAAGGCCAAGACCAAGGACCGCTTCAAGGCGCTGGCGCGCCTCACCGAGAACGTCGACGGCGACCTCCGCTTCGTCAGCGATCCTCCGCTCCTGGTGCCGGCGCAGGAGATCTTCTCCGACATCCGCGGCGACGAGCTCGACGCGACGGTGCAGCAGCTCCTCGGCACCTACACCGAGACCGTGTCCTACCGCAGCCGGCAGCTCCTCGATCGCTACACCTACCGCCACACGGCGAGGAAGGTCGTGGGGGTGGGCAGCGTGGGCACCCGCTGCTGGGTCGTGCTGCTGACCGGGCGCACCGATGCCGACCCGCTCTTCCTCCAGGTCAAGGAGGCCAACGCCTCGGTGCTCGAGCCCTACGCCGGCGCCTCCGAGTTCACGAACCACGGCCAGCGCGTGGTGGCCGGCCAGAGCCTGATGCAGTCGGCCGCCGACCCGTTCCTCGGCTGGATCGGCTTCGACGGGCCGCAGGGCCACCACGAGTTCTACCTGCGTCAACTGTGGGACTGGAAGGCCTCGGCGGAGATCACGACGATGAACGCGACGACGTTGGGCATCTACGCCGAGATCTGCGGCTGGACCCTCGCCCGGGCCCACGCCTGCACGGGCGACCGCGACGCACTCACCGCCTACGTCGGCATCAGCGAGACCTTCGACCAGGGGATGGCCGGGTACGCCTCCGCCTACGCCGATCAGAACGACCTCGACCACGCTGCGCTGGTCAAGGCCATCGCCGACGGCCGCGTCGAGGCCCGGTCGGACATCTGAGCCGTGGCGGCCTCCGTCGAGCAGCCAACGGCGCGTGACGACGCGCCCGGGCGGCCGTTCCACGTGCTGGCCAAGCCCACCGGTGCCATCTGCAACCTCGACTGCACCTACTGCTTCTTCCTCTCCAAGGAGGCGCTGTACCCGGGCGACCGCTTCCGGATGGGCGACGACGTGCTCGACGCCTACCTCTCGCAGCTGCTGGCGGCCCACGGGCCGGGCGAGGTCACCATCGCCTGGCAGGGCGGTGAGCCGACCCTCATGGGGGTCGACTTCTTCCGACGGGCGCTGGCCGCGGTCGAGCGCCACCGGCGGCCGGGCCAGACCTTCCTCCACACCATCCAGACCAACGGCACGCTGCTCACCGACGAGTGGTGTCGCCTCTTCGTCGAGAACGACTTCCTGGTCGGCATCAGCATCGACGGTCCCCGTGAGCTGCACGACGCCTACCGGGTCGACAAGCGGGGCGAGCCGACGTTCGACAAGGTGATGTCCGGGCTCGGGCTGCTCCGGCGCCACGGCGTGGAGACCAACGTGCTGTGCACGGTGAACGCCGCCAACCAGCACCATCCCCTCGACGTGTACCGCTTCTTCCGCGACGAGCTGGGCCTGCGCCACATCCAGCTCATCCCGATCGTGGAACGGGACAACGACACCGGCTTCCAGGAGGGCGACACCGTCACCGACCGCTCCGTCGAGCCCGAGGCCTGGGGTGCGTTCCTCAACGCGGTGTTCGACGAATGGGTGGTGCGTGACGTCGGGGAGGTCTTCGTGAGCCACTTCGACACGGCCCTCGCCTCGTGGCTCGGCGTGCCCCCCTCGCTCTGCATCTTCCAGGAGACCTGTGGCGACGCGCTCGCGCTGGAGCACAACGGCGACGTGTACTCCTGCGACCACTTCGTGGAGCCCGACCACCTACTCGGCAACATCACCACGACCACGATGGTGGAGCTGGTCCGGTCCCCCCAGCAGCGCGCCTTCGGCGCCGCCAAGCGCGACACGCTCCCGGCGTACTGCCGCGGGTGCGACGTGCGCTTCGCGTGCAACGGCGAGTGCCCGAAGAACCGCTTCACCCTCACACCGGACGGTGAGCCGGGGTTGAACTACCTCTGCTCCGGCTACAAGGCGTTCTTCGACCACATCGGCGCACTGACGGCGATCATGGCCGACCTGCTCCGCTCCGGCAGGTACGCGGACGAGGTCCGCGGTGTGATAGCGAACACCGCACGCAACGACCCCTGCCCCTGCGGCAGCGGGCAGAAGGCGAAGCACTGCCACCAGAGGCAGCGAGGAACGGGAGCACACCCTTGACCGCACCGACAGGCGACGACGCGGCCGTGCCGCCCCCGGCCACACCCCCGCTCACCGACCCGACCCAACTGCTGCGCGAGCGCAGCTACGTCGCCATCCTCCTGCTCGGCGCCATCGTCGGCGTGCCCGTGGCCGCGGTGGCCTACGGGTTCCTGGGCCTGTCGACCAAGGGCCAGGTGTGGGTCTTCAACACGTTGCCGGTCGATCTCGGCTTCGACTCGGCCCCGGCGTGGTGGCCGATCCCCTTCCTGGTCCTCGGCGGCCTCCTCGTGGCGCTCGCCATCGACAAGCTGCCGGGCACCGGCGGCCACGTCCCCGCCGACGGGTTCAAGAACGACGGTGCCCCCGCGGCCTCCGCCCTCCCCGGCATCATCCTCGCCGCCCTCGCCTCGTTGATCCTCGGCGCCGTGGTCGGCCCGGAGGCACCGCTGATCGCCATCGGCAGTGGCCTGGCGGTCCTGATCGTCCACCTCATGAAGAAGGACGCACCGGCGCAGGCCGTGCTGGTGATCGGTGCGGCCGGCAGCTTCGCCGCCGTCAGCACGCTGCTGGGCTCGCCGATCCTCGGCGCGTTCCTGCTCATGGAGGTGGCCGGCCTGGCCGGCCCGATGATCGGTGTCGTGCTGGTGCCGGGCCTGCTCGCCGCCGGTGTCGGATCGCTCATCTTCCTCGGTCTCGACAACCTCACCGGGCTCGGCACCTTCGAGCTCGCGGTCGACGGCATCCCGTCGTTCTCGGGCATCCGCGTGTCCCAGATCCTCTGGGCCGTGGCGATCGGCATCCTGGCCGCCGCACTCGGCACCGCCATCAAGCTCGGGGCCAAGCGGCTCGAGGCCGTGGTGGCCGGCCGCCGCCTGCTCCTCACGCCGCTCGTCGGCCTGGGCGTGGCCCTCGCGGCCATCGCCTTCCAAGCCGTCACCGACCACGGCACCGAGCAGGTCCTGTTCTCGGGTGAGGCGTCGCTCGGGCCGCTGATCCTGAACGCCGGCTCCTGGAGTGCCGGCGCCCTCGTGGCCCTCGTCGCGTTCAAGGGGATCGCCTACTGCCTCTCGCTGAGCGCCTTTCGCGGTGGCCCCACCTTCCCCGCGATGTTCATCGGAGCGGCCCTCGGCATGGCGCTCTCCCACCTCGCCGGGCTCCCGATGATCGCCGGCGTCGCCATGGGGATCGGTGCCATGGCGGTCACGATGCTCGGCCTGCCGCTCACGTCGGTGCTGCTCACCGCCGTGTTCCTCCAGGCCGACGAGATCGCGCTGATGCCGCTGATCATCGTGGCGGTCGTGGTCGCCTACGTGGCGAGCGTGCGCTTCATGCCCGTCCCCGCAGTGGCTGCGGCTGCAGCGACCCCGGCCGATGGCTCCTGACCCCGACGACGAGCTCCCGATGGCGGCGCCGGTCGCCCTCACCCTGACCCGCCACCAGCGCCGGGTGCTGCTGGCCCGTTCGATCGCCCGGGTGGTGGCCATCACGGTGCTGCTGCTCGTCGCCTATTTCGCCGCACCGATCGGCCAGGACGCCGACGCCGCCGGCCTGGTGCTTCTCAGCATCGGCCTGGTGGGGTTCATCGGTCTGACGATCTACCAGGTGCGGAGGATCCTCGACTCGCCGATGCCCCAGCTGCGGGCGGCCGAGACACTGGCCACCGTGGTCCCTCTGGTGATCGTGGTGTTCGCCCTGTTCTACGTCGGCATGTCGGCGACCGACCCGGGCTCGTTCTCCGAGCCCGTCACCAAGGTGAACGGCCTGTACTTCACCGTCACAGTCCTCTCCACGGTCGGCTTCGGCGACATCACGGCCCAGACCGATGGGCCCCGCATCGCGGTCACGGTCCAGATGCTGGTCGACCTGCTCATCGTCGGCGTGCTGGTGAAGGTCATCATCGGGGCCTCCCGCATCGCCGTCGAGCGACGCCGTGTCGAATCCGAGGGCCGTCAGCAGAACGTCGAGGACGGCACCTCCTAGGATCCGATCGCCAGGCACCCGGAGAACAGGGGATCCCGATGCGGGGTGGACCGACGATCAAGGCACTCGACGAGGTGCCGTCGCAGGAGATGTGGCGGTTCGAGTTCGCCGACGGCCGGACCGCCTCGATCTGGGAGAAGTGGATCGAGGTCACGCCCCGGTTCTCCGCCTTCTGGAACACCTGGGACCCGGGCGCCATGGGGCCCGACCACGGCCACAACGGCGACCACTCGGTGCTGATCCTCTCCGGCGAGGTGCGGTGCGGCGATCGGCTCCTCGCGGCCGGCGATCACGTGATGCTCGAGTGGGGCGACACGTTCGGCCCGTGGGAGGCGGGACCGGAGGGCTGCGAGATGTACGGCTTCATCGCGGGCGACGGCACCCCCTTCAACGGCGACAGGGCGGCGTTCGACCGACTGCTGGCCGCGCGCGGCGCCACGGTGGTGCCGCTGCCCCTGCCCGAGAACCTCCCCCCGTGGCAGGACCTCGGCTACACCCAGGGTGGCGTCACCAGCTGGGACGCCCCGTCCTGAGTCGACGCCGACCACCGCAGCCTCACCCGGTTGGTATGAGGTGGCGCCGGCCGTCGATTCCCTAGGGTCGCCGTCAGGCGCCCAGGGGAGGATCCGGTGGAAGCAAGGACCTCCACGGAGGTCGAGCTAGGCGGTCGACACGAGGCGATCGACCCGTTCAGCGATCGCCGGGGCCTGGTCCTCGTGCAGGAAGTGACGGCCCGGCACGACCTCCAGCGTCGACAGGCGCGACGCCGCCAGGGCCTTCCAGCCGAAGCTCCGCAGGCGCAGCACCGGGTCCTCCGCGCCCCAGACCACCTGCACCGGGTAGAGCACCCGGGTCGCGTCCATCGACCGGGCGTAGCCCGAGGCGGCCTCCCGCTCCTGGTGCACGCCGTCCATGATCCGCAGGTACCCCGACCCGCCGTCGTCGCCCAGAGCGAGGAGCCGGTACGCGTCGAGCTCGGCATCGCTGATGCCCGAGCGGTCCTTGATGCCCGAGATGGTCATCATCCGGCGCCAGACCCATGGCGACGCCAGCCAGTCGGGGATGCGACGGCTGGTGCGGGCCACGATCTCGCCGGGGAACCGGGTGCCGGCCAGGTCGACGATGGTGTTGGTGACGGTGAGCGACCGGATGCGCTCCGGCATCCGGCATGCCATGAGCATCCCGATCGGGCCGCCCGCGTCGTGCACGACCAGGTGGAAGCGGTCGAGGCCGATCTCGTCGATCGCTGCTTCGAGGAAGCGCGACAGCCCCTCGACCGTGTAGTCGAACGGGTCGGCGCGCTCGGCGAGGCCCATGCCCGGCAGGTCGATGGCGATCGCCCGGCGTCCCCGCGCCGCCAGCTCGGCCACGACCTTGCGGTACAGGAACGACGACGACGGCAGCCCGTGCACCAGCACGACCGGCTCGCCCTCACCCTGGTCGAGGCGGAAGGTGCCGCAC
>Ga0075026_100000838_pt1 | contig 12847 bp, 9 predicted proteins | sample Str012_2_FD_71392 | JGI IMG/M metagenome (GOLD analysis project Ga0075026, IMG submission 71392) | Freshwater sediment microbial communities in response to fracking from Pennsylvania, USA - Straight Creek_MetaG_SC_2012 | ecosystem: Environmental > Aquatic > Freshwater > Creek > Sediment...
AGCCACCCGAACATCAAGCTCACCTTCGAACCGATCCCGAACCAGAGCGCTCGCGACACGCTCGCGACCCAACTGGCGTCCGGTAACGGTCCGGACATCGTCGGGCCTGTGGGCATCGGTGGCGCCGAGGCCTTCCACGGCCAGTGGCTGGACCTGCAGCCCTACATCGACAAGAACAAGTACGACATGACCCAGTTCCCCGAGAGCACCGTCCACCTCTACAACGTGGGTGGCGAGGGCCAGCTGGGCATCCCGTTCGCCGTCTACCCCTCCGTCCTGTTCTACAAGGCGGGCCTCTTCAAGGAGGCCGGCCTGGCCGAGCCGCCGCACCAGTGGGGTGCCAAATACACGATGCCGGACGGTTCCGTTGTCGACTGGGACTACGCGACGGCTACCAAGGTCGCCAAGCTGCTGACCGTCGACAAGAACGGCAAGGACGCCACGGATCCGTCGTTCGATCCCCAGAACATCGTCCAGTGGGGCTTCGAGCCCCAGCGGGACGACCTCCGCCAGACCGGCGCGTACTGGAAGGCCGGTGCCTTCGCGAGCGGCGCCGACGGCAAGACCGCACAGGTCCCGGCCGCCTGGGCCGAGGCGTGGAAGTGGTTCTACCAGGGGATCTGGACCGACCACATCATGATGACCGGACCCCAGTTCGTCGGGAAGGACACGAACCCGAACGGCTATCCGTTCTTCACCGGGAACGTCGCGATGAGCGAGAACTACCTGTGGTCCACGTACGGTGTCGCCGGCGCCGGGGACGACTGGAACATGGCCGCCACCCCGTCGTTCGACGGCCAGACCACCGCTGCGCTCAACGCCGACACGTTCCGAATCCTCAAGTCCAGCAAGCACCCGGACGAGGCGTTCACGGTGCTGACCTATCTCCTGGGCGACGCCTCGAAGGAGCTGCTCCAGTCGTACAGCGGCATGCCGGCTCGGGTCTCCGAGCAGGACGCCTTCTTCAAGACGGCACAGGAGGCTTTCAAACAACCCATCGACTGGCAGGTCGCGAAGGACGGCATCGCGCATGCGGATGTCCCCAACTTCGAGGGCTACATGCCGGCCTACAACGAGTCGCTCGACCTGATCATCACGTTCGGGACGAAGTGGCAGGCGACACCGGGCCTGAACATGGACACGGAGATCAAGGATCTCCAGGACCAACTCCAGGCCATCTGGAAGAAGGCGGGCTGACCGCCCTCCCATGACCGCATCGTCAAGCACCAGTCCGGGCACCGGCAGTCGCCGGCCGTCCGGGCTGGCCTGGCGCCGAGCGCGTTGGGGCTACGTCTTCATCGCGCCGTGGATCCTCGGGTTCTTCCTGTTCACGCTCATCCCGATGATCGCGACGTTCATCTTCACGTTCACGAACATCGACCTCGCCAACGCCGGGAACATCCAGTTCGTGGGGCTCGAGAACTACGCCCAGCTCCTGACGGACAAGCAGACCCACGCCTCGCTGCTGGTGACCTTCAAGTTCGCCCTGATCGCGTTGCCGGTGGCCATGCTCCTGCCCTTCGGCGTGGCCATCCTCGTCAACTCCCGGCACCTCAGGGGCACCTCCGCCTTCCGGGTGCTGTTCTTCCTGCCGTACGTCGTCCCGTTCGTGGCCGGCGTCCTGATCTGGCAGGAGATGCTGTCGGAGTCCGGCTGGATCAACGACTTCCTTCGGGCGATCGGCATCCAGCATCCACCGGACTGGCTGCAGGATCCCACCTGGATCTATCCGGGCCTGGTGATCATGGGCGTGTGGGGGATCGGGGCTGGGATCATCGTGTACCTGGCCGGACTCAAGGGCGTCCCGACGGAGCTCTACGACGCCGCCAACATCGACGGGGCTGGCTGGTGGGGGAGCCTTCGGCACATCACCATCCCGATGCTCTCGCCGGTCTTCCTCTACACACTGATCCTGGGGATCGTGGAGGTCCTCCAGTACTTCCTCGTCCCGCTGGTCCTCAAGAACGGGACTGGTGAGCCAGGCGGCTCGACCCTGTTCTTCAACCTGTACCTGTACAAGACGTTCTTCACCTTCCAGAACATGGCGTACGGCGCGACGCTGGCCTGGCTCCTGTTCGGGATCACCCTGTTGATCACCCTCGTGATCTTCCGGCTCTCGCGGCGCTGGGTGTACTACGCCGGCGACCTGAAGTAGGCCCGACATGAGCGGAGCCCAGAGCGCCCACCTCCAGGAAGTCGCCGTCACCCAGACCGAGCGACGGAACCCTCGGCGTCGCGGCACACCACCCAAGCGCTCGTTCCTGGTGACCCTGATCGCCGTGTGCGCGTTGGCGGCGTTCCTGTCGCCCTTCCTGCGCGCGTTCACGATCTCGATCAAGAGCCCGGACCAGATCAGCCAGCCGGGTGCCCCGATCTGGCCGGCCGACCAGGCGACCTTCCAATACCGGGGCCAGCCGCTGGACCTCGTGCTGTTCCTGATCGACGGGACCACGAAGCAGATGGCCATCCTCGAGCGCGGCCGCCTCCAGAGCACCTTCATCGATCCCGCAGCGCCGGACGCGGCTCCGATCGTCTGGGTCGGGTCGTGGCGGACGCTCGAACCGGTCTGGGTCTTCGCCCCGCACTGGTCGAACTACGGGGACGTGTGGACGCTCATCGACTACCCGCGCCTGATCTTCAACACGATCGCGATCGCACTCATCGGGACGATCGGGACGGTGTTGTCGTGCGTGCTCGTGGCGTACGGCTTCGCCCGCTTCAAGTTCCCGGGCCGGAACCTGCTGTTCACGATGCTCATCGCCACGATCTTCCTGCCGGCCGCCGTCACGCTCATCCCCACGTACACCGTCTTCGCCAAGATCGGCTGGGTGGGGACGTGGCTGCCGCTCCTGATCCCCGCCTTCTTCGCGAACGCCTACGACGTCTTCCTCCTGCGCCAATACTTCATGACCATCCCGCTGGAGATGGACGAGGCGGCGTCGATCGACGGCGCCGGTCCGTTCCGGACGCTGTGGTCCGTGCTCCTGCCGCAGGCCGCACCGGTCGTGGTCGCCGTGGCCATCTTCCACCTGGTCTACTCGTGGAACGACTTCTTCGGCCCGTTGATCTACCTGTCCACGGAGCCGGACCTCCAGCCGATCGCCGTGGGTCTGTCGCGTCTCAACGGGCTGCACTTCAAGGACCCGGGCATCATCCAGGCGGGTACCCTGATGACGCTCGTGATCCCGGTCATCGCCTTCCTCCTGACCCAGCGCTTCTTCACCCGCGGCATCGTCATCTCCGGGGTGGACAAGTGACGCCCTGGCGGGTCGCCCTGACCTTCGATGTCGAGCACTCGGATCGCCCGAGCACCCCCGGAGGCACCGATCGGCTGCTGGATGCCCTGGCGGCCGCGGACGTGACCGCCACCCTGTTCGTGCAGGGACGCTGGGCGGAGGCCGAACCGGCGACGGCCGCTCGGATCGGCTCGAGCGGCCACCTGATCGGGAGCCACTCGCACTACCACGTCCGGATGACCCTTCTCACGGACGCCGGCATCGCGGAGGACCTGCGCGATGCCCAGGCCGCGCTCAGCGAGGCCTGCGGCACCGAGACGCGACCGTGGTTCCGATGCCCGTTCGGCGCCGGCGCCGATGATCCGCGCGTCCTCGCAGCGGTCGCAGCGGCCGGCTACCGCGACGTGGGCTGGGACGTGGACGGCGAGGACTGGCGGGTCGCACGCGACGCCGAGGGTCTCGAGACGGACATCGTGGCCGGCACGATCGCCCGGGGCGACGGGGCCGTCGTCCTGCTCCATGGCTGGCCGGACCCGACCCCCGTGGCACTCCCCGGGATCGTGGCGCGGCTGCGTGACGCGGGTGCCAGCTTCGTGCGGGTGGACGAGCTGCTCGGCGCATGACGTCCACATGACCGGTGCGCGCGGTGCGCCCTTCGTCCTGGGCGTGGATGGCGGCAACTCCAAGACGGATGTCGCCCTGGTCGCGACGGACGGGCGCCTGCTGGCCGCCGTTCGAGGCGGCACGATCTCGCACCAGCAGGTAGGGCTGGAGCTTGGTGCCGATCGTCTCGTCGCGCTGGTCCGGGCGGCGCGCGACGCGGCCGGTCTCGTCGCGGACGAACCGTCCGCGACGCAGGCGGTCTACACCCTGGCCGGCGCGGACTCGCCGTCCGACATCGCCCGACTGACGGCGGCCTTCGCGGCCCGCCCGCTGGCGAGGGTCGGCCACGTGATCAACGACGCGTTCGCTCCGGTCCGGGCCGGCTCGGATCGCGGTTGGGGCGTCGCGGTCATCTGCGGTGCCGGCGTCAACGCGGCCGGGATCGGCCTGGACGGGCGGACGGCTCGGTTCGCGGCGCTCGGCCCCATCTCCGGCGACTGGGGCGGGGGCGGGGATGTCGCGATGGCGGGGCTAGGGGCCGCCGTGCGGGCACGCGACGGGCGCGGGCCGCGAACCGTCCTGGAACGCACGGTCCCGGCGCACTTCGGGCGTCACCGGCCACTCGACGTGACCAATGCCATCGAGCACGGCGAGATCGCCCATTCCGATGTACGGCACCTGTCGCCGGTCGTCTTCGCGGCAGCAGCGGCGGGCGATGCGGTGGCGCGCGGGATCGTGGACCGACTGGCCGACGAGCTGGTCGTGATGGCGACCGCGATCATCCGTCGACTCGGCCTGCTCCGGACGGATCCGGAGGTCGCGCTCGCCGGCGGCGTGTTCGAAGCCGCCGATCCGGCGTTCGAACGACGGATCGCCGGCGGCATCCACGCTGTCGCGCCGGGCGCGCGCGTGACCCGTCTGCAGGCGCTGCCCGTCACCGGCGCGGCGTTGCTCGCGCTGGATCGCCACCTCGGCGACGGCGCCGAGCATGCGCTGGCGACGGCTCGCGCGAGGGCTGAGCTCGGGGCCTGGCGACCCGCCTGACGGACGAGGCGGCGCGGCAGGCGGTTCGTCCCAGCGACGCTGACCGCATGTTCATCGCTGGGATAACGGCACCGCTGCCCTTCGCGTCCACCCCCGTCACTGGCTGGCAGCGAACGAATTCGCACACCGTCTGTGCACCGCACGCCGTAAGGCCGGCGCCTTGGCCAGCCGGGTCGACCGTCTCGGCCGTCGGCCCGTCGCTAGTGCCAGGGATGAACATGTGACGATCGTTCACGTCGGCCGAACACCTGGTTCGGCACGGTTGGCGCGGACCCGCCATCCTTCGACGATGCAGTCAGCTGCCCCTGCCACCGTCGAGGACGGCCTCTGGTCGCCGAAGCGTCGGGTCCTGAGTGGCGGTCTGGTCCTTACCATCACGCTCGTCGCCTTCGAGGCCCTGGCGGTGTCGACCGTCCTGCCGATCGTGGCGACCGAGCTGGGCGGCAAGGAACTCTACGGCTGGGTCTTCTCGGCCTTCTTCCTTGGCTCGCTGATCGGCATCGCCGTGGTCGGCGGGACCGTGGACCGCGGTGCGCTCGGGCGACCGTTCGCGCTGGGACTGGGGCTGTTCGCGGTGGGCCTCCTCATCGGCGGCCTCGCGCCCAGCATGCCGGTCCTCATCGGCGGGCGCTTCATCCAGGGCCTGGGCGCGGGCACGATCCCACCCATCGCGTATGTCGCGATCGGACGCAGCCTGCCAGAATCCCTGCGTCCGCGGATGTTCGCCACGCTCTCGACCGCGTGGATCCTTCCCGGCGTCATCGGTCCGGCCCTGGCCGGGCTGGTCGGCGAGACGCTCGGCTGGCGGTACGTGTTCCTGGGCCTGCTGCCGTTCATCGCGGTGGCCGGCGTCCTGACCCATCGCGCCATCTCGACGGTCCGCGTCCCGGAGGCGAGCGCCGCCGACGAGCTCCTCGCCGGCAACGCCGGTCGCCGACGCCTCCCATCGGCGCTTCTCGTCAGCCTGGGGGCCGGGCTGTTCATGGCCGGGCTCACGATGGGTCAGGCGTGGCTCATGGTCGTGCTCGTGGTGCTGGGCCTGGTGGCGGGTCTGCCCGCGCTGCTGAGACTGACCCCACCGGGGACCCTGACCGCCCGACCGGTCATGCCCGCCGCGATCCTCCTGCGCGGGGTCCTGACCTGCACGTTCTTCGGCGTGGACGCGTACGTCACCCTCGCTCTCGAGGATGGGCGGGGCCTCTCCGCGATCGCCGCCGGGGTCGTCCTGACCGCAGCCACGCTGTCGTGGACCGCCGGGTCCTGGACCCAGGCACGCAACGCCGACCGCTGGGCGACGCGACGCTTCGTCCGGGTCGGGTTCCTCGTGGTGATCGCGGGACTGGCGCTCTTCTCGCTGACGCTGCTGCCGGATGTCCCGGTCTGGCTGGCCGCCCCGACATTCGCGGTGGCCGGCTACGGGATGGGCCTCGCGTACGCACCACTGGCCCTCATCGTGCTGCGCGAGGCGCCGGCAGCGACGCAGGGGACGGCGTCGAGCGCCCTCTCGCTCATGGACACGCTGGGCACGGCCATCGGGACGGGCGTGTCCGGGGCGATCGTCGCGGCCAGCCTGCGCTCCACCGGCGAGGTGAGCAGCGGGCTCGCCATCGCCTTCGGGGTGGCCGTCGCCGTCGGGTTCGGTGGGTTCGCACTGTCCGGCCGCCTGAAGCGGGCCTTCGCCGTCAGTCCGGTCGCCGGGTCGGGGTCGACCCGGGCCGATCCGTCGGCACCGCCGGCGGCAGGGTGAACCCCGGCACTCCGGCTGGGTGGAGGCCCTTGCCTGCGGTAGACTTCGTGGCGGCCTGAGCCCCACGCACCAGGCGCCGCGCCTCGACCCCAGGAGGTCTGATACCGATGTCCGCCGAGGACCTTCGATCGAAGATCCGCGAGATCCCCGACTTTCCGAAGCCCGGGATCCTCTTCTACGACATCACCACGCTGCTGAAGGACCCGGCCGCCTACAGGGAATCCATCGACTTGATGCTCGCGCCCTACGCCGGCGAGGCCATCGACGTCGTCGTCGGGATGGAGTCGCGCGGGTTCATCTTCAGTGCGCCGATGGCGTACCTGATCGACGCCGGCCTCGTCCCCGTCCGCAAGCTCGGCAAGCTGCCGGCCGAGACGATCTCCGTCGAATATGCGCTGGAGTACGGGTCGAACACGCTCGAGATCCATCGCGATGCCATCCAGCCCGGCCAGAAGGTCCTCATCGTGGACGATCTGCTCGCGACGGGCGGCACGGTCAAGGGCACGATCGAGCTCATCGAGCGGCTCAAGGGCGAGGTCGTCGGCCTGGCATTCCTGGTGGAGCTGGAGTTCCTCAAGGGCCGCGACCGGCTGGACGGCCGGCGGGTCACCAGCGTCATCCAGTACTGATCACCGGACCCACCGAGGCCCTGCCAGTTGGCCGAACCCACCGATGACGGCGCGGAGCACACGCTGAGCTCGGAGCCGGTCGCGCCCGACGCCTCGGCCGACCCGCTCGCGCCGGCCGAACCGCTCACGCCGGTGCCACCGGTCGTGGATCTCGGCCGCCGGCGGTTCTTCCGCCAGTTCGCGGGGGACATCATCCAGACGGCCGCGACGATGGCCGGCGCGGCTCAGGCCATCCAGCGGGCGTCCGCCGAGGCGGCCGGCGCCCTCCTGGATCCGGATGGTGGGAGCACGCTCGCCGGACTGCAGGCGGAGTTCGCCGGCGAGCCCGCGCCGCGCGGTTTCCGGACGCCGTTCCGGGAGGACGGCGGTGTCCTCTACCTCATCGACCAGCGCCACCTGCCGGACGCTCTCGTCGAGTACGACTGCCGGTCCGCCGGCGAGGTGGCCTTCGCCATCCGCGAGATGATCGTCCGCGGGGCTCCGGCGATCGGCCAGGTCGCGGCGATCGGGATGGCCATCACCGCAGCCCGGTTCGCCGATTCGCGACCCTACGCCCGCCGAGCGACGCTGCGCGGCGCCGCCAATGCCCTCCGAAATTCGCGGCCGACCGCTGTCAACCTGGCCTGGGCCGTGGAGCGGGTGATGGCTCGCTATGAAGCGATCGGGGACCTGTCCGAGGATGGCGAGGCGATCGCCCGAGCGATGCGCGAGGAGGCGGACACGATCGTCTTCGAGGCCACCAACGATCACGGTCGGCTGGCGACCTTCGGGTACGAGGCGCTGCCGCCGCTCGTCGGCGACGAACCCCTGCGGATCCTGACCCACTGCAACACCGGGCCTCTGGCCTGCGGTCAGTTCGGGACGGCCCTCGGAGTCGTCCAGGTGGCCCACAATGAAGCGCGGCTCGTCCACGTCTGGGTGGACGAGACCCGGCCGTACCTGCAGGGCGCGCGACTCACGGCCTGGGAGCTGGCCCAGGCCGGCGTCCCGCACACGCTCATCCCGGATGTCGCCGCCGGCTACCTGATGTCGCGCGGGGAGGTCGACGTGATCCTCGTCGGCGCGGACCGGGTCGCGGCCAATGGCGATACGGCCAACAAGGTGGGGACGTACCCACTGGCCGTGCTGGCGGCCCGGCACGGCGTGCCGTTCTACGTGTGCGCGCCGACGAGCTCGGTGGACCTCGCGACGCCGGACGGGGACGCCATCCCGATCGAAGAGCGCAAGGCGGAGGAGGTCCTGTCGTTCCGCGGGGTCCGCATCGCCCCGCCGGACACGGAGGTTCGCAACCCGTCCTTCGATGTGACGCCGGCGGAGCTCATCACCGGGATCGTGACCGAGGAAGGCGTCATCCGGGGGGCGTACGCACAAGGACTGGCAGACGCTGTCGCGAGCGCCACCGCGCGCCGGGCGAGCACCATCTCGCCGTTCGCGGCCCCGGCGCCGACCCCGGCCGCGGCCGAACCGGTCGGGGTCGCGGCCGAACCGGTCGCCGCGTCGATACCGGCGGCCGACTGATGGCGACCGTCGCCCTCGGCCGCCGCAGCGGGATCGTCGCCAGGACGACGACGGATCGAGTGCTCTTGCGCGAGTACCTCGAGGGCGACCGCCTGTACGCGGCGTACGCCATCTGCGACCTGGAGGAACGCGAGTTCGCCCGGACCCGCTGGGGCATGGCCTGGGAAGGAGATCAGCCCATCGCCCTGGTCCTCGAATACAACGGGCCCACGCCACAGCCCCTGTTCATCACCGGACGCCCGGACGGCATCGAGACGATCTTGCGCGACCTGATCCGGCCGCGCGCGGCGTATGTCGCAGCGCGCCCGGCAGCCATCCCCGCCGTCCAGGCTCACTATCGCGTCGACCCCGGGGTCGCGATGGTCCGGATGTGGGTCGACCGCGCCAGGTTCCGCCCGTACCCCGCCAGTGTCCAGCGCCTGCTGCCGGTGGAGAGCGGCGAGCTGAACCGGCTGTACCAGCTCGGGTTCGCGTCGTGGCTGCCGTCCACGGCCATCGCGGACGGGGTGTACTTCGGGATGCGCGTCAACGGCCAGCTTATCGCGGCCGCCGGCACCCACGTGGTCAGCACATCGGCGCGGCTGGCGGTCGTCGGCAACGTCCTGACCCACGTCGACTATCGTGGCCGGGGCTTCGCGACCGCCGTCACGGGGGCGGTCACCGCGGAACTGTTGCGGTCGTGCGATCAAGTCGTGCTCAACGTCCGCTCCGACAATCCCCCGGCGCTCAATGCCTATCGTCGGCTCGGGTACGCCGAGCACGCCCGCTTCGAGGAACGTCTCGTCCACCGCCTCGGCTCGCCCTGGCCCGCTTTCACGGGGCCGCTGCGCCGCCTGTTCGAACGCAAGGAGACCCATCACCCATGACTGCCACCAGCATCCTGCCGGCCCACGACGTGACCGACCTCGGCCTCGCCGCCGAAGGTGTCCGCCGGATCGAATGGGCGGAGCGCGAGATGCCCGTCCTGCGCCTCATCCGCGAGCGCTTCGAGCGGGAGCGGCCGCTGGCCGGGCTGCGCATCGGGGCCTGCCTGCACGTCACCACGGAGACAGCCAACCTGATGCGGACGCTCAAGGCCGGTGGCGCGGAGGTCGTCCTCGCGGCGTCCAACCCGCTCTCGACCAAGGACGATGTCGCGGCCGCCCTCGTCGCCGAGTACGGGATCGCCACATACGCCCGTCGCGGCGAGGACAACGCCATGTACTACGCCCACCTGGAGGCTGTCGCAGACACGCACCCCGTCGTGACCATGGACGACGGCTGCGATCTCGTGTCGCTCCTGCACAAGACCCGCCCGGCCCAGATCGCCGAGGTCCTTGCCGGCACGGAGGAGACGACCACGGGCGTCATCCGGCTCAAGGCGATGGCCGCCGACGGCGCCCTCGGCTTCCCGGTCGTGGCGGTCAACGAGGCGCAGACCAAGCATCTCTTCGACAACCGTTACGGGACCGGCCAGAGCACGCTTGACGGCATCCTGCGCGCGACCAACATCCTCATCGCGGGTCGCAAGGTCGTCGTCGCCGGCTACGGGTGGGTCGGCAAGGGCATCGCGTCCCGGATGGACGGGCACGGCGCCCACGTCGCGGTCGTCGAGGTGGATCCGATCCGCGCCCTCGAGGCGCTCATGGACGGCTTCGCGGTGATGTCCCACGGCGATGCCGCCGCCTGGGGTGAGCTGTTCGTCACCGCGACCGGCAACCTGAACGTGTTCCGGCGCGAGCATTTCGAGGTCATGCGCGACGGCGCGATCATGGCCAACTCCGGCCACTTCGATGCCGAATTGGACCTGAACGCGCTGCGCGGCATGGCCGAGGGCCACGTCCGCGAGGTCCGCGAGAACGTCCAGGAGTTCGACCTTGGCGGCAAGAAGCTGAACCTCATCGCGGAGGGTCGGCTCGTGAACCTGGGCGCCGCCGAGGGTCACCCGGCTGCGGTCATGGACATGAGCTTCGCCAATCAGGCACTGTGCGCGGAGTACGTCGCGCTCCACCACGCTGAGCTCGAGGCGAAGGTGTATGTCGTGCCGGAGGCCATCGATGCCGAGGTCGCCCGACTCAAGCTGGCGGCGCTCGGGATCGAGCTGGAACCGATGACCCCCGAGCAGGCGGCGTATGTCTCGTCCTGGCAGCACGGTACCTGAGCGCGGATGATCGAACGGACCCGCGCGCCCTACGGCTCGTGGCGCAGTCCTATCCGGATCGACGACCTCGTCGCTGACGACATCGGCCTCGGCGAGCCCTGGATCGACGGCGAGGACCTGTACTGGCTCGAGGGCCGCCCGTCCGAGGCTGGGCGCCAGGCGCTCGTCCGGGTGGGTGCGGACGGCGTGCCCCAGGACCTCGTCCCGGCGCCGATCTCCGTTCGCTCGCGCGTCCACGAATACGGCGGCGGGGCCTTCACCGTCGCGGGCGGCACGGTCGTTTATTCCGATGGGACGGACGGCCGGCTCTATCGGGTGGACCCCGGCGCCGAGGGTCCCGTGGCCATCACCCCGGCCGGGCCGTGGCGCTACGCGGACGTCCGGTTCGATCCGGTGCGGCGGCGGTTCGTCGCCGTCCGCGAGGACCACGGGGCCGAGGGCGAACCGGTCAACCAGATCGTGGACGTGCCGCTGGACGGGGACCGCGATCCGCGCGTCCTCGTGACGGGTCCGGACTTCGTCGCGGCGCCGCGCGTCGCCCCGGACGGGAGTCGCCTCGCCTGGCTGGAGTGGGACCATCCGCACATGCCGTGGGAGGCCACCCGGCTGCGCGTGGCGCCGATCGCCGCGGACGGAGCCCTTGGACCCTCCGACCTGGCCGCGGGCGGCCCGGACGAGTCCATCGTCCAGCCGGAATGGAGTGCCGATGGGATCCTCCATCTCGTCTCGGATCGCACCGGCTGGTGGAACCTGTACCGGCTGATGGAAGGTCCGCGGCTGGAGCCGATCGCCCCGATGGAGGCGGAGTTCGCGGACCCGGCATGGATCTTCGGGCGCTCGTCCTACGGCTTCCTCGGCGACGGCTCCATCGTGGCCGTGGCCCGCCAGGACGGCCACGACCACCTGTTCCACATCCTGCCCGGCGTCTCCATCGGCGAGGTGGAGACCTCCTACACGGAGTTCGACGGCCTGCAGGTCCGGGCGAACGGGGTGCTGGTCATCGCGGGCTCGCCGGACGGCCCCACGGTCATCGTCCGGCTTGATCCTGAGACGCTGGCGCCGGTCGGTATCCTGCGCCGGTCCAGCTCGATCGCCCTCGACGGGGCGTCCCTCTCGCTGCCCGAGACGATCCACTTCGGGACGAGCGGGGACCGCGTCGCACACGCCCTGTTCCACCCGCCGCGCAACGTCGGCTTCGAAGGCTCCGACGACGAGCGCCCACCACTCGTCGTGCACTCGCACGGCGGCCCCACCTCCAATGCATCGACCGCCCTGGACCTGGACATCCAGTTCCTGACCAGCCGCGGCATCGCCGTCGTGGACGTGGACTATGGCGGCAGCACCGGCTACGGCCGCGAGTATCGGCAGCAGCTGGACGGCGCCTGGGGCATCGTGGATGTGGACGACTGCATCGCCGCCGCGACGTTCCTGGTCGAGCGCGGCGATGTGGATCCGGACCGCCTCGCCATCGCCGGCGGCAGTGCCGGAGGCTACACGACCCTCGCCGCGCTGGCCTTCCATGACACGTTCCAGGCCGGGATCACGTTCTACGGGATCGGCGACCTGGAGGCGATGACGCGCGAAACGCACAAGTTCGAATCACGGTACCTGGACAGCCTGGTCGGGCCGTATCCGGCCGCGGCCGACCTCTACCGCGAGCGCTCGCCGATCCACGCGGTGGACCGCGTCTCGCGCCCGGTCCTGATCCTGCAGGGTGCCGACGACCGGGTCGTGCCCCCGGGCCAGGCGGAGGCGATGGCCGCGGCCCTCGAGGCGAACGGCGTCCCGCACGCCTACCTCCTGTTCGCGGGCGAGGGCCATGGGTTCCGAGGTGAGTCCGCGATCCGTCGGTCGCAGCAGGCGCAGCTGTCTTTCCTCGGCCAGGTGTTCGCGTTCGAACCGGCCGACGATCTCCCGCCGCTCGAGGTGA
>Ga0075026_100000839_pt1 | contig 12845 bp, 5 predicted proteins | sample Str012_2_FD_71392 | JGI IMG/M metagenome (GOLD analysis project Ga0075026, IMG submission 71392) | Freshwater sediment microbial communities in response to fracking from Pennsylvania, USA - Straight Creek_MetaG_SC_2012 | ecosystem: Environmental > Aquatic > Freshwater > Creek > Sediment...
AATCGTCATCGGCAAAGACATACCTTTGATGGAAATCAAAGGTAGAAAATATGACAAACGTTAGTGTAAAGGCGAAGACGGAGAGGAACGTCGTTTTCATACTGTTGTTGCAACTCGCGCACGGCGACGAACAACTTTTTGTTTTTTTGTTCGTGTCGAGCGGATAAGAATTGCAATGACAACAGCGAGAATGACAAATATTGGAACGAGGACTGACAGCTTATGCGCGAGCGAGAGACCCATAAACCCATAGCCGGCAGTCTGCAGTGTACCGTACGGCAAGATGTTTACGTTGATCTCGCCTTCTTGCTTGATGTCTGCATCGTTAAAGATTGTGTAGCGGGCAATGTACGCACCGTGTGGCAAGCGCGTGGGCAGCTCTGCAAAAACAGTGTCTTGCACAAAAGGGTTTACACGCTTGATGGAGTTTGTGTGCGATGTTTCCTCGAGAAGGATTTGACCTGAAGGGTCGTACATGCGGAACTGCACTTTCGAAGGAGCGATTTTTACGTTACCAATATTTTCGACAAGCATTTCGAACTGAATCTTTCCTGGGAAATACAACCACGCGAGCTTGTGTCCTTCATTTAAATCCGAAATGCCAATTTTGCGAATACGAAAATCTTTGATTTGTTTATCGATGACGGTAATCTCAACGTCTACCTGTGCACCAAGTGAAATGGAAACTGCACCACCGCCACCGCCCACCTGGCCGTCCACAGAGCCTGTCTTGATGCGGATGTTTCCAGTGAATGTTTTATACGGCGCATTGTCTGGGACCTTCACTGAGACGATCATAGGGACTTTGTCCTGACCAGCGGGCATTATGAAGGTACTACCTCCCTTGATTGTAAACCAGTCATTAATGCCTGGGACGTCGATGGTGATATCTGCTTTCAGTGGAACGGTGGGGTCGCTGCGAACAAGGAGGATTTGCTGCTCGTATGTTGCACTGCGTATGAGACTTGCATTGCGAACATACGGAGGAGTAATACCAAAACCAGCGTGCGCTTCATGAGCAAAGAGCACAAATAAAAGAATTGCATGCAATACTCCAAATAATTTTTTCATGCAATAGAACGCGTTTTGCGTCTATCAATCAATTATCGAAGAGGAATGAATTAAATGCAAGAAAAAACACTGCATAAGCAGTGTTTTTTCAAGCGTGATAATTTTAATTACCAGAAGGTCGATGTACTGACAACCGCGATAAATGTATTTTCTCCTTTGTAATTACCAGAAAGTGTAATCGCTGCAGGAACTTTGATACCCCAGAATGTGTTTCCTGATGACTGTGTCAGTGTTGTTGTGGATTTCTTAATGTTCACCTGCAAGAGGTTTGCAGTTGTGGAAGAAAGTGCTGTTGAGAGTGCGTACGTTTGTGTGGTAGTTGCGTACACTTGGTTGTCTTCAGAGATTGTTGATGTCGAAGAGTTTGGACAGTGCACTGCGCTTGTGTATGGAATACACATCGACTGACCACTGAGCTTTTGGTTTACACCAACGTTACCTGTTGCAGACATTGTTGTTGTCGCCACGATAGGGTCAGTTTGTTGACCTGGCTGCAATGAGCCGTACGGAATCGAAAGTGTATTGAGTGCAAAGGCAAGGAGTGACGTGACCTCGACACCAGTCTGAGACTCAGAAAGTGTGCTCGTTGCTCCGTTGTCGTCGATGGCACTGACCGATGCAAGCCAATTTTGTGCAGAGTACTGGGTGGAAGTAGCCGTGCCGTCTGTAGGGTCTGCGACATACCACAGTGGGAAGGAACAGTTGTAGATGACGGTAGTATCACCAGCGCCGGTACATGATGTAGAGGAAGCGGTGCATGCAATGTTCCATGTAGAAGTTGCGACTGCGTGCGTGTAACAGTTGTTTGGGTTGTACGCAGCGGATGATGTTGCGCTACAGGTCGTAGAGCCAACACCAGAACGGTAGAGTGCAAGCTGGTAGTTTGTGATTTCGCTTGTTGAGGCAGCGTTGAGGCAGCTATTGTTGTCGGCGACAGTAAACTGAGCAACAAAGCCGAGGGTTTGTGTTGCAGACTGCGTTAGGAAAATATCTGTAACGCTCGGTTGTACAATCGAAATTGTCGAAGAGGCAACTGTCGGTGTTGCATTTTGAACGGTGAGCGGAGCGTTGGTTCCCTGTGAGCCGCCTGAAGCAGCGAAACCGTGCTGGTCAGTGACAAAGCCGAAGGCTGAGTACACTTGGTCTTGTGTCGGAATGGTAATGGTATAGGTCGTAGATGCATTTGAAGCCGCAAAGGTAGAGGATGCGATCATGCCGCCTGGACCACAGAGACGCGTAGTAGTACTGAAGTCGTTGAGGTTACAAACTATGAGAGTGACGGTGTCAGCAACGCCAGAAACGTCTGAGTCGGAAGATGTGGTGGTGAAGCTAACCTGTGCCCCTGGTAGCTTTGGACCGTTGTTTGCAAATGCGGTAAACACTGGGCGATGGTTCACTTCAAATGGTGATGATGTCGTGCCTGTGCCCTGCTTGAACGTTGCGTTACATGCTGGGTTCGATATGTTTGCGTCGCAAATCCATGCAAACCATGCGTTTACTTCAACCATTGATGCAGTGGTCGTGGTAGCAGCAATTGCTTGCACACCGCTCGTAGTCGAAGCGGACACTGCCCACTGGTGAGGTGCCGTATCGCAATTTGGAGCAGCGTTGGTATTTGGCGTTGGTGTTGCAGAGGTACTGCAAATAAGGAGGAAGTATGGGTCGCTGTTTGAGTCAGTACCGAGAGCTGTCCACGACATAACATCACCAGCATTTGTTGGTGTAGTGGTCGATGAGCCTCCGTACTCTTGCGCGTCAACAGTCCACTGCGGCGGCGTGTTGAGCACCGTCACGGTCGTAGTCGCAATGCTTTGCGCATTGACGGTGTTGAGGGACTTGCTGCCGATGTTGATAGTGAAGAGTAACGCAAACGACAGGAGCCCGAGGATACAAGAGAATACTGTAACCTTACCGGCTGTCGAAACGTTATTTATGTTATACGCCATACACAATAACGAACTAATAGTACTTACTTAGTATACGTCACGCAATTGTGCGTGTGGCAAGTTATACACAGTGCACAAACGGGACAAAACCTATTCAAAACGCATAGCATCGAGCGGATTGAGGAGCGAGGCGCGCCGCGCTGGGAAAATACCCGTGAGGTACCCGACTGCGGCTGAGAAGCCTGCGATGAAAAGAATGAACCACAGTGGAAACGCGAAGAGCGAAACGGCCTTTCCACCAAACTGTGTTGCGACAGCGTTCAGCGTCACATTAATAATAAAACCAATACCAACACCGATCACAATACCCGACACTCCCCCGAGAAAGCCCACGATGATAGACTCCGACACAAAGAGAAACTTGATGTCGGTCGGTGACGCACCGATGGTACGCATAATACCAATCTCCTTGGTGCGCTCGAGCAGCGTCACCGTCATGGTGTTGAACATACCGATCGCAGATACCAGAAGCGCAATACTTCCAAATGCAGCAAGTACTGCCTGAATGCCTTGGAAGATTTTTGACGCTTGCTCAACGGTCTTTGAAAGTGCCGTTACGCGAAACCCTTTTTGAATGAGCGCCTTTTCTACGAGCGGAAGAAACTCACTTGACGCTACACGCACCTGTGCACGCTCGTACTCCTTGATGCCAACGTGCGTGCGGAGCTCTGGGAGCATCATGAGTGCGTTGAGGACTCCCTCTTCTTTTGTAATACCTTTTACGCGATACTGTTTGTCAATAACGATTTCGTCGGTAACGTCAGGCTTGTCCACTGACGGAATAAGGAGGCGGAATGTCACCGTCTTGCCGATCATTTGCTCGGGCTTATCGATGGCGAAAAGCTTGAGAACCGCTGGTGAAAGCATGACTTCCCCGTCGTTACCACCGTCTTGGTTGCCAAACGCTTCTCCGGCGCTTGCAACAGTACCGCTGTAGCGGATATACGGTGGCTCCGCGCCCTGCAAGGTGACGTTACCCGTGAGCCCTTTGTAGGTCACGAGCGCAGAAAAGCTCGCAAGCGGAGCGACGTCTTGTACGTGCGGAATCTTTTTCATCTCAGTGACTGTTTCGTCGTTGAGCTGAATGCCGTGCGTACCGACAGAAGCAACGCCAAGAGAAAGCAGCGTTTCTCCAAAGACGATCTGTTCGAGGATGATCTGTTGCAGACCAAAGCCGAGACCCACCAGCATCACGACAGCGCCAGTACCCACGCCCATACCCAAAATGGTAAGCCACGTACGAAGTGGGTTCGTTTTGAACATACGGGTGGAGAGCTGCGCTAGATCGGTGACACGCATATTATGAATTATGACAGACGTGCCATATTCGAGGCGACAAGGAGCAGAATCGCGAACGGTAGAACACTACAGCGAGTGATTCTGCGACGATGACAACGACGAAGATGACGATGGCTTTCATGATTTATTTTTTGTAACTTACGTCGACGCCTTGTGCAATGAGCTTTTCTAGATAGCGCGTCACATCGTCTGAAATATCTTCCTGTAGCCCCAAACCGTGACGCTTATCCTTCGACTCAAGGAGCGCGTGAAAGTCTGTCTCGTTTGAAACGCCGGTGACGCGGTCGGCAATAAGGTCCGAGACCCGCGCTTGTTGTTTTTCGTCTAAATGCACATTGTGTGAGTGCACGAGATACTCCTTGAGACGTTCTGCGAACTTGTGTTGCTCGAAAAAAGCAGCGTCGGCCTTCGTGTGGCTACGAAACCGCCTGATGTCATCGGCTTGCGCAATAATGCGCGTTGCTTCCTTCCCCATTCGCTCTGCACTTGCGCGGTCGAGGTTCACGCCGCCATCTTCATATTTTTTGGAAAGGACAGAAATAAAATCCTTCTCACTTACCTTTCCTTTCATGAGGAGCAACACGGAGTGCTCGAGGCGTACGATTTGATTGAACGAAAGCGACTGTGTGAGAAAGTTCACCATACTTTTTACACGGAGCATATCAACGGAGTCGTACGGAAAGAGGCGTGCGAGCTGTTCGAGCTCGGTCACTATCGTCTCACCTTCCTTCACGCTCTTGATCTGCTTTCGCTGCGGGTTCACGACTTCGCGTACCACGAGACCGTCCTTGAGATAGTACACACGATGTGCGTACTGCAGGTGCGCAGCGTTGTGCGACACCATGATAATCGTTCGTTTGTCGAACGTGTTAATCTCGTCGATTTTATCCATTACTTGCTGTGTCGAAATACTGTCGAGGTTTCCCGTCGGCTCGTCAGCAAGGAGGATCTTTGGGTCGTTCACCATGGACCGCGCTACTGACACGCGCTGCTGCTGACCTCCCGAAAGCATAGACGGAAGTTTATGCGACACATGACCCACACCGAAACGGTCGAGGAGCATCTGCGCGCGACGCTCACGCGTGGAGCGGTCCATGTTTGCAAAAATCTGCGGCAGTGCGACGTTGTCGAGTACCGACAGTGAACCGATGAGGTTGAAAGATTGGAAGATAATACCCATCACGAAGCGTTGGAAGTACACGCGCTCGCCGGGCGGATACGAGTAGATGTCATCACCACCGATAAGCATCGTACCGCCAGACGGTGGGAGTGACCCCTGCATCGCATACATGAGCGTCGACTTCCCGCTCCCAGACGCACCGAAGAGAATGATGTACTCACCTTCGTAAATGTCCGTATTCACATTGGCAAGTGCCTTGAATTCATTCGACTTACCACGGTTGTACGTGATATCGAGGTTGCGGCACGTGATAAGAGGTTTCGCCATAGATACTTCAATTAGAACATGATACGCGGAGGAACATTTGCATTGGTATCCACATATATATGATTAGTGCTTACCAATATTCTTAACCCAACCGAAGGTGCCTTGGAAGTTTTCGATGATGATGTCGATGATGTTCTTTTCCTTTGCTGGAGTGAACAACACGAAATCTTCAGACTGTACGGAGTTGCCTACTTGGTCGGCACAGATGAGCGCAAACTTGTACACCGTTGCAGGTGCAAAGTCGGTGATGACTTCGACATGGTGCTCAGTAAAACTTTTATCCTGTGGCTCAATGACGATTGCATCTTTTGCTGCAGTCACGCCTTCACGGTACGCGAGCTTGCAGTACGCTTGCTCGTCGGTGAGCCAGCTGATGATGGTCTGGATACGCGCTTCGCTACCTGGGAAAATGGTCGACTCGTTGGTGACGTTTGAAATAATCGGCGGCGCGGTGTCTTTCACGGTGATGAAGGTAATTGGACTCGACTTCACGCGGTCACCACCAGCATTTTCCGCTGTCACAAAGGCGACATAGCGTGCGCCAAGTGTGAGGCCGTCGATTTTCATTTGTTGTGTGGAAGCGAGTGTCGGGCGTCCCTTTGAGTTTTGTTCACCGGTGGTGAGGTTTTGGTATTCGATGAGCGCTTTCGCAGGTACCGTAGTGTCCCACGCGAGCGTCGCCGATGTTTCTTCCACTTTTACCACACGAAGATTTTTAATCTGCGGCAACGATGCTTTCGTCGTAAAAGTATAGTCGTTGCTTTCTCCAGTGACACCCACGCCGTCTGTCGAGCGAACTTTAAAGTGATACTCGGTGAATGGATCGAGGCCGATGATGCGCACCTCGTGTACACGCGTGGGCGCTCCTAGGCCAGACTGAGAAAACGTGTATGTCGTACCGGAAAAACCTGACGATGGCGCAAACAACACCTCCGAGCTCGACTCGCGATCTGTTGTCCACTGCACCAGCGCGGTGGTTGTTTCAGGTATCACTGTCGGCGGACCGACGATGGCGAGTAGGTCAGTCACGCCTTTCACGGCTTTCGTAACCTCTTCTTGAATTTTTTTAAGCTCCGCGATGGTCGTGACTGTCTTTAGTGCGTCAATGACTGTTTGTGTTGGTGTAGAAGCAGCGGACTGCGATGATGCTTGCCCCTTTGTTTCTACTTGGTAGTCGGCAGAAATGCCTTGGTTTCCAGTGAGGTCAGAAGACACAACGCGGAAGTGATACTTTCGCCCTGGCTCAAGGCCTTCGAGCAAAATTTCGTGGTCGATTTTGTCGGCGACTGGTTTGCGGATGATGCCGTAGTCTTCTCGGAGACCGTAGTTGACGAGCGAGTCGGATTTTTCGTCTGTCTTCCAGTGTACTTTCATCGTCGTTTCAGTGACATCAGACACCTCAACAGCCGTGATGACCGGAGGTACGGTGTCTTCTGCAGCGATCACCAGCGTTGCATTGCTGTACGACAACACAATACCGAACAACAGGTACGCCATTCCCTTCTGACGAAAGATCATAGTGTAATTACTATACCATCATTATATTTATGGCACTGCATAGAATGTTGTTTGACCTTGATGTGAGCGTGCTGCGACACCGTACGGCACTGCAATACCCCAGAAGACGGTCGTCGTCGGCGCAGTCGTCGTCGCCGTTGGGCGCGAAAGGTTCACGGTGAGCAATGTCGTTGACGTTGCAAGACTACTGCATGTCGTACAGACCGTGTAGTTGAATGTCGACGTTGCAAACTTTTCATTGTTCACGGGAATTGTCGATGATCCACTCGTGAGGTCGGTGCCTGCAACAGAAATATTTATTTTTTCGTTACCGATGTTTTGAATCGTCGTTGTTGGATTGAATGCACCAGTGTCGGTCTGCACTGAGAGTGAGCCGTAGTTGATGGACTGCGATGAGGTGAGCGCACGGAGCGTGAGTAGCTCCTTTGGTATCGCAGCGGTGGCGGTACCATAGCCGAGCGATGTGTCGTTGACTGAAATATATGCATTCCATGTATCGCTTGCATACGTTCCGATGTCGGTCGGCTCGGCATAGTACTGGAGGTTTGCCGTACAGGAGAGCGTACAGCTATAGCCGGAACAATTGAAGAAGGTACACGATGATGATGCGACTTGGTAACAGTTATTGTTATTTGCACCACAGCTTGAACCAACACCCGAGCGGAAGATGGTCGCGGTTGCCTGACCGGGCGCTGTCGTCATGTCGGTGTAGCCGTTGAGGTCCGTCACCGTCGCGGTCGCCGACACAGCGGTCGTAGTGCCCGGCACAAGTGAAATATCGTTGCCGGCATTTAGCACCACGTTTGTGACGACGGGGTTGTAGCGCAGGCGCATTTCTGCGACACGCGTATAGCCGTCGATTGCGGCACCGTTGTCTGTCACACGGAGACAATACGAGCCTGCCGTAGCATTGATTGTCGGGACAATAGCGTATTCTGTTTCGGTGAAGGTGCTTGCGTTGAAGTTTAAAGCTGCTGTTTTGTTTGATGAATTTTTTACGATTTGACCGTAGGTAAAGAGCCCAGCACCACCGAGCTGGTCGGTTGTTGATGAAAGGTCTGTATAGAAGGATGAGTTTGCCATACAGATTGGGGATACGCCGCAGCTTGCAACTACCGGCACTGCGGCATACGTCGCGCCTGACACCGACTCACATGAAGGCGCGACACCTTTTGCAGCATACTCAAGACGGAACTGTTTGTTGCTGACTGCAAGACCAGTATTTTCAATACCAAAGCGGATGCGGGCTGTCGTCGATGCAGTGAAACTCGAGCCAAAGGTGTCGAGGGCTGCAAGCCATGTCGCACCGCCTGACACTTGCTCTGCTCCGAAGCGCACGCTTGGGTCGGTCGTCATGTACGGACGACTTGAGATGATGTCCCATCCACCGTGCTGGAACCAGTAGCTGAAGCCAATGCCGCCTGTCGTGTAGGTGTTGTCGGTCGCGGTCGTTGTCGCCACAAGCGTGCCACCTCGATATACCGACACAAAGATTGTGTTATTTGTTTTCCAATCAATACTTACTTCGTGCCAACCGGTCGCGTACGTGATGGTCGATGAAGACAGCACCGTCCCTGACGTTTCGTTTGAGGATACATTCTTTGCGATCGTCACGTGGTCAACGCCGAACAGCGGCAAACAAACTGCGTAGTTTTGGTGAAGTGTACCAGGCGACTGCACACCGAAGAGTGTACATGGTTCATCGGAAGACCCCGCCACTGTGTCGACGTATTGGAAGTAACGAATGGTTTGACCTTGCGACACAGTGAGTGCGGTGCGGTAGATACCATTTGTTGTTTGCGTATTTTCTGTACCGAGCGCATCGAGTCCGTTTGAGCGCTCATATTTGAGGGTTCCACCGACGTGGAATTGTCCTGTATCACCAGCGTAGTTGCTTGTGTTTCCTGCTTCCATGTCGTCGAATGCACTGAATGTCGAGGTGCCCACAGAGCCATCAGACGCGAGACCATTGCCGTAGTACATAAAGATAGACGTGTCGCCACTCGCAGAAAGTGTTGGCACTTTTACCCACACCACGGCGTCGCTGCTTGCGTTGTAGGTCTCACGCCAGAATGAGAGCGGTGTGACGCCGTCGGACGCCGTGAAGCGTAGGTCGGCGAAGTTGGTCTGCATCGCACTCGCATAGGTCACCGGTACTTTCACAGCCACATTTGTATAACTACTTGCGTCGCTGTTGGTGACTGCCACACGCTTTCGCTTGGTCCACGAAACGTTGTACCATTCGCTGTTTGGAGCGCCTTCACCGCCGTCGTCGTTGCGCCAGCGGTAGTGCGCCTCTTGGAGCAAGAGACACGAGCTGTCTCCCCAACGGATAGAACCGCAGGCATCGATACCGTCATTATCGTATGCTTCACCTGAAAGATTGCCGTATGCACTCGAGAAGGTCCATGCAGCAGACGTGGTACCGGAGAGTGCGACGTTTGTGCCAGTGATGAGTGTGGTGGTTGCAAAGCGAACACTCGAGAACACTGCGGACGCATTTGCGTTCACGGTTGATGAAGCCACATTGATGAGCGTTCCGCCGGAAACTGCAAGCTCGAAGTCACCATTTGAAAGTGTGGTGACTGTTGTTGTTCCAGAAAGTGTGAGTCCCGAAACGCCGAGATTTCTGAAACTGTAGTACTGCGCATTGAACGTGCCGGCGTTTACCGTGATGCCGTAATTTCCCGCTCCTTGGTTGTTAATGGTCGTCGACGCGGTCGGGTCACCGACGATGTTGAGTGCACCAGTGCCGGAAAGGGTTGTTGAAGCTCCTGAAGCAAACTTCACGTTCACACCACGGCGCGAACCACCGGTGAGCACCGTACCGTCAAAGTCGATAGCGTAATTCCAGTAGTCGCTGCCCGCACTGCGCTGGTAGTTGCCGTAGATGTAGAGGTCACCATTTACGCCGGCGTTGTTTTGTGAGTAGAGCGAGCCACTCGTCGCCACCACCGTCGATGTCGCGGTAGAGTTCCACATCGAAAGATTTGTTGATGACGCAACAGACAGAATATTGTATCGGTCGCCTCCTGTTGATTTTGTATTGATCGCGTATCCGGTCGATGTTGCAATGAGCAATGTCGAACCATCCCATGTGGTCGGGCTACCACCCACCGCGTTTGTAAAGACACCGCCAACAAACAGTGTCGTCGATGACGCTTGTGTAAACGATGTCGCGCTGGTGAGCGAGAAGTTGTTTGTTGCCGTGGCATGTGCGCCTATAGTCCAACCGCCTGCTGCGTTTGCAAACGACACATTGTAGAACGGTGATGTACCGGTCGTGATTGTTTTTCCTGTCGTGCCCGCGTTAAAGAGTACGGTACCTGTCGCATGTTTAAACGTTCCAGCGGACGCAGTGAGTGAGCCGCCAATGGCAAGTGTGTTCGTTGCAAACGTCGTCGTGCCGGCAAGGAGCGAGAGGTTGCCCGCAAGCTGGATACTACCGTCTTGGAAGGTGTAGCTTCCGGTACCTGCAACAGTCAGATTTGAAAGATCACTACCACTTGTGCGAATCGCCGTTGTGGTCGTACTCGTGAGGCGCACCGTGCCGCTGTTGTGTGTGAGCACTCCACTGGTTGCGGTTGTAAAATCGCTACCGATTGCGAGCGTTCCAGACGGAAGTGTGACCGTTCCTGCAGTGACGGTGAAGGAGGAGGTGGTTGTGGCATTAGTATCCGTCATACTCCACGCGCCACCAGTGCCATTGAAAACTGCTTTGTAGAGTGACGAGCCGCCGAGCTTGAGCGTCTTTCCTGAGGCCGTGGCGTTCATAAGGAGCGTACCGGACGCATTTACAAACGAACCGCCGTTGTTTTGGAATGAGCCTGTCACGGTGGTGGTGCCCGACGGGAGCGTAAGCGCACCAGTCGTGATAGTGAGATTGTTTCCCACAGAGAGTGTTGCGTCGGTGTCGGTCCAGCTTCCTGAGCCGTTGAAGGTCGCGTTATAGAGACTGTTTTGGTTTACATCGATAGTGCGTGCAGCGCCCGTAGTCGTGAAGGTGAATGTCGACTGTGCGGAGGTCAAGGTTGCGCCGGCATCGAGAATAAAGCTTCCACCCACACTGTGAGCCTCACTTCCCTGTGCGGTAAAGATTGCATTTGGGAAGAGCTCCATCGTGCCGTCATGCGCCGCACCTGCGCCGCCGCCGCTTACCGTCACGTTGCCGTTTGGCTTAAACTCTTTACCGGTCCACACAATGAGCTTCCTGTTTGCAGGGAGTGTTAACGTGTCCGTGCCTGCATGCACTGCAGTAAACGGAATGTCTACGTCGCTTGATGAGTCATAGACAGACATTGCGAGAATAGAAATCGGTGTCACATTTTCATGACGAACAATGACGCGGTTTTCGTAGAGGTCCATGTCAGCAATAGACGACACGGGGCTCACCGACACCGTTGCCGCTTTCGATGTGGTGCCTTTTATAAAGACCGTCAGCGTATCGTTTGCGCTAAAGGTCACGCCGGGGATAGAGTACGCACCCGTACCTGCTGCACACGAGGTGTTATATGTGGTGACACCTGCGACAACCAGCCTGATGTCAGTGGTCGTGCCGTTACATGCAGGCGACACAGTCACGCCTTCGTCTTGATACACGTGGCCAGCAACCGTGATGTTCGAGGCGCTGTTTGTCCACACGATGTAGCCTGGGTCACCACCTGGGTCGACGTCGTATGCTTCACCGGAAATATTGCCCACTTCGTTGGTGAAGCGCCACGATGATACCGTGGTGTTTGTCGCCGTGACGTTTGAGGCGGCGATGGCGGTGTTTGTCGCAAAGCGATTGTTCGTAAATGTTTTCGCGGGGTTTTGTGTGATGACGGACCCTCCCACGGTAAAGCCCGTGCCACCTGCTGTGGAAATAAGGAAGTCGCCGTTTGAAATAGACACCACATTTGGCGTACCGGTGAACACGATGCCTGTCGTGGATGCATTGCGCACTTCGTAATAGCGCATTGTGGTCGACGCCGTACCGCCGATCGTGAGCGAGTACGTACCACTTCCCTGATTCGAAATTGTGGTGGATGCATTTGAGGCACCAAACACCCAGAGACCGCCGCCGGTGTAGGTCGCCGTTGCGTTTGCAGCGAAGTCGACATCCACCTTGCGAGATGAGCCGCCAAGCGCAGTACCATCGAAGTCGGTGTCGTAGCTCCAGTAGTCGGTACCCGCAGCGCTGACATAATTTCCAAAGATATAGAGCAAGCCGTTGTTGTTGGCATGGTTTTGCGAGTAGAGTGAGCTCGATGAGGATGCCATCACCGTGCTTGTCGCCACGGAATTCCAGCTGCGGATGTTCGTGTTTGCACCTACGGAAAGTGTACCGTAGTGTTCTGCGGTTGATTTTGCGTTGATGGTGTACGACGTACCGGAGTACAGTGCGAGCGTGGAGTTGTTCCAGTTGGTGATAGCGTCGTTGACGTTGTTAAAGAATGTACCTCCGACAGCAAGTGTTGTGGCGCTCGGCATAGAGAAGCTTCCTGCTTTCGTGAGCGTAAACGCAGCGGTTGCGGTGGCAGATTGTGTAAACGACATTGCACCGTTGCCGTTGATGATCACAC